>Ga0070698_100006749_pt1 | contig 12442 bp, 10 predicted proteins | sample KBSK1502metaG_FD_65477 | JGI IMG/M metagenome (GOLD analysis project Ga0070698, IMG submission 65477) | Corn, switchgrass and miscanthus rhizosphere microbial communities from Kellogg Biological Station, Michigan, USA - KBS K1-50-2 metaG | ecosystem: Host-associated > Plants > Roots >...
TCAAGGGAATGAAGTCCATCCACACTGATCAGCAGCACGTGCTTGATTCTGCGGCCACGCAGTTCATCATCACCCGCACGCGCCGGTATCGCCAGAGGGAACAAGGCAAGACCCAGGGCAATTGTTGCGATGCTTTTTCTCAAGAAGATTCTCCTTTTTATAACTACGTGACCCGGGCATGCGCCAACATGCCGCTCAACGTTAGGGTGCAAGTGTTACGGAACGGAGAATGGACTATGGACGCTCGGTAAAAGCACCAGGGCTGGTCAAGGCGAGTACTGGAAGTTTTTAAGGCATGGAACGGCAAAGGATGCGTTAATATCGGCTAGTTCGCCTGCGTCGGCGCTGGCTCGAGACTCGCGCGGTGCAGATCGGCGGCTCTTAAGAGCGCTGCGGTAATGCTGGGGCAAATATTTTCCTGTCCCACGTGGCGTTCGAACTCGGCTTGTTTCATCAGCTGGGCCGGCTGCTCCCTCGCGCCACACAGCAGCAGTTGCCGTCCCGACGCGTGCAGCCGGTCGGCGAGTTCGCGGATCGCGCCGAGTCCAGTGGCATCAATGGCGGTCATGTTCCGCAGACGCAGAATTACGATCGGCGGCAGTTCATCGGAGGCCTCAAGAATTTCCCCGAACTTGTCCGTGGCGCCAAACAAGAATGGCCCGTGGACGCGGTACACAACCGCGTAATCTGGAATGTCCTTACCCTGGAGCACGTGCACGCTGCTGTCCGCCACGTAGTCCCGGGTCACCCGCGTGACGGTCGTGGTCCGCGAAACTTTGCGGATAAACGTCAGCGCGGCAAGAATCATTCCGAATTCCACGGCAAACGTCAGATCGGTCACCACCGTCAGCGCCAGCGTCAGCAGCCAGATCGCGACGTCCGCCTTCGATAACTTCAAAATCTCTGGAATCTCTTCCCAGTCGCCCATGTTGTAGGCGACCATCAGCAAGATCGCGGCCAACGCGGCCAGCGGAACATTCTTCACCAGTGGCGCTGCAAATAAAATAATGGCCAGCAATGTCAGCGCATGAATCATTCCCGCCACGGGTGTCCTCGCGCCCGCTCTCACGTTCGTCGCAGTGCGCGCGATGGCGCCGGTTGCGGGCAACCCGCCCACCAACGGCGAGAGGATGTTGGCGACGCCTTGCGCCATCAACTCCACGTTCGGATTGTGCTTGTCGTTGCTCATTTTGTCCGATACGACCGCGGACATGAGCGATTCAATTGCGCCGAGCATGGCCACGGTCAGCGCGGGCGAAAACAGCTGGCGAACGGTGTCGTAGTGCAGTTGCGGCACAACAAAATGCGGGAGCCCTTTTGGAATTCCGCCAAACCGCGTTCCAATCGTTTCCACTCCGAGATGGACCAATGCCACGGCGGCCGTGGCGCCAAAACACACCAGGATTGCGCCCGGCACTCGTTTCGCATATTTCTGGCAGAGAATCATCACGGCCAGCGAGATCACTGCAAGCAGTGTCGCCTTCCAGTTCAGAGTCGGGAAGGCGCGCGCCAGGGTGGCCATGCGGTGGAAAAAATCGCCGGGGACCTGATCCACTCGCAGGCCCAAGAAATCGCGGATCTGCGTGCTGGCGATCAGGATGGCAATGCCGTTTGTGAAACCGACAATCACCGGCCGCGGAAAATATTTCACCGCTGTGCCCATCCCGGTGATTCCCAGCAGCACCAGCATTAAGCCCGCCATCATGGTGCAGGCAAAGAGTCCGTCGATGCCGTGTTTGGCGATGATTCCTGCCACCACAACCACGAACGCGCCCGTCGGTCCGCCGATTTGAGTCTTCGAACCGCCCAAAGCCGAGATGACGAACCCGGTAACAATTGCGCAATAGAGTCCGGCCTGCGGTAAAACTCCCGACGAAATTGCAAACGCCATCGCCAGCGGCAGCGCGACCAGGCCGACGGTGACGCCCGCTCCGAGATCAGAGGCGAATTTTTCGCGGTCGTAATTTCGAAGGAGAATGAAGGACTTTGGCAACCATGCATCAATTGCAGACGACATGAGCTTTAGATCCCGCGCGAAGGAATAACTGTCAAAATCATAACAAGCGTATTGGCAGCACGCCGTGTTTCCTCGACGGCGTGTGTCGCGTTAGGAATGACGGCCTGCGCGGCCGCGCTTAGTCCGCTGCCTTGCTTTTGGACGCGGTTTTCCAGCGGAGTACCGGTTTTCGCGCCGCGCCCACTTCATCGAGCCTTTTCACCCGCGTGGTATGCGGCGCCGTCTTCACAACTTCAGGCGTCGCAGCGGATTCCTCCGCGATACTCTTCATCGCATCGATAAACAGATCGCACTCTTCCTTCGATTCCGATTCGGTCGGCTCGATCATTAACGCTCCGGGAACGATCAGCGGAAATGCCGTCGTGTAGGGATGGAATCCATAGTCGATCAGGCGCTTGGCGATGTCCATGGTGTTCACGCCCTTGCGTTTTTGGATGGCGTCGCTGAACACCACCTCGTGCATCGAGGGCAGGGAATAAGGCAGATCGTAAGCGCCCTCCAGATGTTTGCGAATGTAATTCGCGTTGAGCACCGCGTCTTCTGTTGCCTGCCGCACTCCCGGTCCGTAAGCCAGAATGTATGCCAGTGCGCGAACGAGCACGCCAAAATTCCCGCCAAATGCGCGAACCTTTCCGATCGAGTCCGGACGCACCTGCTCGAGCGCAAGTTTTCCGGAATCGCGCTCCACAAGAATCGGCACCGGACGGAACGGCTCCAGAATTTTCTTCATTGCGACGGGGCCAGCGCCCGGTCCGCCGCCGCCGTGCGGCGTGCTGAACGTCTTGTGCAGATTCAAATGCATGACATCCACGCCCAGTTCTCCCGGCTTTGTCACGCCTGTCAGCGCATTCATGTTCGCGCCATCCATGTAAAGCAGCGCGCCCCGAGCATGTAGAATTTCTGCGATCTCCGGAATCCGCTCCTCGAAAATTCCGAGCGTCGAAGGATTCGTGATCATCAGCGCCGCGACGTCGTCCGTCACGAGGTCACGCAGTTTATCCACATCGATCTGGCCGTGCGATTCGGACTTGATGTTTTCGACCTGGTAGCCGGCAATCACGGCCGTCGCGGGATTGGTGCCGTGCGCCGAGTCTGGAATCAAGACTTTCGAGCGCGGGTTGCCCTGCTTTTCGAGGTACGCGCGAATCAACAGCAATCCGGTCAGCTCGCCCTGCGCGCCCGCGGCCGGTTGCAGCGTGATCGCATCCATCCCCGTGATCTCGAGCAGGCATTTCTCGAGCAGTTGCAGAATTTTCAAGCAGCCTTGCGAGAGCTCCTGTGGCTGGTAAGGATGTTCCGTGGCAATCCCATCGAGGCGCGCGACAAATTCGTTTACGCGCGGGTTGTACTTCATGGTGCAGGAGCCCAGCGGATACATGCCGAGGTCGATCGCGTAATTCCACGTGGAAAGCCGCGTGAAGTGGCGAATCACCTCGATCTCGCTGACTTCCGGGAATCCTTCGATGCCTTCGCGGCGGTGTTGCGTGCCGAGCGATTTATTCACATCTACCTTGGGTACATCGAGCGGCGGGAGTTCGAACCCCCGCTTTCCAGGCGAGGATTTCTCAAAAATCAGACCTTCGTTCTGATTGGTGTGCCGCGACGCTTTTTTGATTTTCTGGTTCATATTAAGGATCGCCTAATCCGTTCCCGATTCATTGAATTCGTCAGTGCGAACCTACAGCTGCTTAGTAAGAATGTTTCTCACTGCCGCGGCAAACCGCTCGATTTCGGCGCGCGGGGTTGTCTCGGTCACACACACCAGTCCGTGCTTTGTCAATTCCGGATAGGCCGCTCCCAGCGCCAGCGGTCCCGCAATTTGTTCTCTGAGCAATTCTCCGTTGATCATGCGCACCGACCTCGGGAACTCCAGCGTGAACTCGTTGAAAAACGGGCCGCTGAACGCGCGTTTCACTCCTGGAATTTTCTCAAGTTCGCTCAACGCGAACTGCGCCTTGGCCAGGTTCTGTTCGGCCATCTCGCGCAGCCCCTCTTTGCCGAGCAGCGTCAGGTGCACGGTTGCCGCAAGAGCGCAAAGCGCCTGGTTCGTGCAAATATTTGAGGTCGCCTTCTCGCGCCGAATGTGCTGTTCGCGAGTCGCTAGCGTCAGTACGAAGCCACGCTGTCCTTCCGTGTCTGTCGTTTCACCTGCGAGTCGCCCCGGCATCTGCCGCACAAATTTCTCGCGTGCAGCAATCACGCCGGCGAACGGGCCGCCATAGCTCGGTGGCAATCCAAAACTCTGCGCCTCCATGGCGACAATGTCCGCTTCGGCCGGCGGCCTTACCGCTCCAAGCGACACACCTTCGGCAATCGCCACCACCAGCAGCGCGCCCACGGCGTGAGCCGCTTCCGCAATTTCGGGTAGCGCTTCTAACACGCCAAAGAAATTCGGTGACTGCAAAACCACCGCCGCCAGGTCATCCTTCGACGCAGCTTTGACCGCCGCTATATCCACCGTGCCGTTTTTTGTGTAGCCAATCTCTTCCACGTGCAGCCCGGAATTCTTCGCATACGTTTGCAGCACTTCGCGGTATTCCGGATGTAGGGACCTGGCGACCAGCACCCGGCTGCGTCCAGTTAACCGCTCCGCCATCAATACCGCTTCAGTGGTGGCCGTCGATCCGTCGTACATCGAGGCGTTCGCCACTTCCTGCCCGGTCAACTGGCACATTAAAGTCTGAAATTCAAAGATTGCCTGCAGTGTGCCTTGAGCGATCTCCGCTTGATACGGAGTGTAGGAAGTCAGGAACTCGCCGCGCAACAGAATCGTATCCGTAATCACCGAACGCAAATGCTGGTAGACTCCCGCGCCCAGAAAGCTCGTATACCCAAGCGAGTTTTCCTTCGCTCGATCCTTGAAATAGTCAATGATTTCGGCTTCGGAAAATGGTCCCGGCAATTTCAGCGCATCGCGCAGCCGGTATTTTTCGGGAATGGATTCAAATAGTTCGTCGATCGATTTTGCGCCGATCGCGGCCAACATCTCCTGCCGCTCGGCGGGGCTCTTCGGGAGGTAGCGCATCAGGCCGAGGCTTCCTTGCCTTTCGTCGCGATGTACGCTTCGTACGCCGAGCTATCCATTAATTGGTCCAGTTCTGCGGGATTGGAGAGCTTGATTTTCACCAACCAGGCCGCGCCGTGGGGGTCGGAATTGATCGTTTCCGGTTTATTCTGCAACTCGCCGTTTGCCTCCAGAACATCGCCGGATGCCGGCGCGTAAATTTCGCTTACCGCTTTCACCGATTCCACCGTGCCAAACGATTTGCCTGTTTCGAGCTTCTTGCCCACGGCGGGCAATTCGACGAATACCACGTCGCCCAGCTCGTTCTGCGCGTAGTCCGTGATGCCGATTTTGGCTACGCCATCTTTCGCGTCCACCCACTCGTGTTCTTTCGTGTAGCGATAGTTCGTTGGATATGCCATCAGACCACTCCTTGCTGAAGTTTGTCGTCAGTTCGAACCGGCTGCCTGCGGCGCTGATTTTTTTGCACGTTTGTAAAACGGTGTAGCCACGACCCGCGCTTTCACCCGCTGCGTCCGTACCTCTACAAAAAGGATGGTGCCCAAAGCCGCCAATGTCGGCGGCACATACGCCAAAGCGATATTTTTGCCGAGTGTCGGCGAAGGAGAGCCGCTCGTTACGACTCCAACTTCTTCGCCCGCGGCATCAAACACTCTATACCCGTCGCGCGCAATTCCGCGCTCCAGCATTTCCATTCCAACCAGTGTCCGCTGCGGCCGCGCAGCGGCAGCCTTTGCCAAAGCCGCGCGCCCGATAAAGTCGAGTTTCTCCATCTTGCAGTATCGGTCGAGCCCCGCTTCCCACACATTGATCGTTTCACTGATCTCGTGTTCGTAAAGCGCCATCTTCGCTTCGAGGCGCAGCGTGTTTCGCGCTCCCAGCCCGCACGGCACGATTCCGAACTCTTTTCCCGCGTCCATCACGGCATTCCACACTCTTTCGCTGGTCTCGACATCGCCGGGCATGTAAATCTCAAATCCGTCTTCGCCCGTGTAGCCGGTCCGCGCGATCAGCCTGCCGGGCAGCCCGCAGACCGTTCCGTAGGTAAACCAATAGTTCTTGACGGCGTCCAAATTCGCGTCGGTCAGCTTGCGCAATACATCCACAGCGTGCGGCCCCTGAATGGCCAGTTGTGTGTACGCATCGCTCAAATCTTCAACCAGGCAGTCAAATCCCTTTGTCTGTTCAAGCACCCACGAAATGTCTTTTTCCCGCGTGCCCGCATTGATCACGAACAGGAAATCATCTTCGCCCAGTCGATGCACGACGACGTCGTCCACAAATGTTCCCGCGGGGTAGAGCATCGCCGAATACTGTGCCTGGCCGATCGCCAGCTTCGACGCGTCGTTCATACTCAAGTGCTGCACCGCCGCCAGCGCTCCTCCGGGCGTTTTCCCGGTTCGAATGCGGATATCGCCCATATGGCTGACATCAAAAACACCCACGCCGTTGCGGACGGCCTTGTGCTCCGCAATCAAACCGCCGCTCGAGGGATACTCCACAGGCATGTCCCAGCCGCCGAAATTCACCATTCTCGCGCCGAGCTTGCGGTGTAGCGCGTTCAGCGGCGTTTTCCGGAGTTCACTTGCAGTGGGAGTTGTGACGGATTCCATTCCGTGTTCTCAGGCAGAAAGCGAATACTAGCATGTGCTCCCGAAAGCCGTCAAAGAACGGCGTCCGCCATGTCCGCCATGCCATCCGGGCCTTCGTTCGCTCGTCGGGCCAACTCCCGCTTGCCTTCATTCGAGCTAAAAACGGATAATCCGCCCGACGATTTCCAATGGCCTCCTCGCAATCGGATTCCCAGCGGCTTAGCGCGCTCGTTCCGGCCCTCGGGCTGCTCGCTTTGGTCCTGCTTATCAACTATATCGATCGAGGCAATCTCTCGATCGCCGCTCCCCTTTTGGCAGGTGAGCTTCGCCTCTCTCCGTCGCGCCTGGGCATTCTTTTTTCCGCGTTCTTCTGGAGCTACACTGCCTTCGTCTTCTTTGTCGGCTGGCTGGTTGACAGGTGGGATGTCAACGTTGTGCTCGCCTCCGGGTTTTTTCTATGGTCGGTAGCCACTGCCGCGACCGGCCTGGCGCACGGGTTCGCGATGCTCCTGGTGTTCCGATTGCTTCTCGGCATCGGCGAGTCCGTGGCATTCCCCTCGGTCTCGAAGATCCTAGCCCGCCACGTCACCGAGACTCACCGCGGTTTGGCCAACGGGTTCACTACATTCGGTATGAAGTTGGGCCCGGCGCTCGGCAGTCTCGGAGGAGGCTTGCTCATGGCGGCCTACGGCTGGCGCACCGTTTTTGTTGGCATCGGGTTGTGCAGCCTTCTCTGGATTCCTGCGTGGCGGAAGTGGATGCCTCGCAACTCCGGAGAATCGCCGGCGGCTCTGCGAGCACCCTTCACTGGCTTTTTCCAAATCATGCTTCGCCGCTCTTTCTGGGGGGCTTCGGCCGGGCATTTTTGCGGGAATTATGTCCTGTATTTTCTCGTCACCTGGTTGCCGTCCTATTTGGTAGCGGATCGCAGCCTTTCGATGCAGCAGATGGCACGGACGGCCGGTGCGTACTACGTGGCTGAGGCACTTTCGGCTCTGGCTACCGGCTGGGTCACCGACGTATGGGTTCGCCGCGGCGCAAGTCCTACGATTGTTCGCAAGGCCGCAATGGCGATGGGACACATCATTGCCGCTTGCGGATTGATGGCCTGCGCCTTTGCCGGACCGCACACCTACTTGATCACCCTCCTGGTCGTCGCTCTCGGCTCAGGAATGTTCGGCTCCGGAATATTTGCTTGTGCGCAAATTCTCGCCGGACCGCGTACCACCGGACGGTGGGTCGGCTTGCAGAACGGCTTCGCCAATTTTGCCGGCGTGATCGGGCCTGCCTTAACCGGATTCGTCGTCGAGTGGACCGGCCGCTTCACGGTTGCGCTTGCTCTCACAGCTTTCGTTTCTCTCCTCGGAGCTTTGTCCTGGACGCTTTTCGTCGGACCTCTCGAGGAAATCTGCTGGGAACAGGGGCCTGCCTCTATGGCCATGCCCGTCGCCGTTTCTGGCTGACCGCCGCTTTCCGCATTGGAAACCTTCCGTCGCCGAAGTGAAAACGCATTCTTGCCGCAACGCTCCACGCTCAGGTAAAGTCTCATTTGAGGAGACAGCAATGCCCGCCGGCCCGGTTCTCTGCGCCCAGTGCGACAAGCCCGAGTATCAGTGCACTTGCGAAAAGTACTGCACCATCTGCAAGGCCATGGAAAACGTACGTCTCTGCATGGACGGCCTATACTATTGCCCGGACTGCCGGGAAGCTTGTGACGTCACTCTCGCGGACACCCGTGGCCACTGACCTGAAACGCATCGAGATCCATCTCGATCCCGACCCCCGCTTTGCGGCTGCGGCGGGAGGCGCCGTCCGGTATCTCGCCGAAGCGTCCGGAATGCCCGAGGAGGTTTGCCGCGAGTTTCAGGCTGCGACCGTCGAGGCATGTCTGGAAGCATTCGAATCGCGCAACGTCCGCACTCACGTCGTTGAACTCTGCCGGTTTGAAGACCGCCTGGAAGTGATCGTCGATTCGAAAGCCGGCGCGGCCGCCATCCGCCTCGCCCGCGCGGTCGATTCCCGCAGCTAAGGCGAGTAGCGGCCGGCTACTCTAGAAGCGCGGTTTTCGCGCGGAATACCCGGTCCCGGCACTTCGCAAGGAGACTTTAGGCAAAAGCAGAAGGCGGGCTCGTGGCCCGCCTTTGCGCTTTCGAGTCTATCTGGCTCGCGTTTTACATCTTCAACGCAAACGTATTCTTCTTGATCAGTGAAGTCATCTGATCGTCCGTCAACGAAAGCCGCAGCACCACGCGGTCGCCCGACGGATTCACCTGCGCCTGTCCCAGCAAATCCGCCAGCTCTGGATTCTGCTGCTTGGCCTGGTATTGCTGGTATACAAAGGCCAGCTGCATCAACTGCGCCAGCGTGTTTGCGTCGTCTGTCGACCCGCACACGGCCTGGAATTTTCCGTCAATCCCGCCGCTGGCCTGAATGTTCAAAATCAAATTCTGCATTCGCGTTACCAGCTTTGCCGCTTCGGGGAATTGCTGAATCTGCGGTGCAAGCTGTTTCATCGCCAGTCGCGTATACGCCGGATTCAGCACCGCCCACACCACGCCGCTCCCGTTCGCCTCGTTGATCAGCGAATACAACTTCTCGTTGCGTAGCAGCCCTTCTGCTCCGCCATAGCGCACATCCAACATTTTCTCCAGCTCGCTGCGGTGTCCGAAGGCCGCCGTGTTCGAATCGAGGAACAGGAAAAACAGATCGTTCGAACCCGCTCCACTCCCAAACGCATACATCGTGAATCCGTGCGACTTGAAGGTCGGCAATTTCTGCGCTTTGAAATACGCTTCCGTCGATTCCGGGTTGTAGCTTCCTAGCGCTACCCCCACAATCTCTTCGCCCGTCGGCACTGCCGCCGAACCCGTGCCTGAAGTCTTGTCCGTGACTCCCTCAGCAATCAATCCCCACGCCAGTTCTTCTACCTGCGAGTTCGGGTCCACCCCCGCCGACGCCAGGAACTTTTCGAATTGACGGAACCGCTCGGGCAGCATCTGCTCCTGCAGTTGCGGAAACCATTTTTGCGAACGTGCTTGCTTCAAGTTGGCGTACGCAAATTCGCCCACATTCTTTGGAAACAGCGCAATGGTATCCGGCCCCACGCGCTGGGCGCTCGAGATCTGCGCAGCGCATAATACCGCCGCAGACACTGCCGCCGTTCGTGCCAGCCGCAAAAATGTATTCCTCATTCCTTGCTCCTTCCATTCCGATCCGGAATTTCTTCTCTTTATGCCAAAGCCGTCGCGCCCAATTTGTCGCGCAACACGCCGATGGCGCGTCTTTTCGCTGTCACGTACCCCGCGTCCGCGATTCCATTGAGATTGATCTCAACGTTGGCGATCGCTCCGCGAGCGCCAGCCTCGGCCATCAACTTTGCCACCCTTAAGTCTGACTTCATGGATGCCGCCGCGATAGTCTCCAGTTGTCCCAAACGTTCGAAGAGTGCAACAGCCCGCTCGGCCACTTTCAAGGGCACCTCGGCCGCGACTTTCGTTGAGTTCTGAATGGTCTCCTCGCGCTTGCTGATTTCGGCTGCATCGCTTTGCGGCAGTTTGAACGCCGCCATCACCGCGTCATAGGCGGTCGCGTCGCTGTCGATGGCTTCAACGAGCGCAGCGCCTTCCCGCCTCAGCGCGTCCAAATGCTCGGAAAGTCTGTCCACATGCACAGCTTGCGATTTTTTCTTGCGCGAAAGTCCCGCGACCATTTGGCCCAGGGCCGCGGCCAGCGCTGCGGCAAGTGCCGAAACGCTGCCACCCCCGGGAGTCGCTGTCGGCTCAGCCACCGCGTCCACAAACGGCCTCGCAAGCGGCGCCCACTCTCGATCTTTCTTTTCTTCCGCTGGCGCGCCGGAAAGTACCGCAGCCAATTTGTTCTCAAACACCTGCGACGGCGAGAAGTTTTCGAGTTGCAGAAAATAATCCGCCGCCATCTCGATCGCTTTTTTCGGCACCAGCCCGACGATCTCGCTGCCCACGGGGACCGCTCCGTAGCGCTGTGCCTCTCGCTTCACCATCTCATACACGCGGTGCATCGGCGTTTGCTCGTAATCGGTCAGGTTGATGGACACCTGCGCCAGGTTGCGCGCTTTCAGTTCCACTCCCATCGACTTCACGTAGCGGAACCCGCCGCTTGAAAAGCGGATGGCCTTGGCAATTTTGTTGGCGATACTCACGTCCGGGGTGCTCAGGTTTACGTTGTACGCCACCAGGAATTTTCTCGCACCGACCACCGTCACTCCAGCCGTGGGATGCATCTTCGGCTCGCCCACATCCGGCTGCCGGTCGTGGTTTTTCTTTAGCTCTTCCTTCATCCCCTCGAATTGACCGCGGCGCACATTTTCCAGATTCACTCGGTCCGGCCGCGTCGCTGCCGCTTCATAAAAGAAAATGGGAATCCGATAACGCTTCCAGATCTCCTGTCCTACGTTCCTCGCGAGTGCCACGCAATCTTCGAGCGTTGCGCCTTCTACCGGGATAAACGGCACCACGTCTGTTGCTCCAACGCGCGGGTGTGCGCCCTTGTGCACAGTCATGTCAATCAATTCCATCGCTTTGCCGGTGCCGACGATCGCGGCTTCCGCGACCGCGTCCGGCTCTCCGGCGAGAGTAATCACGCAGCGATTGTGGTCCGCATCCATCTCGCGATCGAGTACCCACACACCGGGCACCTCGCTCATCGTCTGGACGAGCGCATCGACCTTCGATTTGTCGCGCCCCTCGCTGAAATTCGGCACGCACTCAATCAGTCGTCTCATGTGTCGGTCACACCGCCTCGTAATCTCCTAAGTTCGAGTCGCATTGCCTGCGCATTCCCATTGCGGCCGCCGCCTGCGGCGGACGTTTTTTCCGCATGCTCCTCAACTCAATCCCTCCAGTGCACGACATCCCCGCGCTTCATGGTCATCCAACAACGGTTCAATCCAAAATAGTAGGGAATTTCCCGATAGTCCGCCACTTCGAACACGCCTATATCCGCCTGCTTGCCCGCCTCAATCGAACCGATACGTTTTTCTCTGCCTAAGGAATACGCCGCGTTGATCGTCGCCGCGGTGATCGCCTCCGCCGGCGTCATCCGCAACTGCGTGCAGGCCAGCGACAGGATCATCGGCATGCTCAGCGTCGGGCTCGTGCCCGGATTAAAATCGGTAGCAAGCGCCACGATCGCTCCCGCATCAATCAATTCCCGCGCAGGGGCGTACCGCTCAAGCCCAAGATGAAAATCGCAACCCGGCAACAGCGTCGCGACCGTCTTCGACTTGCCCAGCGCCCGGATGTCCGCAGACTTCAAATATTCGAGGTGATCGCAACTTGCCGCACCCAGTTCAATTCCCATCCGCGTGGCGCCAGTACTTGAAAGCTGCTCTGCATGAATCCGCAGCGCCAATCCGCGAGCTTTGCCTGCCTGCAGCACGCTCCTCGATTCGCTCAACGAAAATGCGCTTCGTTCGCAAAATACGTCGCAGAATTCCGCGAGCCCGTTTTGCGCTACTTCCGGAATCAGCCGCTCTTCCAACAGCTCCAAATATTGCCGCCTGGCCCCGGTGGTCGCGCGGTATTCCGAGGGCACCACGTGGGCTCCCAAAAAGGTGGAAACAATTTCGAGCGGCTGCTCGGCGTCCAACTCTTTGTGCAGCGACAGGATGCGCAGTTCGCTCGTTACGTCCAGCCCATACCCGCTCTTGGCCTCAATGGTTGTTGTTCCATGCTCCGCGAATTGCTCTAGAAATCCCCGCGCTCGGCTTTTCAACTCGTCGGCCGTTGCCGCACGCAGTTTCTTCACCGAATTCAGAATCCCGCCGCCCTT
>Ga0070698_100006750_pt1 | contig 12441 bp, 17 predicted proteins | sample KBSK1502metaG_FD_65477 | JGI IMG/M metagenome (GOLD analysis project Ga0070698, IMG submission 65477) | Corn, switchgrass and miscanthus rhizosphere microbial communities from Kellogg Biological Station, Michigan, USA - KBS K1-50-2 metaG | ecosystem: Host-associated > Plants > Roots >...
CCGCGATGCGCGCGATGGACATCAGCTCGATGATTTCCTCGACAAGAATCGCATCCCGCATCGGCTGGTGGAATTTGAGAGCGAACAAGGGCAGGCGCTGGGTAAACGTTTTCACCTAACGAGTCGCGATTTGCCGGTCCTGATCACTCCGGGCGGTGCGCGATTGCGCAAGCCGTCGTTGCGCGAGGTCGCCCGGGAAGCCGGTTTGTTGCGGTCGCTCGCGGAAGAAAATGAAATCGAAGTTTTCTGCGACCTCGCGATTGTTGGCGCTGGACCAGCCGGCCTGGCCGCAGCGGTGTATGCCGCATCCGAGGGATTGAAGACAGTCGTTTTGGAAAGTTATGCCCCAGGCGGACAAGCCGGTTCCTCGTCGCTCATCGAAAACTTCTTTGGATTCCCGACCGGCATTGGTGGCGGCGAATTGACCTGGCTCGCTCAGCTTCAGGCTTACCGGTTCGGCGCGATATTTTCCACGCCGGCCGAGGCCCTCTCGCTACAATACAACCCCGAGGACGAATATCGCGTGTGTCTCGAGACTGAAGGTTGTTCTGCCGTGCTTCGCGCAAAAGCTCTCCTGATTGCGACTGGCGCGAATTACCGCCGGCTCGAGGCAGAGAATCGTGAGCGGTTTGAAGGTGTCGGCGTTTATTATGCGGCCACGGCATTGGAAGGTCAGATTTGTCGAAACGAAACCGTCATCGTGACTGGTAGCGGCAACTCCGCCGGCCAGGCGGCGATGTTTCTTTCAGAGGGCGCGAAGAAAGTGCTGCTCGTTATTCGCGGCAACGATATCACCAGCAAAATGTCCGATTACTTGTCCCGTCGTGTGCAAGCACAGAAGAACATTGACATTCTTTATCGCACCGAGATTCGACGAATGTCCGGCAGTCAAAAACTCGAGGAAGTCGAACTGGAGAACACGAAAACGGGCGAGCGTCAGGTGGTTCGAACGCCCGCGGTTTTTTCGATGATCGGTGCAAAGCCTTGCATCGAATGGCTGCCTGCGGACATCGCGCGTGATGACAAGGGCTTCATCAAGACCGGAACTGCGGTCGCAGATGAACCAGCGTGGCGCGCCAGCAAACATCAACCGACCCTATTGGAAACGAGTCTTCCTGGAATTTTCGCGGCCGGCGACGTGCGGTCCGGATCAGTGAAACGTTGCGCCGCCGCCGTCGGCGAAGGTGGAATGGCAGTCGCTGGCGTTCATCTTCGACTGGCAGCCTCAAACAACAACAATCGTAAATGACCGATCGCGGCTGCTCTCATCTCAATTCGGTCGATTCAGTCAAGCAACCGAAAGCCCGCGAATGCGCTGAGTGTGTGAAAATCGGCGCACAATGGGTGCATCTCCGCACCTGTCAGCAATGCGGCGTCACTTTATGCTGCGATAGCTCACCGAATCGGCACGCCAGCAAACACGCGCGCGCCGCCGGGCATCCGGTCATCGCTTCCGCGCAACCGGAGGAACGCTGGTTGTATTGCTATCCGGACGACGCGTTTTGCGAATACTAGGCGCCGGCGCGCGGCAAAAATTCCTCGCGCACAATCTTTCCATTCTTCACCGTGTAAACGCCGACTTCCGACAATTGCCTTCGCTGTTTTGAATTCTTGTCGGTCACGTCGGCATCGTATTGCACGACGAATCGATCGTGCGCCACGAACGGTTTACTCGCTTTGAAACTGTGGACTTCCATTGCATTCACCCACCAATCTATCTTGCCGCGCACTCCCTCTTTACCGCGCGTTTCAGGCGAACTCCCGTCTTGCGTACTTGCTTCAACGCTCACGATGTCTTTGTCATAAAGCGTGTCGAGCGCTTCGTACCATGCTTGTTTGCGGACCAACTCCGCCACTTTTTGTGCTACTTCTTCCGTCTTCATTTTTCCTCCCTTGTTTAGATCGACCCGCCTTCGGTTGCGGCAGGCAATTACTTCTTCAAGAATTTTTCCAAACGATCGAGAACGCTGTTCCAACCCTCGTTATGACGATCGCGTGATTCTTCGCTTGGCAATTTCTCGTGAGCCAAACGCACTTCAGTTCCGCCGTCGCGGTCGGAAAATTCCACCGTGACGAGGCTGTTGTGCTTTTGCCAAGTCTCGTCGTCGTCCCATTTCCAGGTGAAGACAATCTTTTTTCCGGGAACGAGCTCGCGGTATTCACCGAACACAGACATCTCTTCGCCTTCCTGGTTAATGAGATCCCATCGATATTTCCCGCCGATGCGCGTGTCTGCGGTGAAGTTGCGCGTCTTAACTTCTTCGGGTCCCCACCATTGTTTTAGTTGCGCGGGATCTGTCCACGCGGCGTAGACGCGAGCGCGTGGAGCGTCGATGAATCGTTTGATTTCGAGCGACGTTTTCTCTTCTGCTTTTGTTGCCATAGTTTTTGTCTCCTCAGCACTGATCCGGAATTTCGGCTTCGACGAGTTTATCCAGCAGGGTCAATGATTCCTGCCAGCCGAGATAACATCCTTCGGCGGGAATCGCGGCGGGGATGCCTTCCTGGACGATGGTCACTTCGGTTCCGCATGAAACGCTTTTTAACGTGATCGTCGTCTGCATTTCGCCGGGCAAGCTCGGATCGTCGAATTTGCCCGTGTAACGAATGCGTTCGTTCGGCTTCAATTCAAGATACGTTCCACCGAAAGAGTGACTCTTGCCGGTACTGAAATTGTTGAACGACATTTTGTATGTGCCGCCCACTTTGGCGTCCAAATGATAGACCGTGCAGGTAAATCCGTTGGGTGGAAGCCACTTTGCCAGCGCGGCCGGATCCAGAAACGCGCGATATACTTTTTCCGGCGTCACTCGCAGGACACGATGCAACCGCACCGTATTTGCCGATGCGGATTTGGTTCCTCTGGCCATTTATGCCTTCCTTTCCACGAATTGTTTGAGCTCAGTGCCAATGATTTGCGTCCAGCCCTGCTCGAAATTCTTCCGGGCATAGGCCGGCGCTTTTGGAAAGGTTTCGATTCCGGTGTGTGTCAGCTTTAGTCTGGTTTTGGCGCCGTCCGCAGACAAATCAATCGTGACCAGCGAATCGCCCGGCTCCCCTTTATAGCGCCAGGTATAGGCGATCTTCTTTTCCGGTATCAGTTCCGTGATTCGGCAAAGGTGATGATAACGGTTGCCTTCGTGTTCGACCACGAAATCGAATTCAAAACCGACCTCCGATTTGAACTCCTTCAAGTCGAAATACCATTCTCGCATTTGATCGACATCGGTCAGCGCTTTCCAAACTCGCGCGACCGGCGCGTTGAAGGTTCGCTTCAGAATAACGGCGCCCGCTGTTTCGGTCTTTGTGCTCATAATTATTTTGCGTTCGTATCCGGTTCGATGATGCCGAAGATATTGCCGGCCGGGTCTTCCGCGTAAGCGAGCCAACCCACTTTTGGGATCGCCATCTTCGGCACGCAGATTTTGCCGCCGCGCTGCTCGATTTTCTTGATGGTTTGGTCAAGCGACTGAACGGCGATCGTGTTCAATGTGCCGGGACTTTGACCTTCTCGCGGACGCGTCATTCCACCGTTGATTCCCGGCTCCTTCTCGTCGCCGGTCGTCACCAGCCAGTATTCCATCGGCCCGCCTTCGAACTTTTGGAATTTCCAGTCGAATACGTTCTCGTAGAACGGCCGCACTGCTTCCGGGTCCGGGGTGTAAATTTCAAAATGAGTTACGCGATTCATAATTTCGATCCTTCCTCGTTTTTGCTCTTTCAATATTTGTCGTGGTGACGCCACCAGACGCTGTCGTCTTCGTTGCGGCCTTTTGGCGCACGGTCGAGCCACGGGTACATGCCCCAGAGCGCATCGAGTCCGCGCGCGTAGGCGGAATAAGTGTGATAAACGACGCCGTCCTGCAGCGCGAACGCGCTCATGCCGGGTCTCTCGCGCACGTAAGTCGCTGGATCGGTTCCCGACATTTTTGCAAACGTGACGACTCCTTCCGATTCCTCGGGATTCCAGACTTTCTCGCGCTCGAAGTTGTATTGGGCGCCGCCTTTGCGCTGTTGCTCTTCGGTTAGCTGAACACTGAAGTCGAAGTTGAAATCGCCGCCGAATGAGGATGCCCACGGAAAGGTCCATCCCATCCGCTGTTTGAATTCCTGAAGTTTCGCGAGCGGCGCGCGCGACGCCGCCCAAAGCATCACGTCATGATTTGCGAGATGCACCCAGATTCCACTGAAGCCGTCGGCAATCGCGGAGCAGGACGGACAGCCCGCCGTGTAGTCGGGCCCGAACATGAAATGGTAAACGAGCAGCTGCGAACGTCCTTTGAAGAGATCAGCGAGTGACGCTTTTCCTTCATCCGTTTCGAATCGATATTCCTTGTCGATTCGAACCCACGGAAGCTGCTGACGCCAGCGCGCCAGCTCATCGCTGCGCCGTGTTAGTTCTTTCTCCGCCTTGAGCAGATCGAGTCGAGCAGCTAGCCACTCTTCCCGTGTGCCGGTTTCGTGTTTCGTCATGGTGCTTATCCGTTTTTTAATGTTGTTAGGTCTGGATAGGATACTTTTCGAACTTCACCAGCGCCGGACTCATTTGATCCCACGGGTGCGCGTCCACCGTCCACGTATCCATTTGCGGATTGAACCAACTCGGATCATCCAGGCTCGCCGGTCTGACCGCGACAACTTGAGGAGCAGCGTCGGTCCGGACCATGATCGGCGAGCCGCAATCAGGGCAAAAGCCCCTATGAGTCTTGCCACCGCGATCGCTTGGCAAGTCGTGGAAACGAACTGAGCCCTGCGTGAGCTTGAACGCTTCCTTCGGCACGATCACATAAGACGAAAACGGCCCGCCACTCGCTCGCTGGCAATCTCGGCAATGACAATGAAGCATCAGAACCGGTTCGGCCGCGGATTCGTAGCGAATCGCGCCACATGCGCATCCGCCGGTGAACGGTGTGATTAATTTGGTCATGTTATTGGCTTCGGTCTGTCGTGTGATTGTTCTTGCAAAACTATTCAGGCGAATCCGAGCGAGCGATTACACCGTCTCGTCGCCTGTTTGCCCGCTTGCGCGTCCCCGGCGGATCTGTTCGAGGACCTTGGCGGAAGCCTCATGGTTACCGTACTCGTCGTGCCAGTTCCACCACTCGTACGGTGCAGTCTGCGGGTAACCCTCGGGCGAGTCCTCCCAGTTCTCTTGGCGTCCAAGCGCGGTCATGTCGAGGTAACTCCAGGTGGTCGCCATCGCCTCGTCCCCGCGGCCGTTGATCAAATAAGTCCGGAACACGCGGTCGCCATCGCGGATGAACGCGTTGTGGCCGTGCCATTCGTCCACGCCGAAGTCTTTGTCGAAGTCGCCGGTGATCGTGTACCACGGGATGTGTTCCCAACCCATCCGCTTCTTCAAGCGCTCGATGTCCGCCTGCGGCGCGCGCGACGCGAACACGAGAGTGGTGTTGCGGGCATTCAAATGGGCGAGGTTAGCGACGTGATCGGCCATCATGGAGCAACCGACGCATGCATGCTCAGGCCAGCCGACCACGCCCGGCTCTAAGAACGCGCGGTAAACGATTAATTGACGGCGACCATCGAACAGGTCGAGCAGGCTCGCCTTACCCTTCGGTCCGTTGAACTCGTATTTTTTCTCAACGGCCATCCATGGCATCCGCCGACGCTCGGCGGCGAGTGCGTCCCGCGCGTGAGTTAACTCCTTCTCCTTAACGAGAAGCTGTTGCCACGCCGCCTCCCACTGCTGCGGTGACACGACTTCTTGACCTAATTCCGTTTCTGTTGTGTTCATTTTGGTCTTCCTTTGTTCGTTGTTTCCGTTTTCGTGTAAAAATCTTGCGCACGACAACCGCCGTCGCGCCTCCGCCTGAGGTTGCGCCCGCCGCCAGCACAACTGCATTAATCACGCACAAAGGACACATCAGTTCTTTCCTTTCTTCCCGGCTGGTTTCGTCGTCTTTTCGAGATAAGCAGCCAAACGATCGAGCGATCCCTCCCAGAATTTTCGATACTCCTCGACCCACTGCGCCGCTTTTTTCAACGGCTGAGCGTCTAATTGCATTTCGTGAACGCGGCCGTAGCGGCGCCGACGCAGCAATCCGGCTTTCTCGAGGACGCGGAGATGTTTTGAAACCGCCGGCAACGACATGTCGTGAGGGCGCGCGAGATGGGTAACCCGATGATTGCCGCGCGCGAGATGGGCGAGGATACGGCGTCGGGTAGGGTCGGCCAGGGCGGCGAAAGTTCGATTCAGTGTTCCTGGAGAATATTTAACCATCTGGTTAAATATTAACCGCCTATCTCGCGCTGGCAAGGATTTTTTTACAAAAGATTACCGATCGCCTCGACCGCGGCCACGATCGGCCAGGCTGAAATCGCGAGCAGGGCCCCGAAGAGCAGCGCTTCAAGCGCATGCTCCAGATGATTTTCCCGCGCAAAGAAATCTCGCGCGAAGTGGAGGATCGATCGCTGACGGTCGGATGCTTCGCATCCTCCGCGAACTGTTCGTTTGATTTTGATTACTCGCATGAGGGAGCGTAATCGCCGCGTCGCCGCCGGTCAGGTGACGAATTGTGAAAACGCGGTGACGATTCCGTGACGCGCGCTTCGCGTGAACTCAAACGGTCGACAACTGCGCGCGATGCTCGTCGCAGAAGTGCTGGATTTGATCGTCGATTTCCTCCAGCACCTGACGTGTTTTCGTCAGTTTCTCTTCCTCCGAACCGCCGAATTTTGACGGATCGGGAAACGACCAGTGCAATCGCGTGGTGACGCCGGGAAAGATCGGACAACCTGCCGCTTCGGATTCGTCGCACACGGTGATGACGTAGGCGAACAATTCGCCCGATTTGAAAACATCGAACACCGCCTGCGTTTTGTTTTTTGAGATGTCGATGTCCATTTCACGAAGCACCTCCACCGCCAGGGGATTGAGCGTGCCCGGATCGAGGCCGGCACTGTGGGCGTCGAAGAATTCGCCGCACCGCTTGTTCAGCAAAGCGGCCGCCATCTGACTGCGCGCGCTGTTATGCACGCAAATGAACAAGACTCTCTTTTTCATCATAAGTTCCATTGCCATCGTCGACACTGAACCTCGATGTCGAGATCGCATATTTCGAAATCAACTTGCCACGATCAATCAGCGCGAGCTACTTGTCGGGAACGCTGATAATGATCTCAGTCGCCGCCGAAAGCGCCAATGAGATATGTGTCGTCGCCAGTAAGATCGACAACGCAAACAGCCGTTGCTTCATATTAGTACGCCTTCCGGAACGGCAATTTTCGCAGAGCGCGACGCTGGAAACGGCGGATAACTGACGAGCTCGATTCTGCCATCATGCCGCTCCACCATGGCGGTGCAGCTCTCGACCCAGTCTCCGCAATTGTAATAAGCGACGCCGGCGAATTGATGAACCGCGGCACTGTGAATGTGTCCGCACAGAACCGCGTCGACCCGAAATTTCTCGGCGTAGCGGACAATCGCTTTCTCGAATTCGCCGATGAAGCTGACCGCATCCTTGACTCGTTTCTTAGCGTAAGCGCTGAGCGACCAGTAACCCAGTCCGAACCGCCGACGGACAAAGTTGATCGCCGGATTAAGCGAGAGCAAAAACTGGTATCCGGCGTCGCCAAGATAAGCGAGCCACTTCGCATTCTGGACGACGGTGTCGAGTTCATGCCCATGAATCACGAGAATACGGCGACGATCAGCCGTGACGTGAATGGCGTGTTCCTGGATCGAAATGTTTCCGTAAGCGCCGTCAAACGTGCTCACGAACTCGTCGTGATTTCCAGGGATGTAAACGACCGGCACGCCTTTGCGCGCTTTGCGCAGAATTTTCTGAATCACGTCGTTATGCTGTTGCGGCCAGTAGCGACCGCGGCGCAACTGCCAGATGTCGATCAAATCGCCGACGACGTAGAGCTTCTCACAATCGTAATCACGCAGGAATTGGAGCAGCGCCTCCGCGTTGCTCGTCCTTGTCCCAAGATGAACGTCGGAGATCCAGGCCGCCCGCACCCGATGGAGGGATTCTGAATCCCTAAGTGACAGCTCCATCGGAAACCTTGATGTCGTCAGGGTCGACATGGGATGTGCTGAAATTCTGTTCGGTAACGAAGAAAAGCCCGCCGACGCGCAATCCCGGCGGGCTTTTGCTGACCTAACCTCGTGTTGCCCTGTTTGATTGAAGCAAGTCTTTGCGTTCGCCGCTTTGGTTCAGAACATCACCTGCACACGTGCGATGACTTCATCGAATTCGTCATCGCCAAATTGCGGGTGCGCTTCGCGGAAGTCCGACCACGTGTGAACATAATCGACCATCAGCTTGATGGAGTCGCCATGAATGTAGTAATTTAGCCCGCCGGTGATGGAGCGGATGCCGTCGCTAGCAACCTGATCTGGGCTCAGCTCTTCCCATTTGACGACCGCTTGCAGCTTCTTTGGAAGAATGAAATAGCTGCCCTGGACATACCAACCGCTCGGCTCGAAATCGGCGAATTTCGGCGTCACCCCGGCCACGGTGCGACCGTCGACATCTTCGGACAGGTATTCGCCGATTAAATCGAACGGACCAACCGTGAGCCACGCGTCCAAGCTCCAGGCGGTACGTTCGTCCGCGGAGGGCAGGGTAAATGGCGTCAACGAACCGTCGGCGTTTACCTTGAGGTTCAATGTCTGCGAGATGTTTACGCCCGCGTCGTCACGGCTATTGAGAACGTCGCCGCCGAACTTGAGACTGGAATCTTGACCGCACAGTTTGCCCTTGAACGGCATCAACTCGAGCCGGCCGACAGCCATGAAGTTGTTGTTATCGTTGATCGTGGTGTTGCGTCCGTTCCCGTTAAAGATGCCCGCGTAGTAAGTGAGGAGGTCTTTCTCATCCGGCCAGATGTTCGTGAACGGCTTACCCCAGAGTTGCACGCCGATCTGCCGCTCGGGCGTGAGCGCGCCAGTGGGCAGGCTGCGCTCGATCGTGAAGATGCTCGTGTCAGGCGTCAGCTGTTCCAATCCGAACGGGGCTTTATATTGGCCGACTTTAATTTGGGCCTCCGGAAACTGATGCCAGTTGATGAAGATGTCGGTGCCTGAAAAGGCGGTCCGGCTCGATGAGATGCCGTCGCCCTGTTCGAAGTCGCCTTCGATTTTGAAGTCGAAGTTTTCGGCAAATTCGCCGGTCAAATTGATGCGTGCGCGGCGCAAGCGAAAGCGGTCTTTGATTTCGTTAGGCCTGTCGGGGAAGCGTCCCTCGAAGGCTGAGACGGCGCCGTCCTCAAAGTTGAACTGGATAAATCCGCCGAGGGTGAGCTTAATTTCCGGCCCACGCGGCTCGACGTAAACCGTTGGCTTCTCTGCCTCAACGACGTTCTTTTCGATGAGCGTTTTGCCGTCGTAAGTAACTTGTTTCTTCATCGGCCCCTCTGCCGGAGGGGCGGGTGCGGCCGCTTGTTTCTTTAGGGTGCTGACTTCCTTTTCCAGTTCCGCATTGCGTTTTTGCAATTGCTCGACCGCCCGCTCGAGTTTTTGCAGTCGTTCCGATTCGGACGATGAGGTTTCCGCGCGGAGCGATTGGACTGGCAGCAGGATGATTGCAGCCAGACAGAGGCCGGCTGCGCGTACGATGAATTTTTGGTTAGGCATAATTCTTAGGGTTGAGGTTGGTTGGCGTTCACTTGCTGTGAACGCAGATGGAAGCTAGGAAGAGATTGTTACAAACAAATGTCGGCAAAGTGACATTTGCGTGACAGTCGCGCGTACCACGGAGCCGCGATTTCGGCGCTGATATTCGATTCTTTTGTAATAAATCGCAGCCAGCGCGACTTTACAGCATTAAGATCGACATCTCCGATGGGTCAAGACGAACAAAGGTTCCGCTTTCTCAGCCTGCTCCGGCCGATCGAGCGCGATCTGGAGAATTATTCGCGCCGGATGGTGTTTGAACGGTGCGATTTCGAAGACGCGCTGCAAAACGCGGTGCTGCGCGCTTTTCGTGCGTTCGATCGCTATCACGATGACGCCAGTTTCCGCGCTTGGATGTTTAAAATCTTGACCAATGAAATTTTTGCGATGAACCGGAAACGCGGCCGCGTTGCGCAGTTCGAGATCGCAGTTGAGCCGCAGGAATTGGAAGAATTCGCAGCTCTCGATTTCGCTCCGGCAGCCGCCGGACCGATTTCGTGGGATGCACTGGCCGACGCGCTCGACGAGGAATTGCTCACTGCCCTGCAAAGCTTGAATCAATCCGAACGCGCCGTCTTGCTCATGCGCGCGATCGGCGACTTGCGTTACCGTGAAATCAGCGAGTGCCTCGGGATTCCGATCGGCAGCGTGATGGGGAATCTTTCCCGCGCGCGCCAAAAAATGCGCGACGCCATTCTGCGTGCGCGACGGAGGTCATTATGATGAAATGCGCGGAAGTCAGAAAATTCGTGCGGCTCTACCTCGACTCCGAGCTGGACACTAAAGAGAGCTTCGAAGTCGAGCAGCACCTCGAATCCTGCGCGGAGTGCGCCGGTTTGTTTGAAGCGGAGAAAAAATTCGACCAACGCCTCGGCCGATTTTTGCGAGACGACCTGCCAACACGCACGCTTTGGGAAAAGATCGAATCGCAAATTGCGCCGTCCCGCAGTCGCGGCATCAAAGCGCTCTGGCCGGTAGCGCTGGCGGCATCGCTTATCATAACTGCGGGCGCCGTTTTTCTCGCGAGATCGCGACCTCTCGATCTTGCGAGAGCGGTCGAAGAGTGTCATAGCGCTTACGCTCATCAAATCACCACGCCTGAATTCAGCGGCACAGTGCCGGAAAAGATCGTGCAACAATTCGGCGGCCGGCTTGACGCTGAAGCTTTTGCTTACCGGCCTTCAGAGCGGGCGTTCACTTCCAGCGGCGCGCGCTTATGCCATGTCGAAGGCATACCGGTCGCGCTGATTCTGGGTCGCTGTGCCGAGACGCCGGTGTCGGTGATCGTCTTTGAAAAAAGCGAGCTCGATCATTTTCCGCAGACGAAACGGAAACTGGAATCCGGCGATCCGATCGCTTGCAGCCGCTCGGGTCGATTCCAATTCGCGGCGCGTGTTGTCGATGATCACGTTGTCTGCGTCGTCGGCGACGAACCGCGGCCGGCGCTGGAGGATTTATTGAAGACGGTGCGCCGTGCGGATGGTTAGAACTGAAGCAATTCTTTTGTAATAAACTGCGGGCGCGGCGGCTTTATTTGAGCAAGAGCCGATGGTTAAAGCCGCGCTCAAAAATCCGCACGCCGTTATCGTCCTCGCGTTGGCGATCCTCGTCATCGGGTTGACGGCGGTCTTCAAATTGCCGACGGACATTTTGCCGACGTTCAAAACGCCGGCCGTGCAAATCGTCACGTTTTATCCGGGGATGCCGGCGGAGGTGATGGAGAAAGACATCACCACGCGCCTGGAGCGCTGGACTGGGCAATCGAACGGCATCGCGCGGCAGGAGGCGAAGTCGATGGTGGGCGTGAGCGTGGTGAAAGATTTCTTTCGCGAAGACATCGATCCAAACACGGCCATGTCGCAGGTCACGTCTCTGGCGATGAGCGATCTGTTTTATCTGCCGCCCGGCACAATCCCGCCGATGGTGATGCCGTTCGATCCAACCGCGTCGATTCCACTTTGTTTAATCAGCGTGTCGAGTCCGCAGTTCGATGAAACGAAACTTTACGACGTCGCGTATTTCGATTTGCGCAACAGTTTGCAATCGATCACCGGCGTGATCGCGCCCGCGGTTTATGGCGGGCGGCTCCGGCGCATCCTCGCTTATGTCGATCCACTAAAGGCGCAGGCGCGCGGCATGTCGCCGCTCGACGTCATCAATGCCGTCCGCGATTCCAACGTCATGATCCCGACCGGCAACGCCAAGTTCGGCGCGCTCGATTACCAGATCAACACCAACGGCATGGTGCCGGCTGTCGCGCAGCTCAACGATTTGCCGCTCCGCGTCGGCAACGGTCCGCCGACTTACATCCGCGATGTCGCGAAGGTCGAAGATTCGCATCAAATCCAAACCAACATCGTCCGCGTGCAAGGCAAACGGCAGGTTTACATCCCGATTTACCGGCAGCCGGGTGCGAACACGATCGCTGTGGTCGAAGGAATCAAAGCGCAGCTCAAACCAATTCTCGAACGGATCAAGGGAATCAACCTCGACGTAGTGATGGACCAATCGGTTTATGTGCGCCAGGCGATCCGCAATCTCGTGCAGGAAGCTGGGCTCGGTTTTCTGCTCGCGGCGGCGATGGTGTTCATCTTTCTCGGAAGCGCGCGGCCGACCGGCATCGTGCTCATCGCGTTGCCATTGGCGGTGCTAGGCTCGCTGATCGGTTTGTATTTTACGCGGCAAACGCTCAACGCCATGACCCTGGGCGGCATCGCGGTCGTCATCGGTTTGCTCATCGACGAATCGATTGTCGTTTTGGAAAACACCGCGCGGCACTTGGAGTTGGGCGCGTCGCC
>Ga0070698_100006751_pt1 | contig 12441 bp, 11 predicted proteins | sample KBSK1502metaG_FD_65477 | JGI IMG/M metagenome (GOLD analysis project Ga0070698, IMG submission 65477) | Corn, switchgrass and miscanthus rhizosphere microbial communities from Kellogg Biological Station, Michigan, USA - KBS K1-50-2 metaG | ecosystem: Host-associated > Plants > Roots >...
CGCAAACCGTTTGTGGGTAAACGTAAGGTAGTGGTTGGTATTGCCGAATCGAACCTGAGCGTAGCAGATTTATCAAATGCTGCCAGATAATGAGTCCGCTTGAGAACACATTCGCTCACTTTGTGGCTTCTACCTGCGCGGGCGCCGTTTCCGCTTCTTCCTTCTTCGATCTCCACATGCCCGCAATCTGGTTGGCTTCCGCAAGCGTCATGTTGTCGTAGATGTCCGCGTTATTCTTGATAACGCCGTCCTCCAGTTCACACACTTCCCAATCGGGTGCCTCCGGATCTGTGCCCGCGCGTCCCGGTTTGACGCGAACGTTGAATGAAATTACCGGAGCTTTCGTTTCGTTTTCCATCAATTAGTTCCTTTGTTGTTTCCTTCTGCCACTAGAGCGGACTAAATCTACCATAAGTTCCTTGCAGCGAGAATGTGGCTGGCTGGACGGTCCCAATCGCCAAACAAAATCAGAACTGGGAGCGATAGCGACCGGCCGATCACTCAACTGGGAACTTCCAGAATATAGCGCTTCTATTGTGCAGATTTTCGTGAGTTGACTTTCCGGCTGGTCGCTATCGCTCCCAGTTGTGATTTTGTGTCTTGGCTGTCAGAACCGCCTGTGTCTGCGAGTGACTCATTGGCCACCCGCTATGCGGGGGTTCGGACATTTTGACAATCGCGAAGGCTCGGGTAGCATGGCGCGCGGAAGTCACAGCCTGAATACGACAAACTATAGACAATCATGTGTACTGATAGAAGAGACTTTTTACGACTCTCTGCCGGCGTTGCTGCAGCGACTCTAGTCGGCAGTTCAGCTCTTGCCGAAACAACTGAACCAAATCTCACTCAACAACGCGAGCTGCCGTCATCGATTCGCAAACTTCGAAGGATGATGGACGACGTCGTGTCCATCTCGATGGACGAGCGACGGTCGAGAATTGAGAAGGCTCGGCGCCTAATGCGCGAGAACAGGATGGATGCCATCTACGTCGAACCGGGTTCGAGCATGTTTTATTACACCGGCATGCGTTGGAGCACGAGCGAGCGAATGCTCGCCCTCGTGATACCTGCGCGCGGCGAGATCGCCTGGGTGTGCCCGAAATTTGAAGAAGAACGCGCGCGCGAGCTGATAACCATGGGCAAAGACATTCGTACCTGGGAAGAAGACCAAAGTCCTTATCAGCGTGTGGCCGAGATCTTTCGCGACCGCGGATTGCGCACCGGCCGAGTTGGCATCGAAGAGCGGGTGCGCTTTTTCCTGTTCGACGGCATTCGCAAAGCCGCGCCGAGATTGCAATTCGTTAGCGCGACGCCGGTGACCGCGGGCGGCCGCATGTTCAAATCTCCGGCAGAAATCGCGCTCATGCAAAAGGCTAATGACCTTACGATTATCGCCTACCAGGCGACGGTCGAAAGCGCTCGCGAAGGCATGACGCAAGACGAGTTTGCCGGCAACTGTGCCGCGGCTTTTCGCGCCTTGGGCGTGCAGGGCGGAGTTTTTTGCAGCTTCGGTAAATACACTGCCTTCCCGCATGGCAGCAGCACACCGCAGAAACTTAAAGAAGGCGACATCGTGTTGATGGATGGCGGCTGTGGCCTTGAAGGCTACCAGTCAGACATCACGCGCATGTTTGTTCTCGGCAAGCCGACGCAGCGAATGAAAGACGTCTGGAACCTCGAACGCCGATCTCAGGACGCTGGTTTTGCCGCGGCGGAAGTCGGTGCGCCGTGCGAGGCAGTCGATGCTGCCGCTCGCAAGGTAATTACCGACGCCGGCTTCGGTCCCGATTACAAAGTGCCTGGCTTGCCTCATCGGACCGGACACGGCATCGGCCTCGACGGTCATGAATGGACAAACTTCGTGCGCGGGAACAAGACACCGATTCAACCCGGAATGTGTTTCAGTGATGAACCCACGATCGTGATTTACGGGGAATTTGGAATTCGTCTGGAGGATTGCCTCTACATCACCGAGAACGGCCCAAAGTTTTTCACGGCGCAGAGTCCATCGCTCGAGGAACCGTTTGGATAAGGACTACTGCCAAAACTCACCCATTCACCGTTACACGTAGAGGAGAACCAAAATGCCAAACGTCAATGACATGCGCTGGTTCAAGCTTCAATTTCATCAAAAGATAGATGCGGCCCTGCAAGGTACTCCATTCACTATCGACTTCATGACAGCGCTGGCGTGCCAGGAAAGTGGTGAGGTGTGGCCCATCCTGCGCAAGAAAGATCTCAGCCTCGACCGCATAGTGGAGCTCTGCGTGGGAGATACTCTCGACGGGCGCAGCGCCTTTCCTCGGAGCAGAGCTGAACTCGAATCTGTGCCCAACGGGAAGAGGATGTTCCAGATCGCGCGCGAGGCACTGGTGGACATGGCCCAGTTCATAAATGGCTATAAAGAAGTTGCCATGAAACCGAACAAGTTCTGCCACGGCTTTGGAGTCTTTCAGTATGATATTCAGTTTTTCAGGAATGAAGATCCCGATTATTTTCTTGAGAGGCGCTATACAAACTTTGAAGCCTCCCTGCAAAAGGCGTTGGGAGAGCTGCGGAATGCCACGAAGAAACTGCATCTCGAAAATAAACCCAAACTCAGTGATCTCGAAATGACGCATGTGGCCATTGCCTACAACACCGGTGGTTTCAAACCGGCGTTGGGATTAAGGCAAGGGCACAAATCTGACGATGGCAAGTTTTACGGTGAGAACATCTTTTCTTTCATTGGACAATCCAAGACGGCCACTCTGGATGGTCAGACGACGACGGGTACTGCCCCGACTGTGACACCGGCCGGAGCGCGTTTTGAGGTAACCAGCTCGGATCCCCTACGCCTGCGCAAGGAGGCGTTCAAAGACCCAAACAATCCTGAATCCAATGTGAGAGTTAAGCTTCCTCACGGTCACATCGTTCGAGCCGTCGCGACCCAGCCGATAAACGGATTCCTGGAGGTTGAAACCAGTTTTGCCGGCGAAACTATAAGAGGGTTTGCTTCGGCCCAGTTTCTGAAACCTGTTTGAGACAGACGCGTGTGTCTTGTTGGAGGTAACGCCCCATGACTGAGACTTGTTCACACCTTGATCAGATCCAGCCGGTGACACCGAGCGCGCAAGGCTGCGAAGACTGCCTGCGCATCGGCGCGCGTTGGTTGCATCTCCGCCTTTGCATGACCTGCGGCCACGTCGGCTGCTGTGATTCTTCGCCCAACAGGCACGCCACGAAACATTTTCATGCTGTCGGCCACCCGCTCATCAAATCGTTTCAACCCGGAGAGGATTGGGGTTGGTGCTACATAGACGAAATCATGTTTGATTCCTTGTAATCCTGGCGCGGTCAGAAGGCACGCTCAGACGCCCCGCCGGAAGTCCTTCCATATGCCAGTTTCAATCGTCGACGACAAAGTTTGGTTTGACGAAACAACCAAACTGCGGCAGGTCTGTAATGACGTGGCAGATGCTCGTCTCAATTATGGAAATGTTTTGCTTCTTTCTAACTTTGAAGCGACGCTTTCGCGCCTTTCGACTCAGCTGCGAGAGAAAGGTATCAGTCATGACCGGTTCTCAGTGTTGAATCCTGCTGAACTTTGTGCGAGTTTGCCCGGCAAGGTATGGCTGGGTTCGGCCCTGGTCTTTAATGTCGCGCAAGCAACGTCGCCGGCCGTTACCGGAAATAACTTGGAAATCATTGTTGCCGAGCACCATCCAATGCAGTCACGTGATCAGCAGGTGGTTGACTCAGCAGAAAGATTGGCGTGCGAAGGGCATCTTTGTTTTCACTTCTCGCTGGATGATCCGGTGATGAAACTCTTCGGCTCGGACACGATCAAAGCACTGCTCGAGCGTCTGGGGATTCCGAAGGATGAGTGCATTTCACATCATCTGGTCACGAGGGCCATTCGCACTGCTCAGGAGAAGATTGAAAGCAAAGTAGGTAAGGACGTGCCAACCCATTCCGCCGAAGACTGGTTCAAATACAACCTGCCGGGAACGTGATCCAGTCCAAAGTCCGACGAACCGCCAAGACGCCAAGAACGCCAAGTCAAATTAAACAGAGTTCGGCTTTGCTTCCTTCTCTCTTAGCGTTCTTGGCGACTTGGCCGTTCGTAGGACCTTGGACTTTAGACTGGTCTTAAAACGCCCACTTTCCCCATGCAAACATGCTGCTGAAAAATGACAGGTACATGATCGACCAGATCGTTACCACAGCGAACCACACTCGTCTCGTCGCCAGCAGGGCGAAGAGAATGAAGATCGGAAACATCGTCAGCGTGTAGCGTGGCACGCTGAGAACAAAACTCACCGAGACAAACATCAACCAGTTACCGGTCATCCAGACACTGTAAGAAGGCCGCAACTTGATCCAGCTCACAATCGTGCAAACGAGGCCAAGGGCAATGAATAGAACCTCCTGCATGCCGACCATTTCTGCTTCCGATGGTGCTCGACTCAGCGAACCGAGCGCATTGTCGATGCCGGTAATAGGCGACGAGAGTGACTTGCTGAAAAACTGTTGCATGAGTGAGGTGAAAGCAAACGCATCTCCGGTCACATATTTGTTGAGCAGCAAGTAGCCGCCGAACCCGAGCCCCAGCAGCGGAATACACAGCCATTGCCATTGCCAGCGGCGCGTAGTCCAGTATTGATACGCCGCTTCCATGACCAATACCGGCCCCAGCACCAGGCCGTTCGCGCGCGTGAGACAAGTGAGCGCGCCAAACAGCGCGGCCAGGAACCAGCATTGCTTCCGGGCGGCGTAAACGCAGCTCATTGCCAGCATCAGAAACAGGCTCTCGGTGTAGCCGATGTGAAGAAAGTAGCTGGTAGGGAATATGAATAGGAACCAGACGGTGCGTTGGGCCAGCTCTCTTGGGTAATCGAGTTCGACCAAACGCAGCAGTACGATTGCGGCTACAAAAGACGCCAGGGTGGAAACGATGAGGGCGCTTAGCAAGTAGTCGCGCGTCAAAAGGGCCAGGAGTCTGACAGTCCAGGGGTACAACGGATAAAAGACTAGCAACGGACGCATCTCGCCGGTTGCGCTGTATCCGAATTCCGCGATCTTCTGGTAATTGACGGCGTCCCAACGATTCCAAATCTCCAGCCAGCCGCGTAATCCGGCCACACGCTGATTTTGCAGAACCTGATAGCTCTGGCCCGCGAAAAGAAACAGCAGCGCTTTGATCGAGATTACAATCGCGATCATTTGCCATTCATGGCGGCGAAGTCCCCAACGCGGCTCTGCTAGTTCGGTGATTGAGGAAGGGATGACGTCGTCATTTTTCATAGGAGAGCGGGCCTAAGATCCGAATATGGCTTGGCGCAGAGAAAGTAAATCAGCCGCAGCAACTTGGCAATAGAAATAACAATACTGGTTAAGTTCGATAGAGAGCGATCGTAAAGCACAATTCTTGCTTTGTGGGTCGAGCAATACAGAACCGGGAGCGGTAGCGACCGGCTTCAACTTGCGTTACAGACTACCGCGTGACGACCGAATTTCGAGGGCACGGAGTATACGCTGGGAGTCTCCAGTTAGTCGTTGTTCCGTGTTAGTCGACTTCAGTGCTGTTTGTTGAATATGAGGCAAGTTGAACCCGGTCGCTACCGCTCCCGGTTCTGTATTAGTCGACCCACCAGGTTTGTTGAATCCAAGTTAAGTTCAACCCGGACCGCGTCCAAGCGGAACCAGTACAAAATGGTCTGACGCGCGGACCTAGGCGCTAGTGATGTTATCCTCGGTGAACTGCCGAGCGATATCAAATGTCATCGATAAGCGAAACATGGGGAACAACGCCGAAGGAACGACGGCTCGCTTTTCCTTGTGACGACATGATTCACCAACCTGACAACGCGCTCTATCGCGGTGTCACGGTCAACGCTCCACAGGCCACGGTGTTTCGCTGGCTGTGTCAGATGCGGGCCGCGCCGTACAGCTATGATTGGCTTGATAATGGCGGGCGACAGAGCCCGCGTGAATTGACCGCCGGACTCGAAAACCTCGTCATCGGCCAGGACGTTATGCGCATCTTCAAGCTCACCGCATTCGAAAAGGATCGTCATCTCACGCTCCGTTTGCGGGCAAAGTCCAGCGCCTCGAAAACTTTTGGTGACCTCGCAGTGAGTTACGTCCTGGTGCCCCTTTCTGACGATCGCTCAATGGCAAGTTGCCGCTTGCTCGTTAAGTTAATAGTCAAACATCCCTCCGGACTCTATGGCAGGCTGATGCGGACCGTATTGCCCTGGGGAGACTTGATAATGATGAGGCGCCAGTTGCTGAACCTTAAGCGATTGGCAGAGCAGACAGAGAAGGGAAGACAAATACGGAACCGGGAGCGGTAGCGACCGGGTCCAACGGCGTAGTCAAAGGAATTAAATAGCTCGAGCATGTGTCTGTCATGGCGTAAACCCGGTCGCTACCGCTCCCGGTTCTGTATTTGTCGACCCATTATGAGATCGTCATTTTCAGTCGAGACTGTTCGCGTCACCGGTGTCTGGAAAAACTGGAATGGCGTGGATCTCTCTTCGTTGTCGCAGCGCATACTTGAGCGTCTTGATCGTTCCGCCGCCCTTGCCCGACCAGAAGCCAAACACGATCCCTGCCAGATCAACCATGTGACGATTTCTAATCGCACCGGCCGTCTTACGCCGCGGCAGCTGTAACTCCACGATGCGATCGAGTTGTTCGAGCCAGGGCTGAACCCACTGTGGCTGCTTAAAGCGCGTGTACGGAACCACAGCCCAGCAGCTTTCACTATTTTCCAGTAGCCATTCCAGCGCCCAATGGTCGATGCCGCGAGCTGTGCCAACTAACCAGGTTCGACCCTGTGAAAGGAACGCCGACAGGTGTTGCTCGAATAGCGTGCGCGCCGTTTCGCGATCCACATCGCGCGAGCCAGTGATCATGATGGAGTTTTTGAGCATCATGGCAGCGGACTTTCAGCGACAACCATAAAAGTGTGTGAACAATCTTTTCACTTCTCAGCGGAACTATGCCTGCATTTATAAACCGATGGCCCGAGTTACGACCAGGGTTCTCACCGTCTCCGCCGAGTATCGCCTACGGCTTTGTCATTGAGAAGAAGTCCGCTAGGATAAGTAACCGCAAACAACCTCCCTCGTGAAGAATTAGCGAGTTGCTCCCGGAAGTAACTATTACTTTCTCGCTAAAACAGTGGAAAGACTCTCGTTACAAACTGGAAGGCCCGCGAAAGAATGGACTCTGGGTGCGTCTGCCTTTCACCGATTACTGGAGTGGCTGGACGAAGGGGCCGGATCAAGCGGGCAATCGTATCTGGAGTTGCGCCGCCGGCTGGTTGCCTATTTCGATCGCAAAGATTGCCCGGCTCCCGACGATCTCGCCGATGAAACCCTGAATCGAGTCGCCCGCAGACTGGATGAGCTCGGGACGATTGATATCGAAGCTCCCGCCAAATACTGTTACATCATCGCGCGCCATGTCTTCCTGGAAAATCTGCGTGAACGGCAGAACTATCGTTTGCTTGATGATGCGGCACCGCAGACAGTAACTTCTCCGCCCGATCCCGACGACGAAAAAGTAGTCCGCGAGAAGATGTTGGATTGCCTCGAAGGTTGTACCAAAACTATCGACGCGGCCAAGCGCGACCTAATCCTGCGTTATTACATCGGCAAGCAACAAGTAAAGATCAAAAACCGGCAAGCCCTGGCCCGGGAGCTGGGTATCAGCGTAAACGCCCTGAGCATTCGTGCCTGTCGCATACGAGAAAAGCTGGGAGCTTGCGTCAAACAGTGTGTAAGTACTGGATGAAATCCTTTCACGATCTTTTCTAATAAGGTTAGGACCATATTTGCGCCAGGGTGCGCGATCGACGGAATGATTGAAGCTCCTTACAAATCTGAAGTGATTACCGGCTATCTGCTGGGTTCGCTTTCCGCGGCGGAAACGGAACAGCTGGATGAACTAAGCATCACAGATGCGACATTTGCTGACGCGTTGAGAGCGGCGGAAGCCGACTTAGTGGATGCGTATGTTTTAGGCGAACTTGGCGACGATGAGCGCAGGCTATTCGAAACCCGCTACCTGGCTTCAGCTCACGGGCGCGATAAGGTGGAGTTCGCACTTTCACTTGTCTCATATGGTGAACGTCAGGTGAGCATCGAAAAACCAGGCAGGCTTGCAGTTCTAAAAAGTTATTTCGCCCAAGGGCATGCTCTGCAGTGGGGATTTGCGGCCGCAGCTGTGGTTTTATTGGTTGCCGGGAGTTGGCTGGCGACTCAAAATTTGCGCTTGAGACAACAAGTGCGCGCCACTCAAGCCCAAGCCGACGAACTCAGAAAACGCGAACAACAGTTGCAGCGAGAGCTGGCGGCGCAGCAATCAGCTCCCAGAACGGGATCAGAACTGGCTCAAGGTGTTGAGAAGCCCGGGCCGGAACAAACAACAAATGAGCCACTGGCGCCCCGTCAGCCTGGTTCAACGTCTATTTTTTCACTGGTGATTACGCCGCAACTGCGCGGTATCCAGCGAAGGCCAGTGATAACTTTAAAGCCGGAAACAAGTTTGGTTTCGGTGAAGCTGGTGTTAGAGCCGAATAGCTTTTCAAGCTACCGCGTTGTCCTGTTAGATGAGGCCGGCCAGTCTGTTTGGCGCAGTTCCATCGTCAGATCGCAGGCGACAAATGGCGTAGAGGCTCTCGAGGTTCGATTTCCCGCCAGCGTCCTGAAGTCAGATGCTTTCGCGCTTCGTGTGAGTGGGACGGCAGCCAATGGCGATGAAGTTCTGGGTGATTATGGTTTCACGGTTGTCAGGTAACGCAGAACTGGCGTTTAAGACACGACGAGGAGTGGACTGATGTTGCAACAGATCTCACGGGGCGTGACATCAAAAGAATTGATCCTTAAGACCCTTCTGCTTGCTGCTTTAGCTTTGTTGTGGGCTCAGTCTCAGGCGCAACAAGCGGCCGCTGGGACGCAAAGCACTGCCGAAGTTACCACGCTCGAGTTAGGCAAACCGATACATCGCGAATTGGCCCACGATCAGACCCATACTTATCAGCTTCCACTTGCCCAGGGACAGTACGCAAATCTCGCCATTGAACAGCGCGGTATTGATGTGGCTGTGCGTACTCTAAATCGAGATGGAAGGCTGATCTCAGAAGTTGATTCAGCCGTCACTTCAGAGGGAACCGAGCGGGTCGAGTTGATCGCGTTGACTGCCGATATCTATTTAGTGAAAGTGATCGCGAGGTTCAACGACGCGCCCGTCGGCAACTACGAAATTCGCGTCCAGGAAATACATCCAGCTACTGAGAACCAGCGTGCCATGCACGAAGCGCGAAGCTTGCGATCACAGGCAGCGCGGTTACGCGATCAGGCCAAGGAAAGTGAAGGGCTTGCTTTGGCTGAGCGTGCGCTAGCAATAGCCGAAAAAGTGTTGGGCCCTGATGATCCGTACGTCGCAGAGTTTGTGCAGCAAGTGGCGGATATTTGTCACCAAACAAAAAACGAAGCAAGGGCTCAGGTCTTGTATGAACGGGCTCTCGCAACTTTCGAAAAAGAGTGGGGACCTGAGCATTATCAGTCTATCGAGACAACCAGAGCGTTGGGCGCTGTCTACGCGGCGAAAGGTGACGTCGCCAAGGCGGACAAATTGTTGCGACGAGCGCTCGAATTAGGGGAAAAAACTCTAGGCCCTGAACATGCTCGAGTGGCGCTATTTCTGCGGTCGCTTGGGGGTCTGTATCTTGATCGAGGAGATTTTGCCAGGGCGGCGGAACTTTTCGAGCGCGCTTTAACAATTATTGGCAAGAAGCTGGGGCCGGAGCACAAGGTTTACGGCGAGCTCCTGAATAATCTGGGAGTAAGCTACCTGCGCCTGCGGGATTACGAACGCGCGGATCAGTATCTGGTGCGAGCTCTTGGCGTTCAGGAAAAATTGTATGGTCCTGATGCTTCCCAGATCGCGACTGTGCTGCAGAATCTGGGGATCATCGCTCGCGATGGGAAAAAGGATTATGCCAGTGCCGAGAAGTATTATTTGCGAGCGCTCGCGATCAGAGAGAAGAATCTCGGTCCGGACCATCCCGACGTCGCCTGGGCGCTGAACAACATTGGCAATCTATGTCGCGCTCAAGGCAACTACGCAAAGGCCCTGGAAACATTTCTGCGGGCGCTCAGGATTCTGGATCAAGCGGAAGGCCCCGGCCGGCACGCCCTTCTGGTGGGAAACATCGCTCGAACCTACGCCGCCATGGGCGACTTGAGCAATGCCATCAAGTTTCAAGCGCTGGTAGATGCCGCATTGGAAAAAGATATTGATCTAAACCTAGCGATCGGCTCCGAGCGTCAGAGGCTGGCGTTCATGACCTCAATCTCCGAACGTACTGATCGAAGCGTTTCTCTCAGTCTCCAGTTAGCGCCGAACGATGCGGGCGCTAACAAGGTGTCTATGCTCGCGTTGTTGCAGCGTAAGGGTCGAGTGCTCGATGGGATGACCGATACGCTCAGCGCCTTGCGACAACGAGCTGAGGCCCAGGACCAGGTCCTTCTGGATCAATTGAACGAAACCAAGTCTCGGCTGGCGCAATTGGTTTTTGATGGTCCGCAAAAAATGTCCTCAGCTGAATACCAGAGCGCGATCAAAGATCTGGAGGACAGGCGCGAGTCTCTCGAAAGTGAGATTAGTCAGCATAGCGCTGAGTTTCGGGCTCAATCCCAGCCGGTCACCGTAGAACGAGTGCAGGCTACAATGCCAAAAAATGCCGCCCTGATTGAGTTCGTCGCTTATCGTCCGTTTTATCCTAAAGCTGAGACCACCAGCGAGAGCTATGGAGACACACGCTATGCGGCCTTCGTGGTGCGACCTAACGAAGCGCTCGAGGGAAAAGATCTGGGTGACGCAAAAGCGATAGATATCGCCGTCGATGCTTGGCGGCAAACACTGCGCGACCCGCTACGAAGAGACGTTCGCGACCGCGCGCGCGCAGTTGACGAGAAAATCATGCAACCGGTGCGAGCAATGCTGGGTGATGCAACGCAACTGCTGATCTCGCCGGACGGCGAACTAAACCTGATTCCTTTCCAGGCTTTGGTTGACGAGCAGGGAAGCTATCTTCTTCAACGATACTCTTTCGCATACTTGACCAGCGGCCGCGATCTGTTGCGAATGCGAGTGGTGCAGGCGAGCCGTAGCAATCCGGTAGTAGTTGCCGATCCAACGTTTGGCGAGCCCGGTGCAAGTCTGATGGCAAGCAAGACTGGCGAGTCCCCGAGCACCCTTAGTCAACGGAGAAGTGCAACAACCGTTCGCGATTTGTCTGAGGTTTATTTTGCGCCGTTAAGCGGGACTGCGTTGGAGGCAGACACAATCGAGAAGCTGTTTCCCGACGCCTCACTCTTGGCCGGCCCGAATGCGACCGAGTCTGCGGTGAAGCGAGTTGCCGCGCCGCGTTTGCTTCATATAGCCACCCACGGGTTTTTTCTGAACAAGAACGCGCCTGCTCTAGAGAATCCGCAAGTCGCGACGCGGGGCATTAGCATGACAACTCCGTCAGCAACGGGAGTCACCGGTTTGGCAGCCCAGCCGGCAACGCGTGGAATTAGCTCGAATGCCAAAATCGACAACCCGCTGTTGCGTTCCGGTCTCGCCCTCGCTGGCGCGAATCTTCATAGCGCGAACGGTGACGACGGCCTGCTGACGGCTTTGGAAGCATCGGGCTTGAACCTTTGGGGCACGAAACTGGTTGTCCTTTCGGCGTGCGATACTGGATTAGGAGAAGTCCGAAACGGCGAAGGCGTGTACGGTTTACGGCGGGCCTTTGTCCTTGCAGGCGCCGAATCGCTGGTGATGAGTCTCTGGCCTGCGAGCGATTACACCACGCGAAAGTTGATGACGGATTATTACAAGAACCTCAAAAAGGGTTTGGGACGCGGCGAGGCCCTCCGCGAAGTTCAGCTCGACATGCTGAAACATAACAAACACCTTCACCCCTTCTACTGGGCCAACTTCATTCAGTCCGGCGAATGGGCTAACCTCGACGGCCAACGCTAAAGACGTCAACCGAAGACGGTTCCCATGCTCCAGGATTCCATCACTCATCATTGACGGGTGAAGTTCTCCTTAACGCTGACACCACTCAGTGCCTCTTGAAAGGCGCATCGGTTGAACCGTGAGTATTCCGCCTGCCAGTTCTTTCCAAAGCCAGCGGTGAAATGTTTTTCGCGCCATGTCTTATCTGAACAAAGAGAGCATTTCGCTCGCAGAAAAGCCCGAAAGCGGGTTTTGACTGCGAATAGGGCCTTTCTTTGAATCCCATGGTGACCTGGTTGAAAGAGGTAACGCTATGAAAACCCGCGCGTCAAACAGTTCGTTACACCTCTCTTTCGCATGGCCGGAGTGGATCAGTCTCCTGGTCGTCATTCTGATCGTATTGCCATCCTTCGCGTTTATTAGCCGGCGTAGCTT
>Ga0070698_100006753_pt1 | contig 12440 bp, 12 predicted proteins | sample KBSK1502metaG_FD_65477 | JGI IMG/M metagenome (GOLD analysis project Ga0070698, IMG submission 65477) | Corn, switchgrass and miscanthus rhizosphere microbial communities from Kellogg Biological Station, Michigan, USA - KBS K1-50-2 metaG | ecosystem: Host-associated > Plants > Roots >...
CCGGATCGCCCAGCAGATGCATGAGGAGACCGGAGCGGACGGCAGGCGCCGCTACACGGTGGCGCAGATCGCCGCCGAGTTCGGCGTCACCCGCCCCACCATCTACCGGCACCTGACCGCCGCGGCAAGGTGAGCGGGGTCAGTACGCAGCGGCCTTGTCTGGGGCGTGGCCTGGTTCAGGAGGATGCTGCCGCTGGCGGGAGATCGAGCTGGGGAAGTCGGGGTGGCTGGCTCTGGCCGATTGGTGTGATCCAGCGGAGCTGCCGGAAGAGGCTGTCGCAGGGTCCGCTGGTTGCACTGCACCGCCACGGCGAGGCCTCGTTGCAGGCAGGGGCCTTACTTGGAGAGTACGGGAACGCGTCCGGCGGTTGCTCTGGCTATGACGTGCTGGCGGAACAATTCGGCGGCCGGCAGCAGGCGCCGTTCAGCTGACCACGTCAGGCAGATCTCCCGCACCGCGCCAGTGCCCGGGATTACGCGGTACAGCACCGGTCCGGTGGCCGATTCAGGCGATCCCGCGCGGGGAGCCGGGACGATGGCAACGCCGAGTCCGGCGGCCACGAAGCCGCGGACGGTCGAGAGGTCCTCGCCCTCGAAGACAACGGCCGGGCGGAATCCGGCCTGCTCGCAGAGATCATCGGTCAGCTTCCTCAATGCTGAGGCCGGCCGGAGGCTGATGAAGGCTTCCCCGGCTACATCCGATAGATGAATGCGCGGCTGACTGGCCAGCTGATGATCGCGCGGCAGGGCCAGGCGCAGTGGCTCCAGTGCGATCGGCCGCATGTGCACGGCGGGGTCGCGCGGGTGGCGGGTGCCGATCTCGAGGTCGGCCTGGCCGCCGTCGAGGGCGGCGGAATGCAGCTCGTCCCGGACCTGGGTCAGCCGGAATCCGACGCCTGGGTGCGCGGCCCGGAAGGTCCGGACGAGGTCGGGCACGAGCCAGGTGCCCAGCGAGTGCTGGAAGGCAAGTGCCACGGTGCCGGTGTCGGGCTCGATGAGCTGGCTGACGGCGGCGATCCCGTCGTCGAGCTGGCGCAGCAGCGCATCGACATGCCGCTTGAACACCGTGCCCGCGTGAGTCGTCCGCAGCGTGCGGCCCGATCGTCGTAGCAGCGGCGTGCCGAGTTCCGCCTCCAGGCGCCGCAGCGCCCGTGAGACGCCGGACTGGGTGACTGCCCAGAGGTCGCTGACCTCGGTCACGGTGCTGCCCTCGGCGACCTGCTGGAACCAGCGCAGCGAGGTCGTGTCCACATTCATGACGCTAGCTCATGCATGATGTTCGTCCTAGTCATTGGACGCATAATTCATGACCGGGCAGACTGGCGGCTGACAGACCGTTCCGATCGTTAGGACAGCCACATGCAGGACACCACCTACGGCCTGGGCCGGCTGCTGGCGCAGGTCCGCGGCCGGCTCGGCCGCACCCGCGCGACTCGGACCTCCCGCAGAGCCGTCAGCCGCGAGGACAGGCGCGCCGCGCGCGCCGCGCGCGATTCCCTGGAGCGCGACCTGGCGGGCTACACCTCGCCTGCCGACCTGAACGACCTGGACGCGATCCTCGATCGCTACAGCGATGAAGAGACCACCGAGATCCGCCGCATCAGCGCCGCACGCCGGGCTGCCCTGAGGCAGCCATCCGCACGCTGCTGACCCGAGGCCGGCACAGACCAGGCTGGCGCCAGCCGGGCTCCACGGGACGGTGCCTGCCATGGCCGCCAGGCTGCTCTCCCGTGACAGAACGATCGAGAGGATCTGCATGACCATCGACCTACCAGCGCCCGTCGGCCGGCGGATCGCGCTGATCGCGCACGACAACAAGAAGCACGACATGCTCGAGTGGGCTGAGTACAACCTCAAGCTGCTCGCCGGCCACGAACTGTTCGCGACAGCGACCACCGGCCACCTCTTGCAGCAACGGCTCGGGCTCCCGGTCACCTGCTTCCGCAGCGGCCCGTTCGGCGGCGATCAGCAGATCGGCGCCCGTATCGCCGAAGGCGGCATCGATCTCCTCGTCTTCTTCTGGGATCCGCTCGAACCGCACCCGCACGACCTCGACGTCAAGGCGTTGCTCCGGGTCGCGGTCGTCTGCAACATCCCGATTGCCTGCAACCGGGCAACCGCTGACTTCCTGATCTCATCCCCCCTGATCGACCGTGCCCACCAGCCATGGGACGACGCGGCGGATCTGCGGCAGCATTGCCACGCACGCACAGGCCCCGGGGCCGTTCCCCAGCTCGCCTAGCGCGCACGAACATCACGAGAAACCAGCGACCATCACATCCTCGTCGCCGACGGCCAGGCGGCTCCACTGACGCATGCGTCCTGATGCTTATGAGTCTCGCGCTTTCCCGTGCCCCGTCGCGGTGCCCTGGCGATCGCCCCTGACGGCCCGGCCGAGTGTTCTGTCTACATGCTCAGCTGGGGAACGGGGGCGTGTGACCAGCGGAAGCCTGCGGGCAGGTTGGCACCGTGCGCCGTGCAGGTGGCCGCCGCGACCTCAACCGCGGCGGCAGTGGCCCGGGCCAGTCTTTCGGCGTCGCTGAGATCTTCGCGGCTGAGCCCGCAGCCGGACCACCAGGTGAGAAATCCGGCGACGAAGGCATCTCCGGCGCCGACCGTGTCCGCGATGCTGACCGCGGGTACCGGGATCGACCGCTCGGCATCGATGGTGTGGACGATGACCGGCGCGGGGCCGTCGGTCACGAGCACCGCCGTCGGCCCGTGCTCGAGCAGGCCGCGTGCCGCCGGCCGCAGGTCAGTTCGGGGGCAGAGGAATCTCAGGTCGTCGACGCTGACCTTCACTACGTCGGCGCGGGCGAGGAACCCGGCGACCATGTCGCGGTAGCTGGCCGGCGACCTGACCGCCCGCGGCCGGCAATTGGGATCGAGTAGCACGATGGCCTGTGCCGGCATCTGCCGCAGCAGCCAGCGCAGGCTCGACGCAATGGGCTCGATCAGTATTCCCAGGCCGCCGAAGGCGAACGGGTCGCCGCACTGGAGTACCTCGCTGGGGATGTCGCCGGGCTCCAGCTGGCCCGCTGAGGTCCCGTCGAGGTAGAACCTGTAATCGGCCGAGCCGGAGGCATCCAGCTGGGCGAGGGCAAGCGTCGTCGGCGCCGGCGTGGCGTCCGGTACCGCGAGATGGACGTGCTGTTGGTTAAGCGAGCGGCGTAGCTGCCGTCCGAAGCCGTCGCTGGACAGCCGGCCCAGGAATCGGCACTCTCCGCCGAGGCGCGCTGTGGTCCGGGCGACGTTAAACGGAGCGCCGCCCGGAACAGCGGTGACGCTGCCCGACGGGTCGACGAGGAGATCTATCAGCGCCTCACCGGCCACCGTGATCACGGCGCCTGCGGTTCCGGCTGCTTGGCGCCCGTCATGATCGCCACTGCGTCCTCCGTCGTCGTGCTGGCCGGACTGACCACGCCGGCGCAGCGGCCGAGCCGCTGGATGTGGACGCGGTCGGCGACCCCGAACACATGCGGCATGTTGTGGCTGCTCAGGACCACCGGCATGCCCTGCCGCCGCAGTTCCTTCATCAGCTCCAGCACCGCACCCCGGCATCCCGACCGCCCGCGCCAGCCTCGCCCACTGGACCCAGCAGGCAGACAGCACGGGTAGCTGAAGATCACCTCACCTGTGTCGATAACGATTGTTTCCCGACGGTGGTAAGTCGCGGTGACGCCACCCGGCCACGCGGACATTATCTGCTGCCCCTTAACCATTGGTTGCTCAGCCGGCGTTACCGGGCGTCGGGGCGATGGTGTCACCGATGCGGTGGATGCGAAGCGCGTTCGTCCTGCCGGGCGTCCCGGGCGGGCTGCCCGCGACGATGACTACCTTGTCACCGGGCTTGCAGCGCCCGGCATCGACCAGTGCGGTTTCCACCTGGCGGACCATGTCGTCGGTGTGCCGTGCCGGCGGCACGATGAACGTTTCCACGCCCCAGCTGAGCGCCAGCTGGCTGCGGGTGGCGGGCTGCGGCGTGAAGGCGAGCAGCGGGATGGGGGAACGGTACCTTGCCAGCCGCCGCGCGGTCTCGCCCGACATCGTGAAGGCGGCCAGCGCCGTGGCGCCGACGATGGCGCCGACCTCGGCGGCGGCGCGCGCGATGGCGCCGCCCGAGGTGGTGGGCACGCGGGCAAGCGAGGGTTCGGCATGCAAGCACTCGCGTTCGGCGGCGAGGATGATCCTGGCCATCGTCGCCACGGTCTCGACCGGGCAGGCGCCGACGCTGGTCTCCGCGGACAGCATGAGGGCATCGGCGCCGTCGAGCACGGCGTTGGCCACATCCGAGGCCTCGGCCCTGGTCGGCTTGGGTGCCGAGATCATCGATTCGAGCATCTGCGTCGCCACGATGACAGGCTTTGCCTTGTCCCTGGCCATCTCGATCGCACGTTTCTGGACCATCGGCACCTGCTCGAGCGGCAGTTCCACGCCGAGGTCGCCCCTGGCGATCATGAGCCCGTCGAAGGCTTCGAGCACCTCGGGCAGCGCATCAACCGCCCGCGGTTTCTCGATCTTGGCGATGAGCGGCAGCCGGTTACCGACCTCGCCCATGATCTTTCGGATCGGCTCGGCGTCCTCGGGGCCCTGCACGAAGGACAGGGCGATCAGGTCGGCCGGCAGGCCCAGCGCCCAGCGCAGGTCCTGCTCATCCTTGGCGCCGAGGGCTGGCACGCTGAGCCTGACCCCGGGCAGGTTCAGGCCCTTGTGGTCGGACACGACGCCGCCCGCAAGAACGCGGGTGCGCACGCGATCACCACGCACGCCGGCGACCTCCAGCACGACCCTGCCGTCGTCGATGAGTATCCGGTCACCGGCCCGCACGTCGGCCGCGAGGCCGGGAAAGGTGGACGGGGCCTCGGCGGCGTCGCCGGGAGCGTCCCCGCTGGTGATGGTGAATTCGCGGCCCGCCGACAGCAGGACCGGCCCGGCGGCGAAGGTGCCGAGGCGGATCTTCGGCCCCTGCAGGTCGGCGAGCACCCCGACGCTCCGGCCCGCGGCGCCGGCCGCGCCGCGTACCGCGTGGCAGGCCTCCGCGTGCTCCTCCTGCGTGCCGTGGCTCATGTTCAGCCTGGCGACGTCGAGTCCGGCCGCCACCAGAGCGGCCATCCGCTCCGGGCCGGAACAGGCCGGCCCGAGTGTGCAGACAATCCTCGCCCGGCGGCTCATGGTCTCGCGCTTCCCCGCCGAGTCGGCCCTGGACCGGCGGCGCGCGGGCGGCGCGGGCGATCCCGCGTCCCTGCAGGCGGCTCTTCGGGGACGGCATCCGGGGCGCGTGAAGGTTCCAGCGCGCAACGCAGCTCGCCCAGGTCCGATGTGACGACCGTGTGCGGGTCCAGGCCCGCGCGCAGCTTCCGGGCCACATAGCGAACCCGTCCCGGGGTGTGTTCCGGCCAGATCCCCCGTTTCCGGGGCTTGCCGGAGCGGAGGCCGTCACGGCGCGGCCATGCATCGCCCCGGCGAAACCCGGGATCGACGATGCGGCAGTCTCCGCCGAGGCGCGCTGTGTTCCGGGCGACGTTAAAGGGAGCGCCGCCCGGAACAGCGGTGACGCTGCCCAACGGGTCGATGAGGAGATCCGTCAGCGCCTCGCCGGCCACGGTGATCATGGTGCCTGCGGTTGCAGCTGCTTGGCGCCTGTCATGATCGCCACTGCGTCTTCCATCGTGGTGGTGGCCGGGGTGACCACGCCGACGCAGCGGCCGAGCCGCTGGATGTGGACGCGGTCGGCGACCCCGAAGACGTGCGGCATGTTGTGGCTGATGAGGATCACCGGCAGTCCCTGCCGCCGCAGTTCCCTGATCAGCTCGAGCACCTGGCCGGATTCCCGCACCCCCAGCGCCGCAGTGGGTTCATCCAGGATGATCACTTTGGATCCGAACGCGGCGGCCCGGGCCACCGCGACGGCCTGGCGCTGGCCGCCGGACAGGGTCTCCAGGCGCTGGGTGATGTCCTGCACCGTGGTGATCCCGAGCTTCTTGAGCTGCTCGCGGGCCTGGCTGCGCATGCCGCGGGTGTCGAGCTTGCGGAACACCAGGCCAAGCGGGCCGCGCATCCGGATCTCACGGCCGAGGAACATGTTGCTGGCGATGTCGAGCGCGGGGGCAACGGCCAGCGTCTGGTAGACGGTTTCGATGCCCGCCAGCCGACTGTCGGTGGGGCTCTTGAACGAGACCGGCTTGCCCTCGAGAAGGATCTCCCCGCGGTCTGGCTGCAGGGCGCCGGTCAGGCACTTGATCAGGGTGGACTTGCCGGCGCCGTTATCGCCGATGATGCCGAGCACCTCGCCGGCGTTGAGCACCAGATCGACCCCCGCCAGGCCGATCACGCGCCCGAACGTCTTGACCAGGCCGCGCGCTTCCAGGACCGGCGTCGGGTCCGGCTGTGAGCCACCGCGGGGGGCGGCATTCACAGGAGCCGCCAGGGTGCGATCTGCGGCCTTGCTTGCTGGCATGGTCATGCCTTCACCTTCCGAATCCACCGGTCCATCGCGACGGCCGCGATCACCAGGATCCCCAGCGCGATCGGCTGGTACAGGCCGTTCACGTTGGCGAGGGTCAGGCCCGAGGTGAACGCCACCACGATGAGGGCGCCGAACAAGGTGCCGATCACCCCGCCGCGGCCGCCGAACAGGCTCGTGCCGCCGATCACCACGGCGGTGATGCTCTGCAGGTTCGCATCGACGGCGTTGTTCGGGCTGGCCGCGCCGGTGTAGCCGATCGATACCCACGCGGCGATGCCGATGATCAGCCCGGCGAACACGTAGACGCTGAACAGGACCCGGTTGGTGCGGATGCCGGCCAGTCTCGCCGCTTCGGCGTCGTCGCCGACCGCGTACACGTGCCGGCCCCATTCCGTCCGGCCCAGCATGTAACTGACGACGAGGTAGATGCCGAGGACGACCGCCACGCCGTTGATCAGGTTCAGCGAGCCGATCTTGAGCGGGTTGCCGGCCCAGTTGAGGACGCCCGGCATCTGCGAGGCCTGGGTCGTCTGGCCCTTGGAGTAGACCAGCCCGACGGAGGAGAAGATGCTCAGCGTGCCCAGCGTCACGATGAACGGCGGCAGCCGGAAACGGGTGACCAGCGCGCCGTTGAGCGCCCCGGTCACGACCCCGACGACCAGGCCGAGCAGCAGCGCGACCGCGCCGGGGAAGTGGTTGTTTGCGGCCAGCTGCGCCATGTAGAGCTGCGCGAGGATCATCGCCGCGCCGATCGACAGGTCGATCCCGGCGGTCAGGATGATCATGGTCTGGGCGACGCCCAGCGCCGCGACGACCGCGACCTGCTGAAGCATCAGGGAGATGTTCTCCGCCGCGATGAAGCGGGCGTTGAGGAACCCGAACACGATGCCCGACAGGACGAGCACGAGGAACGGGCCGATCGCGGGGTGGGAGTGCAATTGGCGCTGAACGTGATCCAGCGGGGTCGGCCGGGGAATCAGCTGCTCGAGCTGTTGCTCCGGCGAGAGGAGCGCAGGTACGTCGGTCATGGCCTTACCTTGATCAGGTCCGGGGTGGTGAAGTGCCTCGGCTGATTATCCGCTGCCTGCCGCCGCGACGACCCGTGGCGGCAGGCAGCCGGCCTGCCCAGGCAGGTAGCCGGGACTAGCCCCAGCAGATCTTCTGCGCGGCCGCGACGTTGATGCTCGGAACGCCGGGCTGCGGGTCGTTGGTGTAGAGCTTCGTTCCGGTGTTGAAGAACCCCAGGCCGGGGGACGTCGCCGGGTGGACGTGCTTGGTCACCAGCTTGTAGATCGCCGCCACCCCGTCGGCAGCCATCGTGCCGGGGAACTGGCCCGCGGTCGCCGCGATCGAGCCATTGGCGACAAACGGCAGGTTCGAGCAGCCGCCGTCGATCGCCACGACCAGCGCCTTGTTGTGCGCGGCTGCCAGCGCCTGCTCGGCGCCCTCAGCGGCGGGCTCATTGATCGCGTAGACCAGGTTGATGTGCGGGTCCTTCTGCAGGCAGGTCTGCATCGCGGACTTGCCGCCCGGGATCGCGCCCAGCGTGGGCAGCTGGCAGGCGATCTTGTAGCTGCCGCCCTTGCCGCCGGTGTAGTGCCCGCTGAGCGGCTCCTTGCCATTGATGGTCGGGCTCCCGACCGCAATGCCCATGCCCTGCAGGAAGCCGTGGTCCCGGTCCACGTCCACCGAGACAACCTGGTTGTTGAACAGGTCCAGCAGCGCGATGTCCGCCGGCTTGCCGGCCAGCTTGGCCGCCGCCCACTGGCCGTCGAGCCGCCCCGCCGCGGTGTTGTCGGTGGCATAGGTGATGTTCACCGTGCTGGGCGGGGTGGGCGCGGTGTCCAGCGCGATCGTGTACAGGCCCGCAGTGCGCGCCTTGACCAGAGCCGCGTTGACCGCGTTGCCGTTCGGCGTGATGACGATCCCCGCGTCGCCGGCGGCGATCGCGTTGTCGATCGCGCTGATCTGGGTGGCGGTGTCTCCGTCGGTGGTACCAGCCGACACCGTCAAGGAGACACCGAGCTTGGCAGCATCGGCCTTCGCGCTCTTCTCCATCCAGACGAAGTAGGGATTCGAGAACGTCTTCAAGATCAGCGCGACCTTGACCGTCTTCTTGCCGCCCGAGCTGCTGGAGCCGGACGAGCCGCTCGAGCTGCAGGCGGTGACGGCCAGCGCCGCCACGGCGGCCAGTGCACCCAGAACCAGGCGCCCGTTCCGCGGTCTGCGTGCCCGCCGGGGCTGCCCCGGCGACCGGTTGTCAGTTCTCACAAGCTCCACTCCCTCTGCCCCGCGCGATATCCGCGCGGGCACCTACTGAGACAACGTTGTCCGTGACCGTATCTCTGTAGTACGCTGCTGTCAACCCCCAGCTAGAGCTGGAAATAAGGGACTGCTACGCTGCGTGCCAGAGCAGCCAGCCAGCAGGGAGGGCAACGTTGTCAGAGCGCGGAGAACTCACCCCTCCGTACCCGGCGGGGACCCGGCAGCGGCCCACGATGCGCGACGTCGCCGCCCTCGCCCGGGTGAGCCTGAAGACGGTGTCCAGGGTCATCAACGGCGAGCCCACCGTCGCCGCCGAGCTGGCCTCGCGGGTGCACCGCGCCGCCGCGACGCTGGACTACCGCCCCAACCTGACCGCGCGCAGCCTGCGCAGCAGCGACGGCCGGACCCGGACCATCGGCGTCCTGCTGGAGGACGTGGCCAACCCGTTCTCCTCCGCGCTGTACCGCGCGGTGGAAGACATCGCCAGCAGCCGCGGCGTGGCGGTGTTCGCCGGCAGCCTTGACGAAGACCCGGTGCGCGAGCGCACCCTCGCGCTCGCCCTCGCCGCGCGCGGGGTCGACGGCCTGATCATCGTCCCCGCGGGCGATGACCAGAGCTACCTGGCCACCGAGCAGCGGTCGGGGCTGAGCCTGGTGTTCGCGGACAGGCCGCCACGGCTGCTCCGAGCCGACGCCGTCGTATCCGACAATGCCGGCGGGGCGTACGAAGCCGCGCGGCACCTGATCGCAGCGGGCCACAGGCGGATCGGTTTTCTCAGCGATTTCAGCCAGATACCGACGGCAGCCGACCGCTTCGCCGGCTACGCGAGAGCACTCTCCGGCGCAGGAATCGAGCTGGACGATGAGCTCGTCCGGAGGGAGCTTCATAACACCGAGTCCGCCCAGGCAGCTACCCGGGAAATCATGGAGGGCCCGAGACCGACCGCGCTGTTCCCCACCCAGAACCTGATCACCATCGGCGTCATCCGCGCCCTGCGCGCGATAAAGCTGCACGAGCGTGTCGCCGTCATCGGGTTCGACGACATCCCGCTCGCGGACCTGCTCCAGCCCGCGGTCAGCGTGATCGCCCAAGATCCCGCGGGCATCGGCGCCAAGGCCTGCGAAATCCTGCTCCGGCGGATGGACGGCGACCCGTCGCCCGCCCAGACGCACACGATCGCGACCCGCCTGATCGCACGCGGATCCGGAGAGATCCCGCCCGGCATCCCCGCCGGGCGGGGCCCTGTGCCCGATGAGGAAGCTCACCCGGTCCGCCGTGGGCGGCCACGCTGATCCCAGTGCGCGGTACCGGCGGTGCACCGGGAGCTGGCTGCGGCGGCGAAGGCCGGCGGGCCGCCGGCGCCGAGCCTGTCGACGCTGCCGCGGGCGGTGGCCCGGGATGTGCTGGCCGGGGACCGGGCGGGCCTGGCCGGCGGGGAGCGGGCCCGCCGGGCCTACGACGTGTTCTTGCAGCGGCCCGGGACGCACCGCAACGCGGTCTGGGAGGCCGACCACGTTGAGGTTCCGGTGGAGGTCGACGCCGCGGGGCGGCTGGTCCGGCCGTGGGTGACGTGGTTCGTGGACGTCGGCACGAACGCGGTGTGCGGGACGGCGGTCACCCCGGGCTCTACGTCGAGGGAGAGCATCCTGGCGGCGTTGCGGGCGGCGGTGGCCATGGAGGCGCCGTACGGGCCGCCGGGCGGGCTGCCCGGGCAGGTGCGGGTCGACCGGGCAAGGACTTCTTGTCCACGGCGGTGGCCAGCGTGGTGGCGGGGTTCGCCGTCGCCGTCGGGCCGCTGCCGGGGTACACCCCGCACCTGAAGGGCAGCGTGGAGACGGTGAACGGCGCCTCGAAGCGGATGTTCGCCGCGTGCCTGCCCCGCTACACGTACGCCCAGTTGCAGGCCAACGGCCAGCCGGTGGACCCGACGCGCCGCCGCTGCGGTTCGAGGCCTTCACCGCCGAGCCGCTGGCGTGGGTGCGGTGGTGGAACACCGAGAATGTGATGCCGGCGCTGGCGGGCCGCACGCCGCTGCAGGCGTGGCTGGCCGACCCGACCCCGCTAGCCACGGTGCCGGCCGCGGATCTGCGGCTGCTGATGCTGGAGGATGACGGGCGCACCCGGAAGATCACCACGAAGGGGGTGGCGTGGCGGTCCCGCCAGACGATCGCGCGGGCCTGGCCGCCACGGCGCTCCACCGCGAGCCTGGCATACATCAGCGGCGGGCCATCAGCGCCGTTGTTTCCCCCCGGGTGCCAGGACCGCTGACCTGTGTATCCTCTTGCCCGGGATGAGCCCGATCCTGCGGACGCAAAGCCGCGGCTCGCACGCCTCCCCTCCTAGCCTGGCCGTGCAGGCCATCCCCGTCCATGGGCGCCGACATGGCCGGCAAAGTCGCCGCCAGCCTGTGGCTATCCGCCTTATGCGAGCCGGCCGTTCGGGCGGAACGGCTCTCCCGGCCGGGCGTATCGGCCGGTCTGTTGTGCCTGCGGTACTCCAGCCGGCCCCTGCCTGGCTCATCGCGTCAGCTGCGGCCATCGCCGCCGCAGCGCTCACCGGCACCGTGCCGGTGCTGCGTTACCGCAAGCCAGCCTCGTGAGGGCGGCTCCACGCGGCCCCGGGCCGGTTGCCGCGGCATCTGCCGTTTGCGCTGGCCGGTCCGGCCGGGGGACAGGCTCGCTGGCAGCCCTACGGCCGGCGTCGGCGGCGGGGTGGCGGAAGTCAGCGGGAGTGCGCATGGCGACGGGTGGCCGGGGCCAAAGATCCGGGTTTTGCCGCCGAAGCCCCTGTCACCGGCGGGTACGCGGGTGGGAACATGAACTGGGGCACAGTGAGGCGGATCATGAGAATCGCCCATGTTGCTGTGGCGGCCGCCGCGAAGGCCGGGCTGGGTCAGTTCTTCTGCGGACCGGGCCGGGCGCGAGCCAGGCTGGCCAGCGAGGCGCGGCTAGGCGGGGGGCCGTTACCCGGGGCGGGCGCAGCTTCATCCACCGGCCGGCCCGTCACCGGCATGCCCGGCGTGCTCTGGCCAGCGGGCCCGCCGCGCGAGTGTGCCCGGGCAGGCCCGTTCGGCGGCCGCTGGCCCGGCGCTTGCGCTGCGGCTTCCGCGGTGCCAAGTACACCCGTTGCTAGCTGGGAGGAGAAGCATGCCATGGGCAGGTTGCAGAAGATAACGATGACTGGCCGGGCCGGGCGCCGGCGCCGCATCGGTGCGTCGGTTTCGGTCCTGGCCATTGCCGTAGCGGCGGTGACCACGGTCACGCTGACGGGCGCATCCGCGAGCACGCCGGCTGCTGGGTCCGGCGCGTCCGGGCCGGCGTTCAGCAGGCAGCAGATCGCGCAGCACCTTCTGAGCACCCAGGCGGCACAGGTGCTGACGGCGCCGGCCCAAGCCGCCCTGCGGATGGTGGCGACCGGCAGCAGGGAGCTGTCGCCTGGGCTGCTGCCCGCACGCGCGCTGCCCCTGCCGGGGCCATCCGGCCCCGCAAGCACCGTCGGGAATCTGGCGAAGCCCGCGTTCACCAACGTCCGGGTCAATAACCCGGCGCTGGACACCCAGGAGCCCGGCCAGACCACCCAAAGCGAGACCACGATCGCCGTGGCCGGATCGCACGTCGCGGTCGGCTACAACGACAGCCAGCAGACCGGGCTGTTCGCCACCGCCGGCAGCGACCTGACCGGCTACTCCTACTCGGCGGACGGCGGCGCC
>Ga0070698_100006754_pt1 | contig 12439 bp, 10 predicted proteins | sample KBSK1502metaG_FD_65477 | JGI IMG/M metagenome (GOLD analysis project Ga0070698, IMG submission 65477) | Corn, switchgrass and miscanthus rhizosphere microbial communities from Kellogg Biological Station, Michigan, USA - KBS K1-50-2 metaG | ecosystem: Host-associated > Plants > Roots >...
TCGGCGCGCTCGGCGGTTAATCCCCGTAGTTGCTGATCGTCACTCCCATTCGATCGTCGAGGGAGGCTTTGAAGAGACATCGTATACAACACGATTGACGCCGGGAACTTCATTGATGATTCGACTGGAGATTCGGCCGAGGACATCGTAAGGAAACGGGTACCAGTCGGCGGTCATTCCATCCGTCGATGTAACAGCACGAAGACCCAGAACATTCTCGTACGTTCTCTCGTCACCCATCACTCCGACGGACCTAACAGGCAGCAGCACGGCAAAGGCCTGCCAGATCTTGTCATACAATCCCGCTGACCGGATCTCCTCGAGGTAAATCGCATCTGCGGCACGAAGCACGTCAAGTTTGTCTTTCGACACATCGCTCAGCACTCGAATCGCGAGACCCGGCCCGGGAAATGGATGGCGACCCACCATCTCCTCTGACAATCCGAGCTCTCGACCAACGCTTCGCACTTCGTCCTTGAACAGCTCGCGCAGCGGCTCGATGAGCTTGAACTTCATTCCCGGCTTGAGTCCACCGACGTTGTGGTGCGTCTTGATCGTGACAGACGGTCCGCCGGTCGGAGAGGAAGACTCGATTACGTCCGGATAGAGAGTTCCCTGCACGAGGAATTCTGCCGCGCTGCCCGCGTGCGAAGCGGCGTCCTCGAACACATCGATGAACGTGTGACCGATGATCGTGCGCTTCGTCTCCGGATCTTCCACCTCTGCGAGCGCTGTGAGAAACCGCTCGGATGCATCGACTGTGATGAGCTTGATCCCCATGTGCTGGCGGAATGTTCGCTCCACCTGCTCACGCTCGTGCAGCCGCAGCAATCCCGTGTCAACAAAGATGCAAGTCAGCTTGTCACCAATCGCGCGATGGACGAGTGCTGCTGCAACCGCTGAGTCTACACCGCCGGAGAGTCCACAGATGACCTGCGCATCACCCGCTTCGCGTCGAATCCGCGCAACCTCGGTCTCGATAAACGCGCCGGTCGTCCAATCGGGTTCGGCCTTGCAGACGCCAAAGAGGAAATTCGAAATGATTTCACCGCCGCGCGGAGTGTGCGCCACTTCGGGGTGAAACTGTACTCCGTAAATCGGTTTCGATTCGTGGCGAAATGCCGCCAATGGATTCCCGTTGCTCGATGCGGTCGCGACGAATCCGGGAGGCGGTGACTCGACGTGATCGCCGTGACTCATCCACACGGAGAATTCCTCACCAGGATCGAAGCCGTCGAACAGGACGCCGGGTTCGGTGACGGTAACTTCTGCACGTCCGTACTCGCGCCTCCCCGCCCGTCTTACTTCCGAACCCTCGAGGAATGCAATCAGCTGCATTCCGTAGCAGATGCCAAGAATGGGAGCGACGTCGAACAGCTCTCGCTCAGCGCGCGGCGCGTTATCCGCGTAAACTGAGTTCGGACCCCCACTGAGGATGATTCCGGTCGGATTCCACTCTCTGATCCACTCGACGCTGCGCGTAGGTGGATGAATTTCCGAGTAGACTCTCGCTTCTCGTACCCGTCGTGCGATCAGCTGCGTGTATTGTGCGCCGTAATCGAGTATCAGGATTCTGCTCTTCATACAGTGATGACTTCGACCTCGCTCGTCTCGAGATCGAGAATCGCGGCGGTGCACCTGCCGGTGAGCCATCCACATGCTTCGCCCGGATTGATCACAAGTGTGTCGCCGCGCGTAACTGTTTCCTGCTTGTGTGTGAAACCATGAACGACAAATCGATGCGACTCGATAGACCGCCGATTCACTTCTCCAAGATCGTGCACAATGAGAATGCGATGTCCTGATACCTCAAAGCTGTGAGGCGATTCGTACAGCTCCATTCCGAAGCCACGGGCCGCAGTTGCCTTGAGTCCCTCGGGATCTCCATCATTGCGGCCGAAGATGCCAAGCAAGGCCATATTGGTTTCGTGGAACGGCTCGAGAGAAAACGGAGCGCAATAGTCTCCCGCATGCATCACGAGCGAGACTCCCCGCTCGAGCATCACGTTGAGAAGGTCCTTGATCGCGGGAAGGCGATCGTGCGTGTCGGCCATCAATCCTACCTTCATCAGGCCATTCTCCATTCGGGCTCGAGCCGTTCCTTTCGCACGAGGTCGGCGTATTGCTCCCGCTCCGTAACGACACCGAAACGTCCTTCACCGACCAGCACTTCAGCAATGCGTGGACGCGAGTTGTAGTTCGACGCCATGACAAATCCGTATGCGCCCGCCGAGAGCACCGCGATCAAATCTCCGGGCTTGGCATCATCGACGTCACGATGCAGACCGAGAAAGTCTCCGCTCTCGCACACAGGTCCCACGATATCAGCGACGGTCCGCGCACCAGATGCGCGCACAGCCTCGATCCGGTGATACGCATTGTAGTGTGACGGCCTGATCAGGTCGTTCATTCCCGCGTCAACGATCATGAATTCCTTGCCGCCGCTTCTCTTGCGATACAGGACGCGTGTGATAAGGGCTCCCGCATTTCCCACCAGAAATCTTCCAGGCTCGACGATCACGTTCAGGCCGGTAGGGCCGACAAGCTCTTTCACTACCGCGGCGAAGGCATCGACGTCGATCGGATGCTCCGAGTCGTACGAGACGGCCAGTCCGCCACCGATGTCGAGATACGCGAGCTCTTTCGCGCCTGCGCTCTCGATTTCCGTCTTCAGCTGGAGGAGCCTGCCGAGTCCGATCTCATACGGCTCGAACTGCGAGATCTGCGAACCGACATGCATGTCCAGTCCGACGAGCGAGATGTTCGTCATCTTGAGCGCGCGCTCGGCGACAATCAGTGTTTCGTCGAATGGAATTCCAAACTTCATTCCCTTCACGCCCGTGCGCGTGTAAGGGTGCGGTGTGTCGACCATCACTTCGGGATTAACGCGGAGTGCAACCGGAGCTTTCTTTCCAAGCCGACCCGCAACTGCATCCAGACAGGCGAGCTCTTCCTCAGACTCGACGTTTATCATCAACACGCCGAGTGTGAGAGCTTCCGTCATTTCGCGCTCAGTCTTTCCGACTCCGCTGAAGACAATGTCGCGACCTTTGAATCCAGCGGATTGTGCGCGATACATCTCGCCGCCGGAAACGATGTCCACGCCTGATCCGAGGCTCCGGAGAATACCGAGTATTGCGAGATTCGAGTTCGCCTTGACGCTGTAGTGCAGCCGATGGGGAACAGAAGCGAGCGCCGTCGAGAGTCTCGCGTACTGGTCCTTGATCGCAGCAACACTGTAGACGTACACGGGAGTGCCAACAGCGCTGGCGATTGCATCGAGCGACACTCCATCGCACGTGAGAACGCCGTCTTCCCGCGTGAATCCGGGCGCGGTCAATACGCTTTCGCCCACAGCGCTTCGACTTTCGATGGCTCGCCGCACTTGAGACAGCGTTTCGGCGCCTCGGCTGAGCGAAATTCTTCGTCGGGCAGAACACGAATTGTCGCTTTCGTCTCTTCCTTGATCTGCTGCTCGCAATCGGCGCTGCCGCAGAACCCGGCGTAGACGAAGCCCCCGTCACCGTCCATGATCTCGCGGAACCGGTCGTAGTCGATGTCGCCGCGGAAGCTGTTCGCCTCACGCCGCTCGAATGCCTCGACGCGCATGTCAGTCTGAATCATGCTCAAGAGATCGGCGACGTCTTCGCCGATCGAATCGAGCGTGACGGTGCGCTTGACCCTGTTGTCGCGGCGAACCAGAACGCACTGGTTTGCGTCGAGATCACGCGGGCCAAATTCGAGACGCAGCGGAATGCCTCGGAGCTCCCATTCATAATACTTGGCACCTGGCTTCATTCCATCGCGATCGTCGAGATGAACGCGAAGCTTGCCGGTCTTGCGTCGTTCCCAGCCATTGAGAGTTGCGGTAATGCTTCGCGCAGCTTCCAGAACTCGCGCCTTGTCTTCGTCCGATTTCCAGATCGGAACGATGACGAGCTCGATTGGCGCCAGAAGCGGAGGAGTCTTCAATCCGAAATCGTCGCCGTGCGTCATGACGAGCCCGCCGATCAAGCGAGTGGAAACACCCCAGCTCGTGTTCCAGGCGAACTCGGTTCCCCCCTGCTCTGTCTGATATTTGAGCTCGAACGCCTTGGAGAAATTCTGACCGAGGTTGTGTGACGTGCCCGCCTGAAGCGCCTTGTTGTCCTGCATCATCGCTTCACACGAATAGGTGCGCATCGCTCCTGCGAATCTTTCCGAGTCAGTCTTGATACCGGTGATAACGGGCATCGCCATCCATGCCTCCATGAAATCGCGATACACGTTCAGCATCTTGCGCGCTTCCTCCTCCGCCTCGCTCTCGGTCGCGTGCGCGGTGTGCCCTTCCTGCCAGAGGAATTCGAGCGTACGCAGGAAAAGGCGCGTGCGCATTTCCCATCGCACGACATTGGCCCACTGGTTGATGAGCAGCGGCAGATCGCGATAGCTCTGCACCCACTTTGCGAACATCGCGTAGATGATCGTCTCCGACGTCGGACGTATGACGAGAGGCTCATCGAGCTTCTTTCCGCCTCCATGAGTTACGACAGCAGTCTCAGGAGAGAAGCCTTCGACGTGCTCCGCTTCCTTGTGCATGAAGCTCTCTGGAATGAGGAGCGGGAAGTAAGCGTTCTCGTGTCCGGTGTCCTTGAACATGGTATCGAGCTGGCGCTGCATCCTTTCCCAGATGCCGTACCCGCGAGGACGGATCACCATGCATCCGCGCACCGGCGAGTAATCCGCGAGCTCCGCTCGCAGAACAGTCTCGTTGTACCACGCGCTGAAGTCGTCAGCGCGCGTCGTGAGCTTCTTGTCGTCTGCCATCGTCTCTAGTTCAATGAGTTAATCAGTTCTGCAAGCGAAAGAGACTTCTCTGTTCCAGCCTCGAGATCCTTCAAGGTCACAATACCGCGACTCAAACCGTCGCGCTTGATGATCACCGCGTTCTTCGCCCCGGCCGAAGACGCTGCCTTGAGCTGTCTTGAAAGCTGTTGAGGCTTGAGCGCATACTCGACACTTCGGTCACGATTCCTTATCTGCGACGCGATTCGCATCACCTCAGGAAGCATCGACTCATCGTCGCCTGCCACCCAGTAATCCGTTTGAGCCGGAGCTTCGGGAATCAGGTTACGAGCTCGCAGGAGCTCGCCCAGTACAACATCTCCCATCCCGAATCCGAGTGCAGGCAGATCGACACCACCAAGTGTCTTGAGAAGCGTGTCATATCGTCCGCCGCCGCAGATCGCGCGAAATTCTCCCGCCGTATCAAAAAGCTCGAACACAATCCCCGTGTAATACGCGAGTCCGCGAACGATCGACAGGTCGAGCTTCACCCAATCGGCAAAACCGAGTGCGTCGACCAGCATAAAGTACTCTCGTAATCTCTCGACGTGCTCGCGTAAACTCTCGTCGCGCCCGTAGGCTGATTCAAGATCACCAATGCTGGCGATCCCGAGCATCTTCTCGATTTCATCGGCGATGGAATCGCTCCCAACAGCACTTACGAGCTTTTCGCGCGAGATATTCGCGGGCTCTCTTCCGCGCTTGTCGATGACGCCATAGACATTGACGTGCGATTCTTCAGCGACACCTGCATGCGACAGCAATGCCTGAAGCAGGCGACGATCAGAGATACGCGCATGGACGTCCTTCGAACCGAGGCCGAATTCGCGCATGATGTCTAGCGCAAGCGAAACGAGCTCTGCATCTGCGCTGACTCCGGCTTCACCGACAATGTCGGCATTCAGCTGGAAGTGCTCGCGAAGTCTTCCCTTCTGTTGACGCTCGTAACGAAAAAGCTGCGGAACCGAAAACCAGCGCACCGGCTTGCGGAGAGCATTTGCGCGCGCTGCAACCATGCGTGCGAATGTCGGCGTCATCTCCGGACGCATTGCAACTTCGCGGTCGCCTTTGTCGGTAAATGAATAGAGCTGGCCCACCAGCTCATCTCCGCTCTTCTTGCGATAGAGATCGAGGGGTTCCAACGGAGGCCCATCGTATTCGACGAACGCATAACGGCGCAAAACCTTGCGCCACACGCCAACTATATAAGCGCGCTCGGCGAACTGTTCTGGGTAGAAGTCTCTGAATCCCGGCAATGCCCCTTGTGCCATTGCTCAAAGCTACGCCCTGCATGGACTTAGGAGCAAGAACTTGAAGCGGCTCTAGAGGGTCTTTTCTCCGAGCGCAATCAGCGCATCCCCCACGGTGTGGAACGATCCAGTGATCACGGTCGTGCCGCTTTGCGCGGCAGCTGCACGAATCGCGCTGTCGAAATCAGCTTCATACCTGGCGCTGATGCCCTGCGATTTTGCGAATGACTCGGCCTCGACTGGATTCCATGCGCGATTCGGCGGCGCACTTGGCGGTGCAACGAGAACGATGCCTTCCACCGAAGGCGCAAGCAGCGTTATCATGCCGCGCCAATCCTTATCGTTGAGAACGCCGAGAACCGCAGTAACGGGACCCGGTGGTTGAATCAATGCGAGAGTAGCGACGACGGACCGGATTCCGTCCGGATTGTGTGCGACGTCCAGGATACAGTTTCGAACTCGCTGAAATCGCCCGGGAAGTTTTACCGACGGAAGCACTGCCGCGGCATCCTTCAAGCTCACCGTCCACGGAGCTTTTGCCGCTCGGAGCATTGAAAGTGCAACCGCGGCGTTTGCCGCTTGCGCAGTGCCGACGAGGCCCGAGGTAATTCGCCGTTCGTCGCCGTCGTACTCAATGATGAACGAAGTACCGGTCAGCGAAACGCTTACGTCACGCGTGGGGTACAATCTCTCTGCTTCGATTACGCGAGTCACTCCAGCTGATTCCGCGACCTGATACACGGCGACTCTCGCACTGGTGGAAAGCGACCCAATAACGCCAGGCTTCCCTCGCTTGAGTATTCCCGCTTTCTCGCGTGCAATCGACTCCTCGGTATCGCCAAGATATTCCTGATGGTCGAGACCGATGGACGTAATCCCCGAGACGAGGGGATCGATCACGTTCGTCGAATCCAGCCGCCCCCCAAGCCCTGTCTCGATTACCGCTGCGCTCACTTCGCGGGTCGCGAAGTAGTGAAACGCCATTGCCGTGGTAATCTCGAAGAATGTCGCGCCCAGTCTTTCCGCATAAGGCGACCATCGCGCAAGAAACTCAGCGATGTATTCCTCGCCGATCGCTTCATCGTCGACAACTATGCGCTCGCGGAAATCAACCAGGTGAGGCGACATGTAGCGACCGACACGCAGGCCTTTCGCTTTGAGAAGCGCAGCGAGTGTAGCGACCACACTCCCCTTTCCATTCGTGCCTGCGACGTGGAATGATGGAAAGCGGTGGTGAGGATTTCCGAGTGCTTCGAGAAACGCCAGCGTGCGCTCGAGACCGAATTTCGCAGTTGAGCCGGTGCGCGCAAACAGCGCATCGAGCGCGGCGCGATACTCGCTCAGGCCGCTGTCCACCCCGCTGAAGCGGGCTTGCCACTCATGTGACGCAACAGCTGACCAACGGTATTCTTGAGATCCTTGCGTTGCACGACGTTGTCGACCATTCCGTGCTCGAGCAGGAATTCTGAAGTCTGAAAACCCTCCGGAAGATCCTGCCCGATAGTCTGCTTGATCACACGCGGGCCGGCGAAACCGATCACCGCGCCGGGCTCAGCGAGAATCGCATCACCGAGCATCGAAAAGCTTGCGCTCACACCGCCGGTGGTGGGATTCGTAAGAATCGAAACGTACGGGATTCGCCGCTCCGCAAGCTGCGAAAGAATCGCCGCTGCTTTCGCCATCTGCATGAGGCTGAGCACGCCTTCCTGCATCCTTGCGCCGCCGGAGGACGAGACGAGAATGAAAGCGAACTTTCGCTCCAGGGCCTTCTGTCCGAGACGTGCGATCTTTTCGCCGACAACCGAGCCCATCGAGCCACCCATAAACGCGAAATCCATCACGCCGAGGCATGCGGGCAGCCCGTGAAGCTGGCCGGTGAATGTGAGGATTGCGTCACCCTCGCCGGACTTCGCAACAGCTTTGGTGAGCCGCCCCGGATAATCCGGAAAGCCCAGCGGATCGGTGGAGCGGATCTCAGTCTCGGTCTCTTCGGCGGTTCCTTCGTCGAGAAGGATGTTGACGTAGTCGATCGCGCGAATTCGGCGATGGAATTCGCAGTTCGGACAGACATTCAGGTTGCGGACGAACTTCTCGCGAATGTCGGTATGCCCGCAGTTCTCGCATTTTTCCCAGGCGTCTGGGGGTATCTCGTGTTTCTCGCGCCGGGGCTGTCGAGGCTTCTTTTCCTTTCTGAACCAGGCCATTCGATGAAATGTGACCGTGCCCTCGCCGTGCAGCAAGTCTTAACAGATCAACGCGGAAGTACGGATCAGCACGGAGTCACGGGGGACACGGAGATTACACGGAGGTTATTAAAGGGAAAGGCGCGTGATTCCGTCGACAAGCAAAGGGACGTTGAAGTTAATCAGAAGCCCAACCTTTACTCCGGCGAGTTCCATGTACGTGAGCGTTTGCTGTTTGTGGATCGCGAGGGTTTTCTCGATCGCTTTCACCTCGACTAACACAAGCCTTTCTACGATGAGATCGGGTCGGTAGACCGCCGTCAGTGGATGTGATTTGTAATGGAGCGGGATCGATCGCTCTCGCTCGATCGCGAGCCCATTGTCGCACAGTTGCCAGCATAGGGACTCGCCGTAGACAGATTCGAGCAAACCCGGCCCGAAGTACTTATGGACTTCGATGGCGGCGCCAATGATGCGGCTCGTAAGGTCGTTGGATTCAGGATGACTGAGTGTCACCCCCAATCATCGCTAGTGTCTAACCGATTTACCGAACTGTTTCTGAACACGGAAGAGCAAAAACCTCCCGCAATGCGAGAGGTTAACCCAAAAGAACTCCGTGGATGCTCCGATTCTCCGTGACTCCGTGCTGATCCGTACTTCCGTATTAAATCAGCTCGCCTTGAACGCAGCCTTACCTCGTCCCTCGCCAGATATCCGCATCAAGACTCCAATCGCGAGCCACGACGCGAGCATGAAAGAGCCGCCGTAGGAGAAGAACGGCAGAGGAATACCAGTGATCGGCATCAGGTTCAACGTCATTCCAACGTTCACCAGGACGTGCACGAACCACGAAGCCATCAAACCGAATGCAACAAGTGAGCTGTACGAGTCATTCGCACGGCCGGAGATCTGAGTAATCCGGAGAAACAACACGAGGAAGAGAGTCAGAGCGACAGTCACTCCAAGGAAACCAGTCTCCTCGCCTACGACAGCGAAGATGAAATCGGTGTGCTGCTCAGGAAGAAACGCGAGCCGCTTCTGCGTTCCCATTGTGAAGCCCTGCCCGAACACTCCCCCGGATCCGATCGCAATCTTCGACTGGATGACGTGGTAGCCTGACGCGCGAGGATCGGCGGAAGGATCCAGAAATACCTTCAATCGATTCTGCTGATACGGCGCGAGCTTCTCCCATAGTATTGGGGCAACCACACCTGTCGCGATGTTCGCCGCGAGCAGAATGATTCCTTCGATGAGATATGGGCGGTAGTAGAGAATCAGCGCGAGCAGCACGAGGAACCACGCTCCCCACATTCCAGTGCTGAACGAAAGAATGAGACTCACAACGGGGCTGCCGAGTAGAAGCAGCAGCGGCCACGATACGCCGGACCAGTAAAGCATTCCGAAGAAGATCCCGATGAACACGATGCCGGTGCCGAGGTCCGGCTGCAGCATGATGATCACCCATGGAATTCCGACAACAAGTGCCGGCTTCCACAGATCGAGCAATGACCTGGGCGGCTCTTTTCGCGCCGCAAGAACAGCAGCAAGCATGAGCACGACGGTGAGCTTTGCAAGCTCAGACGGCTGACCGATTCGCACCCCGCCCACCTGCAGCCAGCTCTTCGTCGACGCAGCGGTACCCGCTCCCGCACCAATCACCAGCGTTGCAGCAAGAAGCAGGACTGAAAGCAGATAGGCAGGAAGCGTTACCCACTCGATGAATCGCACCGATGATCGGCTTATCCCATAGGCACCGAGAATCCCGATGGCGAGCCACAGAAGCTGCGAGCGATATACGCGGGCGACGACCGTAGGCGTATCCGTCTGGCCGGCCGAGTAGACCATCGCAATGCCGAAGATCGACAGAAGGAGAGCTGTGACTACGAGCGGATAATCCGCGACGATCTTTCGCATCAGCCGCCTTCTGTGTTCGCTATTACCTCTCCGCCGTAGCCGAGGTATTTACCGATGATCTTGGACGCTACGCGCGCGGCGAAATAACCGTGTTCCCCGAACTCGAGAAACACTGCGACGACAATCCTGGGATTCTCGGCAGGCGCAAATCCGACGAACCACGCGTGGTCCTTGTTGCGATTGGAAGTGTTCTGTGCTGAGCCAGTCTTCCCTGCTATGACGAGACCTTTGATGTTCGCGGACGCCGCGGTTCCACCTGCGGATGTCACGCCGGCCATCGCCAGTCTCAGACCCGCAAACTGCTCAGGTGTGAGCTGAATGATCCTTTTCTGCTCGGGTTTCTTCGAGACCAGCTCTGGCGTCGAGGATGTTCCCTCAGTTGCGAGCGCGGTATAGAACTTTGCCATCGATGCAACAGTCTGAGAATTTGCTCCCTGCCCAATCGCCAGGTTGAGCGTTTCAGAATTGCTCCAGTTGGCGCCGAACAACCTGTTGTAATAGGCGCGTACATCGCGCGTGGGGAATCGCGGCTTGTATTCATTCGGAAGATCGATTCCCGATCGCTTGTCGAAATCGAGGTCGATTCCCCCCGCCGCGAGCTTCGACAGCGAAATCTTCAGGCCGAGCTGATAGAAGTACACGTCGCACGAGTGAGTGATTGCCCCTGCGAGATCGACACTTCCATGCCCTTTTTTCTCCCAGCACTTGAAGTACCTGCGTCCGTACTGCAATCCGCCGCTGCAGGTAATGGGCATGTGGGTCTTCATAGTTACCAGGCCGTTCTCGAGACCCATCACTGAAGTCGCAAGCTTCCAAGTCGAGCCAGGGGGATACGTGCCCTGAATGACCTTGTTGAATAGCGGCCGACGCGGATCCGTATTCAGCTCTTTCCAATAGTCTGCGGGAATTCCGCCGGTGAATCGGTTTGGGTCGAAGCTCGGATTGCTGTATAGGGCGAGGACCGCCCCATTCTTCGGATCGAGCGCGAGCACGCCACCCTGAAGGGAGTCACCAAAGGTTGCCGCTGCAAATCGCTGAAGATCGAGGTCGATGTTCGTCTTCAGAGACGGTGCGGCAACAGGATTCTTGTCCGGCCGCTCGCCTACTCCGCGCACCGGGCGGCCACGCGCATCGACCAGGTCGTATCGCTCGCCTTCCTGACCGCGAAGAACCGATTCGTACTGCTTCTCGAGTCCACCCTTCCCGATGATCTGGCCGGGTTTGTAGCCTTCATACTGCGGCAGGTTCAGATCGTTTTCCGTAACCTCACCAGTGTAACCAACGAATGACGCGACAACGGGCCCATCAGGATAGAATCGTTTCGGAACCGACTGAATGATGAGGCGTGGATAGTCGATCCGGTGTTCCTCGAGAACCGAGATGACGTCAATCGACGCATCGGGAAGCACGACAGTCGGGCGAGTCGGCGCTCTCTTATATCGCCGTACAGCGCTGTTGATATCGCCATCCGTAAGCTGCAGCGTCGGCTGCAGTCTCTTCAGCGACTCCCGCAGCGAATCCAGACTCGGCGCTGTGATCGACACCGAATACGCCGGCAGGTTTTCCGCGATGATCTGACCCTTTCGGTCGTAGATGATTCCGCGTGGCGCAGGCAGCGGAATCGCGCGCAGTCTGTTCTCTTCCGATGCTCTCCTGTAGAAACCGGACTGGAGAACCTGCGCGTTGAAGAAAGCGCTCAGAAGCAAAAAGAACCCGATGATCAGCCCGTATGAGCTGAGTCGGGTTCGTCGCGCAATGTCGTTTGGATGAAAGCTCATATCTTGGCCGGCTCCAGCAGCGGCCGCATTACAAACAGAAGCAGAATTCCAGCTACGGCGGTTGCCGCTGCCGAGAGCGGTGACCAGAGGAGGAGCTGCTGAACGAGCTCGATTCCTCCGAGTTTATGCTCCACCGTGAAGTATATGACGTCGAACACCCACTTGCCCAGAAAAAAGAAGAACGCGTTCAACGCAATGTTGTCGGCGAAAAACACGGCCTTGAGCCATGAGGCGAGATAGCCCACGAACGTCATCGCAATCGCTCCAGCTCCGAGCGAATCGGGCGTCAACGAATCCGAAACGATTCCCAGTGCCAGTCCGATCAAGGCCCCAGCTGCGGGGCGGACTCTGATTGCTGCGAGAAGAAGCGCCAGGATCAGAAAGTCCATCGGAGCACGCCATCCGAGAAGCGGGCGAAGCGTGTAGTGGAGAACGACCAGAATTGCGAACGTTGCAACTGCGCGGGCGATACTTCCCAGGCTCATCAGAA
>Ga0070698_100006757_pt1 | contig 12437 bp, 8 predicted proteins | sample KBSK1502metaG_FD_65477 | JGI IMG/M metagenome (GOLD analysis project Ga0070698, IMG submission 65477) | Corn, switchgrass and miscanthus rhizosphere microbial communities from Kellogg Biological Station, Michigan, USA - KBS K1-50-2 metaG | ecosystem: Host-associated > Plants > Roots >...
ACGCTCTCGGGTCGACCCGGACCTGCTCGCGTGCGTGACCGCCGACGCCGGCGGCGAACCCGACCTGGTGGCGGCGGTAGGCCGAGCCAACAGCGCGCGGCACGCCTACGAGCTGTGGGCGGCCGCCGGGCTGACCACTCCGTGCGACCTGCTCTGCGAACAGGTGGCGGCCAACCTCTCGCGGTTCTGCGAGGGACGCCTCGACGTCCAGGTGGTCATGGTGGACTTCGAGTCGCTCGACCCCGTGGGCCGGTCACGATCACCACGAATTGCCAGCGGAGCGCCCGAGCGGCCGGAGGTCGGCTCATGACGGGCTCCGGCGAGCGGCCCCGCATCACGGTCATCGGCATCGGCCACCCCCCGCTCGGCGACCCAGCCGCCGCCCGCCTGGCCGAGGCGACGCTCATCGTCGGCGCGCGGCGGCACCTGACCGCCGCCCGCCTCGACCCGCCCAGCCCCGCAAGGCCCGGGCTGATGCCAGTCGGCGCCACCCCGCCCGGCCCCACGGCGTCCGGCCCCACGGCGTCCGGCCCCACGACGTCCGGCCCGACGGGACCCCTTCATCCCTTACCCGGCGGCACGACACCCGGGCGGCGAATTGTCGAGCTGACGGGCGACCTGGAACCAGCGCTGGCCGCGCTCGCCGCCGCTGATGGACCAAGCGTGGTGCTGGCGTCGGGCGATCCGGGGTTCTTCGGGGTGGTCCGCGTGCTGGCGGAGCGGTTCGGACGGCACCGCCTCGAAGTGCTCCCCTCGGTATCGTCGGTGGCCGGGGCGTTCGCGGCGGCCGGGCTGCCGTGGGACGACGCGCTGGTGGTGACCGCCCACGGCCGCGACCCGGATCCGGCGGTGCATGCTTGCCTGGCGCATCCCAAGGTGGCGGTGCTCACCCGGCCAGGCTTCGGTCCCGCGGAGCTGGCCGCGCGGCTCGCCGGCAGCGGTAGGCGCCTGCTCGTGGCCGAGCGGCTGGGCGAGCCGGACCAGCGCGTGGTGGAGGGCGATCCCGCCGGCATCGAGGCGCGCCGCTGGGCCGATCCCAACGTCGTGCTCGTGCTGGACGAGCGCCGCGCCGTGCCCCTCGGCAAGGGCGGCGCCTGGCCCGCACGGCGCGCTCCAGCCCGGTGGGCGCTACAGGAGGCGGCCTTCGAGCATCGGGACGGGATGATCACCAAGTCCGAGGTGCGCGCGCTGGCGCTTGCCAGGCTCGGCCCGGGCGTCGGAGACCTGGTTTGGGACGTCGGCGCCGGCAGCGGCTCGGTCGGCGTCGAGTGCGCGCGGCTCGGCGCCGCGGTGATCGCGGTCGACCGCGATCCGCTCGCGTGCAAGCTGGTGACCACCAACGCCGAGCGCCACGGCGTGGTCGTGCGGGTGGTCGACGGCGCCGCTCCCGCGGCGCTGGACGCCCTGCCCGACCCGGACGCGGTCTTCGTCGGTGGTGGCGGCGGCGCGCTGGAGGCCATCCTCCGGTTGGTGGCCGTCAGAGCGCGCCGCGCGGTGGTGGTCGCGCTCAGCGGCGCGGGCGCCCACGCCCGACCCGATCGGGTCCTGCTCGCGGCCCGATCGTTGGCGGCGGCGGGTATGGACGTGGAGACGGCTCTCCTCCAGGCGTCCCGCTTCGAGACGACCACCGGTCTCAGCGAGTCGCTGGCCATCAACCCCGTCTACCTCGTCAGCGGGGCTCGGCCATGATCGGGCTGGTGTGGGCGACCCGGAGCGGCGCGTCCCTGGCCGCCCACCTGGAGCGCGCGTGGCCGGACGCGCGCTCGTACCCGGGCCGGCCCGAGCCTGCCCTGCGCGCGGCGTGGGCGGAGTGCGACGGTGTGGTCGCCTTCATGGCCGCGGGCATCACGGTCAGGCTGGTGGCACCGCTGCTCGATGGCAAGGACCGCGATCCCGGTCTGGTCTGCGTCGACGACGCCGGCCGCTTCGCGGTGGCGCTGGCCGGAGGGCACGAGGGCGGAGGGAACCGCCTGGCCGCCCGCGTCGCCGATGCCCTCGGTGCCGCCCCGGTGGTCACCACCGCGAGCGAGGCGCTGGGGCTGCCAGTCCTCGGCGAGCTCGGCGCCGACCTCGGCTTCAGCGTCGAGCCAGGTTCCGACTTGGCGGCTGTTGCCGGTGCGATGATCGCCGGCGACGAGGTGACGCTGGTGAGCGACCAGCGCTGGCCGCTCCCGCCGCTCCCCGGGGCGGTCGTGCGGGCACGCCACCCGCGGCCGCCATGCCTGCTCGTCACCGACCGGCTGCTCGACCCGACACGCCCGGCGGTCGTCTACCGGCCACCGTCGCTGGTCGTCGGTGTCGGCTGCAGCCGCGACGCGCCCGCCGCGGAGATCGGCGAGCTGATCGATCTCGCGCTGGCAGAGGCGGGCCTGGCCGGCGCGTCGGTCACCGGTGTGGCCAGCGTCGACGCCAAGCGGAACGAGCCCGGGCTCCTGCGCGCGGCAGGCGAGCGCGGCTGGCCCCTGCGCTTCCACACGAGCCAGACGCTGGCGCGCGTCGACGTGCCCAATCCATCGGCGGCGGTGGCGCGGGCGGTCGGGACGCCCAGCGTGGCCGAGGCCGCCGCGCTCGCCGGCGGCCCGGCCACGCTCGTCGTCGCCAAGCGCAAGAGCGAGCGCGCGACCGTCGCGGTGGCGCGCCTGCGCCCGCGCGGGCGCTTGTACGTGGTCGGTTCCGGACCGGGAGATCCCGGTCTGCTCCCGCCGCTGGCGCGGGAGGCGCTGGGCCGCTGCGAGCTGGTGGTGGGTCTGGAGCGCTACGTCGACCGCGTCCGCGGGCTGCTGCGGCCCGGTACGCGGGTCGCCACCTCCGCGATCGGCGGTGAGCTGGAGCGGGCCAGGCTCGCGGTCGCCGAGGCGGCCGCCGGCGCGGCGGTGGCGCTGGTCAGCGGGGGCGACGCGGGCGTGTACGGCATGGCCTCGCCGGCGCTCGAAGCCGCGCCGGCCGAGGTCGACGTGATCGGCGTTCCCGGCATCACCGCCGCGCTGGCCGCGGCCGCTCTCCTCGGCGCGCCGCTCGGTCACGACCACTGCGCCATCTCGCTGTCCGATCTGCTCACACCCTGGCCGGAGATCAGGCGCAGGCTCCAGGCAGGAGGCTCTGGCGATTTCGTGATCTCGCTGTACAACCCCCGGAGCGCCGGTCGCAGCTGGCAGCTCGAAGCCGCCAGGCGCCTGCTGCTGGAGCACCGCAAACCCGCCACACCCGTCGGCCTGGTCACCGACGCCTACCGGCCCGGCCAGCGGGTCGACCTGACCACCCTCGAAGACCTCGACCCGTCGCGCGTCGGCATGACCACCATCGTGGTCATCGGCTCCAGCCAGACGCGCACGGTCGCCGGCCGCATGGTGACCCCGCGCGGCTACCGCGCGGGCGAAGCCGCCATCGACCCGGAAGTTCTTTCCGGCCAGGGTCTGGTCGCGAGGGCTCGGCGCCAACCGGAAATTCCTTCCGACCCCCACCCCGACCCTGACCACCGGGAGGCCGACCCCGACCACCGGGAGGCCGGTCCGGATGGGCCGGAGAGGCGTCCGACCCATCTGCCGGCCGGGCCTGCCGCTGCCTTGCCTCACCAGCGGGCCGCGCACCCGATCGAGGTCGAGAGCTACCGGATCCTGCGGTCGCTGATCGATCTGCGCGGCCTCGGTCCGCTGTCACGCGCAGTGGCCGAGCGGGTCGTGCACGCCTCCGGCGATCCCGATTACGCCACCGACCTCGTGCTCGACGAGGCCGCGCTCGAAGCGGGGCTGGCGGTCCTGCGCGGCGGCGCGCCCATCGTCGTCGACGCCCGCATGGTCGCAGCCGCCATCACCACCCGCGCCAGCGTCTGCGCCCTCGACCTCGCCGACGCGCCCACCCACGCGACACCGGCGACCCCTGGAGCGCCCACCGTGGCGGGGACATCCGTGGCGGGGACATCCGTGGCGGGGACATCCGCGGCGGGGGCCTTGCCGGTCCCGGCCTGGACACCGACTGCGTCTGCGACGACGGCCGCCCCTGAGCCGCCCACGGCCCAGGGGACGCGGGCGGCGGCTGGGGTCCGGATGGCCGCGCGAGCGGTCGGGAGCGGGGCGGTCTGGGTGGTCGGCTGCGCCCCGACGGCGCTGGAGGCGCTGCTGGCGGTGGACGTCCGGCCCGCGCTGGTGATCGGGCTGCCGGTCGGGTTCGTCGGAGCGGTCGAGGCCAAGCGGGCGCTGGCCGGCAGCGGCCTGCCGGCGGTAACCAACCGCGGCGTCAAGGGCGGATCGGCGGTGGCGGCCGCCGCGCTCAACGCGCTGCTCTATCTGGAGGGCCCACCATGAACGCCGGCCAGCCGGCCCTGCTCGTCGCCGGCCACGGCACCAGGGACGAGGCCGGGGCACGCGAGCTGCTCGCACTGGTCGAGCGGGTGCGGGCGCTCGCTCCCGGCCTGGCGGCCGCCGGCGGGTTCATCGAACTGTCGACGCCGCCGGTCGCCGCCGCTGCCGCTGACCTGGTCGCCGCGGGCGTCGACGACATCGTGGTCGTGCCGCTGATGCTGCTCGCCGCCGGGCACGCCAAGAACGACATCCCCGCCTTGATCGCGCGGCTGCGGATCGAGCATCCCGGCGTGCGCTTCCGGTATGGCCGCGACCTCGGGCTGCACCCCACCCTGCTGTCCCTGATCGACGAGCGCCTGGCCGCGGCCGTGCCACCGGGCGCGCGCGCCGGCACCGCCGTGCTGCTGGTGGGCAGGGGCGCCTCCGACCCGGACGCCAACGCCGACACCGCCAAGCTCGGCCGCCTCTTGTGGGAAGGTCGGCCGTGGCCCATGGTCGAGGTCTGTTACGCCGGCATCACGGACCCACGCGTGCCCGAAGGGCTCGAGCGCTGCCGGCGGCTCGGAGCGCGGCGGATCGTGGCCATGCCCTACCTGCTGTTCGGCGGCCGTTTGGAGGAGCGGGTGCATGCCCAGTGCGGCGAGTTCGCCGCCGCGTATCCGGAAACCGAGGTGCGCGTCGCCGGCCATCTGGGTCCCTGCGAGGCTGTTGCCAGGCTCGTGCTGGAGCGATACCGCGAGGCGATCGACGGCGACCCGCGCATGAACTGCGATCTGTGCGTGCATCGCGTCGCCCTGCCGGGTTTCGAGCACAAGGTGGCGGCGGCCGCCGTGCCGCATTTCCATCCCCATGATCGTGGACATGGCGGCTGATGCCCCTCGTGCTGGTCCTCGGTGGCGTCCGCAGCGGTAAGAGCAAGGTCGCCGAGCGGATCGCCGCCGCGGCGGGTGAGCCCGTGTGCTATCTGGCCACGGGCAGCGGGTCCGATCCCGAGATGGCCGAGCGGATCGAGCGGCACCGCGCCCGTCGTCCCGCCGGCTGGCGCACCGTCGAACGCGACGACCCGGGATCTGCCCGCCTGGCGGCGCGCGAGACGCTGCTGCTCGATGGGATCGCGCCGTGGCTCGCGCGGCGGATGGGGGAGGAGGGCCTGTGGACGGAGGAGGCCGTCGCCCCGCTGGGCCATGAGGGGCGAGCGGCCTACGAGCGTGTGCTCGGGAGCGTGCGCGCGCTCGCGCGGGAGGCGGCCGAGCGGCCCGGCCTGACCGTGGCGGTGGCTGACGAGAGCGGCCTCGGGCTGGTGCCCACCGGAGCCGGCACTCGCCGTTACCTCGACCTCGCCGGCGAGGCGACCCAGGCGCTGGCCGAGCGCGCCGAGCAGGTCGTGCTGGTCGTGGCCGGCCAGCCGATCGACCTCGCCCACCGATCTCCTCCCGGCCGCGACCGCCCCGCCCTGGGCGACCCGCGGCGCTCCCTGGAAGGACCTGCCGCAGGCCCACACGCCCCGCTCGATCGGTCGGTCGGCCCGGAACGACCGACCCAGGGCCCGCCCGTCCCCCCATGGCCCGACCCGTCCGTGCTCGAGGGCCGGCGGGCCGCCGAGGGCCAGCCTGACCCGCCCGTCCTGGCCGGCCGGCGGGCCGCCGAGGGCCCGTCCGTCGTACCCGGCTCGCCGGTCTGTCTCGCGCCGCCCGCTCTTGCCGACTTTGGTCAGCTCCGGGTCCACGGGGACGGCATGATCGCGCCGGGCCAGCTCGATTTCGCGGTCAACGTGGTGGCTGGGGGTCCGCCGGAGTGGTTGCGCGAGGCGATGGTGAGCGCGCTCGGCAGGGTCGGGGCCTATCCGGACGAGCGGGAGGCGGTGGCCGCGCTGGCCGAGCGGCACGACCGCGGGCCGGACGAGGTCATGGCGACCAACGGGAGCGCCGAGGCGTTCTGGCTGCTGGCGAGCGTGCTGCGGCCATGCAGGGCGGTGGTCGTCCACCCGTCCTTCACCGAGCCGGAGGCCGCACTGCGGGCAGCCGGGCACCGCGTCGATCGTGCGTTCCGCGATCCGCGCGACTTCACGCTCGATCCCTCGGTCGTTCCAGAGGAGGCGGACCTGGTGGTGGTCGGGAACCCCAACAACCCGACCGGCACGGTCGACCCCGCCGCGGTGGTGACCGGCCTGGCTCGCCCTGGCCGCGTGCTCGTGGTCGACGAGGCTTTCATGGAGCTGGTGCCCGGCGAGCCTGAGAGCCTGGCGGGCGGCGCCGCGCCAGGGAGCCCGGAGCGTCGCGCGGCGCCAGGGAGCCCGGAGCGTCGCGCGGGACCACATGGGATCCCCGGGCTGGTCGTGGTCCGCAGCCTGACCAAGCTGTGGTCGCTGGCGGGGGTGCGGGCGGGCTACCTGCTGGCGCCGGCTGACGTCGTCGCGGCCGCTCGCGCGGTCCGGCAGCCGTGGAGCGTGAACGGGTTGGCCTGCGCGGCGCTGGCGGCGTGGGCGCGTCGCACGGCGGCGTCGGGCGGCGCGGAGGCGACGGCCATGGCCGAGCGGGTCGCCGCGGCTCGCGCCGAGCTCTCCGAAGGGCTTGCGGCGCTTCCTGGTCTGCGAGTGTGGCCGTCGGCCGCCAATTTCCTCCTGGTGCGGGTGCCGGACGGGGAGGCGGCGCGTGCCGGCCTGGCGGAGCGGGGGATCGCGGTACGCCGCGCGGATACCTTTCCGGGGCTCACCGGCGATCACCTGCGGGTCGCCGTGCGCTGTCCCGACGACAACCGCAGGCTGGTCGAAGCGCTGGACGAGGTGCTGACCCGGCTGGCCCGCGTGGGCGGCCGGTGACGACGCCGGTGCCCGCCCTGCGGCGGGCGCTGTCGGGAGCCGGCGAACGGCTGGTGGTCGACCTGGGTTCGCCGCACCGGTGCGTCTCCTCGGCGGTGCTGGGCGGAGGCCTTGGCTGGGTGCGAACCTGGCTGGACCTCCAGGTCGAGCGCCCGTACACACGCACCGACCCTGACGTCCATCTGCTGCAGGAGTCCGCCGACTTGCCGGCACCGGTGGTGGGCATGCTGACCGCCGCAGGCGTGGCGAGGTTCCAGCGGGCCGTGGTGGGCGGCGCCCACTCGGTGGCGACCGTGGGCGTCGGCCACGCCCTCGCCGCCGCCGGCAACCGGCCCCGCGTGGTACCGGTCGCGGCACCCAGCGGGGACGGGCAGGCAGCGGCTCTGCCGGCCACCATCGACCGGCCACGCGCGATGCCCGCGGCCGGGACGATCAACCTGCTGGTCGTGGTGGACGAGCCGCTCACGGACGCTGGATTGGTGAACGCGCTCCAGACGGCGGTGGAGGCCAAGGCGCAGGCGCTGGCTGCGGCGGGAGTGCGGGCGGCGAACGCCGACGGCTACGCGACCGGCACCGCCACCGATTCGGTGTGCGTGGCCTGCCCGCCGGGTGCTCAGGTGCCGTTCGCTGGCCCGGTCACGCGGATCGGCGCCGAGCTGGCCCTGGCCGTCCTGGAGGCGGTCCGCTCCGGCGCCGCGCTCGACCGCGCCGCGATGTAGCGGAGCCGCAGCCGGCCCGCGGGCCGCCGGCGCCGGCGATGGCGCGTTCATCCATCCGCTCCACCCTGTCCGGTCTCGAGGAAGGCGATCACGGCCAGGACCCGGCGATGGTCGTCCTCGGTCTCGGGCAGGTCCAGCTTGGCCATGATGCTGCGCACGTGCTTTTCGACGGTGCCCTCGGTGACCCACAGCCGGTGGGCGATGCCGGCGTTGGAGCGGCCCTCGGCCATCAGCGCGAGCACCTCGCGCTCGCGGGCGGTCAGCACGGCCAGCGGGTCGTTCCTGCGACGCGTGGCGACCAGCTCCTGCACCAGCGCTGGGTCGACCACCGAGCCGCCGCGGCTGATCCGCTCCAGGTTGTCGATGAACTCGTCGACGTCGGTGACCCGGCGCTTCAGCAGGTAGCCGACACCGCGCCCGCCGGCCAGCAGCTCCATCGCGTGCTCGACGACGACGTGCGCGGACAGGAGCAGGATCGCGGTCTGCGGCAGCTCCTCGCGGATCACCCGGGCGGCCTCCAGGCCCTCGGTGGACCAGGTCGGCGGCATGCGGATGTCGACCACGACCAGCGCCGGAGCGCGCTCGCGGGCCAGATCGAGCAATTCCGAGGCGTCGCCGGCCTGCCCGACGACCTCGAAGCCGGAGCGCGCCAGCAGGCTGGCGAGACCCTCGCGGAGCAGGATGTCGTCGTCAGCCACGACCACCTGCGTTTCCCTCACAGCCGTCACGTCTCACCCCCGCAGCCTCGTGGCCGCCATCGCCACGCCTCAGATTATGGGCTAGCCTGCCTTGCGTGAGCGCGCGAGAAGGATCTGAGGAGGCGGCTCACCGGTGAGGATGCGGCGGCGCGTGCTGACGGGCGTCGGGTGGGTCGCGGTCGTAGCCGGGTTTGCCGCGGCCGCCCGCGGGCGGCACGCGACCCGGGTCGCGGCCGAGCGGGCGCTCGGCCGGCTCGCCGACCAGCAGATCGCCTTGCGGCGGGTGGCCACGCTAGTGGCCGGCGGCGTGCCGGCGGCGGAGGTGTTCGCGGCGGTGGCGGAGGAGGCCGGCCGCGTGATGAACGCCGAGATCGTGAACATCGCCCGCTACGAGCCGGATGGCACGGTGACGGTGATGGCGGGCTGGAGCGAGCGCGGCGGTCACATGCCGGTTGGCGGGCGGTTCACGCTGGAAGGGCCGACCCTCGCGGGGCCGATATCGCGAACGGGCCGGCCGGCCCGCATCGAGAACTACCAGGCTGCGGTTGGCTCGATCGCCTCCGTTCTCGAGGAGCTTGGCATCCGGTCGGGGGTGGGCAGCCCGATCGTGGTCAACGGCCGCCTGTGGGGCCTGGTAAGCGTGCTGTCTCCAGGGCCCGACCCGCCGCCGCCGGACACCGAGCAACGCCTGGAGGAGTTCACCGAGCTGGTCGCCACCGCGATCTCCAACACCCATGCCCGGGCAGAGCTCGACGCCTCCCGCAGAAGGATCGTGGCGGCCGGTGACAAGGCCAGGCGGCGGATCGAGCGCGACCTCCACGACGGGATCCAGCAGCGCCTGGTCTCCCTCGCGCTGGAGCTGCGCGACGCCGAGGGCGCCGTGCCCACTGGCTCGGAGGAGCTGCGGGAGCAGCTGCGCCGGATCCGCGAGGGCCTGGGCGGCGCGCTGGACGACCTGCGGGAGGTCTCGCACGGCATTCATCCGGCGATCCTGTCGCAGGGCGGCCTGGGCTCGGCGCTGCGGGCGCTCGCCCGGCGCTCCGCCCTCCCGGTCGAGCTCGACCTGCGCCTGGGGGCGGCCCTGCCGGAGCCGGTCGAGGTCGCGGCCTACTACGTGGTGGCCGAGGCGCTCGCCAACGCCGCCAAGCACGCCAGCGCCTCGGCCGCACGGCTGGACGTCGAGGCCTCGGACGGCGCCATCCAGCTCTCGATCCGCGACGACGGTGTGGGTGGGGCCGATCTGTCCAGGGGCACCGGGCTCATCGGGCTCCGCGACCGCGTCGAGGCCCTGGGCGGCACGCTGGCCATGGAGAGCCCCGCGGGAGAGGGGACATCGGTGCTCGTCCGCCTCCCGCTGGACCCTCCGTGACCCGCTAGGTCCGGGAAGAAGCCCCCAGCCCTGAGCCGGGCCCCTGGTCGACCCCGGCCTCGAGCGCGGTCGCGCGGCGCCAGCGGCTGCGCAGGACGAGCAGCCCGATCAGGGCGTCGATGACCAGCAGCGTCCAGTTGAGGGCGGTGAACAGGTGCAGCTGCGTGTCGGTCGGGACAGGCACCCGGCCGAGCTGGACCATCGCGAACTGGACCTGCGTGCCGGTGAGCAGCAGCGTCAGCCACACGGCGACGACCCGCGACGAGTCCCACAGGGCGTGCAGCCCGGCCACCAGCAGGTACCAGCCGACGACGCCGCCGGTCAGCCGCAGCCGCCGGTGCCGTGCCGCGGCCGCGAACAGCGCTCCGCCGAGGATGGCGGTCCACAGCCCGTGCCCGACCGGCGCCAGGACTCCGCGCAGCAGCTCGGTCTCGACCACGCTCAGGAGCGACAGGCCGTTCATGGTGAACAGCGCGTTGAACGCGTAGCCGGCGCTCTCCAGGGCCGCGAACCCGAAGCCCACGGCGGCGCCGAGCACGATCCCGTCGCGCATGGTGTAGCGGGGCAGGCGCCGCGCGACCAGCCACAGCGCGGCCAGCTTGACCGCCTCCTCGATCAGCCCCACGTACAGGTAGGCGCCCGCCGCCGGCTGCTTGAGGAACTCGGCCTCCAGCAGCGAGGCGCCGAGGATGCCGAGCGTCCCGCCGTAGATGAACGCCGTGAAGATTCGCTGGGCGTTGACGACCGCGTCGGCGCGCTGGAAGGCGTAGGCGACGAAGGTGACCGGGACCAGGAAGCTGCCGACCAGGATGACCGTAGGGACCAGATTGGGATTGCCGGTCGCGAAGGTGACCACCACCGTCGCGACCCACAACGCCAGGCCGCCAAGGAAGATTCGCCCCCAGCCTGGGCCTTGGTTGGCTGGGCGCGCCTTGGACCTGGCCGTTTGGGCGCTGCCCGCGGCCGCGCTGGGGATCACCGTCGCCATGCCGTGCTCCTCTCTACAATCGGGCTTGTCGTTCGCTGTCGTCGGCTCTTCCTCCGCTGTCGAGCTATGCCGCGGCTTGGCGGATCGGCTCCTCCTGGAGGCGGTCGGGCTCCAGCTCGCGGCGGTGGCCCGGGCTCCGCTCCCCGCGGCCGATGACGAACAGGGCAACGCCCGCGCCCACCAGCGCGATGGCGGCCTGTGCGGCGAAGGTCACGTGCAGCGCCCCGGTCAGGATCGCAGCGGGCTGGGCCTGGGGACCGCCCGGGCTGCCTCCGAGCGTCACCGCCCGCGCGCTGAGCAGCGCCACCAGCACGGCCAGGCCCACCGACCCACCGATCTGCTGGGCGGTGGACGCCATCGCCGAGGCCACGCCCTGCTCCCCGCGGGAAACCCCGGTGCCGGCCGCGACGTACATGGTGGTGAAGGCCACGCCCTGCCCGAGGCCGGCCACGACCATCCCCGGCAACAGGATCGCCAGCGACGCCGTGGCCGGGAGCCACAGGTACAGGGCCAGGCCGACCGCGCCGACGGCCATGCCTGCCGTCAGCGTCCTCGAGATGCCGACGCGGCCGACCAGCCTGCCGCCCACCTGGGTGCCGGCCACCACCGAGAGGACCAGCGGCAGGAAGCTCAGCCCAGCCTCCAGCGGCGTCTGGCGCAGCACCAGCTGCAGGTACAGGGTCAGGAAGAAGAGCTGCTGGCCGAACGAGCACATGAACGCGGCGGTGATCAGCACGCCGCCCCGGACCGTCCTGATCCGCAGCAGGCGCATCGGCATCAGCGGCGAGCGCGAGCGCGACTCGACCAGGACGAATCCCGCGAGCAGGACCAGGCCGATGGCGCCGCCCAGCAGCGTGCGGAGCGAGGTCCATCCGTCGGCGGGCGCCGAGACCAGGCTGTCCACGATGGCTATGGCGCCCAGCGTGACCAGCAGCGCTCCCGGCAGGTCGAAGCACCGCCCAGCACCCGCCCGCTCCGGTTCCGGCAACACCCGCGGCGCCAGCAGCAGCAGCACGGCGGTCACCGGCACGTTCACGAACAACACCGCCGGCCAGCCGAACAGCCCCGTCAGCACGCCCCCGGCCAGCACGCCCAGCGACAGCCCGCCGGCGCCCGCGGACCCCCACACCGAGATCGCGCGGTTGCGCTCGGGTCCTTGCTCGAAGATGGTGTTCACCAGCGAGAGGGTCGCCGGGAACAGGAAGGCCCCCCCGACGCCTTGGGCGGCGCGGGCGGCGATCAGCAGCCCCGCATGCTGGGCGAGCCCTCCCGCCAGCGAGGCCAGCCCGAACAGGGCGAGCGCCCCCATGAACACGCGACGCCGGCCGAGCAGGTCAGCGGCGCGGCCGCCGAGCAGCAGGAAGCCGCCGAAGGTCAGGGTGTAGGCGCTGATGACCCACTGGACCGTCCCGCCGGTGAAGCCGAGGGAGCGGCCGATGTCGGGCAACGCGACGTTGACGATGGAGTAGTCGAGCGCGATGACGAGCTGAGCCGCCGCCAGCACCGCCAGGGCGGCTGCCTTGGAGCCAGCTCTGGCGGTGCGGCTG
>Ga0070698_100006758_pt1 | contig 12437 bp, 11 predicted proteins | sample KBSK1502metaG_FD_65477 | JGI IMG/M metagenome (GOLD analysis project Ga0070698, IMG submission 65477) | Corn, switchgrass and miscanthus rhizosphere microbial communities from Kellogg Biological Station, Michigan, USA - KBS K1-50-2 metaG | ecosystem: Host-associated > Plants > Roots >...
CGCTGCTATCCTTCCCTCGTCCACCCATCTCAGCCCCCGGACCTGCGTGAAGCTCCTCAGTAAGTGATTCTCCTTATGAAAACGCCGCGACTTTGTGACTCAGTAAGACTAGGGAGCGATCGGATTTCATTCAGGCAATTGCCAGGAACGTTCGGTGTGAGGTGCAGGATGCGGTCGTCCATTTGTATGCCTCGCAAAGAGACATAGACCCTGAAAACCGAAACCTCAGATGGTTCGATTCTTGGGCTGCCCAGGTCTTGTTGACTTTGACCACCGACGAAAAGGGATCGCTAAATCCAGTTGTCAACCTGACGCCCTTAAGCCCGCTGACCAGCGTCTTTACTGCTAATCTTGGTGCGACACTCTCCTCCGAGGCGCAGCGTATCAACAAGATCGGTTCATTTTTCTCGGTCGCCGACCTAAAGAAATTGCAGGCCTGTCCTCCTGAGGACCGCCACAAAGGGCCGTTCATCCTTGAGAGTGATCTGAAGCTCGAGGAGTGGTTGATGGCCACCATGGTATCGATAGGCATTGGCGACACTCCTGCACTGGCAGATCAAAAAGGACCCTTCAAATCAAACGTGCTTTCGCACGAAGTCAAATTTGACGTCATCTCCACGGGGACGGCGACGCCGGCTTGGAAGCTGACCAGAGCGACAATTAACCAATCAGGGACGTTTCTTAGTGGCACCCGTGATCGCACTCAGGACCTGACCATCACCTTTGGACCAATCGATCCTAGCTGGTCGGAGTACGTCATCGACCCGAGAACAGGCAGGGTGGCATTGGATCCGGTAACGCGGCGGCCCTTAACTCGGCCCACGGCGCTAGCGCCGGCCGCTGCGACTGCTGCTGCGTCGGCGGAAATAGGCAATGCGATAACCAACGGGATTCGAAGTGCGCTGCATTAATAGGAGTATCGCTGATCATTCGAGGCATTGGAAAAATGGGAGCTCGATATGGCAAAGAAGAAAAAGACCGCACTAAAGGCCCCCAATAAGGGGCCGAAGGTCCAGTATCATTGCCGGTGCTACGCGCTTGGCGGCGAATTTGAGATGTGGGTTCTCGATCCGAAGAGCGGCACATATCGTGGCCCGATTCCGTGCACTAAGGAACAATGCCTTGCGTGTAACATGTCCAAAGCCGTCGTGCTCAATGCTTGAGGCGTTATGCTTGCTTCGAGTAGCCGGCTTCCGCGAGGACACTCCAGACATCACGATTACATCCGAATCACGGCTTGCCGGTCGATCTTGCCGGTGCCGGTCTTGGGCAATTCGTCGGTGAATTTGATGTCGCGCGGATATTTGTAAGGCAGCAGCTTTGCCTTGACGTAGTCCTGCAGCCTCTTCGTCGTGTCGCCCTCGTCGAAGGCGACGCTGTTCATCACAACCACCGCCTTCAGCGTCATGCGCCGGTCCGGCAGCTCGGCGGCGAACACGGCGCATTCGCGGACGTCGGGATGCTCAGCGAGGCAGAGCTCGACTTCGAGCGGATAGACCCACTGGCCGGAAATCTTGATCAGATCGTCGGCGCGGCCGCGGAAGAAATGGAAGCCGTCCGTGTCGCGGACGAAGCGGTCGCCGGTAAAGATCCAGCCGCCCTCGCGCACGGTTTCCGCCGTCTTGTCCGGCCGGTTCCAATACAGCGGCGTGCTGGAATCGCCGCGAACCCACAAGATGCCTTCCTCGTTGTCGCCGACCTCGCGGCCGTCACTGTCCTTCAGCGCGATCTCATAGCCGGGCACGCGCAGGCCCGCGGCGCCGAGCTTCTTCGTCTCCGCGCGATTGCAGAGATAGATGTGCAGCACTTCGGTCGATCCGAGGCCTTCGATGATGTCGAGCCCCGTCAGCGCCTTCCAACCGTTGAAGACATCGGCCGACAGCACCTCGGCTGCGGAGACGGCCATCCGCAGCGACGAGAAGTCGGTGGCGCCGGCGCCGTCGGCCTTGGTCAGCGAGGTATAAAGCGTCGGCAGTCCGAAGAAGATCGTGGGGCGATACGTCTCTATGGCCGCGAAGATCGCCGCCGGCTTCGGCTGGCCGGGCAGCAGCAGGGTCGCGGCGCCGACCGAAAACGGGAAGGTAATGGAATTGCCGAAGCCGTAAGCGAAGAAGATTTTCGGCACCGAGAAGCAGATGTCGTCGGGTTCAAGCTTCAGGACGTTGCGGGCGAAGGCCTGATCGCTATAGGCCATGTCGTGCTGCAGGTGGACGATGCCCTTCGGGCGCCCGGTCGAGCCGGACGAGTACATCCAGAACGCCATCTCGTCGCGATGGGTGTCGGCCTCGGCCAACTCCGTTGGAAACGCCTGCAGCCACGACTCGGCGACGAGGGCATTCGGCGCGGCATGGTTGTCCGCGACGCCGTTCACCACGATCAGGGTGCGCAAGGCCGTCTCGCTGCAGGCCTGCGTGTCGAAGCGCGATGCGAACTCAGCCTCCGCGACGGCGACCGTTGCGCCGGAATCGGCGAGATAGAACTGCAAGAGGTCGGGTGGCGTCAGCGTGTTGATCAGGAGCGGCACGAAGCCGGCGCGCACCGCGCCGAAAAACGCCGCGGGATAGACCGGCGTGTCGTCGAGAAACATCAGAATACGGTCGCCGCGCGTCAGCCCCAACGACAGGAAGCCGTGGCCCCAGCGGCAGGCCTCCGCGCACAGCTCTGTATAGCTGCGCGTGCCGGCCGGACCGGTCAGCGCCAGCCGGCCACCATGTCCCTTCGCCAGATTGTCGAACAGGATTCGGCTCGCATTGTAGTGCTGTGGAATCGCAAAGCCGATTTCGCGGGACCCGGCAGTGTCGTGCGACACGCCGTCGGCGATCGTCCTGTTCGGCTCAGTCTGCGTCATGGCCCGCTCCTGCATTTCTGGAGGCCTCATAGCGCGCCATGAACTGCGGCGACATCGCGCGCAGCCGCGCGTCGTCGATCCGTCCCGAACGGGTGATATAGCTATAGGCGAAATCCATCAGGCCAAGCTTCATGTGCGCGGGAAATGTTTCGTACCAGTCGGCGCTGGTGCGTGCCGCCGTCACGAGCTTCTGCACGATCGGCTTGCGCTCCGCCTGATAGTGCGCGAGGCCTTCCGCGATATCCGTCTCGGCCTCCAGCGCCTTTGTCAGCGCGATCGCATCCTCGATCGCCAGCCGCGTGCCGGAGCCGATCGAGAAATGCGCGGAATGCAAGGCGTCGCCGATCAGCACGATGTTTCGATACCACCAGCGTTCGTTCCACACCCACGGGAAATTGCGCCACACCGATTTGTTCGAGATCAACCTGTGCCCGTCGAGCGTATCGGCGAACACCGTCTCGCAGATCGCTTCTGATTCCTCGATGGTTTTGTCGGCAAAACCGTAAGCCGCCCATGTCGCCGCATCGCATTCGACGAGGAACGTGCTCATGCCCGGCGCGTAGCGATAGTGATGGGCGTTGAACGTGCCGCGTTCGGTTGCCACAAAAGTCTGCGATAGCGTCGCGAAGGTCTTGGTCGCGCCGTACCACGCGAATTTGTTGGTCGAATGGGAGACGGACGCGCCGAATTCGTTCTCGAAGCTACGCCGCACCATCGAGTTCAGCCCGTCCGCCGCGACGATCAGGTCGTAGCCGCCGAGCGCGTCGACGGACGGGATTACCGTGTCGTAGCGCGGCGCGACGCCGGTCGATCGGACGCGCGCCTGCAGGATCTTCAACAGCTCCAGCCGGCCGATCGATGAAAAGCCGATGCCATCGATCGCGACGCTCTCGCCCCGCAGATTGAGGGTGATGTTGGTCCAGCTTTCCATCCGCGGCGAAATCGCGTCGACGGTATCGGGGTCGTCGGCGCGCAGAAACTCCAGCGCCTGCTCCGAGAACACCACGCCAAACCCAAAGGTCGCGTCGGCGGCGTTCTGCTCGAACAGGTCGATCTGCGCCTCGGGATGGCGCTTCTTCCAAAGATAGGCGAAATAGAGCCCGCCGGGCCCTCCGCCGATCACGGCGATCCGCACGCTATATCCTCCCCAAATCGACAGTACACTTATCGATTAGGGCCAGAATAATCCTCGCACCGCCGAGATGCCAGCGCAAAACCGCGCGGACGGGCGCTTGACTTCAGGTGCAGCGGCGGACGTAGATGCCGTTCACCAGGACCGGCGTCCTATCGCGCGGCGAACTGCCCCAAAACGCTCCGGCAGTCCGGAGAGAGCGACGCCGATTGCGTGGCCAGGCATTCGATGATCCGGCCGCCGCCGGGGTCCACGCCGGCGCAGAGCGTGCGAACATCGGGACCGCAAGCGTTCCTCACCACGAACAGCACCTCGCGCGGCCGCATCGGCCGCAGCACCAGCGGCGACGCAGCGGATGTTGCCGCGTTGGTGCTTGCGGTCGCAGGCGCCGCAGCACCGCCGCCTGCCGCGGCAACGGCCTGCTCGCAACCCGCCGAGAGCTTTGCCTTGTTCTTTTCCAGGCATTGCAAGGCGGGCGCGCCGCCGGTCGGGACACCCGCGCAGACTTTCGGATAGTCCGAGCGGCAGGCGCTGCGGATCGCGGCGATCTGCGCATCGCTGGGCTTGCCGGGCGCCGCACCCGCCTCGGGCTTTGCGGCGTTTGTCGTCGTCTTGGCAGCGGCTGCCGCCGGAGGCTCGGCAGCCGGCTTGGCTGCGGAGGCCGGTTCGGAAGGCTTGGCCACCGTTGCGGCGGGCTCCGCGGCTGGCTTGGCGGTTGCCGCCGCCGGAGCGGCTTCCGGTTTGGCGTCGGGCTTCGACTCGGTCGCAGCCTTGGAGTCGGGCTTCTCGACCGACGCTTCGACGGCGCGAACCGCGGATTGGCAGCTTGAGGAGAGGCTTGCCATGTTCTTCTGCAGGCATTGCAGCGCCGCCGCGCCGCCCGGCGTGACGCTGGAGCAGTGCACGATATAGTCGGAGCGGCATTGCGATTTGATGGCGGCGCGTTGCGCGTCGGTCGGCCCTTGTGCGAATGCCGGCTGTGCGATCATGAATGTTGCGGCGGCCATCGACGCCAAAATTGTCGCCGCACGTCTCGACGTGTCGATCATGTCAATCAATCCTTTTCGTTGCCGACGGAAACCGCCGCTTCAACCAAAGTGAATCTTCAAATCTCTTGGTCGTAAAATGCGGATGGGGGCGGCATCATTTTCATTTTCCGTCCCCACTGCAAGCAAAATTGTGCAACTCAGGGATGACGGCGGTCCTGAGGTTGCTGTCATACCTTGATCATCCGCTTGCCGCGGTTTTCGCCCGCCAATAGCCCGATCAGCGCTTGCGGCGTATTCTCCAGGCCGTCGATGACGTCCTCCTGCACCTTCAGTTTGCCGGCGGCGACCCAGGCTTGCAGGTCGGCCAGCGCCTTGTCGCGCTGATCCATGAAATCCATCACGATGAAGCCCTGCATGATCAGGCGCTTCACCACGATCAGGCCAGGCACGCCGCGCGGCCCGTGCGCTGACGGCGCGCCGTCATATTGCGAGATTGCACCGCAGCAAGCGATGCGACCCTTGTTGTTCATCTGCGGCAGGCAGGCTTCGAGAATGTCGCCGCCAACATTGTCGAAATAGACGTCGACGCCTTTCGGCGCCGCCGCCCGCAACGCCTTGAAGACCGCGCCGTCCTTGTAGTCGACCGCGGCGTCGAAGCCGAGTTCGGATGTCAGCCACTGACATTTGTCCCTGCCGCCGGCAATGCCGACGACATGGCAGCCCTTGATCTTGGCGATCTGGCCCACGATCGATCCGACCGAGCCGGCCGCCGCCGACACCACGACGGTGTCGCCTTCCCGAGGCTTGCCGATATCGAGCAGTCCGAAATAGGCGGTGAGGCCGGCGATGCCGTAGACGCTGAGCAGATGCGTCATTGGTTCGATCTTCGGCATCTTGGTCAGGTGTTTTGCCGATACCGCGGCGTAGTCCTGCCAGCCGGTATCACCGAACACGATATCGCCGGGTGCGAGGCCCGGCGCCTTCGAGGACACCACTTCGGCGATGCCGCCTCCAGCCATCACAGTGTTGGCCTCGACGGCCGAGCGATAGGTCGCGCCATGCATCCAGGCCCGGTTGGCGGCATCGAGCGAGATATAGCGCACCCGCAGCAACGCCTCGCCATCCTTGGGTTCGGGCAGTGCGCTGGTCTGCATCTTGAAATGTTCGGGGCCGAGTTTTCCGGACGGCTTCTCGGCAAGCAGGACCTGGCGATTGATGGTTCCGCTGGTGGCACTCGTCATGGCGCTCTCCCGTTTGCAATTGACGATTATTGATGCAGCCCTCGCGCAGGAAACGAGCAACTGCTTATTGTGCGTCGCGCCAACGGTATTCCGCCGGCTCATATCTGACAACGGGAACATTCAGGCAAGGCGGCGCAAGCTTTGAAGCGTGTTGCGTCGCTGTCAAAATCTGCCAAACTTCAAATCGCCGGATCTGACGGGGGGAGCGAATGTCGAACAGGTTTACGCAATACATCCTGATCGCGATGGTGCTGGGCATCGTGATGGGGACGTTGATCTTCAATTTCATGCCGGACAGCCGGGTCGAACTCGCCGGCGACATCAACCTGATCGCGATGCTGTTCCTGCGCCTGATCAAGATGATCATTGCGCCGCTGGTGTTTGCGACCCTCGTCGGCGGCATCGCGCACATGGGCTCCGGCGCCAAGCTCGGGCGCATCTTCGCCAAAACCATGGGCTGGTTCGTCAGCGCGTCCTTTGTCTCGCTCCTGCTCGGCCTGGTGATGGTCAATCTGCTGCAGCCCGGTTCGAACTTCCCCGGTACGCTGCCCGACAAGACGCAATCCACGGGCCTGCCGGTCTCGGCTTTTTCGATCGAGAAATTCCTGACCCATCTGATTCCGACCTCGATCGCGGACGCGATGGCGCAGAACGAAATCCTGCAGATCGTGATCTTCGCGGTGTTCTTCTCGGTCGCGATGGGCGCGCTGCCCGAGCGCTCCAAGGGGCTGTTGGCCCTGATCGACGACATCGGACACATCATGCTGAAGGTCACGGGCTACGTCATGCTGTTCGCGCCGGTTGCGGTGTGGGCGGCGATCACCGCGACCGTCGCCAAGAACGGCCTCCTCGTGCTGTGGAAGCTCATCGTGTTCATGGGCGGCTTCTATCTGTCGCTGCTGATCCTGTGGGGCATCCTGGTGATGGTCGGCTTCGTCGTGATCGGGCCGCGCTACAGCCATCTGCTGCGGCTGATTCGTGAGCCCTTGATGATCGCATTCTCGACCGCGAGCTCTGAAGCGGCCTACCCGAAGACGCTGGAGGGCCTCAATCGCTTCGGCGCCTCGTCGCGGATTTCGAGCTTCGTGCTGCCGCTCGGCTATTCCTTCAATCTCGACGGCACGATGATGTATTGCACCTTCGCCTCCATCTTCATCGCGCAGACCTATCACATCGAAATGTCGCTCGGCACGCAGCTCGCGATGCTGGCGACCTTGATGATCACCTCCAAGGGCGTCGCCGGCGTCCCCCGCGCCTCGCTGGTGGTGATCGCCTCGACCTTGAGCCAGTTCGGCATTCCCGAAGCGGGTCTTCTGATGATCATGGGCATCGATACCTTCCTCGACATGGGACGCAGCGCCACCAACGTCATCGGCAATTCGCTCGCGACCGCGGTGGTCGCGAAATGGGAGGGCGAACTTGCGCCGGAGCACGCGCTCGGCCCCGACGATGTCGTGCCGCCCGACATGGTCCCGGGCGAAGTGCCTGCGATGGCCGGCCATTGATGGGAGCACGAAATGCGCCAAAGTTTTGGCCTTCGGGCGGGACTTCCGTTGCTGGCGGCATGCCTGCTGACGACGGCAGCTGTCGCCCAGAGCAGCGGCAGCGAAGGGCTTAGCCCGACGCTCGCCGCCATCAAGGCCGCGCACGCCGTGCGGCTGGGCTATCGCGAGAGCTCGCCGCCGTTCTCGTTTCTCGACCAGGCCAACCGCCCGATCGGCTACAGCCTCGAACTCTGCGAAGCCGTGGTCGACGAGATCGGCATCGAGGTCGACGACGCCAATCTGAAGATCGACTATGTCAAGGTGACCTCCGACGACCGCATCCAGGCCGTGCTGCAGAACAAGATCGATCTCGAATGCGGGTCGACCACCGCGAACGCCGAGCGCGCCAAGCAGGTGGCGTTCTCGCCGCTGATGTTTGTCGCCGGCACCAAATTGATGGTGCCGAAGGCCTCCGCCGTCTCGTCGGCGACCGATCTGAAGGGCAAGACCGTGGTGGTGACCAAGGGCACCACCAACGAGCAGGCGATGCATAATGTCGACAAGAAGTTCTCGCTCGGGCTCAACATCGTCACCTCGCCAGATCACGAGCAGTCCTACCAGATGCTGGTCGACGGCAAGGCAGATGCGTTCGCGACCGACGACATTCTGCTCTACGGCCTGATCGCACGGCACAAGTCGCAGGACAAGTTTCGCGTCACCGGCGAATATCTGTCCTATGATCCCTATGGCATCATGTTCCGCAAGGGCGAACCGCAATTGACCGCCGTGGTCGAGCGCGCCTTTCGCAAGCTCGGCTCGAACCATGATCTGATTCCGCTCTACAACAAATGGTTCGTCGCGCGCCTGCCGACCGGTGAAAAGCTCAATGTCGCGATCTCGCCGCAGCTCGAGGAAGCGTTTCACGTGCTCGATGATTCGCCCGGCGCGAACAATTAGTGTCCGGTGAGAATTTGGGGACACGCTTCGCTTTGGCCGCTCTAAGGAAAATCATTGAAATCGTCATGGCCGGGCTTGTCCCGGCCATCCACGTCTTGGATCTGTAGCAAGAAAGACGTGGATGCCCGGCACAAGGCCGGGCATGACGAGCCAACGCGTTGAACTTCCCGACGCTTCGTTCAATTGAACACCTTGTCCAGCGCGGCGCTGTAGGTCGCGTAAACCAGTTCGGGATGGAGCTTGCTCAGCGCTTCCATCATCACCCCCGAATTGATTTCGAGCACTTGCCAACCGCCATCGACCCGCACTACGTCGACCGATGCGAAGCGAATGCCGATCGCCCGCGCGGCGCGGATTGCGAGCTGAACGCAGGCCTGCCTGATGTCGCCTTCGTCCAGCACGACGGGCGTCGCGCCGGAATCGAGGTTGTGGCGCCAATTCAAAACGCGTTGCTGCCCGGGCGGCAGGACCGCGTCGAGTTCGGCGCGGTCGACGTCGGCGAAAAGACCGGGCAGCACCGCCGATCGCCGCTCGGGCGGCGTCGCCGCGAGCGCCAGCTCGAGCAGCGAGTGCGTGCCGTCTCCCGTGACCGCAGGACGGGCCTTGCGGTAGACGACGGCGGCGACGTCGTCGATCAGGATCACCCGGATTTCGTCTTCGATCTCGACATAGGGCGAGACCGCAAGACCAGGATAGGATGAGAAGATCCGGTTCGCCGCGAGCTCCAACGCCGGCCGGGTCGTCGCCAGGATAACGTCTCTGCCCGACGTGCCCTCGTTGGGCTTGACCACAACGCCCTTCGCGCTTTGCTCCAACAAGCCGAGCATCTGCTCCCACGATCCCTGGGGCGGGATGTGCAGGTTCAGCCTCGGGTTGAGAAACAGCGCGTGGGGAATGCAGGCGACGCCGGACATCGCCAGGACCTCCGCCGTCGCCGATTTGTCGTTGGCTATTCTGTGAGCCATCGCACTGTTCAAACCGACATCATAGCCGAAGGTGAAGCGCGTCTTGCCCTCACGGCGCATCACGATGAGCCAGCCTTGGGATCGGATATCGACCGCGATCCCGTGATCGGAGCAGTACCGTTTGACCGCATCGACGAAAATTCGCTGGCTGTTAAGCATCGCTCGCTCTCAGTGGCGGCAATTAAGTGCCGGATCAAGCTGCATCCGGGCAAGTAAATTGCGTGGTCGCGGATGCGCAACGAAGGGAAATTCGAACCATCGGCGCCGATCCATCGACATGCGTTTGATGGGCCTCCATTGCGCGTCAGCGCGGGTTGATTATCTGCCCAAAGCGGGTAGATCAAACGGCAAAATCACCAAATCTCTCAGGGAGTTCGTGCCCTTTCGGGGCGAGGCAGTTCGTTCGTTCTAACTTCGGGTCAATCGGAAAACCAAACATCATGAGCGCGTTCTACAAAGAGAAAGTTCTTTCCGTCCAGCACTGGACCGATACGCTTTTCAGCTTTAGAGCCACCCGCGATTCCGGCTTTCGGTTTCTCAATGGACAGTTCGCGATGATCGGCCTGGAGGTCGAGGGTCGTCCACTGCTGCGCGCCTACAGCATGGCGAGCGCAAATTACGAAGAAGAGCTGGAATTTTTCAGCATCAAGGTCTCCGACGGTCCCCTGACCTCGCGATTGCAGAAAATCAGGGAAGGCGACACCATCCTGGTCGGCCGCAAGGCGACGGGGACCCTGATCACCGACAATCTGATCCCCGGCAGGCGGCTGCTGCTGCTGTCGACCGGCACCGGGCTTGCGCCGTTCGCCAGCCTGATCAAGGACCCCGACGTCTATGACCGGTTCGAGACCATCGTGCTCGTGCACGGTTGCCGCCAGGTCTCCGAGCTCGCCTATGGCGAACAGGTGGTCGGTAAGCTGCGTGATGACGAATTGTTCGGGCCGCTGTTGTCGGAGAAGCTCGTCTATTATCCGACCGTGACCCGCGAGCCCTTCAAGAACCGCGGCCGCATCACCGACCTGATCACCTCCGAGCAGCTGTTCAACGATATCGGCCAGCCCTCGCTCGACATCGCGACCGACCGCATCATGATGTGCGGCAGCCCAGGCATGCTGGAAGAATTGAAGCAGATGTTCGAAGCGCGCGCCTTCCTCGAAGGCAGCCATGGCGAGCCCGGCCATTTCGTGATCGAGAAGGCGTTCGTCGAGCGCTGATGTCATGTGGTCGTTCCGGGGCGACGCGTCAGCGTCGAACCCGGAACCTCGAAATTCCGGGTTCGCCATCCAAGTCGGCTGTTGCCGACTTGGACTCATTTATTAACACCGAAGTCGGGTAGACCGACTTCGGTCGCGCACCCCGGAATGACGGCCCGACGTTGGCGATGGTGCAGCCCATTCCCCCGCTGCTATAAACCGCTCCGAAAACGGCGCGCGGCACATGGCCGACGTGCCGGCGAAAGGGAGCGTTCTGGTCTTGTCATTGTCCGATTCATCCCCGCCGGCGCGGACCGCCTTCGTGTTCGCTGGTGGCGGTTCCTTTGGCGCGATCCAGGTCGGCATGATGCAGTCGCTGGCCAAGCACGGCATCGGAGCCGACATGGTGGTCGGCTCAAGCGTCGGCGCGCTGAACGGCGCCTATTATGCCGGCGATCCCACGCTGAACGGCATCCTGAAGCTTGCGACGATCTGGCGCGGATTGCAGCGCCACGACGTCTTCCCGATCACCTGGCGGACCCTGCTCGGCTTCCTCTGGCGGCGCGATTTCCTGATTCCCCATGACGGGATCAGGAAACTGATCGACGATCATCTGCCCTATCGCGACCTGCAGGAAGCAAAGCTGCCTGTGCACATCGTCACGACCGACATCATTACCGGCGACAGCATCGTGCTGTCGGAGGGCTCGGCGGCCGAGGCGATCGTCGCCTCCACCGCGATCCCGGGCGCCTTCACCCCGATCCACTACAAGAACTATTATCTCGCCGATGGCGCGATCTCCGCCAACACGCCAATCAGGGTCGCGGTCAAGCTGGGCGCGACCCGGCTGATCATCCTGCCGACGGGGCATGCCTGCGCGAACCAGGCCCCGCCCGTCGGCGCGGTCGCGAATGCGCTGCACGCGCTGACGCTCCTGATCGCGCGGCAATTGGTGAGCGAGCTGGAAAGCCTCGACCCGGCCATCGAATATTACGTGGTGCCGCCGCTCTGCCCTCTGGTCGGGTCACCTTACGATTTCTCGCGGACCGCCGACCACATCGAGCGCGCCGCGCAGAATACCGATGCGTGGCTGGCGCAAGGCGGCTTGAGCCAAGGCGGGATACCGGGCGAACTGCGCCCGCATAGTCACTAAAGCAGCCGTGACCGATGGCAGGCTACGTTGCACTGCAAAAACGGTCCAATCGCGGTGGATTGATTCCCCGTCGCGGGATTATGCTGTCCCAATGCGCTGTCATATCCATGACCGCTGCGCCGGATAGCGTCGGCGGGACTGTTCTGATCGCTGGATCAGGCCGCGGCTGAAAAATCAGAATTTGCCCGAGGGATGCCATGGAAACGCTGATGCTTCCGTTCTCGCCACGCTTCATCGTCCTGACGATTTGCGCCGTGGTCACCGCGCTGTTGCTCGGCATCGGGATCTTCGATCACAATCCCAAGGTATTCGACATCCTCCTGATCCCGATAATCATTTTCGGCGGTCTGACGTTGCTCGGCATCCGCGATCTCCTGCAAAAGAACCATGCGATTTTGCGCAACTATCCGATCGCGGCGCATATGCGCTTCCTGCTCGAAGAAATCCGCCCCGAGATGCGGCAATATTTCTTTGA
>Ga0070698_100006759_pt1 | contig 12435 bp, 15 predicted proteins | sample KBSK1502metaG_FD_65477 | JGI IMG/M metagenome (GOLD analysis project Ga0070698, IMG submission 65477) | Corn, switchgrass and miscanthus rhizosphere microbial communities from Kellogg Biological Station, Michigan, USA - KBS K1-50-2 metaG | ecosystem: Host-associated > Plants > Roots >...
CGATGGACGCACTCGACGGCAGATTGATCGACTTGTTCGCGCTGGAGCCGCGCATCGGCGTTCTCGAAGCCAGCCGGCGACTCGGGGTCGCGCGCGGCACGGTGCAGGCGCGGCTGGACCGCCTGGTGGCCAGCGGCGTGGTCACCGGGTGGGGACCGGACCTGTCCCCCGAGGCGTTGGGCTTCCCGGTGACGGCGTTCCTGACCCTCGAGATCCGGCAGGGCATCGGCCACGATGCAGCGGCCACGCACCTGGGCACGATCCCGGAGGTGCTCGAGGCGTTCACGATCACGGGCGCCGGCGACATGTGGTGCCGGGTGGTCGCCCGGTCGAACGCCGACCTGCAGCGAGTGATCGACCAGGTGCTCGGCGACAGCGCCATCGAGCGCTCCACGACCGTGATCGCGCTGGCCGAGCAGATCCCGCGCCGACTGCTCCCGCTCGCGCGGGCAGCCCTCCAGCTGAAGACAGGGCTCAACTGAAGATCATGCAGGTCGACGTGGCGTGCGCGATCGTGCGCCCGGCCTCGTCGGTGAGGGTCGCCTGCGCCAGGGCAGTACGGCGGCCGCGCTGGATGATCGAGCCCACGCAGGTCAGCAGCCCCGACTCGACGGTGGCAGCGCGGAGGAACTTCGTGGTGAGGTCCATCGAGGTGTAGCCCTCGCCTACGTCGAGCGTCGAGTGCACCGAGCAACCGGCTGCCGTGTCGAGCAGCGTCGCGATGATGCCCCCGTGCACCGAGCCGAGCGGGTTGTAGTGAAAGGGCTCGACCCGCAGCGTGACCGTGACGCTCCCCCGCGACGGGTAGAAGCCGGTCATGGCGACGGTGTCCATGATCGGGGGACGCGGCGCGGTCCCGTCGACCATCGCCTCCAGCTGGGCCAGCCCGTCGAGCGCAGCAAGCCTGGACAGGTCGGCCTGGCCGGGCGGCGTCCACGCATAGGTGCGGGTGGTGGTCGCGATCTCCGGCTGGGTCTGGGTCATGGATCCAGACTCACACGGCCTTGCTGAGTCTGTCAACGAGACTTAGGGTGTGACGATGACCACGACAGCCCCGCCAGCCCTGGCCTACACCACCGAGAACTGCACGGTCGGCCGGACGATGGCGATCCTCGGCGAGCGGTGGACCTTCGTGGTGATCCGCGAGGTGTTCAACGGGATCCGGCGATTCGACCACATCCGGACGCACACCTCGATCCCCCGGCAGGTCCTCACCGACCGGCTCGGCCTGCTGGTCGACCACGGCATCCTGCGCAAGGAGCCCTACCAGCCGCCGGGCGAACGGGTCCGCTACGAATACCGCCTCACCCCCAAGGGCTTCGACCTCTACCCCGTGCTCGCGGCGATCGCCGACTGGGGTGACCGCTATCTCGCCGATCCAGCCGGCGCCCCCAACGTGCTCTCCCACCGCGACTGCGGCGCCCCCGTGCACGCCGTCCTCACCTGCGACGACGGCCACCGGATCGACGACCCCCGTGACGTGGTGCCCCGACCCGGACCGGGCGCGCGGCTGATCAGCTGAGCCGAGCCGCCACCTCGGCCGCGGCGGCAGCCACCCGGGGGCCCACCACGGTGGCGTCGAGATCACCGAGGGTCACGATGCCGACCGACGCCTCGAGGCCGTCGACTCCCCGCACCGGCGTCGCCAGCCCCCGGGCACCCGACTGGAGCTCACCGGCCGTGACGACCCACGGGTCGCGGCGCGCCTCCCGCCCCAGCAGGATCGCCTTGCCGGCTGCTCCCTGGCGGAGGTCGTGGCGCGAGCCCACGCGATAGGCGACGTGGAAATCGGTCCAGCTCGGCTCCACCACCGCCAGCGCCAGTGCCTCGTCGCCATCGGCGACCGTCAGGTGAGCAGTGCAGCCGACCTCCTCGGCCAGCTTGCGCAGCACGGGTCCGGCAAGGTCGCGGAGCACCGGCTGGACGGCACTGGCCAGGTGCAGGATGCCCAGCCCGACGTGCAGGCGGCCCGCGTGGTCACGGCGTACGAGGGCGTGCTGTTCGAGCGTGGAGACCAGCCGGTAGACCACGGTGCGGTTGACCTCGAGGCGAGCGGCGAGCTCGGTGACGGTCAGCCCCGAGGGGACCTCCGCCAGCACCTTGAGCACCTGCAGGCCTCGATCGAGGGTCTGCGACGTCTCCGAAGCCATGCGCTTGAGTCTATTCAGATTTTCACTGGGTGCCCTTGGCAGCCCACTCCCTCAATTTGTCGACCCGGGCGTGCAGCTGCTCGGCGGTCGCCACGGCGGCCGGCGGTCCGCCGCACTCCTTGCGCAGCGCCGCGTGGGTGACGCCGTGCGGCGCGCCGGTGCGGTGGTGCCAGGCGGCGACCAGGCCGTTGAGCTCGCGGCGGAGCACCCTCAACTGCTCATGAGTGGCGATCTCACGACGCCCCCCCGGGCCCTGATCGGTCTGCCCGAGGTCGGCAGCGCCGCCGGACCTGGACCGCCTACGCCTCTCGGTCTGGCGCGAGTGCAGCAGCTCGCGCACCTGCTCGGGCTCGAGCAGGCCGGGGATGCCGAGGAAGTCCATCTCCTCGTCGGAGCCCACGTGCACCTCGCCCTCGTGCCCGAACTCGCCGCCGTCGAACAGCACCCGGTCGAAGGTGGCCGCCGAACCCAGGGCCTCGTAGGACGCGTTCAGCTCGTCGCTCGCACCCTCCCCCGCCTGGGCGCGCGCCATCAGCTCGTCCTCGGCGGCGAAGATGTCGCCCTCGTCATTGATCTTGCGGCCCAGCACATGGTCGCGCTCGACCTCGAGCTCGGAGGCGAAGCCGAGCAGGGCGGGCACCGACGGCAGGAACACCGACGCGGTCTCGCCGCGCTTGCGGGCCCGCACGAAGCGGCCGACGGCCTGGGCGAAGAACAACGGAGTGCTCGTGGTCGTCGCATAGACACCGACCGCCAGCCGTGGCACGTCGACGCCTTCGGACACCATCCGGACCGCCACCATCCAGCGGGCCTCGCTGTCGGTGAAGGCGTGGATCTTCTTCGAGGCGGCCTTCTCGTCGGAGAGTACGACGGTCGGCGCTTCGCCGCTGATGGCCTTGAGGAGCTTGGCGTAGGCGCGCGCGGAGTCCTGGTCGGAGGCGATCACCAGCCCGCCGGCGTCCGGGACGTGCCGACGTACCTCGGAGAGACGACGGTCGGCGGCCTCCAGCACCGACGGCATCCAGGAGCCGCCGGGGTCGAGTGCCGTGCGGAGCGCCTGGGCGGTGAGGTCCTTGGTCAGCGGCTCACCCAGTCGCGCGGCGATCTCGTCGCCGGCCCGGGTGCGCCACTGCATCTCGCCGGAGTAGGCCAGGAACATCACCGGTCGTACGACGTGATCGGCCAGCGCGTGCGCGTAGCCGTAGGTGTAGTCGGCGACGCTGCGCGGGATGCCGTCGTCACCGGGCTCGTAGGTGACGAACGGGATCGGGTTCACGTCGGAGCGGAACGGCGTGCCGGTGAGCATCAACCTGCGCCGGGCGGGGTCGAAGGCCTCGCGGACGCCCTCACCCCAGCTCAGGGCATCGCCCGCGTGGTGCACCTCGTCGAGGATCACCAGGGTCTTGAACCGCTCGGTGCGGATCCGCATCGCGAGCGGGTTCACCGCGACTCCGGCGTAGGTGACGGCGATGCCGACGTAGTCCTGGCTCACCTTGCCGTTGCTCGTGGAGTACGCCGGGTCGATCGGCAGGCCGACCCGGGCAGCCGCCTCGGCCCACTGGATCTTCAGGTGCTCGGTGGGGGCCACGATCGTGATCCGGTCGACGAGCCGGCGACCGAGGAGCTCGGCCGCGACCGTCAGGGCGAAGGTGGTCTTGCCGGCCCCCGGCGTCGCGACCGCGAGGAAGTCGCGCGGTGCGTCGGCGAGGTACTTCTGCAGTGCTGCGGTCTGCCAGGCACGCAGCAGCGGGGCCGTCCCCCAGGCCGCGCGTTCGGGCCAGGCCGGCGAGAGATCGATGGGGACGGCGTCAGGCCGTCCCGTCACGCGTCACCCTGACCGTCGCCGCCGCCGTCGCCGCCCTTGCCACCGGGCTTGAGCGACTCCCAGATCTCCTTGCACTGCGGGCAGGTCGGGAACTTCTCCGGCGCCCGGCTCGGCACCCAGACCTTGCCGCACAGCGCGACGACGGGAGTGCCCATCACCATGGCCTCGGTGAGCTTGTCCTTGGGCACGTAGTGACTGAATCGGTCGTGGTCCCCCTCGTCGGTCGGGACCGTACGGCGGTCCTCGAGGACGTCTGTCTGGGTGAATCCGATCGGCGTGCTCACGAGAGGAATCCTACGGGGCCGATCGGAGAGAGCCCCTCTCGCGTCGGCCTACTCGCCTTCGAACAACCTGCAGGGAGCCATGTTGTGCTCGTAGGTTCTAGCGTTCGCCGTCCCCGAGCCTCTCGAATTCCATGACACCGACCAGCGGATCGGCGAAGACAGCTTGGCTCGGCGGCGTGCCGACGATCTCGTAAATTGTCAGCCCGCCGCTCGGGGGGCCATCAGCATCAGAGTTGGGGCAGTGCCGTAGGTGAGCCGTCCCGAGCTTCCTTCCAGTCTTCGGCGGATGACTCATGTTCTGGCTGGTCGAGTGCTCCACGTAGATGCGACCTTGGAACTCGATTGTTGAGGCACACTGTCCGCCCTCAGATGGAGTGCCTTCATTCTCCGTGCTACCGCACGCCGTCAGCATGGCCGCAGCCGCGCATATTGCGGCGACCTTGGATCCGGTTTTGATGCCCATCGGTCTGCCTCGTTCTAACTGCCCGCTCGGATGGGGCACGTTGTCGGCCCGGTCGTCTACACGCTTGGATATGCGGATTCGACTTCAGTTGAGACCCGGGTCGATGGGTCTCGTGGAGTACCACGCCACCTCACCCGGCTGGCGACGCAGCACATCGCGCCACAGATCGGTGGGGTCCTGCCGGAACACGTCGCCGGGCTCGGACGGCACGACGTACCAGCTGCCCTCGGCGATCTCGTCGGCGAGCTGACCCGCGCCCCAGCCGGCGTACCCGGCGAAGATGCGCAGCGAGCTGAGACTGCCGGTCACCAGCTCGACGGGCGTGTCGAGGTCGACGATGCCGAAGCGTTCGAAGACCGCCCGCCAGCCCACCGGCGCGTCGTCGGCATCGGCCAGTCGGCCGACGGCGAGGGCGCCCTCGGTGCTGACCGGGCCGCCCATGTAGAGGACCTCGGGCGAGGAGACGACGTCGGTCCAGTCACCCAGGACCTCGGAGACGGCCACGTCCAGCGGTCGATTGAGGACGACGCCGAGCGCGCCACCCTCGTCGATGTCGAGGATCAACACGACGGAGTCGGCGAAGTTCGGGTCGATCAGCGTGGGCGCGGCGACCAGCAGCATGCCGGGCTCGACGCCGTCACGACCTTCGCTCATGGGTTCATCATGCCCAATGGTCGCGCGGAACAAGACAATCCCCGGGACGACGCGGGAGGGAGAGGGCGGCGTCTGGGAAGGATCCGCCCGGGAGGGTGCGTCGCCTCCGGGGATTGTCGTTCGGTGGTGTCAGGCAGCCATCACGCGACCATCAGGCGACCATGGCCGCCCGGATGCGGGCCACGAAGCTCAGCACTTCGGCGTCGTCGGGCTCGATCGCCGGCATCGGCGTCGTGCGGGCCCGCTCGACCAGCTCGGCACCGGCCTGGATGGTCTCCTCGTCGCCGATCTCGCTGGCCATGCCGGCCATCATCGCGACGAGCTGGTGCTCCTTGACGGTCGAGGCGGCCAGGTTGTCGGCCATCTCGGCGGTCTCAGGGTGGGCGGCGTAGTAGTCCAGGATCGCGCGGACACCCGGAAGGGCGACCGCCGTCTGCTGCCACGCGAGGATCACGTTGGACTTCAGGTCCATCGGCTGGCTCATCAGGTTGCGCTCGATCTGGCCTGCGAGCCGGGTGTGCCAGCGCAGTTCCAGGGCGGCGAGCACGGCGACGTCGTCTTCGAACGTCTGGGCGACGCCGTTCACATCCATGGGCAGGATGCCGTCACGGCGCACGTTGGCCGTCTCGATCACACTGCGGAGAACCTCTCCGCGTCGGTGGTAAGAGTTCCAGGTCATGGGACTCTCCTCCTTTCGCTCCGACATACTGTCGGTACGTTCCCAAGGTACGTCGGCATACCGACGGTATGCAAACCTCGACGCGGTGATGTCAGGCACAAGTTCCGCGTCCCGGCGCGGCCCCGTGACGACGGCCACACCGTGGCAGACTGCGGAGCGTGAGCAGTCCCAACCGTGTCGTGCCCAGCCGCCAGCGCTACTCGGCGACCACCCGGCGAGGCTTGATCACCACCGCCGAGAAGCTGTTCACGCTCAACGGGTACGCCGCCACGTCACTGGACGCGATCGTGAACGGCACCAAGGTCACCAAGGGCGCGCTCTACCACCACTTCGGTGGAAAGCAGGACCTCTTCGAGTCGGTCTTCGACAAGGTCGAGAGCCGGGCCGCCAAGCGGATCCGCAAGGCACTCAAGGGTGAGCGCGATCCCTGGCGCAAGGCCAACGCCGGGCTGCGAGCCTTCCTCGAAACGGTCCAGGAGCCGGAATACCGCCGCGTCGTCATGCAGGACGGCCCGGCAGTCCTGGGCATCGCGCGCTTTCGCGAGCAGGAGGCGCGGTCGACGTACGGCCTGGTCGCCGAGATCGTGCGCTCGGTGAGTGACGGGTCGGGCTGGCAGCTCGACGAGCCCATGCTCGACACGTTCACGCAGGTCTTCTTCGGCGCCATGACGGCCGCCGGCCAGGTGGTCTCCGCCGACCCCGACCCGGAAGCCGCCAGCGCTCGGGTCGAAGCCGCGATCGGCGTCGTCCTGGAGGGGCTGCGCAGCCTGGTCAAGAACGGCGTCGACCTGTCTGCGGCCCGCCCGGACTCGGTGGCTGCCGACGAGTCGCCGGCAGCCAGCTGAGGCTGGTTACTTGAAGCTGACGTCGCCGTCGGCCTCGGGCACCAGCTCGATCCACACGTGGCCGGCCGGCACGGACAGCGCACCCGAGGCGGTCGACAGCTTGATGGCGCCGGTCAGGGAGTCCTTGGTCCAGGTGCCACGCACGACCTTGCCATCGTGGAAGAGCATGGCGTCGCCCTTGCCCTCGAACTTGGTCTCGGGCACGAAGTTGCCGGCCGGGTCCTTGTAGCCGGCGTCGCCGATCCGCACCTTGAGCACCAGCACCGAGTCGGTCGGGAACTGGGCGTCCTTGTCGGCGTTGCTGTTGGTGTTGACGTAGTGACCACCGCTGAACTTCCACTCGGTGGTGTGCCCGCCGGAGAACTGGACCGAGATCTTCCTGGCCGCCCGCCCGCCGGGGAACGATGCCTCGTCACCCCACTGCAGGTAGTCGGCAGGCCGGACGGCGTCCTGCTTGATCTTGGTCACCACGTCGCTCAGCGTCGCGAACAGGTTGTACGGCGCGATCCGGGAGCTGTCGCGGGCGAAGCCCTTGTCGCCCTCGGTGAAGTAGGTGATGCCGGCATCGGTGATGCGGCGGATCGTCACATGGGCTGCGCCGGAGGTCACCACGTCGGCGTCCTTGGGCACGATGCCGATGTCGCTGGCGCGCATCGAGCGCACCGGACCGACCTTGCCCGGGATCTCGGAGTAGAAGAACACCGCGAGCCGGGTGATCCCGCCCTCGACCAGCTCCTCGACGACCAGGTCGGCCTTGTCCAGGCCCAGCTGGGGGGCGCTGGCATAGCTGTTGTCGATCTTGGTCACCAGGATCGGGTGGGCCTGGGCGGCGTCGTCGCCCTCGGCGACGGGGAGCCCGGTCAGCGGCCAGGTCCCGGCGAAGGTCTCCCCCGGAGTCGTCGACTGGCTCGCGGGAGCCGCGTCGGGCTCGTCGCCCCCACCACAGCCGGCCAGCAGGAGGCTGGAGGCGAGGAGGGTGATGGCAGTGAGGCGGACGCGGCGCACAGAGGTCTCCATTCGTCGGGAATGAACGTCGAGTGATTTGGTCGACTTCAATGGTGAAGGCGCGCCCCCCGATATCGGGGAGGCGCGCCTCGATGGCGTGTTGCCAGCCTAACCAGAGCTCACGAGGAGCAGGTCACCGCAGGGTGCGGCCGAACCACTGGGTGGTCCAGGCGAAGTGCGCGTGCACCTTCTCGCCGCTCTGCGGGGCGTCGAGCATCCAGGCGCGACCGTGGTCCCAGCGCAGGAAGATCGCAGCGTGGTAGACGCCGCCACCGTCGAAGAAGAACATCAGGTCGCCGCGGCGCATGTTGGCCTTCCTGATGTGGCGGGCGAAGTTGGCCTGGGCGCTCGACGTACGCGGGATCCGGCTGAAGCCGGCCTTGCGGTAGCTGTAGTAGACGAGGCCCGAGCAGTCGAACGCGTTCGGGCCGGCAGCGCCGTAGCGATAGGGGTCGCCGACCTGGTTGAGCGCGACGCCGACGGCGGTGCCGATCCGCTGGGAGGCCGTGGCCGCGGACGCCTGGGGCGTCGAGGTCACGAACATCGCCGAGAGGATCGCGGTGAGCATGATGGGCAGCACGAAGAGGCTGCGCATGCGAGAAATCGCAGGCATGGTGAAGTCCCTTTCCCACGCCTGTGAGGTGAGCTGTCGGGTTCGGGCTGGAAAGTGCCCGGCCACCAGTCGGTGGCTTCACCCCAAGCGGTGCGCGGACCCGGAGGTCGTGCGCCGCGGTGGAACGTGTGGGTCCCCCACTCCTGCCCAGATGATTGATTGCACGGGGCGCCCCCGGACGGGCAGGACTCGGCGATGTCCGGTGGCGATATGAAGTTGTGTCGTACGAGAGTAGGCAGATGCTTGCTGTGAAATCCAACTGAGCAAGCACACAAAGGGTGTGACGTGGACCGTCACACCCTTTGTCTGATGATGCTTGCTTGTGTCGGATTCGCCTTACTCTGAAGGGAAATCGGACGATTTTGCTCCTAGCCGAGCTTGGCGCCGCCGTCGACGTACAGCGTCTGGCCTGTGATGTAGGACGCCTCATCGCTAGCTAGGAAGGCAGCAGCGGCGGCGATGTCCTCGGGGAAGCCGACCCGCCGGACGGGGTTGTGCTCGGCGTTGAGCCGGCGGAACTCCTCGACGTCCATGCCCAGGCGCGCAGCGGTCGCGTCGGTCATCTCCGTGGCGATGAAACCGGGGGCGATCGCGTTGGCGTTGACGCCGAACGGGCCGAGCTCGATGCCCAGCGTCCGGGTGAACCCCTGGATGCCCATCTTGGCCGCCGAGTAGTTGGCCTGGCCGCGGTTGCCCAACGCGGAGACGCTCGAGAGGTTGACGATCTTGCCGTACTTCTGCGCCACGAAGTGCTTCTGGGCTGCCTTGGTCATCAGGAACGCGCCCTTGAGGTGCACGCCCATGACGAGGTCCCAGTCCTCCTCGGTCATCTTGAACAGCAGGTTGTCGCGGGTGATGCCCGCGTTGTTCACCAGGATGTGGATCCCGCCCAGCTGGGCGACGACGCGCTCCACCGCTGCGTCGACCGAGGCTGCGTCGCTGACGTTGCAGCCGATGCCGATGGCCTTGCTTGCGCCGAGCTTCGCGGCAGCCTCACTGGCGGCGGTCTCGTCGAGGTCGATGATCGCCACGGCGGCGCCCTCCGAGGCGAAGCGCTGTGCGGTGGCGAAGCCGATGCCTCGTGCGGCTCCGGTGACGACGGCCACCCGTCCGTCAAAACGACCCATGTCTGTGTCCTCTGTGCGTTGGGGCTATCTCCGATCGGGAGACACCCTACGGCGTGAGGCGCGGGTCTCACCTGCGGAGATACCGGGATGAACCCGGGGTGGAACTATCCTGAACAGATGCACAAGGCAGGCTTCCAGTTCGCGGCGTTGATCGCTGTCGCGATGACAGCTGCCATGGTGCTGGTCTCGGTCGCCTACGACCTCCCGATGCACGACCCGGACGGCGTCGGAGCGGCCTACCTCGTGCTGCCGCTGATCCTGCTGGGCGCCGTCGTGCTCGACATCGTGCCGCGCGCCGTGTGGCGCGTGCGCGACAGCCCGCGACGCATCCCGTCGGCCGTGGTCGCCGTCGCGCGTGAGCGCTGGGGCTGGCAGCACATCAGCTATGCCCTCGCCGGCCTGGGCACCTGGTATGTCACCTATGCGACCTTCCGCAACCTGAAGAGCTTCGTCCCCTCGGTCAACGACCGGCTCTGGGACAACGAGCTGGGCGACCTGGACCGCCTGCTGTTCCTCGGCCACGATCCCGCCGTGGTGATGCACAACGTCTTCGGCACCGGGCTGGCCGCACACTTCTTCTCGTTCATCTACGTCGCCTGGATCGCGTTCGTGCCCGTCTCGCTGGCCATCGCGCTGGTGTGGACACGTCGTACCGGCGCCGGCGCCTGGTACGTCACCGCGATCGCGGTCGACTGGCTGCTCGGCTGTGCCATCTACTTCGTCGTCCCGAGCCTGGGGCCGATCTACTCCTCCCCCGGAGACTTCGCGAGCCTGCCGCACACCTGGGTGACCTCACTGGAGGCCGACCTGTGGACCGACCGGGTCGCCGTGCTCAGCAACCCGCACCACACGCCGACCGTGCAGACGATCGCCGCGTTCGCCTCCCTGCACGTGGGGATCATGGTGACCGCGGCGCTGATGACGCACCTGCTGCACCTCGCGAAGCCGTGGAAGGTGCTGGCCTGGGTCTGCCTGGGACTGACGGTCGTGGCGACGGTCTACCTCGGCTGGCACTTCTTCGTCGACACCATCGCCGGCGCCCTCATGGGAGCCGCCGCCGTCTGGATCGCAGCCCTCGGCACCGGCAATGCCGTCGGGCTCAGGCCGCGCCTCAACGAGGAGCCGGTCGCTCAGCGCAAGACCGACCGGATGGCTTCGGCATAGCTCGCCTCCTCGGCGCTGTCGGCGTACTTCGTGCGCGGCCAGAAGAACCCACGCAGTCCGTCGCCCTTACTCCGGGGTACGACGTGCAGGTGCAGGTGCGGCACGGACTGGCTGATCGTGTTGTTGATCGCCACGAACGAGCCCTGGGCGCCGATTGCCACCATCGCTGACGCCAGCCGCTGGGCCTGCTCGAGGAACCCGTCGCGCAATGCTGCCGGCAGGTCCGGAAGGGTCACCACGTGCTCACGTGGCACCAGTAGGACATGGCCCTTGAAGACCGGCCGGTGATCGAGGAACCCCACGTGGTCGTCGGTCTCGAGGACCGTCTCTGCGGCTGTCTCGCCTTGCACGATCGAGCAGAACAGGCACTCCGTCACGCGCTCACGCTAGCGGGGTCGGAGGCTGGCGTGGCGGGTGTGCAGCCGCCATCGGCCGTCCGGCGTTCGCCGGAACACGTCGGTGTAGCGGAACTCGCCTTCGAAAGGCTCTCCCTTCCACACGAGACGCTGGGTCGAGAGCGCCAGGACGACCGCGACGTCGCGGAGCATGCGGACCTCGACCGAGTGCAGCTGATAGCTCTCGAGCGGACCGTGGCCGGCCAGCCCGTCGATCCACTCCTGCCTGGACGAGGGACGCTCCAGCCAGCCCGCTGTCGTGATGACGAAGTCGTCGTCGAGCAGCTCGCCCAGCCGTGCCAGGTCCTGCTCGACGAGGCAGTCGAGGAGCTCGGCCTCCAGCGCGGCGAACCGTTCGGCTTCCTCCGACATGCTTTCGACCCTAGCGAGGTCAGGCAGCCGCAGACGACACAACGCGGCGACGTGTGCCTTCCAGCTGGATGGCACACGTCGCCTCGTGATTCGTGGAGCTGCGGGGAATCGAACCCCGGTCCTCGAGCGTCGAACCAGGTCTTCTCCGGGTGCAGTCTGCAATGGTCGCTTTTCTCGGCCCCGGCGCTTGCACAGACACGTGCGCCGACAGGCTCAGTCGGGATTAAGTCCCGATCAACCCTCCCCACGGAAGTTGATCAGCAAGCCTTCTGAATGAGGCCAGAGTCCGGGACGAAGGCGGATGCCCGGTCTGACCCTTCGATCACTGCTCAGGCAGCGAGAGCGAAGTCGTTGCGGTTTGAGTTGGCAACTATTGGTTTCCAGCGATCGTTAACGAGATGACGCTGGCTCCTCGACCCGCTTCCCCTGGAACTAACGTCCCAAGTCGAAACCGATCAGCCCCTCTTGAATTGTTCAACTGACCCAGTCTACGGGAGGGCAGCGACGGCGCTCGACGGGTTATTCCCAATCGGCCAGTTCTTGCTCGCTGAGTGGTTGGAAGAAGGACTCGGGCAGGCAGAACTGCATCTGACCAAAGGCCCGTGGCCCGTCCGGCTCCGCCCCGTGCTCTTCTTCAGTCACTCATGCCCTTGAGGCGCCGACCGAGAGCCTGCTCCTGCTCGCGGGTGGCCTGCTTCTCAGCGAGGGTGTTGCGCTTGTCGTAGGACTTCTTGCCTCGAGCCAGGGCGATCTCGACCTTGGCGCGGCCGTCCTTGAAGTAGAGCTGCAACGGGATGAGGGTGTAGCCCTTCTCGGTCACCTTGCGCTCGATCTTGGCGATCTCTGCCCGGTTGAGCAG
>Ga0070698_100006760_pt1 | contig 12434 bp, 9 predicted proteins | sample KBSK1502metaG_FD_65477 | JGI IMG/M metagenome (GOLD analysis project Ga0070698, IMG submission 65477) | Corn, switchgrass and miscanthus rhizosphere microbial communities from Kellogg Biological Station, Michigan, USA - KBS K1-50-2 metaG | ecosystem: Host-associated > Plants > Roots >...
ATCGCGCCGGTGCGTTCGAGCAGCCGGTCGGCCAGCGTCGATTTGCCGTGGTCGATGTGGGCGATGATGCAGAAGTTCCGCACCAGCGCCTGCTTCGTTGTCACCGCCATCTAGGGTGTCCCGCCCCCGAAGGCCCGCGCACCTTCGCGGCCTAGGCGGCCGGGCGCCTGCGGCGCTGAAGCCGGCGTCACGGGACCCGGCGCAGCGTCGTCACGCAGCAACGGCTGCGCTCCTAGCCGCGCCACCCGTTCCTTGGCTCCGGCCGCCGATGCCGCGAATCTGTCGCGGTCCTCGGGAGCGTGACACCCTCAAAATGCTAGGGATCGTGAGCGCGACCCTCATCATCGGCGGCCTGATCGTGCTGATCGGAGTCGTGCTGGTGCTGAACCTGCTCGGCGCCGGCGCCTTCGTCATGCGCAAGGTCACGTCGCGCTACCTTGGCTCGCTGCCGCCCGGTTACGCGGCATCCCAGGCCGGGTTCCGGGTCTACGCGCTCCTGGTCATCGCCATCGGACTGCTGTTCGCAGGCTTCGGCGCGGCCGAGACCTCGGTCGCCGTCGGGGTCGCGCTCTTCGCGGCCGGCGTGGTGGGATTCGTCGTGCTGTCCGTGCTCGCGATCCGGGGCGAGATGGAGACTATTCGCCGGGCGCGTTGAGCGCCAGGGCGGTGGCGACGATCGCCGCCGTGTCGGCGCGCAGGTTTCGCGGGCCCAGACCCGCGTGCTCAGGCACCATCGCCAGCTCTTTGTCCGTCCAGCCGCCCTCGGGGCCGATGAGCAGCGTGACCTCGCGCGGCAGCGGCATCCCCGCCAGCGGCGCCGGCGCGCCGCGGACGAGCATCACCGGGTTGGGTCGTTCGGCGACGACCTCGGCGAGCGGCGAGGGACCGGCGACGATCGGGACGCGAATCCTCCCGGCAAGCATCGCCGCCTCGCGGATGATCGTCCGCCAGCGCTCCTGCCGCGCGCCCCGGGCGACGCTGCGGTGCGCCTGGACGATGTGAAACGCCGAGGCGCCGACCTCCGTGCAGCGCGAGAGCACCAGCTCGAGCGCCGTCGACGGAAGATGAGCGATCGCGACGACGACGTGGCGTGACGGTTCGGGCGCGTGCTCGCGCTCCGACGCCACGGTGCCCTCGATTCTCGAGTCGCTCACGAGCTCCAGGCGGACGCTGAGCATCCAGCCGTCGGGATCGACAACCTCGATCTCCTCGCCAGGTCTCGCGCGCAGCGAGCGCGCGAGGTGACGTGCGTCGGCGCCCTCGATAACCACGCGGTCGCCTTCCCTACGACCGTAGAAAGCCGGCAACTACATCACGTTGAAGGTTTCGTAGACCGCGACCTGCGCTCCGCTCTTGATCACTGGGCAGCTCTTCGCGAACCTGGTCGCAGCGTCTAGCGAAGGCGCCTCGATGATGCTGTAGCCCGACGCGCGCTGTCCGACCGGGCCCTTGGCCACGCCGTCGGCGCGGACCTTGCTCACCTTGCCTGAGAACGGGTTGCCCGGGTCGACGATCGCCGGTCCGAGCTTGGCGAACCACGTCGTCCACTGCTTCATGACGCGCGCCTGCTGCGCCGGCGTCTCGGGCATCGTCCCGCCGTAATAGATAAGGAGATATCTCACGGCGCAAATTTTGATCGCTGCTCGGCGATCAGGGCGAGCGCGGTCGCGAGGCGCTCGCGGTTGGCGGGCGCGTTGAGCCAGCGGCTCTGCCCGGAAGGGTGCGGCAGTGGAATCATGACCGGCCGCTTGCCGAATGCCTTGCCCACGCGGTCCTCGAGCGGGGCGGGACCGAGGAAGCGTGAGATCGCCATCTGGCCGACCAGGATCATCACCTTCGGCTCGAGCAGCTCCAGCTCCGCGTCGAGCCAGTGCGCGCAGTTGGCGATCCCCTTCGGTGGCGGCGGTAGGTCGCCGGTGTTTGACCTGTTGCGGCCGGGGAAGCAGCGCATCAGGGCGGCGATGTAGGTCAGGCGGCGAAACTCTTCCGGGTCGCGAAACCCCGCACGCAGCATCCACCGGTCGAGCTCCTTGCCCGCGCGGCCGGAGAACGGGCGCCGTGTCTCGCGCTCCGCGGGTCCGGGCGCCTGGCCGACGATGAAAAACGGCGCGCCCCAGCGGCCTTCGAACGTCGGGTTGGCCTCGGCGATGATCCCCTGTTGGGCGCAGACCGCGCACGCGCGGCACTCGGCCTGCAGCTCGAGAAGAGCTTTCCTTGTCAGATGACCCTGACGAGCCGGGCGTTGGGCGCCGCGCCGGGAATGCGCCCGCGCTTGGTCTTCGGCTTGCCGTCGATCTCCTTGATGTCCGCGGTGAAGGCGATCGGCGGCGCGGAGCTGATCGCCATGCCGACCCCATAAGAGTGGATCGGGCATTTCGCCGCCTCGAACTCCGCGATCCGGGCGGCGTCGAGGCCGCCGGAGACGAAGATGCCGACGTGCTCGAACCCCGCGAGGTCTAGCCGCGCGCGCACCTCCTTCACGAGGTCGACCGTCACCCCACCTCGCTCGCCGGGTGTGTCCAGGCGCACGCCGCGCAGCCGGTTCCCCAAAGCCTCGGCGACACGCAGCGCCTCCTCGGCCTCGTCCTTGAAGGTGTCCACGAGCACGATGCGCAAGACGTCGTCGCCCATCGCCTCGTCGAAGGCGACCGCGGCTTTGACCGTGTCGCCGAAGAGCAGGATCATCGCGTGGGGCATCGTCCCCGACGCTCCCTGGAGGCCGGCAAGCTGGGCGCCCAGCGGGGTCGCGCAGCCCGCGCAGCCGCCGACGACCGCGGAGTATTCCATCGTCGGGGCGATCAGCGGGTGGACGTGGCGCGCGCCGAAGCTGATGACTCGCTTGCCGTTCGCGGCCTCGACGATCTCGCGCGCTGCGGTCGCCCACCCGGAGCAGCTCGAGAGCATTCCGAGCAACGCGGTCTCGTAGACGCCGAATCGCGAGTAAGGCCCGCGCACGCGCAGGACGGTTTCTCTGACACCCATCGGCGCGCCCTCGGGCAGCGCGTAGGCCTCGTCTCCCTCCCGCAGGATGCCTCCGAGCAGCCGCACCGCCTCGGCGACGCCGCACAGGATCCCCGCCTTGCTGGAGAAGAAGTCCATCGCGACGACCGCGTCGACATGCGCGTGGGCGAGGGTCCTGCGGGCCCGCTGGAAGTAGACGTCGGAGGCGGGGCCGCCGTAGTACTCGATGAGCTCGGCGGGCGAGCTCTCAGCGGTGACTTCCTTGGCCCCCACGAAATCAGAGGCTACGCCGTGATTTCGCGGGGACCCCTTTGTCTTCATGGCCGCATTGAACTTAGCAGCCTCGGTAACATCCGGAGCCGGATGTCAGCCCCAAGTTCGCAGCAGGTGCTCGAAGCCCTGGCCACGATCCGCGACCCCGACCTGGGCCGGGACGTCGTCAGCCTGGGCATGATCAAAGAGCTCGAGGTCAGCCCCCAGGGCAAGGTCAGCTTCACGTTCGAGCTCACCACCCCGGCGTGCCCCGTCCGCGACCGTTTCAAGTCGCAGGCCGAGGACGCGGTGAGGGAGCTGGCCGGCGTGACGGACGTAGCCGTGCGCATGACCGCCAATGTCCGCCCCGCCTTCATGCGGCCGAAGCCGTCGGAGATCCTCCCAGGAGTCAAGCAGACGATCGCCGTCGCCTCGGGCAAGGGCGGTGTCGGCAAATCGACCGTCGCGGTGAACCTCGCCGCCGCGCTCCGCCTCAGCGGCGCTACCGTCGGATTGCTCGACGCCGACATCTACGGTCCCTCCGTGCCCGTCATGACCGGCTCGCACACGACGCCGCAGCAGTCCAACGGCCGCCTGCTGCCGATCGAGGCGCACGGCATGAAGCTCATGTCGTTCGGCCACCTCAACCCGGGGAGCGAGCCGACGATCTACCGTGGCCCGATGGTCGGCAAGGCGATCGAGGCGATGATGGTCCAGGTCGACTGGGGCCGGCTCGACTACCTGGTGATCGACCTGCCGCCGGGGACCGGCGACGCGTCGCTGACTCTCGCGCAGGCCGTGCCGCTGACCGGCGTCGCCATCGTGTGCACGCCCCAGGACGTGGCCACCGACATCGCCGTCAAGGCGCTGCAGATGTTTCGCCGCCTCAACGTCACGCCGCTCGGACTCATCGAGAACATGAGCTGGTACGTGTGCCCGAGCTGCGGCCACCGCCACGAGATCTTCAGCCACGGTGGAGCGGAGTCGGCCGCGAAGAGGTTCGGCGTTCCGTTCCTCGGCGCGATCCCACTCGAAGAGGCGATCCGCGAGGACGCCGACTCAGGGACGCCCATCGTCATCTCGCGTCCCGAGTCCGCGGGGGCGAAGGCGTTCGTCGCGATCGCACAGCAGGTCGCTGCACGTACGTCCATCCAGTCATACCGCCAGCTGCCGGTCATCAACGTCCACTAGGTAGTCGGCTGCAAGACCCCGACGCGTTTCCCACCAACGTCGACGTCGATCGCGCGCGCCAGGTGATGGAGATCACCTGGGAGGACGGCGCGCGCACGAGCTACACCGGTGAGCAGCTGCGGTGGGCGTGTCCATGCGCGGAGTGCCGCGGCGAGGGAGGCGCACCGGGCCGCCTTTCGCGCGTGAAAGCGCTGAGCGACGAGGAGCTGCGGATCAAGGACGTGACGCTCATCGGCCAGTACGCGCTGCAGATCGCTTTCGAAAGCGGCCACGCCACGGGCCTTTACTCCTTTTCCCTGCTGCGGCGCTTGGTGGCATAATTCCGCCGGCGCGTTGTCCAACTCCACGTCCTCGCAGCCGCTCGAGCCCACGTCCCTAGGGGCCTTTCCTAACAGGCGCCCCGCGCGCCGCCGCAGAGGCATCGGCCGCGGCGCCTGGACCGCCGCCGGGATGGTCGTGCTCGTCCTGCTCATCGGCGCCGGCGCGTTCCTCTGGTACCAGAACACGCTGCCGACCACCGTGACGACGAACGTCAAGAGCGGCCAGAAAGACGTGCCGACCGATGGCAGCTTCGTCTTCACGTTCTCGCGCTCGGTGTCGCCCGACGCCGTGAAGGCGGCGTTCTCGATCACGCCCGCGACCGACGGCGAGCTCTATGCCGTGACGGGCCAGACGGAGTACGCATGGACGCCGGCAAGACCCCTCGCAGAGCTGACGACCTACACGGTCGGACTGCTGCCGATCGTCGACACCGGCCACCACCGCATCGCCGGAGCGCAGTGGAGCTTCACGACGATCATCGTCCCGCGCGTCATCGGCCTCACCGCCGCCAACGGCTCGCAGCTCAAGGACGGGATGGAGATCGATCCCTCCTCGATGCTCCAGCTCGTCTTCAACGACGCGATGGAGCCGACCACCATCAAGGCGACGATCGGGACGCAGATCGCCAACCTCAAATGGGCGGACGACGACCGCAGCGCGACGTTCTCGACCGCGGGACTCGCGTCGGGTCCGATCACGATCCAGATCGCGGCCGGTGGCCGCGACCAGACCGGCCACACGGTCGCGTCTGGATTCACCGTCAAGACCGGCATCTACTGGCACGACCACGAGCACACGGTCTCGCTGCGCTATCCCGCGCTGATCCAGATCCCCAACGACGAGTTCGCGCGCGACCAGAACGGGCTGCAGGCGGCGGACATCATCTTCGAGTACCTCGCTGAAGGGGGCATCACGCGCCTGACCGTGATGTACATGAACGCACCCGACCTGATCGGGCCGATGCGCTCGGCCCGCTTCATCTCCCTGAAGCTCGGCCGGCACTACCGCGGTCTGCTGTTCCAGTCGGGGGAGTCGGCGGCGACTCGCGCGCGCGCCGCGTCCGACCCCACACCGCAGTTCTTCGACACGATCGGATACCAGTTCCGGACGAGCACGCGCTACGCGCCCGACAACCTGATGATCCATGGCGACCGGGTCCGCGCGGCCGAGGGCCTGTACGGTCTGGGAGCGTTCACCATCCCGAAGGCGAGGCCGGACTTGAACGGTGGGACCGGCGCCGTCACGGTCAGCGTCCCGGAGCACTATTCGACCTACACGTATGACCCGACGACGGGCACGTACCAGAAGACCGAGGAGGGCCACAGGTACAACGACCTGAGCCAGCGCGCGCCGCTGCGGATCGAGATGCTGATCGTCCTGCACACGCGCGAGCAGCTCCTCAACGTCGGCGACGGACACGGCGCGTACATCCACGACTTCGACGTGGATTCGAGCGGTGCGATCAACGCGTACTACAAGGGAGTCGGCTACAAGGGGACGTGGAAGTCGGTGAACGGCCACCAGCCCCTGGTCTTCACTCTGGACAACGGCCAGGACCTGCCGCTGCCGCCGGGTCTGGTCTGGATCGACGTCACCCAGTAGGCGCCTAGCTTCCCGTGCCCTCGAGCACGATCTTCCACGTGACGCCGCCGTCAGAGCTGAGCAGAATCAAGCCACCTGAGCTCGACGCGCCCGTGCTCGAGACGTAGTCGATCTGGCCTGTTATCCACCAGTGGGTGGCGTCGACGACGGTGAGGAAGTGAAGCTCGGTGAAGTTCGGATTGGGATTGGAGGACGGGACCTGTCCCGGGAGCGGCCCAACCCTGGTCCACGTCGCGCCACTGTCTCCGGAGGTGTAGAGGGATTGACTCCCGTTCCCGCCCCCGATCAGGACGACATGCGTGGCGTCGGTGTACTGGAAATCTCCCGCGAAGAGGTCAGGGATCTTCGACTTGGTCCACGTTGTGCCTCCATCCGCCGTCGACACGAAGATCGCCGAGTTGTCGCCGCTGAAGTCCTGGGTCGCGAAGGCCAGCTGGTTCGGCCCGGTCGAATGCAGCCTCGAATAAGAGATGAAGTAGTAGGCGTTGAGACCGGTGTCGTGGACCGACCAGGTTGCGCCGCCGTTGCTCGTGCTCCATGCAAGGGTCAACGGACTCGAAGCGGTGTTGACGCTGTCGAGGCAAGCCGACACCCCGAGGATCCAACCGTTTTGGGAGTCGATCATGTTGATCAGCTCGCTGCGCTTATCAAGAGTGAGGGGGGCCGCGCACGTCTCCGGGTCGGGCAATGGCTGTGCTGCCCAGGTGAGTCCGCCGTCGGTCGTCGCCAGGACCCCTTGTTGCACGCAGTTGTTGCCAGTCGCATCGCATGTGTATGACAGGCCGACGATCCAGCCGTGGAGAGCGTCGGTGAACACCATGCTGGACGGACGGAGGAGGAAGTTGATCACGCTGAGCCGCGTCCACGTGACGCCCCCGTCCGACGTGTAGAGGACGACCTTGCAGCTGGCGCCGGGGATGCAGCCCGGCGTGAATGCCGCAAACGGCGCTCCGAGCTCCCATCCATGCGAAGGATCGAGGAAATAGGCTCCGTAGTTGAGGAAGCCGGGATAGCCGCCCGCAAACTGCTGCGGCGTCCACGTCGTGCCGCCATCTGCAGTGTTGAAGTTGCCTACAGTGCCGTGCTGCAGGTCGAAGAATTGCGCTGGGCCCGCGCCGGAGAAGCCGTTGATCAGGGGCAGCGGGCCTTGGCCTTTCAGCGCCATGGATTGCGGCGAGCCCAGCGCGTCGTCCGTGACCAATGCGGTCGCGGTGCTCTGGTTCTGGATGGCGGCGGTGAAGACGACCTGGAACGTGCAGCTGCCGAGCGGGTCGATGGTTAAGCCCGAGCACAGGTCGCTCACGATCGAGTAGTCCTGCGGGCGCGTTCCGCCCAGTGTGACGCTCGTGACATGGAGCGATCCGCCGCTGGCGCTGACGGTCACCGTTTGCGGCTGCGACGGGGTCCCGAGAGAGTTGACACCGAAGTCGATCAATGTCGGCGTCAACGTCACGACGGCCTGCGTCGGCACCGTCACCGGCGGGCTTAGCGACGCCGCGCTGGTCAGGTTGGCGCTATTCGTGGCGTACACGCTGAACGTGTAGGTGGTGCCCGGCGTCAGGTTGATGAACGTCGTGACCGTGTTCGTGCCGGCGTCGATCACGGTCCCGTCCGAGGAAACGACCTTGTAGTCAGTGATCGCCACGCCCCCGTCGTCCGTCGGGGCGCTCCAGGTCAGGTTGACAGACGTACCCCCAGACAACGTCGCGGTCACGTTCGTCGCCAGCCCCGGCGCCGTCGCCGGAACCGTGATCGCGATTACCTGTTTAGACGTTGGATCGGCGACTGCTGCAGCCTCGAGGTGATACGTGCCGGCGCGCGAGGGAGCCGTGTAGTCGACGGACTTGAGCGCGACGTTCGACAGCGTGCCGGCGTTGGCTTCGACTAGCGACCACGCGACCGGAACGGGGACCCCAGCAACCGTCGCGTTGAAGGTCTGCGTCCCGCCTCTCGGGACCGTCGCCGGTGAGGGCGTGATCGTGACGGCGATCAACGGACCGGGCGCCGAAAGGAAGACGATCTCGTTGCACGGGAGGTCGATCGTGGCCTCCTTTGTAAAAATCCTGGTGAATGCGTAGACGATGTCGATGCCTATGACTATGTGCTGGCAGATGCCCGCCGCCACCTCCCACCACGGGTTCCCGAGCGGATCGACCGTGAATCGGACGTACGGATTGTCATCGCCGGCGAGCACCGCGAATCCGTAGAGCACCACTCCACCGATGAAATGGAATCCGGGTCGAACCTCGGCCTGGAGAGTTGGCGCGAAGTCGGTGATCGTCTTGCCGGCAGGGATGTAGTCCTTGCCCTGGAAATTGGCGAAGAAAGCCCCTTTGTCGTAGCCGGCGGTGATGAGGCCGTACTTGTCCGCGTTGATCGTTGCCTGGATCCCGCCCTGGAGCGTCAGGTCGACTGTGACCTTCAACTCGATCAACGCCTGCACGACAACCACGATGGGACCGACAGGAATCTCGTCAGGCGGGAAGGTCCTGTACTCCTTGTCGTAAGGAGTCCAGGTCTGCGAGGCGATCGTGCCGAGGATTGAGACGCTGGCCTGGAAGCGCAGGCCGACGCTCAGACCGACGGCGAACTGAGGGTTGGTGAAGGGACTATTCCCGAACGCGACGTGCGGTACGAGCTGCAGCTCCAGGTCGCTGATGTCGAGCTGCCCCGACAACGCCGAAAAGGAGGCGGAGACCGGAAAGATCAGGTGTGTTCCGTTGCCGGCCAGCGTCAGCACCGGCCAGCGCGGGTCGATCGATGTTCCGGGCGGTGGCTGGAACGGCGGAAGCGATGCCCTCACAGGTCCGCCAACGCCTTGATGCATTCCGAACGCCCCAGACCTCGGAGGCGCGGTCCAGCTGACGTCGTACGCGGTAAGCGCTTCGGGCAGCGAGGCGTTACGGGTGGTCAACGCCGTTTCGCCGGCCGGGTCGGTGCCGATCGACACGACCCTGCGTAGGAAACCGAACGGGGTCGTGGGGCTTACGCGCGCGTTGATGACGTCGTTTAGCAGGATCGGCGGGCTGGCCTGAACGCCGGGCGCGAATGTGACGCTGGTGTCGGTGAGGGAGGTGATTCCGGCCAGCAGGCCGGCCGGCAAAACCTTCGTGCTGCCGGGAACGATGAGGTCGCCCGACAGGTAGCCGACGAGGTCGACGGTCACGTTCGTATTGGCGCCAATCGCCGAGACCGCGGCCGATCCGTCGCTCGCAAGCTTGACGACGTCGAGGTTGGACACCGTGGCGGCTGCGGCAAAATCGACGACCAACGAGCCCGCGATAGAGAGTGATCCTGCGCCCGCAGGGGTCATCGCGGTGACGAGGAGGACGGCGCTGGTCGGCGGTGCGGTCGCAGTCGAGTCAGGCGCGCCACCTTTCCCCCAGACGGCAAAGCCGATGGTGTCGCCCGCGAGGAGCGGGCCTCCGGTCGCGGTCGTGTCAACCAGGCGGGCCGGCGGCAGCGGTGTGTACACGGATCCGAAGGCGGTCGTATCGGTGCCGTCCGAGAACCAGCCGAGCGCCTCGACTCTTGCTGTCGCGGCGGCACCTCGGTCGCTCAGCGTGATCGCGCCGTTTGAAGGCACCGGGACGATCGCCCGGTCCGCGCTCGTCTGGCCGCTCCCGAAACCGACGGCCGTCGCCCCCAGCGCGAAGCTGCCCGACGGCCGCAGACTCAGACCGCCGCCGGCGGCCGATCCGCTCGCGGTGACGTTGACAAGGACGGCCGCGACGTGGGCCGACGGAACACCGGCGTGGCCGAGGACTGGAATGTCGGTGGAGGCCCCCGTCGCGATCGTCCCGCTGAACAGAGCGCCCACGGGGAGCATCTGCAGCAGTCCGCTGTGGTCCTTTAGCGTGCTCGGCGCGGTGAGGTAGCCCGCGAAGTCGACCTCGACATGAGCCTTGCCGGAGGTCACCTGCACGGCGCCCTGTGTCAGCTGCGCCGGCACGGCGATCACCGCCAGGGTCGACTCCTGCTGGCCGACCGCGACCGGGATCGTCTGCACGACCTGCAGGTTCAGGACCAGCTGGACGCTGGTCGCGACGGTCGCCTGGCTCGCGGTCACGTTCAGGACCACCGCGGTCAGGCCAGTGAAATGAGCAGGGTCGTCGCCCAGGTTGGACGCCAGGGGCTGACCCGCGGTGATGTCAGTGTTCAGGATCGGGACGCTTGGCACCGCGTGATACGGGCTGCCGGGAGGTAGCGGCGTGACGAAGTTGGACGCGGCGGACGAGGGGCCGGCGCCCGCGGAGTTCGTGCCGCTCACTGTGAAGGAGTAGGCGAGGCCGAATCCGAGTCCCGTGACCGTGGCGCTCGTTGCGGTGCCGGCCACGCTGGTCGACACGCCGCCCGGATTTGACACCACGGTGAAGGTCGTGGCTGTGGCGTCTGCCGGCGTCCACTTCACGGTGGCCGAGAGCGTGCCGGCGGTGGCGGTCACTTTGGTCGGCGCCCCAGGGGGCGCGGTGGCGGCGCGGGCGTGCGGACCGGTGACGACCGATACGCCCAGCACAAAGGCAACGGCCAAAGCCGCGCCGACCCACCGATGCACGGTGTCCCTCCCTTCCTCCCGGGTGGCTTGGTAGCGCAACCCTATAGAAAGGTTGGTAGGGCAACCCTAGGGGCGGACTGGTCCGCTGTCAATCAAAATCGTTAACCGCTCCCGCCACGGCAAGCGGGCTCACGTAGCCAACCAATTTTTGTCAAGCCACTGTGGTTTCCGTGGCCCATAATCTGCGATCACATCGCGCCCGCGATGGACATCGCAGGGGGTTTTTGGGTGGGCTGCACCGGGACCTTGCGTCGGTTGGCCGCGCTGTCGATCGCCGCCTGCGCGATGGTCCTCCTCCCCGCGACGGCCTCGGCGGCACCCGCCGCAAACGGCGCCGTCGGCATCGGGCCGGTCGGCCACGTTGACGTCGGCCTGCTGATGACACCCGGCGGACGTCACAAGTCCGCGAAGCCGGAGACCAAACCATTGCGGGTGATGAACCCCGCCGCGCTTCGCAAGGCGAAGCTCGCGGCGAGCGTCGCCCCAGCCACCTCCTCCTCGACAGCGACAACCTCCTCGGCGGCGCCTTTCAACGGCCTCAACAGTCCCGGCCTGTCCGCCGCCGATGAGGGCGACCAGCCCACCCCTCCCGACTCGACCGGCGCGATCGGCCCGACGCGTTACCTGGAGTTCGTCAACAACCTGGTCGGCGTGTACGACCGGACCAACCTCAACCAGTTGAGCTCGACGGACATGGGCACCTTCACCGGCACGCCGTCGAGCCTCGCCACCAGCGACCCGCAGATGCAGTGGGACCCGCAAGGCAACCGGTGGTTTTACGCCGGCGTCGCCTTCAACTCCGGATTTACGACCACCTACGTCCTCTTCGGATGGTCCAGGACCGCCGACCCAAGTGACCTGACGGGAGGCTGGTGCCGGTACGCGATCCCCACCGGCAGCAACATCCCGGACTACCCGAAGCTCGGCCACGACGCCAACTACGTGATGGTCGGCGACAACATGTTCGACGGATCCAGGTCATCGCTTCCGTTCGTCACCGCGGACATCTGGGCCATCCCCAAGCCGGCCGCTAGCCAATCGACGTGCAGCGGCACGGTCTCGGCGACACACTTTGCCGACGCGAACCACCTGCTGAAGAACGCCGACGGCACGCTCGCCTCCACGCCGGTGCCGGCGAACACGCAGGACAGCTCGGCCAACGGCTACATCGTCGCGGCCCACGACCCTTCGAGCGCCCGGCAGTCGAAGGCGATGGTGTGGCACATGACGCCGGGGCCGGTGCTGGTGCCGGACGGCGACATCTCAGTGGGCTCCAGCTACAGCGTCCCGCCCAGCGTGCCCCAGCCCGGCACGAGCTATCTGGTCGACAGCCTGGACGGCCGGTTCACGCAGGCTGTCGCCCTCTTCGACCCGAGCGCCAAGGCCGAAGCCGTGTGGACGCAGCACACCGTGGCGGGCTCGGGTAGATCGATCGTGCGCTGGTACGAGTTCCTGCCGGGCTCGCTGTCGATTCGCCAGCAGGGCACGCTTGCGAGCTCGACCGACTACATCTGGAACGCCGCCATCTCGCCGTCCTCCGTCGGCAGCGACG
>Ga0070698_100006761_pt1 | contig 12434 bp, 6 predicted proteins | sample KBSK1502metaG_FD_65477 | JGI IMG/M metagenome (GOLD analysis project Ga0070698, IMG submission 65477) | Corn, switchgrass and miscanthus rhizosphere microbial communities from Kellogg Biological Station, Michigan, USA - KBS K1-50-2 metaG | ecosystem: Host-associated > Plants > Roots >...
AGGGAGTGCTCGATCTGTCGCGCCAACCTCTCTGGATCAACTCCAGGCTTCGTCCTCAGCAGCACAGTCGAACCCCCAGGCAAGGTCTCGATCTCGGACAGGGTGCGCCTCGAAGCCACAACTCCATCGAGGATCGGCGACACACTGCCGGCGACGCGCAGCTGAAGCGGGCCACGTATCCCTTGAAGGGTCATCTCGCTGCCGGGAGGTGTGAAGTTGACCACGATCAGGTTGCTGTCACGTGCCATGGCCAGCCACATCTCGTGTGCGCTTGCGAAAGCTTTGTCGCGGCCGGTCACATAGATGGGAGGGTCTCGCTCCAGCATCTCATCGGAGAGCTCGTAAAAAGACACCGGGATCGACTCGCCATTGGGCCCATAGGCTGGAGAGTGAATTGGGCCCGTGTATACGCGAACCGGTATGTCGACACGTGCGGCGATCTGGTTTTCGACGTCCGGCGGCAGCTGGATCGGCTCGAGTCCATGTGAAACCAGGCGGATGTCATAGCGGGCCGAGTCCCGCGCGTAGTCAGGCCGGTAGGCCGACACCGCCATGGCGAGCATGGTTACGAGCACCAAGGCGAGCGCGAAGGTGCCCATGGCAAGCCCCGTGGGAACAGGCCGCCGGCTGAGCTGAGCCATCGGCGGACGCAGCGCAGCCTGGAGCCGGCCAAACCGGCTTCCCATCAGCCCAAGCGCCGCCTCGAGAACCCGCAGGTTGGCCGCGGCAGCAACGCAGAGCCCGAAAATCGCCACCAGGGTGCCGCCGGTGAAGACGCCCATGTACTTGGTCATGTCGGTCATCGGCGTGTTGCTGGTCGCGACGGTCACGGACCACGCGGCGAGAAGCAAGCCGGTGATGGTGGCTCTCCCGCGGTCAGGCAGACGGCCGCGAGTAATGCCTGCACCGGCGGCGATCAACAACACGCCACCAAAGAGTCGGGCTAGCGGGTCGGGGTAAAGGACGGCAGGGATGCCCAAAATCAGCGCAACCACGGTGAAAGCGCGATGGAACCCGCGACGGTCATGCGAGGTCGCCGGCTCCGGCAGGTCCTTGACGGCGGCCGCGATCGACATCCTCGATGTTCGGTAGGCCGCCGCCACGACCGTCGCCAGCGTGATCACCGCGCCGGCCGCAAATGCGACCGCAAGCGTCGACGGCCTGATGGGATAGACAACCGCAAACCCGTACGGCGCGGTCGTCTGCTCGCCAACCAGTCGGCCGGCAAAGATGCCGACGACGATGCCGGCCGCCGCGCCGCCGAGGCTGTAGACGCCTCCTTCCAACACTGACACCACGATGACGCCTTGCCGGCTCAGGCCCAGCGCGCGGAGGATCGCGAGACGGGGCCGGCGCTCCTCGGCGAGGGCCAGCATGAGGTTTACGACCAGGGCCATGCCGGCGGCGACGATCAGCCCCGTAAACGCCAGCAGCTCCGCGGTGAGAGCCTGCATGTTGACCTCGTACTGGCGCACCGCCGCACGCTTGCCCTCGCCGACCAGCAGGGGCGTCCCCGATCCGAGGCGGGAAACCGCGCTCCGAAGCGGCAACGCGGCGCGGATGGCGGCGTCCAGGCTTCCTATTTCGGCGCCCCTGGCCGAGAGCCTGACGACGTTGATGCCCTCGTCTTTTGTGATCAGCCGGGCCGTGCCGAGTGGCATATAGATCGCACCCGCGCCGGAATAAGATCCCGGCCCCTCCGCGGTCGCGATACCGGCGACCCGTAGATCGGTTCCGTCGCCGGGCCACCCGGCGGTGATTCGAAGCCGGTCGGCGACATGAGCGCCGAGAGCGCGAGCAAGCACCTCAGAGAGCAGCACATCACCGGGCTGCATGTCTTCGCCAAAGGTCGACTGGCCGCCAACCAGCCCAAACGCGCCGAAGGGCCGCTGCGTCCTGGGGTCGAACCCGACAAGGCTGACGTTGTCTTCGGCTTCGTCTCGATCGATGTCGGCCACGGATCCGACGAGCTCCACCCCGGCCTGCACGCCGTCGACGTACGGGGCGAGCTGGGGATCGGCGCCCAGGCGGTCGGCCACATCAGTCGAAAACAGACGCCCGTAGGCGCTGACCGTCAGATCGACCGCACCCCAAGTGCGGTAAGCAACAACCAGGCGCGAGTCGTGCGCCGAGTCTGCGCCGACGAGAGACGCGGTTATCGACGCGGTGCCGATCAACAGCCCGCCGACGAGCAGGGCAAGCTGGCCGCGCCGTCGCACGCTCTCGCGAAAGGCGAGACGCGCAAGCATCGGCCGCCGCCACGCGAGCAGCGCCAGCGGTCCGTAGACCAGGACGAAAAGCCCGCCGACGACGATCAGGGCGGCGTTCATGCGTCGCCCGTCCGGGTTGAGATTTGGGCTGGCGCCGATGTGAGACGAGCCGGTCTCGCGAAGGCCATGGCGATCGTCAGCACCAGAGCCGGCAGCCAGTGGAAGAACCCCATGCTGATGGCCTGCGGCACAGCGGCGAGGACCGCGGCCACACCAGCCGGCAGCCAGCTCTTCAGGCGCAGGCTGAGCAGGGGCGCGAACGACAGGAGCACCAGGGCGAGAGCGATTGACGCGGGCAGCGGCCCGCCCCACGCCTCGAAGTTGGGTACGGACCCACAGCTGGTGATCGGCGTTTGTTCCGCAACGCCACCACTGACTGTTGTGAAGGACGTACAGACCATGGAGCCGCCACCAGGTATGAACTGCGCCGCGAATGCCAACAGCGAAAGCAGGGGCACCAGACCCGCCACCACAAGCTGCGCCCGGAGGCGGTCGCGAAGGAGAAGGCCCAGTGGGGCGCCGACGGCCAGGCTGAGCAACACAGGCAGCGGCGACATCAGCGCACTCTCCGCCCAGAATCGAGGACCGACGGCAGAGCCAGGATCAGGACGGCGACGCTCATGGCGGACCCGCTCGACCGGACATCGTGGCCGTCGCCGGGCGGACTCGCCCCGGCTGAGCGAACGCGATCGCAACCGCCACGGCAAGGGCCGGTGCCCAGTAACGGAATCCGAAGTGAATCGCCTGCGGGATGAGCTGAAGGAGCGCGGACACAGCGGATGGAATCCAGTTGCGGATGCGCACGCTGATGAGCGGTGCAAAGGACAGCACGATCATCAGGGCGGCGAACACATAACCGGCCATACTCCAGCCCGAGGCCGCGGGAAGCGACTCGCAGGTACTCACGCCGGCAGTTGCAGTACACGATTCCGCACCACCTGGCAGGAACTGTGTGACGAGTGCCAGAGCCGACAGCACAGGCGCGGATGCCCCCACCACCATCTGCGCGCGCGGGCGACCACGCAGAAGAAAGCCCAGCGGCACCCCGGCAGCCAGCGCGAGGAGCGCCGACATCTCAGTCCACCACGCGAAGCGCTTCCATCGGGGCCAGTCGCGAAGCCTGGAACGCCGGCCCGGCGGTCACTGCGAGGGTGACGGCAAGAACGCTGATGCCGATCAGCAGAAGAGCGGACACCTGTTCCGTGAGTGTCGGAGGTGCAACGTCCGCTGCACTCACCGTCAGCAGGCCCGCGACAAACCCGGCCGCAAGGCCGACCGCGATGCCGAGGCCGGCCGAGATTGCGCTCTCGCCGAGGAAGCCCGCAAGGATCTGACGACGCTGGTAGCCGATGGCACGCAGGACTCCTATCGCACGGCGTCGCTCGACCACCGCGCGCAGGGCAAGCACGCCGAGGCTGAACACCGCCACCAACATTCCCATCGCCATCAGGAGACGAATCAAGCTGTTGGCCGCATAAAACTGTGTCGCCCCGGCGTCGAGCAGCTCCCTGGTCGTGGTTGCATCGACTCCCTCGCTGACCAGGGAGCGACGTATCTTTGCGGCGACACTCGCGGGATCCGTCCCTGGCGACGTCTGAAGGAGCACTGTGATTCCGGCGGGCAGCTCAGCAAAGGGCGCAAGCGCCCGCGTCGAGGCGGCGATGCCGCTCATGAAACCAGCCCCAAAGGTGGCGAGCACGGTCAACTTCACGTCGACATTTCGTGGGCCTTTCAGCGTGATGACGTCTCCCGGCGCGCCAATGCTTGCCACCACGGCCGTAGGGTCGTCTCTGAGCCGGTCCCAAAGCGCGGCTTGGTCTGGCGGAACTCCAACCGTGCTCCTGAGTCGGGCCAAGGGCTCTCGGAGCAAATCATCTGAAAGCGAATAGAGCGGGATGGTCACCTGACGCCAGCCGGCAACCTGCGGCTCGTACCGGCCCATGCGGGCCCGCGCTGGACCGGAATAGATTCTGGTCGGGATGACCAGCTCGCGATCCACCGTCGACTGGACTGCAGTCAGGTCGGGCGGCCGGATTGAAGTCACAACAACGTCATAAGGCGTGGCGCTGTAGTCGGCGCGTCCTGTTGCGATTATGTTGAACGTGGCGACCACCTGCATCGCCACCACAAGAGCGAACGCGCTGGTCGCGAGCCCCGACCTCATTGGCTGGCGCGTCAGGTAGGCAAGCGCCGGCCGCAGACTGACCCGCATCCCGGCGGTCGCGCGACCCGGGATGTCGCCGAGGCGTTCCACGAGACGAAGGTTGGCGGCGAGCACAAAAGAAAGGCCGAAGACTGACGTCGCGGTCCCGGCGGCCGCGATCTCGAGAAGGATGACCGTGGAGCTCGCGTCCCACCCGTGCTGGGAGCTCAGGGTGATGGCGAACGTCGCCAGGCTCCAGAACGCCACCGCAAGACCACCCAGCGTCGCCCGGGCTCGTTCCGGTAGCCGGCCGCGAACCAGCATCGATGCCAGCGCGATCAATGCCGTCCCCCCGAGCAGCCGCAGCGGCGCCGTGCCGGCGATGATCGCTGGAGCCGCGGCCAGGCCGAGACCCAGCATGGCTGCGCGGCGGAACCAGGAGTCCTTCTGGGGCTTCGCGGGTTCGGGCAGCTGCCGGATAGCAGAAGCGATGGCCATGCGCGACGTCCTGATGGAGGCGAAGAAGAGGATGCACACCGTGATCAGCGCGCCGGCCGCCATGCTGGTCGCCACCGTCGCCGGGCGGATCGAGGGCTCAAACAGGATCTCGCGCCCATTGATGGCTCCACGCTCGAATCCCGCGGCGTACGAGAACATTGCCCAGCCGATCAGCGCTGCCGGAATGATTCCGGCGACCGCCGCCACGAGGCTGTACATCGCCCCCTCGATCAGGGAAAGAGCGACCAGTCCTGCGCGTGTCAGCCCGAGGGCGCGGAGCACCGCCAGCCGGGGCCGGCGCTCGTCGGCGAGCGTCAGCGCGAGGTTGATGACCAGGGCCGCCCCCACCGCCACCACGAAAAGGCTCGTGATGGTCAGGAATGGCCGGGCCAGGTCGTTCACCTTTCGGTAGGCCTCACCTTCGACCGCCTTGTCGTCGCGAACCTCGAGCGCCGCGCCGCCGGAGGTAGCCGCGACCACGCCACGGACCGCAGGCAGCGCGACGCGCGCGGCGTTGCTCTCGGCGTCGCCCTCCCCCCGAGCTGTGATCCGAACGACGTTGATCAGCTCCGTTTGACGTAACTGCTGGGCGTTGCTCAATGTCATGAAGACAGCAGGCCGCAGGCCATAGGCTCCAGGTCCCTCGAGCATGGCGACGCCGGCGATGCGCAGGTCGCCCGAGCGACCTTCGAGCATGATCCGGACGCGGTCACCGACATGGGCTTCGAGAGCGTCCGCCAGCAAGCTCGAAATCAGCACCTCACCCGGACCGAGTTCGGTTCCAAACGTCCGCCTGCCATCGCGGAGGATGTACGGACCGAACGGGCCTTGCGTGGCTGGATCGAACCCGATCAAGCGGACGTTTGGTCTGGCCTGGTCGCGGTCGAGGTCCACCACCGACCCCACCGCCTCGACACCGGCCTGCACGCCGGCCACCGGCTCTTTTAGTTTCGGATCGTTGGCGATCCGTTCAGCGACCTCCGGGCTGAAGTAGCTGCCACCGGCGGTCACCGTCAGGTCGACCCGCCCCCATGAGCGGTTGGCGGCGGCCGCAAATGAATCCCCCACCGAGTCGTTCCAGACCTGCGGGCCGAGGATCGCGCCGGCGCCGATCATCAGGCCTCCGATCACGATCGCCGACTGCAGGGGCCGCCGGACCGCCTCGCGGAACGCCAATCTGGCGAGCAGTGGGCGCCGCGCGCCGATCGCGCCGATCAAACCGAAGACGGCGACGAACAGCGTGCCGATGACGATGGCCTCGACCGAGTTCATCGGCGATGCCTACAGGGCGGCTGCCGGCTGAGGAGCGCTCTGTTCGATGCGGCCGTCGCGCATGCGGACGGTTCGGTTGGCCCGCTCCGCCACCACCGGGTTGTGGGTCACGAGCACGATCGTCTGGCCTTCTTTGTTCATCCGCATGAGGAGCTCGACGATGACCTGGGTCACCTCAGTGTCCAGATTTCCTGTCGGCTCGTCGGCCCACACCACCGCCGGCCGGTGCACGAGCGCACGCGCCACCGCCACCCGCTGCTGCTCACCGCCCGAGAGCTGGTCCGGACGGTGCCTGGCCCGATGCGCCAGGCCCAGCGTTTCCAGCATCTCCAACGCCCGCTGCCGCGCCTGCCGGCCGCCGATGCCCTGCAGGAGCAGTGGAATCTCGACGTTCTCCGCGGCGGTGAGCACCGGCAACAGGTTGAAGGCCTGGAAGACAAAGCCCATGCTCCGGCAGCGATAGGCGGTCCGCTCTCGGTCCGACATCGTCGCCAGGTCGGCGCCGTCGACGAGGACCTTGCCGCCGTCGAAGCGGTCGAGCCCGGACAGGCAGTTGAGAAGCGTGGTCTTGCCCGAACCCGAGGGGCCGACCACCGCCACCATCTCGCCGCGCTCGACTTGCAGGTCGACGCCGCGCAAGGCCTCGACCTCGCTCGCGCCCCTGTAGACCTTGCGCAGACGGCTCGCCTGGACGATCACCTGACTGGAGCCGTTTGACTGCTCTGGTTTCATTGGCACCTCCACGCGCAGGATGAGCTGAAGCGCCGGGCAGGCCAAGGATGCCTGCTTGCCGATTCGAGGTGACGCCAGCCCCCCAAGCTCAAGGGAAATCTCTCGCCCGGCGATCGTAGACCCAATTTCGTGGGACCTACCCGGCCATCCGAATGGCCTCGGTAGGCGCCATCCGGGCCGCCCGTAATGCGAGCGGGATGGTGATGACCAGAACCGTGCCATAGACGATGGCCAATGCGAAGGCAAGCCTCTCGACATCGACCCCAAACTGCGCGCTCGGCGCGAGTTGGGAAATCACAAAGTAGCCCATAAAGACGCCTGCGGCCACTCCGGTCAAAGCCCCGATCGTCGCTGTGATCAGCGTCTCGGTCACGAGCCCCGCCAGGACGCTCCTCCGCTGATAGCCCAGCGCACGGAGGACTCCAATCACCCGTCGGCGCTCGATCGTCGCGCGGATGAGAAGCATCGCAAGGGCCAGCACGCCTACAAGAAGACCCAGGTGCACCAGCGTGTCGTACCCAATGACGTAACCGACGCCGCTGTCGTAGTCCTGGTCGAGGATGTCGCGCGTCGAGGTCGCCTGCACGCCATCGCCGTAAAGTGCGCGCTCGATCTCGTGGGCGACAGCGCGGGCATCGGACCCGGGCCTGATCTTGAGGAGAACCGTCGACCCCGCCGGCCGGGTTTCGATCAGAGCCATCGTCGACCGCGACGCGACGACCCCGCTGAGGATGGTGCTGGCGGGGTTGGCAGCGACACGAAGGTGGAGCGGCCCGCCGATCCCCATCAGGGTGATCTCCTCGCCTGGAGCGAGGCCGCTGCCCCAGTCGGCGATCACCAGGCCCGGCTCCCTTCGCACCGCCTGCCAGACCTCCGACTGGCTGGCAAACCGCTGGTCCTTACTGCTGAGGTACAGGGGCGCGGCAGTTTGCGGCTCGTCTGGCAGGACATAGAAGATCCGGGTGGTCGCCGACTCGGCGCCAGCAAACGCGGATCCGTTGTACGGACCCTGGTAAACCTGCATCGGGACCGTGAGCTGGGCAGTGACCTCGCTCGCGATTTGGGGGGGAAGCTGGATCGGGTCGGAGCCGGTGGTCATGACCTGGATGTCGAATCCCGCTGAATCTCGATCGTAGTTGCGAACCTTGCCTGCCGCGACGAACACCGCGACCAGGGTCACGACCACGAGCACGAGTGCAAACGCGCTGGTCGTCAGCCCGGTTCGCACCGGCCGCCGGCTGAGGTACGCGAGAGGAGGTCGCAGCGTCGCCTGCAGGCGACCGAAACGGTTGCCCAGCAGCGCGATGCCGGCGTCCAGAAACCTGAGGTTGGCACTGGCCGTGATGGCCAACCCTGCGCCGCTGATCAGGAGGGCCCCGAACCAGGGCAGCAGGTACCTGCCCAGATCGGAGCTGGATTGCGTGGTTGCGGCCGCGATCGCGGCCCAGGCGACGAGGAGCACGCCGGTCAGCGTGGCCCTTGCCCTGTCGGAGAGGCGCCCGCGAACGAAGGCGACAACTGTCACGATCAGGACCACGCCTCCGACCAGCCGGCTGCGCGGATCCGGCGGCACGACCATCGCCACGCCGATGGCAGCCAGCGCGACGAGCATCGCCGTCCGCCACCAGCCGCGGCCGGGCGGCGAGGCAGGTTCGGGGAGGTCGCGAATCGCGGCCGCGATCGCCATCCTCGTGGTTCGCAAGGCAGCGCCAGCGACAGTGCCCAGGGTGACCAGCGCCGCGGCGACGAACGCCACCGCGAGCGTGACAGGCCGCACCGTCGGCTGCAGCGGGAAACCGAGAAAGTCCTGGACGGTCGGATCGAGCAGGGCAACAGTCATCAGCTGGCTGGCGAGGAGAAGGCCAACCAGCACTCCGATCACGATCCCGGCCGCCGCCGCGACAATGCTGTAGATCGCGCCCTCGAGGACTGCCAGCTGGACCAGCCCGCTGCGCGTCAGACCGAGAGCCCGCATCACCGCCAGCCGAGGCCGGCGCTCTTCCGCCAAAGCGAGGATCAGGTTGACGATGAGAGCGATCGCCGCCAGGACGCTCAGCATGCTTACCGCGAGCGTCGTCCCGACGTTGTATGTCGTTCCGATCTCGATCTGCCGAGCGGCGTCCAGGCGGACCTCATTGACAGCGAGCGGGGTGTCGCGTGCGATCCTGGAGACCGCAGACCGCAGTGGCGAGGCGGCACGCCGGGCGGCCTCGAGATCAGTCGCGTTTCCTCCGCGGGCCGCGATGCGAACGCGGTTGATGCCGGTGTCGCCTGTCACGCGTTGCGCGGTCGGCAACGGCATGTAGGCGACGAAGTAGCTGCCGTACGCGCCTGGCCCTTGGGCGACAGCGGTGCCATAGACGTGAAGGTCGACGGTGGAGCCTGCGGCGCCGGTCCCGACGCGGAGCTGATCGCCGGGCCTGGCTTCGAGCGCTGTCGCCAGTGAGGCCGAGAGCAACACATCCCCAGGAGCCAGGTCCGCGCCATACGTTCGGCGCCCATCGGTGAGGACGTAGGCGCCGAACCGCTGCTGGGATCCGGGGTCGAAGCCGACAAGACGGACTCCGAGCCTCCCGAGACGCTGGTCGAGGTCGGTTACGGAGGCGGCGGGTACCTCGAGGCCGGCCTGCACACCATCGACATAGGGCCTCAGGGTCGGATCCGACGCCAACTGCTGTGCGACCTCGAAGGGGAACGAGCGCCCGTCCGGCCTCGTAACCGTCAGGTCAACGGCGCCGAGCCGCTGATTGAAGGCGTTGGCGGTGGACTGCGTGAACGTTTCCGCAGCCACGAGAGAAGCGGTGATGGAAATGGAACCCACCATCAGGCTGGCGACGAGGAGCGCGAACTGACCCCGGCGCCGAATGCTTTCCCGCCAGGCAAAGCGTGCGAGCAGCGGTTGCCGCCAGGCGAGGATGCCGAGCGGCGCGTACACCAGTACGAAGAGCCCACCGAGGACGAGGAGGGCCTGGGTCATCGTTGCGCCTCAGCTTGCGCCCAACGAAATGGCACGTCTAGCAGGTAAGGGCCGCCGGCGCCCTGCCGGCGGCCCACAGGACGCACCGCCGAGTGCGGCCGGCGATGTCGGATTCCCAGCGCGTGTACCTAAGCACGTCAGCACTTCTCGCGGCGGTGGCCTCCGGCGATCTCGGCCATTTCGGAGCTGGAGACCAGGGCGCTTTCGAACTCAGCCGCCTTGCATCGAGTCTCCGCGCGCAGCGTGGCCGTCCGCCGGCCGCCCTCGAGCTGAGCGCGCTCGCCGAGGATCGCGCCGGGGCCGACCTGCGCCACTACCTTGCCATCAACCTCCACAGCGAGGATGCCGTCCAGAAGGAGGTACATCTCCCCACCCGGCTGCCCCTGCTCAAGAAGCACCTTGCCCCTCGCGAGGTCGCGGATCTTGGGCGCGGGCTTGGTGTGCATGACGAGGTAGGACAGCTCGCGCTCGAGGGAAGTCTCGGCTGCCATCGTCACGGCCGGTGAGTCGTAGTCGCCCCAAGGAGTGCGCTCGCCGAACGCCTCGTTGAGCCAGCTCTTCGAATCGATCAGGCCGCTCTTGGCGACGAGCTTTCCGGTGTCGTCGTAGATCCAGTGCCGCGGAAACGGGCTGGCTCCGACCAGCTCGGTCTCCGATCGCCCGTCGGCGTGGATCGTCAGCGAGAGCGTGGTCCAGGCGATCGCCGAGTCGATCTGGAAGAACGGCTTGCGCGGCACTGGACGCGGCGCCGGCATACCCGTACGGCCACCTGCCGTCTGCACAAACCGCACCGAGGTGTCGGTCACCTGCGGATCGGGGCGCAGAACAGGCATCGCCACCGCCGGGACGGTCACCGTCCTCGGCCCGACCTTGAGCTGGGTCACGCCGATGTGGCCGCGTCCGAGGTGCCCGTACTGGACGATGCGGCCGTCCTCGACCTCGATGAAGGCCCGCAGCTCGTTCGCCTCTCGGAAGAGGTCCGCTTTGCGCCAGGCGTCGATGTCCTTGAGGGCGTCGGGCAGTGGCTCGTCGTAGTGAGCCAGGCCGAGCGCGAAGGGCATTTTGAACATCCCCTCGACCGCCTCGGACGGAATCCACGAGACAGATGTGACTGAAGACTCGATTCGCATTTCAGAAACCTCCTGTTTTGAAGGGAGGCTATGCGTGCGCGCTTTGATCGACGACAGTGCGCACTTGCGTCTTTGTGGTCAGTCCAGCACCACCCGCGACGGGGTGCTGGCTCACTTGCCGAAGGGCGGCCAAAGGCTGGAAATTACCCTGTGCCGACCGACCGCCTTCGCGTTCTGCTCGCCGACGACAACCTGATCGTCCGTGAGGGACTGCGTTCCCTCTTGAGCTTCGCCGCAGACCTCGAGGTCGTCGGGGTCGCCGGTGATTACTCCGACGTCGTCGAACAGGCGGAGCGTCTCCAGCCGCAGGTTGTCGTCACCGACATCCGGATGCCGCCGAATTTCCAGCAGGAGGGCATCGACGCGGCCCGAGAGATTCGGCGCCGTCAGCCCGGCACCGGCATCGTCGTGCTGTCCCAATACGACGCGCCTGAATACGCGATCGCGCTGCTGAGCGGAGGCGCCTCGGGTTGTGCCTACCTCTTGAAGGACCGCGTCGCCGAACAGGACCAGCTCATCCGCTCCATCCGTGAGGTGAGCGCAGGTGGCACCGTTCTCGATCCCGTGATCGTGGAGTGCCTGACTCGACCTATCACCGCGGAGGGCAATCTCTCGCCCGACGAGGAAGGGCTCCTCCGGATGGTCGCCGAAGGCCGTCCTGTGAAAGCGATTTCAGTTGCATGCAAGACCACGCCGGAGGACACCTCAAGGCGAATGGACCAGCTCTTTCTCAAGCTCGCCCGACAGGCGAGTGCGGGCGCGCAGGGTGCCCTGCTCCAGCTCCAGCGGCTGCACCAGGCGATCGTCCTGCGTGAAGAGCAGGGCCGGATCCTTAGTCGCTTCTTACCAGGAGGCGTGGCGGAACAGGTCATCCGAGAGGGGCGACCGGCCGGCGAAGCCATCCGCCTGAGGGTGACCGTGCTGATGTCGGACGTGCGCGGCTACTCCGCCATCGCGGAGGCCGCTGACCCAACGCGGCTCGCGAGCCAACTGCAGCAGCACCGCACCGCCATGAGTCATGCGCTCCTTGACCACGGCGGGACTGTGATGCAGTTCGTTGGCGACGCAGTGATGGGCGTGTTCGGTGCACCGGTGGTCCAGGAGGGCCATGCCGCCTCTGCTCTGGCAGCGGCCACTGCAGCCCACGAGGCGCAGGAAGCGTTGAACGAGCGTTGGGCGAGGGATGACATCCCGGCCTTTCCCTTAGGTATCGGCCTCTCGACGGGAGAGGTGGCCGCCGCGCTGCTCGGTTCTGAAGAGCGCCTCGAGTACTCTCTGGTCGGCGACTGCGTCAATCTTGCCCAGCGCCTTCAGGAGCTTGCCGGTCCCGGCGAGATCGTGCTGAGCGAGGGGACTTGGCTTGCCCTCGACGCCAGACCTGCCGCCCACCGGTTGGGCCCGGTGCAGCTGAA
>Ga0070698_100006762_pt1 | contig 12433 bp, 12 predicted proteins | sample KBSK1502metaG_FD_65477 | JGI IMG/M metagenome (GOLD analysis project Ga0070698, IMG submission 65477) | Corn, switchgrass and miscanthus rhizosphere microbial communities from Kellogg Biological Station, Michigan, USA - KBS K1-50-2 metaG | ecosystem: Host-associated > Plants > Roots >...
GGTTTCAATAATTGCCCGTCTCCCTTTCGGCGCCGTTTCAGTAACATTCGGAAATCGCTATTATCATTATTCTAACGGCGTTTACTACAGGCCATATAATCGTGGTTATATGATAGTTCAGCCTCCGATCGGCATTATTGTTCCCGGTTTGCCATCAGGTTATACGCATGTCATCATTGGTTCAAATCAATATTACCGTCATGGCAATGTGTTTTATGCTCCTTACGGAAATCGATATAAAGTAGTTGAAGAGCCAAAGGAAACTAAGATCACATCAACAGCAACTGATAAAAACGACAACACAGTAACCAGTGAATATGAAAAAGTGGTGCTGGAAGGAAAGACTTATTATAAGAAAGGAGATAAATATTATAAAGCATCGGTAAATAAGAATGGAGAAATAATTTATGAAGAAGTAGGAGAGACGATCAAGTCAAAATGAATATAAAAAAGCTCCGGATTTTCGGAGCTTTTTTGTTTTATTGACCAATACTGAAAATAGTATGAAACTAACCAGCGCCACTTTACCGACAATTGAAAGCGATTCTTTACATAGTTATTACTACTTTTCCTTTGTGTTCTGCTTTATCAAAAACCCTGAATGCTTCATGAAACTCTTCTAATTTGTAAGGGCCATCTATCACAGGTTTCAATTTGCCGGCTTCAAAAAGCTCGTTCATATAGCCTAAATCTTTGTTCGTCTTCAACGCAACGAGACGCATGTGCTTTTTATTGATCATGGAGATCCACGGCCCAAGTAATAAGGCTAGTAGAAGCCGGCCCATGGAGCCTCCGACTGTTACATAAATTCCATTAAAAGATAATGCACGGGCATAATCGAACATCGAACGATTTGTTTTTGTATCAAGGATCAGGTCATAACGCTGGCCACTCTTTGTGAAATCTTCTTTTGTATAATCAATGACATGATCAAAGCCAATTGATCGCATCATTCCCAATTTACTTGTGTGATCAACACCCGTTACTTCGATACCATATAGTTTAGCGATCTGTATTCCAAAAGTACCAACACCTCCACCTGCACCATTGATCAATAGTTTTTGGCCAGTATGAAGTTCTCCTTTATCGATCAGCCCCTGTACAGCCAGCATTGCCGCCTGTGGTATTGCAGCGGCTTCTTCGAAACTCATGGTTGCAGGTTTCAATGCTAATGATTTTTCAGGGGCGCAAACAGATTCTGCAAAACCACCCCATTGACCACTCAGATCACCATAAACTTCATCACCTGTTTTAAACTTGCTTATATTTTTACCAACTGCTTCAATTCTGCCTGCAATGTCAGAACCGAGTATTTGTCGTTTGGGTTTCCGAAGACCGTTTAGTATGCGATTTATGAAATCACCTTGCAGGAGGCCAAAGTCCCAATCATTTATTGATACTGCATGAACTTTTATCAGGACTTGATCATCGTTAGGTGAAGGTTTTTCTACTTCTTTGAGCTGAAGTACTTCAGTACCTCCGTATTTTGTATAGACAATTGCTTTCATTTTTATTAAGGATATTTTTCCCTATATGTCCAACTTTTGTATTGCCGAACTTAATACAATTTTATTGCACCGATTTATTCACATCGGCCAAATGCGGAAACGATGGCGTAGAATGCAAAATTACAATGAATGAAACAGGTAAGCGATTGTCTTTTATTTAGATTTTGAAGAAGCAAAAATTCCAAACAGATCATAGGGCTGTTTGCTAAACTGATCATTAAGGAGCCAGGCTGTAATAAAAATAGATGTGACAAATGCAAATACAATAAGTAACTGGGCACCGGATGTTCTTTGAATATCCTTTTTTGATCTTACATCACAAACTTCACCAGGGCAACGTTGTGCTTTTTCTTTATGGAATAGCGGGTAAAATTTACATCCCAAACAAATACCAAATACCGATTCAAAGAAAAGGAACACAAGACAGATAAGGCAGATAACTCCGGTTATAGGACTATATGAATTAACTACCACCATCAAAATGAACATAGCGGCTGACAAGGTTACACCAATTATCCATGCAAATTTTTTTTGTGGGGCACCAACATATTCCGGTGTCTGGTTACTTACGATCAAACGTCCTATTATTAACGTAGGTGAAAACTTAGGATTAATGAAAACCCGTATGATGAAATCAATGAGAAATGCAGTTATAACATACTTGATAGGCAAAAAATTATTTTTAAACATGATGAACATTAATGAAATGAAAGTTGCTAAAAATAGTATGCCCGCTGCTGCTCTTATTTCTCTTTCGTTTAAAACTGGGATTTCATATCCTTCTACATTTTCCCCAAACTGTATTAGTTTACTCATTTATTTATTTTTTATTCCTAACAATCAGATATTCTTCTACAAGAATACCTAATTGAAAAAAGCAATTAAAGCTGCTGTCAATGAACGGTGGGTTATAGTAAACAAACAACATATACAGTTCAATTACAGAGCAGGGATGTGAGTAATCCGGGGATCTTTTATGACTTTGTGAAGAACCGACATTACGAGTATCATTTTCATTTATCGAACACAATAAAAAAAGGGATGCAGAAACATCCCTTGCATGCACATTAGAGTTGCCGTTCTCAATTATGCCTGTTATGCTTCTTCAAAGCAGCTAAGCTTAACAATGGCAAAAGAGAAGTGCAGTAAGAGCAATAACGATCGAAAGAATGAGCTGTTTCATAATAATAATAGTTTTTATTTGACATTTATATTTTGAAAATCTATCACAGATTCTCTTTCACAAGAATATCGCATAAATGAATAGGCTAAATGCAGTTGTCAATAAACAACAGGATATAGTAAACAAACAACATAGAAAAGAGTAAGTAAAAATGATTTGGTTACTAGCGCCAGGGACGGGAGAAAAATCAGATGGATAGCGCCAGGCGAAAGCCGATGCATCCGTCTTTATAATCTGCATTTATCTCATAGGGTTCTTTCTAATATTATTAATGATCTTCATAGCACACTTTGCCCGAAAGTAAGCAGATTGTTGTCAGGGTCAAGTAAGGAAAATTCTTTTTGTCGCCAGGGTTTGGTTTGCAAATGCCCCGCTTCGGGCAGATTTAATTTTTTGTCCAAAGCCAACCGGTACCATTCGTCTATATCACCAGTTCGGATATATACCTGTCCATAATTTTCTTTTGGGTCAAGTTCTTTAAACTCAAAAAAGTGAATTTGTATATTGTCTTTTTGCACCATTAAGTAGCCATCATAATCTGCACTACCAAATTCCTGGAAATTTAACTTGTTCAAATAAAAATCTCTTGTAACAGCTTTATCACGCATAGGTAGCTTTGGATTAATGTCTGTAAGCATATTTATTTGAATTTATTTTGGGATACAAGATTTGGAGGAAGCTGAATAAAACCGAAATATAAAATATACAGCCAAACCATAAAGTGCTGCATCTACCCAATCGCCGATTGCTCTTCCTTTTAAAAAATAAGCAGACATGATCAGGAGACCTGCAAATAGCAAGGCTATAAGAATTGGTTTAATAGAACGTTTCATAAAAGATAGTTATAAGGCTAAGTTATATTTTTTTTAAGACACATACTCCTGTGTAGCGTTAACCTTCTTCAAAAAGGTAATGAGACAATTTACAATCCTGAACGTTTATTATTTTGATCAATACTACGAATAACGGGCCTAATGATGCGTAACTTAGCAGGAAGCAATTTGACCTTATGCAATTCTTTGTTGAGAAAAATTCGGTTGTCAGAAAGATCTGGGGTAAGAGCGACACTGTACTATTTATTTTTGCGGGTGCCTCTGCCGAATTTGCCCTTAATAAAGCCGTGGACTGGCTGTACTTTACCGGCAAACTGCCTGCCGATCCCCTGGGCCGGCTGTTCTCCACCGTTAGCTATGCAAGAAAGATCGTTTTTTCGTCAATGGATGAAGCTAATAAGGCAATTGATACACTACGACAAATACATAATGCTATTGAACAAAACCGCGGCGCTTCCATACCCGAGTGGGCGTATCGTGATGTGCTTTTTATGCTGATACATTATTCTATTGCATCATACGAACTGCTCGAAAAAAAATTAACGGATGAAGAAAAGGAAGAAGTACACAATGTTTTTTATCGTGTTGGTGCAAGAATGGGATTGAAAGAGCTACCACTTACTTATATAGAATGGCTGCCTGTAAGAAAAGCACATTTAATAGAGGACCTGCAAAAGAGTGAATACACTACCGATCTTTTTAAACAATATAAAAAGCATCTTGGTGCTATGCGGTTTAAGGTTTTGATCGAAGGTCAAAAATTAGTTGTTCCTGAGATTGTAAAAGAGTTGTTGCAGTTTAGTGATTTTTCTTTGCTTACACCTGTAGTGCCGATGTATAAAATCAGCAGATTGATGAAGATGGACTGGCTTCTTAAAAACATTCTCCACCCGCCCGATTATAAAGATCAAATAAACGACTTGGATGTTCCTGAAGTTAAAAGTTAACGGCGAATACATATAGTTCAATCAATTGTTACGAAATCAAGGAATACACATCAACTGCTGTTGAGACATTCTTCATCCAATGGCACGTATTTTGGAGACAATGCCAAAATGGATCGACCAAGCAAAGAGAAGATCCCATAACAACAAAAATTTTTTGCGCAAGCAAATCATAATTTTAAATGTAAGTATATGAATAAAGATCAGGTGAATGTTCGTTATATGGTTGAAGATGTTGATGCAGAAATCGAATTCTATACAAAATATCTTGGTTTTACACTTGGAACAAATTCTTCTCCGGCATTTGCAGATGTAACAAGAGGAAACTTGCGATTACTTCTCAGCGGAAGAAAAAGTTCTGCAGGCAGGGCTATGCCTGACGGTACATTGCCTATTCCCGGCGGATGGAATCGGATTGAACTCGTGGTAGAAGATTTGCCTTCTGAAGTTGAGAAACTAAAGGCAAAGGGTTTACATTTTCGTAATGATATTGTAACTGGCCCCGGCGGTTCTCAAATTTTACTTGTCGATCCTTCGGGAAATTTTATCGAATTATTCGAGCCTAAGCATTAAGGATATTAGACGATAGGAATGGATCTATTCTTTGTTGCATTTAAAGTTGACCCAAAATTGATGAATTCTTTTCCATACATCATCAGAATAGGGCATGGGTGATATTTCATGAAAGACGAATGTTTTATCTTTCCCTGCACAAGATCTAATATGTATTACAACATTTAAAGTGATCGGTTCCTTACTCATATAATCCAGCATATGAACTGAACCATCGAAAGTTTTCAGATCTCCTTTTTCTGTTGTTCTTGGTTTTATTGAGGTAGTTACTGGAAATAATTTGCCGGCAATTTTACTTGAATCACTATTGACCTTAATAAGACCGGTGTAATAGGCTTTTAAATTATTTTCAATTGTCTTGTCATCAAATGTTGGGGTACCGTCTAAATACCATAAAAAAGCATAGCTCCAATATTCATTGGTTGTTTTTTTAGCCCAACCAGGAGTAAACCTGATATCCTCAACACCTTTATAAGGTATGGATGGTGCAAATGAAATAGGAATCAGGAAACGTTCAACATCCCATCCTTTTAAAGTATCGAGTGAGTAGGGTGCTTCCCATTTTTTACCATCAAATTCTTCGTTAGCATTTTGCCCTGAACTTTTTAGAAAAAGAAGGAGGACTACTGCAAATAAAATATTTTTCATTTCGCACAAGTTTAAATTACACAACAGGATTCGCAATCGGAGCGGAATAACAATTGAAAATTTTTTATTGAAAACCAGGAACAACTTTAGCACTGTCTTTCCATTTTATCATCTCCTTAAAAATAGTATTTTCCGAAAAGGTGTCTTTAAGTATTTGGTCGTAAGATAAATGTTTAATGTCCATTAAATACTCCACCATCAATCTACCCTTGTAATAATAATTAGGAATTTCACACCCACCTTCTTCTGGTGAGATCCATATGTCGGTTGCTTTATTTTCAAGATCAATATATTTTTCTATTTCGCTTATCAAACTGTAATCTTTTCCTGAAAGCTCGGGCTGTCTTGAAATATATTCAGGGTAGCCTTCTAACTTCCAAAATTCCGGGTGTCTGAATGGATTGAATTTTATTATTCCATACTTATTAGCCTGCAGGCAGTGAAGCATTTCGTGAGCAAGTAAGTAAGTCAAATTAACCTCACATTCCTTGCGCAATGTATGGAAAACTAAATTACTCGTAGGGTCAATTCTAAATTTAACGATCACATTATTGAGTCTGGATCTTGCAGTAGGTCCAATTCCCAATAGTCTGTCGTCAATTTTATTGTAAAATGAATTATGACAAAGTATGATGTTATACTTATAGTTAGAATCATATAATTCAGATTTTTGAACCAGATTCACCGCATTGTCTAAAACATTTCTTATGTCATAGTTTATTTTATCATTTGAGCACACTTTAAATTTTTTATATTTCATTTTGTTTGCAAACAATAATTGGGGGAACAAAATAATTGTAACCAATACAGAGAGCATTACTAAAACTGTCAACGATACCCTTTTAAGAATTCTCTTGAGTTTCCTATTCATTATTGTTTTTATTTAATTGTAATCAAAGTGTGGTTTGCATGACAGCTACCATATAAATATACGCCATACGCAAACCTGTTATTTTTTTGATTGAAAGAAAATATAGGAGAACTTAAAATCAATTGCCGGATAAATTGTCCCAAAACTATAATCAATGTCCTGGGCATAACCTGCACCGAAGTGAGAATTAAATACCCAATGTTCGCCTAATGGTCTTTGAAGACCCCAATGAATATTGACCAAAATGCTGTTTCGATATTCAGGAAAGGCTCTGTTATTAGCAGTTACATACTTAAATCTAAACCCAAAATAGTTGCCGGCATTAAAAGATGTTTTTTTGCCTTTTTCAATTCTTGCTTGTCTGTTATAAAAATATTTTGGAGTCAATGAGAAATAAAAAGCAGGTCTTCCATAATTTACTTCCATGAATCCTTCGGCGATATCATAGCCGCCGCCAATTCCGGTAGAAATATCTGCCGTCATTTTATTAAATAGACGCGGCTCATAAGTCAGTCCTATACCCTGACCTCCGAGATCAAACTTTAGAAGACTTGAAAGTTCAGGATCCGGTTTTGAATCTTGTCCAAACGATAAGTAGAACTGATATAAAAATATGATCAGGAAAGCCAGTGGCTTAATCATGCAGATGTTTGATTTGCTATAATTAAATGTAGGATTAAAATTTAACTACAAACGGTACGCTATTGATAGTTAACAAATGATTTCATTAAAGCTGACTCTGTGTAATCCCGATAGATATCGGGACAGGACAAACCTGCCTGCCGGCAGGCAGGGATTGAAGATCTTTTATTTTAGTAAGCATTACTAACAGGAAGAGGAGGAATTTGTTTAAGCCAATTGAGAACAGATATCTCACTCTTTGCGTCTACAGGCAATTGATTCATGAGCCGGTCTTCAATTTTGAGCCCCATGTTCACTGTAAATCCCTCTATCAACGAAGCATAAAGATTAAGGATAAACAGCAGTTGATTACCGTTGTACCGGTTAAAAAGACGACGGCTGGGTTCGCCTGTAAAGGTTGCCTCATTTATCCAGCTATAATTATAGGCACTGAGATGTTCTTTTAGGAAGCGCATTCTTCCAAGGTAAGCTTTAATTGTTGCACCTGCTGGAATACTTTCTGATCAAATATTTTCTTTTAATAAAAGCCGGTATGTTTAAAATTATTTGCAGTTCCTGCATAATTCAATATTTTTCATCAAATATTTTGAGTATGAAAAGTCAGCAATGGACTAAAAATATTATAGTAGTAACACTGTTGAGCAGTTGCTTATATAATTTGCAAGTTTCTGCACAGCAAAATACAAGCAGTCTTTATTCACAAACCAGTGAAATGGCTGATGCCATGATACAGTATGATGCTGATAAAGCAAGCATCACGCGGTTTTACTCCACCAGTTCACAAGGAGACTTCGCTTCAAGGCAACAAGGACCTGGCTATAATACTCCTGAAAGAAGAAAACGTTTGCTTGAATTAATTGACGAATACCTGGAGTTATTAAAAAGATCTCAATTCGAAAAATGGAATATAAATGGCAAGGTGGATTACGTGCTTTTTAAAAGAAATCTTGAAAGCGAACAATACCAATTACTGGAAGAACAAAAGACCTATGATCAGATATCTAAGTATTTAACTTTTTCAGATAGGCTATACACTTTGCAGAAACCCCGGCGCCGTGGCCTCTCGGTAAGTGGTGAGGAAGTGGCAAAGGAGCTTAACGATATCAACAAAGACATAACTACTGCGATCGACAAACTAAAAAAAGTTGATAGTATAGAACAGAACCAGGCTAACCTTGCATCAGAAGCAGCAAAAGGATTGCAAGCAGTATTAAAAGACTATTTCAATTTTTATAATGGATATGATCCTTTGTTTACATGGTGGGTTCCTAAAACATATACTGCTACAGACAGCTTGCTCGGCGTATTTGCAAATGCGATTAAAAGAAAAGGTAAAGTAAACACTCTTCAAAAAGATGATGGCAGCGGCATTGTCGGTAATCCAATCGGTAGTACAGAACTTGTCCGGCTGTTAAAATACGAATGGATCTCTTACAGCCCTGAAGATCTGGTTGATATTGCTAATAAAGAATTTGCCTGGTGTGATGCAGAGTTATTAAAAGCATCCCGTGACATGGGTTTTGGAGATAAATGGAAAGATGCATTGGAAAAAGTAAAACAAACTTATGTTCCGCCCGGTAAACAACCGGAAGCGATGTATGATCTGTATAAGCAGTCGGTAGATTTTTTAAAGAAAAATGATCTGTTAACATTACCACCATTATCTGAAGAAGATTGGGGTATGTATATGATGGCAGCAGAAAGACAAAGGGTAAGCCCTTTTTTCCTTGGTGGGCAATCACTGATCATTTCTTACCCAACAAATACAATGACGTTTGAAGAAAAAATGATGAGCATGCGGGGTAATAATCCAAATTTTTCCCGTGCTACGGTGCATCATGAATTATTAGCTGGTCATCATTTACAGGGATACATGACTGCCCGCCATAAAGCTTATCGCAATTTCGATACGCCTTTTTGGGTAGAAGGAAATTCATTGTACTGGGAGCTATTGTTATGGGATATGAAATTTCCCCGCACACCGGAAGAAAGAATAGGAATGTTGTTTTGGAGAATGCATCGTTGTGCAAGGATCATTTTTTCGCTGAATTATCATTTAGGTAAATGGACCCCGCAACAATGCATTGATTTCTTAGTGGACAGGGTTGGTCATGAAAGAGCAAATGCAGAGGGAGAAGTGCGTCGTTCATTTACGGGTGCATATGGACCATTATACCAAATCGCTTATATGATCGGTGGTTTGGAATTTTATGCATTAAAGAAAGAATTGGTTGATACTAAAAAAATGACTTACAAACAGTATCATGATGCCATTTTACATGAAAACAGTTTGCCTATTGAAATGTTAAGAGCTATTCTTACGAATCAAAATATAGGAAGGGATTATAAGCCCAGCTGGAAATTTTATAATCAATAAGATTGATGTATCCGTTTGTGTGAACTTGGGTGGCTATTTTTATAAGCCTGACTGCATTACTACTATTTACCTTTTGTGCAGTTTACCCTGAGCTTGTCGAAGGGTCGCACTCTTGTACTGCAACAATTCTATTCAACAATTGTTGCAGTAGCCTGCCCAGAGCACAAGTGAAAAATAAGCGAAGCTTATTCGAAACTTGCGGACGAAGTACCGAAGGGTTCAGTAATTCTATTCAGCTTTTTAGTTGTTGGTTAGGCAGCTAATAACAACAGAGGTGTTATTCAAACGATGAATGGCATCGGGGGCAACTGCATAGCAGATATCATTTATGGTTGCGCAAAACTATTTCTTGATCCTCCAGCCGCAAAGACAGCCAGCATTCTTGTCTTTTGATCCGCAGTAAACATGTACATACACAAGTCGTCAGTATAGTCCATGTAATTCATCGTCATCATTGGGTGAAGCACGCCACCACAATTGCTTGTTGCATTAGAAGGACACCCAAAATTACTTGTAGTATGAACCGGAGTATCGTTAACAAGGTCATTTCCGCAATTTGCATCTCCCCAAATATGACGAAGATTCATCCAATGACCGACCTCATGTGTAGCTGTTCTTCCTTTATTATAATCATCATAAAGATTGCCGATTGTTCCAAACGCATTGTCATCGATCACAACTCCATCGGTTGAAGCATTACCACCCGGAAATTGTGCGTACCCTAAATATCCGCTTGTAAGGTTACAAACCCAGAAGTTTAATTTTGTTTGCGGACTTGTTGGATTTATTCCTCCCTTACTGGATTTCTTCATTGCATCGTTTATCGGCCAGCTTTGCACTTTTGCTTTCAAACGAACAACATTGTCCAACACGAAACGAATCCGAATATCTCCAGAACGCACTGCTTCAAATGGTGAAGCTGTGTTATAATCTGCATTCGTTGCACTAAAATCCTGGTTTAGCACATCGATCTGTGATTGAATTTGCTCGATTGAAATGTTTTGAGCAGTTGTCTTGTACAGAACATTAACAACAACAGGGATTTCAATTATTCCGTCCGGTAATAAACGGAAGTTTTCACTATTGGCAATTATTCGTTGTGTAAACTCTTCAATCTCCTTCACCTTTTCACGCAAGAGCGGGTCCGAGTTCATCTGCTGCTCAAATATTTCATGTGATGCGCATTTGCGTTGTATGGGTTCCTTGAAAATCTCATTCGCGGAAATATCGTCAATAGAATGATCCGTTTTTCTACAAGCCGAAACAACAAAAAGGATCAGGGCAGCTAATACAAAAATCTTTCTCATACGCTGGTTATTTGGTGGACACAGAGGAGTGTGTATAAATTTATTTCTTTTTTCAATAGTTCTGCGTCTCTTTCTAAGATTTATTTCAGAAAATATTTTTAGTTTCCATATAAAGAAATAAATTGTAGCTATACATTTCCTTGCCCTTTTTTAAACTTCTTTGCCACATATCTTAAAGAAATTCTCACAAGGCTTTAGATTAATAGTAATTGTACGACTGATCACCAATGGTCTTGTTGTATTAATATATATTACCTGGACTGTCGCGAATCATTCATGATCTTAAAACTAACTTATGAGTATATATATATTCCGCAACTTAATAAGCAAGTTGACATACTTGTTGGTCTTATTAATAATATCCAACATCGAAATAATTGCACAAGCTGGAAATGCACCTATGCAATCATTCCCAAATTTTCCAGGGCCACTGGCAATTGACGGTTACTTACAAAGACAGGGAGCCGCAGGAGATTGGTTAGCAGCTCCGGGTGGGACTGGAAATGCAATTTTTACAAATACCGGAGAAAGCCTGGTACCGCTTTGTTTTCATTTCAGAGATAAATACAATTCTGCAGAGGATGAAGTTTTTTCTAAAGGTTATTTCCAGGACGATCCTAATACTATGAAATGGGGATTAAGAAGAGCGACCAGCAAAACCGATCTGAACAATATTTTATTTTTTGTTGCTTTTAACCCGACAGATGGGCATATTTGGCTTGCTTTAGCTGCCGATCGTCGCACGACAGGAAAAAATTCAACCATAGATTTTGAGTTTTTACAAAACCAGGTTTTGATGACTGGCGATATTAATTCAAATCATGTTAAAGGTTTTTTTTCTGCAGGTCCTGATGGAGGCAGAACTAATGGCGATCTTGTAATTTCTGTAAAATTTCAAAATTCAGGAGGATCTTTTAGTAGTATAGAATATTTTCAATGGGGGCAAATATCAAGCAATGCATATGGTTATTTTCCATTATTACCACCAGCCGGAACAGCATACGCCGCAACAAATACAGTTCCTGTAAACGTACCATTTGGCGCATTTGGATCAGACACTTATGCTCCTTTTACATTTATTGAGACTGCTATTGATTTTACAGCATTGAACAATAATCTTTCAATTTGGGTAAAATCAAAAAGCAATGACAATTTTGATGACTTTTATCCTCCTATTCAGGGAAATTCTCCGGGTCTATCTGTCAGCTACTTTTTTTATGATCTATATACTGCACAACTAAATGCATCTTATTTAGGGTCCGATGATCCTGCTCAATATAATTTCCATTGGACTCCCATAGGAGTTTCTCTTGGTACACTCGTTGATCCATCTATAACCGGCTCATTGAATAATTATGATATCCCTAATCCGATATTTACAGCCGATACCAACTATGATTGTATCTCTTACGTCTATAAAGTATCAGTTTCACCAGTTTCCAATCCGGGGATTGTTATAGCTCAAACCTATGTTGTTCTTAATTCTCCCTGTAAAATCGGAAAGCCGATCAATCCTGATCAAATGCTGCAAGGAGTGACGTTAAATG
>Ga0070698_100006763_pt1 | contig 12433 bp, 10 predicted proteins | sample KBSK1502metaG_FD_65477 | JGI IMG/M metagenome (GOLD analysis project Ga0070698, IMG submission 65477) | Corn, switchgrass and miscanthus rhizosphere microbial communities from Kellogg Biological Station, Michigan, USA - KBS K1-50-2 metaG | ecosystem: Host-associated > Plants > Roots >...
AGCGGACTCGATTCGGCCTTACCGCGGTGCTCGAACATGCGAGCTATCGGTCCAACGTTCTCGTGATCCGTCGTGCGGCCGGACTGGAACGCGGTATAGACGTCGTTCGGACCATCGTAGAAGAGCGTCAAGTTCGGGACGTCGCCGGCGTGCAGTAGAGTCAGAAGTGTGATGACGCTCTGGGTGGACACGTAGGCTGACTCCCCGAAGTTGACGACGCAGACCGGTCGACTCTCGCGCTTCGCAAATGCGGCCTGCAGATAGGCGGGTATCGTGCCCCAGTCCGGCGAGCCGGTGCCCCACATCGTCGAGCCTCCGAACACGAACACCTTGTACGAGCCACCGCCGCACACCGCACCGGGCGTCCGCCGAATGCCCGCATCGTCGATGTTGATCGTGGCCCCTGTAAACGGCGCTCTTCGCCAGACGACATACGACAGGTACTGCGTCTTTCGGCTTAACTTGAATTCCCGCCAGTACTGCGGCGCCCAAGTCTTGTCCAGATAGTACGACGACTTTTCCCTCGGGTCGGGCGCCGACTGGTTCGCCGATCTCCGGGCGTCGCGAAGATCGGTGAGTGCTCGCGATGCCAGTTCGAGCCCGGCGGCGATCAGCAGCGTGTTCAGCACCAGAATCGCCAGGACCTTGTAGCTATGCCGGATGCGACGGCCGAGCGCGCTCAGCGCCTGCACGTTGCGAGCTTTCGGGTGCGCACCGATGAAGAGGAGGAGACCGCCGGCCCAATGCGCCCACTCCGAACCGGAGCGCGACGGCTTGACGCTATCCATCAGAACACCGTGTACATGAACGGCGTCACCGATATCGCCGCGTTATGGCGAAGGATCGCCGCGCCGATCGAGACCATCAGCACGGCGATCGTGGGCGCCGCCCACCACCACAAGCGCTCGCCGAAGAAGTCGAGGGCCTTGACCGCGACGATCGTTGCCGCACCGAACGTGGTCATTTTGGACGCGGTGCCGAAGGCGCCTGCATCGCCGGCCACCTCCTCGCCGTAGCGCGCCTTCGCAGCGGCCAGAATCGCGACGACGCCGTGGTAGGCGAAATATGCGATGACGACGAGACAGACGACGACGTAGGAATCCCCCGGCAGCACCGAATGCCCGTACTGGCTCGGCGTGACGACCGCGCGAAGCATCACCGCGGCCTGACCGGCGTCAGTGGCCCGGAAGAAAATCCATCCTAGCGACACTAGCGAAAACGTCGCGCACCATGAGAGCAGACCACGCACGGGATCCGCCCACGGAACAGAGATCCGTCGTTTCAGTTTCTGGCCGACGCGGTGCACCACCAGAAGCAATCCGTGATAGACGCCCCACAAGATGAACGTCAGTTTCGCAGCATGCCAGAGACCGAAGAGCGTCATGGACAGCACGAAGACGACGTACGGCCACCATACCTCACGACGCATCGCCGCCAGAGGCAGGAATACGTAGTCACGGATCCAGAACGAAAGGGACATGTGCCAGCGCGTCCAGAACACCGAGGGCGTCAGTGAAAAGTACGGCCGGTCGAAGTTCTCTTCGAGCCGAATGCCGAACACCCGAGCAATACCGATGACCATATGCGAGTAGCCGGCAAAGTCGAAGAACAGTTGAAAGCCGAAGCCGACGGCCAGCAGCCACACGTCGAGTCCGCCCCAGCCTCCGCGCGTCTGATCGAATCCGGCGGCCACGCCCGCGCCTCGGGTCAGTCCCGCGCCGAGAAGTTGCGCCAGCACTATTTTCATGAACACACCCAGCACGATCCGAGAGAAGCCCGTGGAGATATCGTCCCGATCCCAGACGGGCGCGCGGCGAAACTGCGGGAGCATGTTCGGCAGGCGACAAACCGGCCCGGCGAGGACCGTCGGCCAGAACGCCATGTAGAGGCAGAATTCCAGGAGCGAGGGGTCCAGCTCTTCTTCGCGGTAGAGGTCGAAGAGGTAGCTGAGTCCCTGGAACGTCCAAAAGGACATGCCGACCGGCATGACGATGTGGCCAAGAAAGCCGGAGCCCGAGGAGAGCGCCGGTGGCAGGTACTTGAAGAGACCGAGAAGCAGCACATTGAGCCCAACGCCGACCCACAGACGAACGAGCGTGGGCTTGCGGCGCAGCGCGAGCCCGCACGCATAGTTCAGCAGCGAGCTCGCGACGAGCACCGCCAAGAAGCCGATCCCCCAACCGGCATAGAACACGTAGCTGCCTAGGAGGAGAAGCGAGTGTCGCGCGTTGGATGAGCGCCGCGTCCAGGCCACGACCCAGAGCAGCGTCGCGACGAGCACCCAGAGGAGCGTCTGAATCATTTCCGGGGCTTGCCGACCCGTTGCGCGGTCGCGAACATGAGATCGACCGTATCCATGTCCTTGGGCTGTACCTTGCCGGCCGGGATCCGCATGTGCGTCACGTCTTCGAGTTTGAGGAGAATGTTGACCAGCGCCATCGAATCGATCAATCCCGACGAGACGAGCGGCATGTCGGCACTGATCCGGACCTCGGATCGCCCGACGACTTCGCGCACGAGATAGTCGATTATCTGCTGGACCTGCTGCGCTCGCTTGTCACCATTCATGGCGATTCAGTCGTTGAAGTTCGGGTTGTTCGGCGATGAGCTTTTCGCGGGTCGTGGAGCGTGCGGGTTTGCCCGCCGTGCTCTTGACGATCCATCGTGGTGGCTTGACGTAGACCGCCCGAGGCGCGACGTCGAGCTCGGCGACGATGGCATTACGAAGCGCGGCTTCGATCGCGCGGGCATTGCTCAGCTCGTTCTCGTGCTCGGCCTCGGCGACGACGACGATGTCTTCGGTGCCCAGGTCGGGATTGTAGAGGCCGAAGGCGACCGCGCGTCCGTCGTGGATGGCCGGGTGGCTCGAGACGATCGCCTCGATGTCCTGCGGATGGATGTTCTTTCCCGCGACGATGATCAGATCTTTCTTCCGCCCGACGACATACAGCTCACCGTCGACGACGAACCCCAGGTCGCCGGACCAGTACCAGCCGTCGCGGAGCGCCTGCGCGGTGAGATCCGGTCGGTTGTAATAGCCCGTGAACAGCGAATCGCTCCGGATCAGAATCTCGCCGACCGCCCCGTCGGGGAGCGCCGCGCCGTCCGCCGCCACGACCTGGATCCGGTTGCTGGGTAGGCACCGGCCGGACGACACGAAACACAGAGCGCCTTCCGCACCGGCGTCGGTCGGGATGGCCACGTGGTCGCTCCAGAAGCGTCGTGGGTCGACCCACAGCCGCCGCGGTGGTTCGCCGATCTCCGACTGCGTCACTGCGAAGACGTTCTCGGCCATCGCATACGAGCTCTGCAGTGCCGCCGGGTACAGGCCGTAGGCGCCGTAGATGCCTTGAAACTCGTCGAGACTCGTTGCTCGCACCGGCTCCGAGCAATTGATCAGGGCCCGGAGCGACGACAGCTGGTACTCACGGCGGTCCTCCGGACGGACTCGGCGGGCCATGAACTGCAGGGCGAAATTCGGCACCCACGCCAGCGTGCAGCGGTGGCGCGAAATCACCTCGAGCATCGTGCCGGGCCTGACCACCCAGTCCACCGGCGCTTGCATCACGATCGGCAGGTGGTAGACGAGCGGGAGCATGAAGCAGGCGATCAGACCCATGTCGTGGTACAGCGGGAGCCAGCTGTAAATGCGATCCCGATCGTCGATCCTGAGCGCCGTCGCGAGGTGCTCGAGTTGTGCGAGGACGGCATCATGCGAAAGCGCGACGCCTTTTTGCAGGCCCGTGGTCCCCGCGGAGTGCTGGATGAACGCCAGCGCGTCGGGGTCGGGGTCGGCGTGGACGCGCAGCAGCGTCTTGGCGACAGAGGTCGATGTTTTGCCGGCCCGCAACAGGACGGCGTCGTCGGCCACCCTGAGATGCACCGAGAATTCCGGCGGGAATCCCTCATCAACCAGGACGAGCCGTGTCTTGAGGTTTTGCGCCACGCCGGCGAGCCCTGAGGCGTACTTGACGGGATCGACTTTGAAATTCGGATAGGCCAGAATCGCTGGCACGCCGCCGGCGAGCACTGCGCCCGCGAACGCCGCCATCAACGGAATTCCTTGCGGCATCACGAGGACGACCGAGTCACCGGCCCGCATGCCCTGGTCGAGGAGATTCGCGGCCTGCGCTTGCGCGAGACGGACGAACTCGCCGAACGTCACGGTGTCGGACTCGTCCTCGTTGTACCACATCGTGATGAACAGTCGCTGTAGTGGAGCGGAAAGCAGCGCCTCGACCAGAGTCGAAAATCCCGCGTGAGGCATATTCCGCGTCACTTTATCGGTTTATCAGTCGTCTGTGGTGTTCAGCAGACAAGAGCGTACTGGTGTGGCGCCGGTCGCGAAATAGCCCGATCGATATAAAGTCTCCAGAGTCTTCCCGAACACAGGTCGCGCGCATGCCGCGGATTAGACGATAGAAAGGACTCGCTGTCTTCAGCTGAACCTGATCTCCCCGTGCGGCCGCGGCGGACGGCGTATACGACGTCTGCGCCGTCCTCCCATTTCACGAACATTTGGAGCAGGACCTCGGCGGGTCCTGGAGATCGGCGTCCATGCACACGACAGCATCGCCGGTCGCGACGACGTATCCGCATGTGAGGGCCGCTGTCAAGGAACTTTGGCCACCAGGCCGATACGCCGCGCACACGGCCGTCCGTCCGAGCATAGTCGCGGATCAGCGGCCATGTCTTGTCGGCACTGCTGTCGTCGACGAGGACGATCTCGACCCGATACTGTCCACCCCAGCTGGTCGGCGAGCGACGACAGCCGAGCGGCGAGGAAGGGGAGAGCGTGTTCCTCGTTGAAGCAGGGGACGACGAGCGAGATCGTCTTGCGGTGCGCCGGCCCGCTGACGTCGTTCATCATCGACTCCACTCCTGCGCCGCTGTTCACTCGAGCGCCCGTAGCTTAGTCGCTACGGACTCGTCGATCCCCAATGATTCGCTGACCAAGAACCGTGGACGTCGCCGAACCTCGAGCAAGATACGCCCGACATACTCGCCGAGCAAACCTAAAATGACGAAGAGTATGCCGAACAAGAACGCAACGATCGCCACTGACGATGTCCACCCTGGGACCGCATGGCCGGCAACGACCTTGACATACATCGCGTAGACAACAGCAAAAAATGACATTCCGCTTGCGACGAAGCCTACGAATGCTGCGAGCCTGAGCGGAACGATGGAAAACGAACTGATCCCCTCCCAGGCGAAGCGCACCATTTTTTTCACTGAATACTTTGTCGAGCCGGTGAAGCGGTCCCTGCATTCGTAGGCCACCGTCGCGCTCCGGTATCCTACCCACTCGACGATGCCGCGCAGGAAGAGCCCCTCCTCCGGAAACCGCAGAATGTGGTCGAGGACAGCGCGGTCGAGCAAACGAAAATCGGCCATGCCGGGCTGTAACGGGACGCCGCTGAGCCACGTGAACAGACGGTAGTACCAACGAGACGTGAGCCGCTTCAGCGTCGAAGTGTCTGCGGAGTCGATGCGAACGGTCTTGACGATCTTGTTTCCGTTACGCCATTCCGCAACGAGTCCAGAAATTGCTGGCGGCGGATGCTGCAAGTCCGCATCCATCGAGACGATTGCCGCGCCGCGTGCGCATCGGAGGCCGGCCAGGAGGGCGCGCTGGTGACCGAAATTACGAGAAAGTCGAATGCCTGAAATGCGCGGATCCTCCTCCGCGAGCTCGGTAATGACTTGCCACGTCCCGTCGGTGCTCCCGTCATCGGAAAAGATGAGTTCCCAGGGCAATCGCAACGGGCATAGAACATCGACGAGCTCCTCATACAACTTCCGAATATTACCTTCTTCGTTGTACGCAGGGACGATGACGGAGACGCCGTGGTCGACGAGTTCGGAGACGTAGGAATCACGGTTATGAAGAGCAACCAACTTCACGTCCTCCGGTATTCGGAGCGAACTCACTCGAACATTCGAACGGCGTACCGGCAATGACAACTGTCACCGCTGCCCGAAAATATCACGCCGATGCATTGACCATCACGCACGGTGAATTGAGTAATGCCCGAAAACAGCCTGTCGCCGTACAACGATTCGTGTCTGAGCAGCATTGCAAGTCGGCGATCAAGGTCTGATTTGGCCACTGCCTCCCAATCGAATGTGCGCAAATACGGACGGTCTCCAGGAAGCTGTGCGCTGAGGAATGTCGCGACCGATGTGAGCGGCTCGCGGTCGAGCAGTTTCGTTGAACAAAAGAGCAGGGGGGCTTCTGGGTGCGCTCTCTTTAGACGAACGATGTCACTGAGGCGCGTCTGGAATTGCTGGCTGGCGCGCGCCTCCGCCATTGAGACGCGGAATGTCCGGAGTGCGCCGACGACAGCGATGACTAGAAGCAATGCGACGACGGCGCCTCGGACTACACGTGTGCGCTCGCCGTCAGTTGCGCAGCGCAGGTAGTAAAATCCCACCGCCGCGACAAAGACCGCGAATAGGTTACCAGGGACGAGATACCGTCCTGCGTTGTAAGGACTGCCGCCGTAGACGATCGATTGAGGTAGCAGCAGCAGCACGGTCGCCACTGCGAACAGGATCACCGTCTGGATGAAATGGCTGCCGCGGGCTCGGCGCAACGGAGTGCTCCTTTTCGGTATGCATGCGGCCAGTGCGGCAGCGATCGGCACGAACCAAAGCGTGTCTTTGGAGTAGCGCCCGAGCATCCAGCCACTAGCACGGGCCAACGATGCCCACGCCGTCTGACCTGAATAAATATGCCCATAAGCATGCAAGTTCGCTATCGTTGCCCACAGTTGGATCCCCGTGCCGGCCGTGAGGAGCGCTAACACGATGAGATCGCTCACTTTCACGCGGAGGCGTTGTCGGATATGGAGGGGAAGAAAGCGCGGAAGGACACCAAAGATGAAGACGACCGACGCAGGGAACATCGGGATGAAGCTCTCTTTCACGAAGCCGGCTAAAGCAACAAGCAACAGGCCAAGCGAGAAGGACACCCCTCTTTCACCTCGTTCGATCGCCGTAGCGGCCAAGGCGAGTCCGCTCAACACGAGAACGATTCCGTACGTCTCCCCCGCTCCTAGATTTACCCAGATCTCATTCTGCGGCCCGGAGAAGAATAGGAACGTTATGACAGCCGCGCAAATAGGAGGCAGAGCGACGCGGATGAGACGATACAGCGCGAACGCGCAGACGAAGGCTAGGAACACGCGATTTGCGTGCCAAAGGACAGGGTTGTAGCCGAGGAGAGTGGTCTCGACAATCCGCAACACGTAATACCCGGGGCGAAAGCGTCCGTTCGTCTCGAACGCACGGCTTCGAACCAGGTCGAAGAACTCTGAAAATGTGACTCGGTGATCGGGACCGAAAAATGAGACGATCTCATGGTCATCGGTCACTGTGAAATTCGCTTGGAACATCGGCAGCAACATGAACAGGATGGCGGCCAGCACCAAAGCCAGGGGCCACTCCTTCCTCAGGACACTATTGCGACCGATGAGCGAGTCGATCGGTACTGGTGAACGATGCAATTCTAGGGGCGGGGATACCTTCATGGCATATGCATCATGCGACATAAGGCCGGCACTCGGCGGTACGTCACAAGTGAAGACATAGGGCTTTTACTACAGCATCTCGGCGTGGAAGGAAATGAGAGGGTTGATACATTCGCCCCAACTCACACCTGGCTCGATCTTCGGCTATCTCGATCTTCGGCTATATTGGAATGATCGATCGTGGCTCTAGTATAAACGCCTGTGGATAGAGAACGGGGCCTCGAACTGCCGCCGGCACCAGCGGACAAGACGCGTTGGCCGTGGGCGGAAGAGCCGCGGCCGCCTGCACCTCCGCTGCCTGACGGTTGTCCGTGGCCACGGGTAAGTATCTTCACCCGTCGTTCAACCAGGGCGTGTACATCGAGGAGACGATCCGATCAGTTCTACTCCAGGACTATCCGAACCTTGAATATCTCATCGTTGACGGCGGCAGTACGGATTCCACGCTCGAGGTGATCAAGACGTACGAGCCGTGGATCGACTACTGGGTGAGCGAGCGTGACCTCGGCCAGACACACGCGATCAACAAGGGGTTCGCGCGCGCCACCGGCGACATCGTTGCGTGGCTGAATTCCGACGACCCGTATGAACCCCATGCGATTCGAACCGTCGTGCGGCACATGGTGGCCACGGGCGGCGTCGTCACTTACGGAAATTGCAACCTCATCGATGAAACCGGGGCGCGCTCGGGCGTCGTCGTTCCGCCTCCGGTGAGCTTCGAGAGTCTGCTGAAGTTCTGGTCGGTTGACTGCTCGACACCGCCCCAACCGGCGATCTTCTTTCGGCGCAACGTTCTGGACGAAGTCGGGCCCCTCGACGAAACACTCAGGTACGTGATGGATTACGAGTTGTGGCTGCGGATCGCGAGGAGATACAGCTTCAGCTATGTTGGCGCCGTACTCGGCAATTGTCGGATGCATTCGGAGTCTAAGACCGTCAGTGAAGGCAGCCGGTTCATGCCGGAGCGATACCGCGTGAGCCTCGGATACGGCCGGAGCCACGGGCTCCGTTATCGCGTGCCGTACTGGAAGTCATACGCACACTACCGATTTCTGGTGTGGCGTTCTCGCATCTGGAGCCTCATTCGTCGGCATCGGTCGCTGAAGCCTTTCGAGCATCTTGTTCTGAAGCTCTGTAGGCGATAGAGGACCGCGCGACCGACCTTGCGGATAGGCATCGTCCCCTGTCTCAATTCCTCGCTGGGCGGCGTCTATCAGTACAGCGTCACCATGCTCGACGCGTTGAACGACTCGACTGACGGCGAATGTCAGGATGACCTGGTCCTCTTCGTGTCGGAGGTGCAACACTCTGTGCTCGCGCGCCTCCGTGAGCCGGCCTGGTCCGTCATGGCATTAGAGCCGCCGGGACGACAACGAGTCGATGCGCTGCGGCGGATCGTGGGCGAGGGACCACACCGGGAGGCATGGAGGTGGGTGCGGGGTCGGTTGTCACGTCCTCGGCGCGATTATCCGGATCCAGATACGATCCTGTTCCGACGAGACGTTAGCGACGTGTTGCGCGACGCGCGCATCGACTTCGTCGTGTATCCGTACCCCAATCGGCTCTCGTTCGAAGCAGGGATCCCATACGTGATGGCGATCCACGACCTCCAGCACAGGCTCCAGCCGGAGTTTCCCGAGGTGTCCAGCAACGGAGAGCGCGAATGGCGCGAGTATTACTTTCGCAACGGCAGTCGCTACGCGACGTTGCTGCTTGCCGATTCTGAAGTTGGGAAGGAAGACATCCTCAACCTCTATGGGTCCTACGGCGTCACTGCCGATCGCATCAAGGTCTTGCCGTTTCTTCCCGCCTCCTACCTGGCCGCCGACGTGTCCGAGCGCGAGCGGCAACGGGTGCGCAAGGCGTATCGGTTGCCCGCGCGGTACATCTTCTACCCGGCTCAATTCTGGCCGCACAAGAACCACATCAACATCGTCCGTGCCGTCGGACTGCTGAAGCGGCAATATCAGCTCACGATCCCGATGGTGTTCGCCGGCTGGCATTCGGGTGACATCCGTGAACGGGTCTTTCGTGACGTGATGGTCCTCGCGGCGCGTCTCGGCCTGCAAGACAACATTCAGTACCTCGGCTACGTTGCCGACGACGATATGTCGGCACTTTATGCGGAAGCGGCCGCCCTCGTCATGCCGACGTTCTTCGGGCCGACGAACATTCCTGTGCTCGAGGCCTGGGCGTATGGCTGTCCGGTGCTGACCTCCGCCATTCGAGGGATTCGCGAGCAGGTTCAGGATGCGGCGATGCTCGTCGACCCGCGCTCCTGCGAAGCCATCGCGGATGGCATCTACCAGCTGTGGACCGATGAACGTCTGCGTGCCGATTTGCGCGAGCGCGGGCGAAGGCGGCTCGCGGCTTACACGCCCGAGGACTATCGGCGAACACTGAGACAGATCTTGGCGGAGGCGAAGGCCCGGGTCTCCTCGGAGCCCCGACGGATACCGGTCCGGTAGCATCTGGGGACGGTGGTATATCCGTCGGTATATTGTGCTGCGCGCCGGTGTTCTCCAAACTCTGATCCTGGCTCGCGTTTCCCGGGATCTGCGGACCTGGCGCCTGCCGGAGTGGAAAGAAGCTCAAGAACGACCGTCTGGGAGGTTGAGGAATGAACACACCTGCAACGGGCGTCGCGATCAAGGACGCTCAGGACCTCGTCGAAAAGATCATGTGTGGAGATGTCCCACTTGCCTATATCATTCGCGGCGATCTGATGCCGAGCCGCACCACCTTCGTGACGCCTCCGCAGTTCAAGCAGCAAGTTGGGTTCGTCGTCTATCCCGCCGGAGGCGAGATCCAGCGCCATGTGCACCGCCCCCTGAGCCGCCACCTGATCGGCACATCGGAGGTGCTGATCGTGCGACGCGGACGGTGTGAAATCGACATCTACAACGACGATCGCGAGCTCGTCGCGACGCGGGAGCTGCGCAAGGGCGACGTCATGCTGATGGTCGGAGGCGGGCACGGCTTTCACATGCTCGAGGACACCGTTTTCTTAGAGGTGAAGCAAGGGCCGTACACGGGCCAGGACGAGAAGGAACGATTCTAGCCGGCACGTCCGAGCCGCTTGCAATGATACCGGTCAACGAGCCGTTGCTCGGCGAGACGGATCTCCAGTACGTCACCGAGTGCGTTCGCACGGGATGGATTTCCTCCTCCGGCAGGTTCATCGATGAATTCGAGCAGCGATGGGCGGCGTACTGCGGAAGGCGCTACGGCATCGCCGTCAGCAACGGAACGACCGCGCTGCAACTCGCCGTAGCCGCGTTGGATCTGCAGCCGGGCGACGAAATCATCATGCCCTCCTTCACCATCATCTCCTGCGCGCTGGCGGCCGTGTACAACGGAGCGGTGCCCGTCCTCGTCGACTCTGACCCCGCGACCTGGTGTATGGACGTCACGCAGGTCGAAAAGAAGATCTCCGAACGGACGCGGGCCATCATGCCGGTCCACATCTACGGTCACCCCGTAGACATGGATCCGATCCTCGAACTGGCGCGGGCGCGTGGGCTGGCTGTCATCGAGGACGCCGCCGAGGCCCATGGCGCGGAATACCTGTCGGGCCGGGACACCAATCCCGTGTGGCGACGGTGTGGTGGCTTGGGAACGCTGAGCTGCTTCAGTTTCTACGCCAACAAGCTGGTCACGACCGGAGAAGGCGGCATGGTCGTCACGGACGACGCGGGACTCAACGACAAGGTGCGGTCTCTGCGCAACCTGTGTTTCCGTCCCGAGCGCCGCTTCTACCACCTCGAGATGGGGTTCAATTTTCGCCTGACGAACCTGCAGGCCGCGCTCGGCCTGGCTCAAATCGAGCGAATCCACGACATCGTCGTCCGGAAACGGTCGGTGGGCGAGGAATACACTCGGCGGCTGAAAGGGCTTCGCGGTCTGCAGCTACCCGTCGACGAAGGCTGGGCGCGGGGCGTCTACTGGATGTACGGCATCGTCGTGATGGAAGAAACAGGAATGGACGCCGCAGCGCTCGCACAGACGCTCAGACGATCCGGTATCGAGACGCGGCCGTTCTTTCTCGGCATGCACGAACAGCCGGTCTTTCATCAGCGCGGGCTCTTTGTCGACGAACATTACCCGGTCGCGGAGCGTCTTGGGCGTCAAGGCCTGTACCTGCCCTCGGGCTTGGCCTTAACCGAGGAGCAGTTATCACGTGTCTGCACCACACTGCACGAGGTGCTGTCGTGAGCGTGTTCGGTCACGAGTACGCGGACTGCTATGACGTGTTCTACGGTGACAAGGACTATTCCGCCGAGTGCGATCTGGTGGAGGCGGTGTTCCGGAAGTGGGGCGACGGCTCGATCGTTAGCGTCCTCGATCTCGGGTGCGGGACAGGCAACCATGCATTGCCTCTATCCCGCCGTGGCTACGACGTCACCGGCGTCGATCGTTCCGAAAGCATGCTGTTTCAGGCGCGGCAAAAGCAGGCCCTCGCCGACGAGAACGGAACACTGACGTTCCGGCACGGTGACATCCGAAGCGTCGATCTCGCCCGGCAGTATGACGCCGTGCTCATGATGTTCGCGGTTCTGGGCTATCAGCGCGAGAACGACGATGTGCTCGCCGCGCTGAAGACCGCGCGCCGGCACACGCGGTCGGGAGGTCTCTTGATCTTCGATGTCTGGTACGGTCCAGCCGTGCTTCACCAGCGGCCGTCAGAACGCGCCCGAGTGATTCCGACGAGAGAAGGAAAAGTCGTCAGGTTTGCGTCCGGAGTGATTGACTCCATGCAGCATGTGTGCACCGTGAGCTATCAGATGTGGAAGATTGCGGACGCGCAGCTGGTGGCCGAAGCGGAAGAGACACATGTCATGCGGTATTACTTCCCGCTGGAACTGAATCTCTTCCTCTCGTGCTCGGGGTTCAGGCTT
>Ga0070698_100006764_pt1 | contig 12432 bp, 11 predicted proteins | sample KBSK1502metaG_FD_65477 | JGI IMG/M metagenome (GOLD analysis project Ga0070698, IMG submission 65477) | Corn, switchgrass and miscanthus rhizosphere microbial communities from Kellogg Biological Station, Michigan, USA - KBS K1-50-2 metaG | ecosystem: Host-associated > Plants > Roots >...
GTCAGGTGATAGATCTTGCCGATGTGCGGCTGCGGATTGGCGAGCAGCGCGGCGAGCACACGTGCAACGTCCTCCGCTGCGACCGGAGAAGTCTTGCCTTCGCCGAACGGTAGTCTAATTTGGTTCGATTCCCGCACCGAGTCCGCAGTGAGAATCAAAAAGAAGCCTTCGAGCAATACTGTCGGCCGCACGTGCACGACCGGCAACCCGGACCAGTTCAGCGCCTGTTCGGCGAGCCAGTGCAGCTTCTGCTGCGGGCTCGAGGTGGTTTCGGTAATGCTCATCTGTGCGACTGTCATCTGCGACATATTGATGAACGCCTTCACGCCATGATGTTTCGCCACCGCCGCCGCATTGACCGTGGCGGTCAGATAGTCAGGCGAAATAGACATGCCGAAATACATCGTCTCGCAGCCGGCAATCGCCCTGTGCATTGAATCGAGATCGAGCAGGTCGCCGACCACTACTTCCGCACCCATCTCGCGCAAGGCCTGCGCGCGTTCGTCTTCCTTTCGCACCATTGCGCGCACGGCTTGGCGTTGCTGCAACAGCAGTTCCGTCACGCTGCGCCCTACCGCACCAACCCGGCCCGCCGCGCCGGTGACCAGAATGGGACTTACCACGTTCTTCCCTCCTCATCGTTCGCCAAAACTGAGAGCGACTCCATCATGATCACTTCGCGTTGGTTCGTTGCGGAAGCTCTCCACCAGACTGCTCTGCCACCATGTACGCGGCGTACCAGTCGGGCCAGTTCTCGTCGCGCTGTCCTCCGGTGCGCTTCTCTTGCTCGCCGTGCGCGGACCCAGCGCCGATAGCAGGAGAGTCTCATTTGATGAAGCTCTCCTGCTGCTTGTTGAATAGTTGGCTCGGCTGACCACGATTCTCATCAGAGAGTGTGGTGTCTAACGCAGCGACCGGAAGCCGGAACGAACATCTTCAGTAATGAGCTTCGGCTGCTCCCACGCCGCGAAGTGCCCACCCTTGTCGAGCCTAGTGTACTGGATGAGCTTGGGATACGCCTGCTCTGCCCAACTCCGCGGGCACTGATAGATCTCGTCGGGAAAGGCGCTTACAGCGACGGGGATGGCGGTGCCCATCGGAACGAAAAAAGGAAGCTTGTTCTCCCGATAAAGACGAGACTGCGAAATCGCCGTATTGGTCAGCCAGGTGAGCGTTAGGTTGTCGAGAACGTCGTCGCGCGTGAGGCCTTCGGGTTGCCCGTCGAAGGACCGTGCGATCATCTCGTAACTCCGCAAGTCGTGTTCGAGGAACCAGGCCGCGAGCCCGACCGGCGAATCCGCAATCGCGTACAGCGCCTGCGGATGGCTCGCCATCATGTTGAATATGGCCAGGCCGTGAGCAAAAAAGAAGGCGAGCCGTTCAAACGCAGACTTTTCGTCAGCCGAGAGGCTGGGCGGCGGGCCGTCGCCAGACCCGAGCGCCTTGAGAATTTCAGCCGGCACGGCGGAAGGCAAGTTGATGTGGATGCCGAGCAATTCCGGGGGCGCCAACACGCCCATCTGCTCCGTAATGAACGCACCCCAATCACCGCCTTGCGCCACATATCGCGTGTAGCCGAGGCGTTGCATCAGCACGATCCAGGCGCGGGCCATGCGGGTGGTGTCCCAGCCAGTCTCGGTCGGCTTGCCTGAAAACCCGTAGCCCGCCATCGACGGGATCACAACGTGGAATGCATCGGACTCGCTCCCGCCATGGGCGGTTGGATTGATGAGCGGATCGACGAGCTTCAGCTGCTCGACGACCGAGCCAGGCCATCCGTGCGTGATGATGATCGGCAGCGCATTTTCATGTTTTGAGCGGACGTGGATGAAGTGAATGTCCAGGCCGTCGATCTCGGTGATGAAATTCGGCAGGGCGTTCAGCTTCGCCTCGCACGGGCGCCAGTCATATTCCGTCCCCCAATAGCGCGCAAGCTTCTGAATCGTCGCGAGCTGCACGCCCTGCGACGAATCGGTAACCGGTTCCTTCTCAGGCCACTTTGTGGCGTTGATGCGTCTGCGCAATTCGCTGAGCTCCTCTTCCGGAAAACTCACCTGAAACGGACGAATCGCATTCTTGTCACTGGATTGTTGCGTAGCACTGGTTTGCGTCATGGTATCTCCTTTTCATTTAGTTAACGTTCGGGGGAATGATGAATCCTTTTTAAGGTGAGCCTCTCGCCTTGACCAGGTACTGTTGCAACGCTCGACCAGCTTGGAAACCATTTTCCTGACGATGCCCATCATGCGGCCGAGGCCGGGTGTGAATGAGAAGCACCATCCCCGTTGAGCCTGCACTACTCGATGCGCAGGGTTTGCTCCATTGAGTAGCATTGATCCCAAATATAGACATCAAAGCCGGCTAGTTTGGTCGACCACTTGGGCGTGAGGCTGTTGACACACTGCGCTGCAACTCGATCAATGTATTGATCGAAGAACGCCCATGGGTTGTTCTTGTCCAGGGGGTTCAACCCTTCGCCTGGTTTGGTGGTTGCCAACGCCGTGGCTGCCGCCTGCTTCACGTCATTGTTGAACTCAGCTTGAACGTCCACGTCCGCATGTGTGCCGGTGCGCGCAACGTGACCGCCAACGTAGGTATCCCAGTCCATCTTTCGGATCTCTTCGACCTGCGCGAAATAACCGTTGATGTCCTGGGCCACTGCAAATCGACGCCAGGGCATCCAGCCCGGAAACACGATATCGACGACCATCAACACTCGCTGCTTCGGCGCATAGATAAAAATATTGCCGGGCTCGTGCCCGTTGCCATGATAAGAAAGCTCAAGCACCTGGTTTCCGACGCGTAACGTGTACTTGTCTGCGAAGGTAACGGTGGGCAGTGGCCGGTTCGGGTCGGCATCGCGCTTCAACAGTCGAAGCGTCTCTTCCTGCGCGATGATGATTGGATGACCGCCAAGCGCCTTCGCGCCGCCGATATGATCAGCATGCGAGTGGCTGTAGATAAGATGTGTAATCGGTTTGTCGCTAACTTCAGCGATCGCCTTTGGAATAAACGCCGCCAGGTTTTGCGGCGCATCGACGACTACGACGCCGTGATCGTAAACAAGAAACATCGACTGAATTGCGTTGTCGGTAATCAGGTAAAGGCCGCTTCCCATATCCTGCAAACGATATCCCTTGGCTGGATCAATAGCTGGTCCCTGCGATGAAGGCGGAACATCAAAGTATTTTGCGATCCTTACTCCTATTGGTGCGATCGGCGGCATGTTTGGATATGGTTCTCCAGCTTGTGGCCCCCTATTCGAATCACCGGATTGACCATGAACGCCGGCAGCTACTGAACAAATGACGACAACGACACCGAGCAAGAATTTTGCCCGATTGATTTCTCCGCACATTTCTCAAACTCCTTTCCGCTCACTAACTCGAAGAAACGACCGCACCAGCAAAAGCCCATCGGTCCGGAAAACTGCCATTCGGGTCTTTCCTCAGCGTGGTTGATCCGCAATCAGCCGGCAGGTTACGGGCGGGCGGCGCGCCCTGGGCGAGCCGCCCGTGACACCTGACCTACCGCAGTGATCTGAAGCCCGCGCGAACATCTTCCGAATAGAGCTCTGGCTGCTCCCACGCAGCAAAGTGTCCGCCTTTGTCGTGCTTCTTGTAGTAGACAAGATTGGAATAGGCCTGCTCTGCCCATGTCCGAGGAGCTTGAAAGACCTCGTCAGGAAACGCGCTGAACGCCGTCGGGATAGCGACATGCTTCGGGGCAAAGAAGGCGGATTTGTTTTCCCAATAGATACGAGCCGAGGAGACCGCCGTGTTCGTCAACCAGAAGAGAGTGATATTGTCGAGAACATCGTCTCGCGTGAGACCCTCGGACTGACCGTCGAAGGCGCGTGCAATGAGCGCGTAACTGCGTTCGTCGTGGTCGAGCATCCATGCTGCCAAGCCGACAGGCGAATCCTCTATTGCGTACATCGTTTGCGGGCGGGTCGACATCTCCTGAGCGTAGCCCAGGCCGTGCTGGTACAAGGATGCCAGCCGCTCGCACGCGCTTCGTTCTTCAGCTGAAAGATCGGATGGCAACGGACTGCCGGTCTGGATCGCTTTATCGATCTCTGGTGGAACCATGAAAGGCCAGGTGATGTGAATGCCGAGCAGTTCCGGAGGCGCCTGCGCAGCCATGACATCCGAGATCATCGCTCCCCAGTCACCACCTGACGCCACAAATCGTGTGTATCCCAGGCGCTTCATCAGTTCGACCCAGGCGCGCGCGATGCGGGCAGGGTCCCAACCCGTCGAGGTCGGCTGGCCGGAGAACCCGAAGCCCGGGATCGACGGAATGACCACGTGAAAAGCATCTGATGCCTTCCCGCCATGCGCCGTGGGATTAACCAACGGATCGATGATCTTCAGCTGCTCGATGATCGAACCCGGCCATCCATGTGTGACGATGAGCGGCAACGCATCGTCATGCTTCGAGCGAACGTTAATGAAGTGGATCTCCAGTCCGTCGATCTCAGTCACGTAATTCGGCAGGGCGTTCAGCCTCGCTTCGACTTTTCGCCAGTCGTAATCTTTCGCCCAATAGCTCGCGAGTTGCTGAATCGTCGCGAGCTGCACGCCTTGAGAAGCGTCGCTGACGACCTCCCGCCCAGGCCACTTGGTTGCGCTAATGCGTCTGCGCAATTCGGTAAGTTCCGCTTCCGGAACATTCACTTGAAATGGACGAATCGCATTCTTGTCGTCTGTTTGCTCGCTGCGTTGTGACGTGGCACTGGTTCGAGTCATGGTGTCCTCCTTTGAGTAGTTTTGGATCTTGTTTCCGCTGAAGTTGATCTAAGTGCGGTCATCGTCTCATTCGTGTCTGGAGTGGTGCCTCATAGCTTCCGTCCAGGTCGGTGATGCCTTCCGGCCACGGCTTTTTCGGGAACCACAAATTTGATCGTACCTTGGTCGAGGGTGTGGTGGTTCGCGTCCTCCAATTCAATGAGCACTTTGTGTGGACCGGGGGAAAGACCCATCAGGATGATTGGGTTACCACTCGCATCCGCCCACACCCATGAAGCGTCGTCGAGTCTCACATGAAGGTGTCCGACCCGCGGCGAGACAGCCAGAGCGTTTGGGCCGAACACCGGCACGAGGTGAAGGTTCTCAGCACAGTATTGGATAACCACAACTCCCCGGGCGGCGAGCGGTCCAGGCAGCGGCGGATCGATAACGATTTTCGCCGGAGGCTCACTGGCGAGCGGGATCACCGGCGCCGGTCGACATCTGTCCGAGGCGCTTTGCGCCGCAGCAGTCGACGCGCACAACAATATGACAGCGACGGATAGCAACGACGTTCCTTTCGAGCCTGTATTCTCTAGATTCGCCATATTCTTTCCTCCTATGCTTCACCTGAATCGCCGACGCAGCCCACGACGCGGACGACTTTCATTGCTCGTGACGCAGGGCCACTGGCAATGTGAACGTCACGGTCTTGGTCTGTCCGGGGACGATTTGGTGGTTGGCGTTGACCAACTCAATCCGAACCTTGTGCTGGCCGACGGGCAAACCGGCGATGTCGATCGTATTGTTGTCGCTCGCATCCGCCCACCACCAAGGCAGGTCGTCAACGGTGATGTGCAGATGCCCGACACGCGGAGATACTTTGGTGGCACCCTCGCCGAACACCGGTGCGATGCGCAAGTTCTCCACCCGGTACTGAATCCAGACGACTCCCAGGGCGAGTCCTTCTGGAAGCGGTTGGTCCACGATCAGTTTGGGTGCCGGCTCGTTCTTGATTTCGATGTACGGAGTGACGCCGCGAACCTGCCTCGCGCTCTGCAGGGCGGGCTCTGCCGCACTCTGAGGGGCGGGTCCTGCATCGGCGCGTATAGATGTTTGGGCCAGGACGACGATAACGCCGGCCAACGCTGCAACCGCAAGCAACATGAAAGTAATCCTTTTCATAATGGTTCCTCCCTCAAATACGCGGTAAATGAAAAGTGTTCAGAAGACTCGTTACATCAATCAAATTCTTAGCAAAAGATCCGGACAAGCTCGCTGTTGAATGCTTCCTTAAGTTGAGTCACGGTGTTCTCCACTTAAGCTCGTTTATCGGACGTCTCCGATTCATTCTGTTCATCGGAGGCACGGAGTACACCACAAGCGCAAAGGCGAATCTATTGGACGAAGGTATCGATCGATACTTTGGTATTAGTTGGGGTGCGAGCGGCGTCTGGTGATGCGGACCAAGCGATAGCATAACCTCAAAATATCAGGTTGAAATTCACCTTGGACTTCAGGTGTAGTTCAGCTAAGCGTAACTTGGGTTGCTTATAAGTCGAATTCCAGCGCCCCCAGAAGAAATGCCGGGTACACTCTTCAGCAAGACGTTTGCCCTGGAGTGTTGCTGACGTGGGCCACGCTGGTGCTACAATCAGCCGCAAATCTACAGCCGAGCCTTTTTCTTCCCCCGTAAGAGTGGCGCTTTCTCGTGCCATACAAATCACACGGAAAATACGCGAAATGGATATTGAACTCAGACGCTTCGTCGAGGCGCTTCCGGATCTCGAAGGGATAGTGGCATGCCTGAAACCATCCAGGTAAGACCCTGGCCCACGCGCTTGGCTGCGGGTTCGGGTGTCTTCATGGCGGCATTAGGTCTGGCTGTACTGGTTGGCTGGTTCTCACACACCCCTACGCTTATCCAGTTTGGACCACAACTGCCACCGATGACGCGCAACGCAGCCGCGTGTTCCCTGCTGTGTGGACTCGCCCTGCTTATGGTAGTTCTCAGTGGTCCACGTTGGTTGACAATCGCGTGTGCGGGAATAGTCAGCGCCATAACCATCCTCACCGTCGGCGAATACGTCTTCGGAGTGAATGTCGGGATTGACGATCTACTGGGGCTGCCTTACATCCCCATCCGAGTGTCGAGCCCGGGACGCATGGCGCCAGTGGCGGCGATCTGTTTCGGCTTGGGTTCCCTTGAGCTGCTGCTGCTACCCAAAATTCTATCGAAGGGGTACTCGCTGTTACTGGGCTTGACCGGCTCGATCATCGCGGCCGCTGGGATTGCAACGTGCATGGCCTTTGCGCTCGGGTCGAGCGATGTTGTCGGCTGGGGTCACGATAGCCGAGCGTCGCTCCCTGCTGCAGTCGCCCTCTGGGTCTTTGGGTTTGGCATACTGGCGCTGGCCTGGCGCGTTGAAACGGACCGGGCCGGTACTCCCAGATGGTTGCCGATCAGCATAGGGATCGGAGTCGCCACCTGCAGCCTTGGTTTGTGGCAAGCGCTGATCGGCGATGGATACGCACCGTTCGCGCTGTTACCTGCAGTCGCCCTCGGTGGCGGGGCTTTGATGGCGCCAATCTTCGGGTTGACGGTTTACCTGGCGCAACGTGCATACACACAGGCCGCCGCGCTACGACAAAGTGAAGCGCGCAAGTCAGCGATCCTGGATTCGGCACTCGACTGCATTATGACGATCGATCACGAAGGCAGGATCACTGAGTTCAATCCAGCTGCGGAGCGCACCTTTGGTTACCGTCGGCACGAAGTGGTGGGCAAGGAGTTGGCCGATGTCATCGTCCCGCCATCACTGCGGGAGCAACACCGGCAGGGGTTTGCCCGCTATCTCGCCACGGGCAATGCGCGCGTGCTTGGTAAGCGCGTCGAGATGACTGCAGTGCGCGCTGACGGTTGCGAATTCCCCGTCGAACTAGCGATCACACGCATCACTTTGGACGGACCACCCTCCTTCACAGGCTACCTACGCGACATAACGGAACGGAAGCGCGCGGTCGAACGGCTGCAGGCCAATCAGGACCTGCTCGCTCTCGCACAGAAATCCGCCCGCGCGATGGCTTTCGATTGGTACGTCCAACAAGAAGTCAACGTCTGGTCGCCCGAGCAAGAAGCCTTGCACGGCATGCCACCCGGCAGTTTCGACGGCACCTACCTTAGTTGGAAGCGGACGATTTACCCGCCAGACTGGCCGGTAGTTCTCAAAGCCATCAAACACGCCGAGGAGACTGGAGATGTGACGGCAGAGTGGCGCGTCAGGTGGCCCGACGGCAGTCTTCATTGGCTGGCAACAAATGGTCAGATGTTTTTCGATGATCAGGGCAAACCATTTCGCATGGTCGGATTTACGGCCGATGTCACGCGTCGAAAACTTGTCGAGGAAGACTTACGTCGCGGCGAGGCGTTCCTCGCTGAAGCCCAACGGCTCACCTCAATCGGCAGCTTCTCCTGGGTCGTCGCGACCGATGAACTCACCTGGTCAAAGGAACTCTATCGCATCTTTGAGTTAGACCGGGGTGTTCCCGTAACGTTCGGGCTGATTGGTACCCGAGTCCATCCAGAAGACTTGCAGTTATTCAAGGAGCACGTTGCGCGCGCTCGTCGAGATGGCGGCGATGTGGAATTCGATTTCCGGTTGCAGATGCCGGACGCTTCGGTCAAGCAGATGCACGTCGTCGCTCATAGCGGTCAAAACGAGAACGGACAAATGGAATACATTGGCGCAGTGCAAGACGTCACCGAGCGCCGTCTGTCTGAAGAAGCGCTCAGCGAAGTTCGCTCGGAGCTCGCACACATGACGAGGGTCATGAGCCTGGGGGCGTTGACTGCGTCGATCGCACATGAAGTCAACCAGCCGCTGTCAGGCATCATAACCAACGCCAGCACCTGTCTGAGGATGCTGGATGCCAACCCTCCAAACGTCGAGGGCGCGCGACAAACCGCGCAGCGCACGATTCGGGATGGCCACCGAGCGTCTGACGTAATCACGCGATTGCGCGCCCTCTTTAGCAAGAAGGACGCTACGACCGAAGCGTTAGATCTGAATGAGGCTATTCAAGAAGTAATTGCGCTCTCGCGGAGTGAACTTAATAGAAGCCAGGTGATTTCGCGAGTCGAACTCGCCCACGACCTGCCGCTGGTCACGGGCGATCGTGTTCAACTTCAGCAGGTTGTGCTGAATCTGCTCCTGAATGCGGCCGACGCAATGAACGGCGTAGACGATCGTCCGAGGCAGTTGATCGTCAGAACCAAGCAAGACGAAGATGAGCAGGTGTGCGTGAGCGTGCAGGACGCAGGCGTCGGTTTTGGACCTCAAGGAGTGGACAAACTTTTCGAACCGTTTTATACCACCAAGAATGGCGGCATGGGGATAGGGTTATCAGTCAGTCGCTCCATTATCGAAAGTCACCAGGGCCGTCTCTGGGCAACACCAAACGATGGCCCGGGAGCTACATTTTCGTTCTCCATTCCCCAGGTAACGAACAACCGAAACTAAAACACAATAGACGCGCCCGGCACGGTCGAGACATCGTTCGTAAAGAAATTCACGGTGCGCTTCTCAGGGTGTCGCTCCGAGCACGCCGCACCATTCTTCCGTCAACGACCCAGGCACTGACTCAAGAAGTAATTCATCGACATAACACCAGCCCCACTCTTCATCCGTTTCAAAGGATTTGATTAACGGGTGATTGGTTGTATGAAAATGCTTTGCCGCGTGCTTGTTCTTTGAATCGTCACAGCAGCCGACGTGACCGCAGGTTACACAAAGGCGCAAATGGAGCCAGCGCTCGCCCATTTTCAAACACTCTTCACAGCCATTCGGCGTTCTCGGAGAAACATTGTCAATTTCAAACAAATGAGAACAGCAGTTCATTGCTGAAATCCTCCTGTTAGTGAAAGCCCTCCTCAGAGTGCCGCGGACTTGCATCGCGTTACGGCAAGCTCATCATCGTGGGCGGCACATCGCAAACCACTTCGACAACCTGATTCGGCTTCTGGAAGTCTTAAAAAGAATTCTTCCAGTTCCTTTGGACGATGAAACCCAACTTGTAATGGACCTTACGAATCATCTGTTAGCTGGTCTTGTCGCTTGCTCGTTGGAAACGTCTAACGCGTTTTCAGCCTGACGATTGTGGAAGCTATCCTCTTCAAGGTCGTCCTCGCCTGGGTCATCCAAGGTTACTAACAACTCCAAGTCTCCTTCGCTCATGTAAACCTCCAGACCAATTAACTTCGACTTAACCTGGTAAACAGTGCTTATTCGTGGAATGGCGCATTCAACAAATAATCCACGGTCGATACCGGCTTGTAACCCGGCACAAAGCGCTCGCCAAAATCACGTGCGAAGTTGTCGTAAGTTGTCGTTGGGCGCGTCTCGACTATCCGGCAGACCGCTTGCGTGAATCGTTCCTTCATTCCCAGCCGCGGAAACGCCTCAACGATTTCAGTTACCTCGGCATCGCTCAACGTCTCGTAACCCCAGCCACCCCAATCAAGGCCGATGCCCATCGTCACCACTGCAATCTCGGCCTCTTTGTAAAGCGCGATGGAAGGCGTCGAGTTGAGCGCAACTCCGTCCCAGATCAACTGAGTTCGACGATCATCCATGCCCTCGTTGCGAGCGAAGTCGCGGGCGGCATTCGCGCCCTCCACTTCAAATCGCAGTGGCCCGTCGAGGGCTTCCGCCAAACCCAAGTCGTGCAAAATCGCGGTTACTGCCAGAACCTCGCCGTCATGCGCAATCTGTTTGCGTTGCGCGACAATTGCTGCAAAGAGCCACGATCGCATGACGTGATTAAAGAGATAGGGCTCAGACCGCTCGCGTGCGAAGTCAATCGCACGCGAAATCAGTGTCGTGTCGGGCACGGAGACGCCTGCCAATAAGCGTGTGGCGACATTGGATTGTGCTCTCTGGGCAATTGAAGTCATATCACACCCTCCTCGTCCTACGTACATTGCTTTCAAAGACGGAGCCCACAACGTCATCTATGACGCCGTCGCCGACTTTTGGCCTGCAACGAACGCGAGCAGATCGGCGTTGATTTGATCTGCATGCGTGGTCGGCATGCCATGCGGAAAACCGGGATAGAACTTCGTTGTCGCATTCTTGAGCAGCTGGGCGGAAAGGGGTCCCGCATCAGCGAAGGGCACGATCTGGTCATCCTCTCCATGCATCACCAGTGTCGGCACATCGATCTGCTTGAGATCCTCGGTGAAGTCGGTTTCCGAGAATGCCTTGACACAGTCGTACTGCGCTTTGATCCCGCCCATCATGGCCTGCCGCCACCAGTTATCTCTGACGCCTTGCTTGATGTCGGCGCCCGGCCGGTTGTAACCATAAAACGGAAGCGTAAAATCCTGGTAATACTGCGGGCGGTTTTTAGCCACGCTCTCGCGAATCTGATCGAAAACTTCGATTGGAATACCGCCTGGATTTTTGTCAGACTTGACCATGATTGGTGGAACAGCACTGATTAGCACCGCTTTAGCTACTCGTCCTTTGCCATATCGAGCCACGTAGCGCGCGACTTCTCCTCCGCCGGTCGAGTGGCCAAGGTGGATGGCATCGCGCAGGTCGAGCTTTTCAACCAACTCGTTAACATCAGAGGCGTATGTATCCATCTCGTTGCCGGTTATCGTTTGGGTGGAACGCCCATGGCCTCTACGGTCGTGAGCAATGACACGATAACCCTGATCAAAAAAGAACATCATCTGGGCATCCCAGTCGTCAGCCGATAAAGGCCAGCCATGGTGAAAGAACAGCGGCTGTCCCTCGCCCCAGTCCTTGTAATAAATCTGCGTTCCGTCTTTCGTCGTAATGGTGCTCATAACATTCTCCTTATTGTTGTTTCCGCCAACCTCAAATTTTCCGGTGCAAACATGGGAGCGTTGCGCTTCACTCCCTGGGCATCACGCGGGTTGGGAGGCTGTCTTCACCGCCGCATCCGCGTTGTCCTCCACCCGACCGATGTCGCCATCGACGATTACTTTATAAGTCTTGAGCGGATCCTTCGCTGGACCGCGCAGAACTTCACCCGTACACACGTTGAATTGCGAGCCGTGCAACGGACACGTCACTGTTGAGCCGTCAAGTGTGCCCTTGCTTAGCGGACCTTGCCGGTGAGTGCACTTATTCTGCGTGGCGCAGAAATCTCCGTTGACGTTAAAGACAGCCGTCTCGCCAACCAGCAGGGCCGATCCCGGCGCCACTTCGTTTGCCCGAAATTCATTTGCCTTCAGCGTGGCAGGATTCGGAGCGGCGGTTGGTTGAGCGTTCGGAGCCTGGCTGCCGGAATCGTTAAGCCAGTCTTCGAAGCGTGTCTCGCCAAGTTGTGCGTTATCGCCCGGCACGATACTGCGCTCGCTCAACTCGGTGCCGAAGTATTTTGCGTGAGGATCAGCCACGACCTCGCGCGAATCGTTGAGCGCCCTGAGTCGTTGCCGGATGAGTTCGTCGAAACGAAACGCTTCGGGGCCGGCGATTTCAATTGCGCCATTCAATGGTGAACTCGTGGCCACTTCAAACAGCGCATTCACGACATCGTCTGAGGCAATTGGCTGGAACAGGACTGCCGGCAGGTGAACGCTATTCCCTACGGTGGCCTCGTCGGCGATGCGCTTGACGAACTCGAAGAATTGAGTTGAATGGATGATCGAGTAAGGGATCGAACCTTCCTT
>Ga0070698_100006765_pt1 | contig 12429 bp, 12 predicted proteins | sample KBSK1502metaG_FD_65477 | JGI IMG/M metagenome (GOLD analysis project Ga0070698, IMG submission 65477) | Corn, switchgrass and miscanthus rhizosphere microbial communities from Kellogg Biological Station, Michigan, USA - KBS K1-50-2 metaG | ecosystem: Host-associated > Plants > Roots >...
ACTTTGGACAAGATCCCACTAGTCATCTGTACTTCAGTTCCACTATCCTTCACCTATGCCTCTCGTGGCCGTGATTCCTCAACCCAACGCACCTGTCGAAGTGCGTGAAGTTCCCTTTCCAGATCTGGAACCGAACTCAGCACTGCTTGAAGTTGAGCTGTCAGAAGTCTGTGGAACCGACCTCTCTTTGCAGCGGGGATTATTACAGGGTGTCCCTTATCCACTCGTTCCTGGTCACGTGGCAGTCGGGCGGCTGCAGAAAATTCGTGGCGAACTGTTCGATATCAATGGCAACGCTTTCCATGAAGGTGATCGCATCACGTTTCTGGATGTTCATCGTACTTGTAATGCTTGCTGGTACTGCCTGGTCGCAAAAGCAAGTACTCGTTGTCCCCACCGAAAGGTCTACGGCATCACCTACGGATTGGACGACGGACTCTGTGGCGGCTGGGCCACCCATATCTATCTGAAACCCGGCACGCACTGCATACGAGTAGACGCGCACCCAGAGACATTCATGGCCGGGGGTTGTGCGCTTCCGACCGCGCTTCATGCGGTAGAACGCGCTGAAGTGCGCATAGGCGATACTGTGTTGGTACTGGGTTCTGGACCAGTGGGTATAAACACAATCCTCATGGCGCGAATGAGCGGTGCTCTGAGGGTGCTGTGTATTGGTGCGCCGCAGTCGCGTTTGAATGCGGCAATGGAAGCGGGAGCGTCAGCGGTATTGAATATAGAAACGAATGATGAAACGGCCCGGCTGAATTGGGTTCGGGAACAGACGTCAGGTCGTGGAGCGGATGTAACGATCGAAGTTGCTGGTGTTGCTGAGGCTGTCGTTCAGGCAATGAGATTCACTCGAGATGCTGGGCGCGTTGTCGTGGTTGGACAATACACAGATCATGGCCCTGTCGAGTTGAATCCACATTCGGATCTAAACAAGAAACATCTGGATGTGCGCGGTTGTTGGGGTTCAGACTTTTCGCACTTCTACCGCGGGGTGCAGATTGTGTCGGACACAACCTCGTCATCCGCCTGGAAGGCGATGAAGCTGTCGAGATCTGGTCTAGTTGATGCGAATGAAGCACTCGCGAGCGTGGGGTCAGGTAGAATTCTAAAGGCGCTAATTGATCCGAATTGATCCGAAGATGAATACGATGGTGTAGTAGTAGTTCTGTGGGCGTCAAACAAAATCCCCCACACGGCAGTGTGGGGATGGTTCAGATCCTTTCTTACAGCAATGCAAGAACATATTTAGCGCGGCTGCGAAGTGCTGTGGGGCGCCCCGTAACCTTTCGCAGTTGGCGCTAGTTCAGAAAACGGAAAGCTTGTAGAAAGGATTTGAACCATCCCCACACTGCCGTGTGGGGGATTCGCCTACCGATCACGGTTGGTCTCACGGCCTCTTCTCTGCCGCATTTCATCTCTCAGAGTCTGAAATTGTTTCCACTGATCCGCGTTCAAAACCTGTTGCAACCGCTCATCTGCCTGTCGCCTGATGTCAGTCATCTTAGGCTCAGACTCTTTGCGCAATGCTCGTAACTGTTCGCGGGTGTCGCCAAAGATCTGCTGCACTTTCGTCTTCTGATCAGCGTTGAGCTGAAGCCGCTCCGACAACTGTTCAAATCGATCTCGCGGTGCGACGTTGCGCGCTAGGCCACGGTAAACGTTTAGAGCCAGGATGCCGGCCGTGAATCCAAGCAGAAAGATGACTGCAGCTGCGACGCGAACCTGCCATCTGTTTTTATCAATGATGTTCATAGTTACTTCGCCTCATCTTCCTCCGCATAGATTGTGCTCAGCACTTGCTCGTAACTCATTTGGTCCTCGCTGCCCTGTTCCAGAATCACTGACTCCGCAGAGTAAGCCGTGACTGCTTGTTCAGAAGGCGAGGTCAATGGAGCGGGCACCGCAAAACTCAATGCCGCAAGCGCAACCGTTGCCACTGCCATTGAGGAAACAAGTGCTCCAGCTGACTTCCAAAGGCGCTGCCAGGCAGGAAAATTCTCAACTGCCTGTCGTTCTCGCAGGGCCGCCATTACTCTCGTCTGAAAGAACGGTGTTGGTTCGATCGCGACTTGAGCGCGTCCCTTAATCACGAGGCTCGAAAGCATTGCTGCCTGATAGGCATTTCCGCACTCAAGACACTTCTTGCTATGGGCCTGCACTACGGCTAACTGGTCCGCAGACAAGCTGGCGACTGGTGCGCTATCCAGAATCTCTATGATGTGTTCATCCCTCATTACTGACGGTACCTCCAATTCGAGGCTTCTGCTCTTTCCTCCTCAGGAGCTTTTCCATCGCTTCACGAACCTTCTTACGCGCTCTAAATGCCCGCACCTTCACTTTTGACTCTGACCAACTTGTTGCGTCCGCCACTTCCTTTACCGATGCGTCTTCACCATCAATCATCAACAACACCTGCCTGTCCTCCGGTGACAAAACGTCGAGCACTCGATCCGCCAAGTCTGCTGCTATCAAACTCTCCTCTACGGACTGCTGTGGCCCACTCCCAACATCGGAAGACTGTTGCTCAAGCCACGTGGTCTCGTTTTCCGTCAAATCCGAGACTGTCAATTCTGGTCTTCGCCTGGCAGTACGGAGCATGTTCAAGCAAGTGTTTGTCGCAATCCGTGTCAGCCATCCTTCCATTGAACCACGACCTTCAAAACTGCTGAGCTGCGTGAAAGCCTTGAGGAAAACTTCCTGCGCTGCTTCTTCAACTGAACTCCGCTGTCGAAAAAACCGGCTCGCAACACTGAACACTCGTGGACTGTAACGACGTACTATCTCCGCAAATGCAAACTCGTCGCCGTCTTGCGCCTGACGCGCCAGCTCTAAGTCCGAGGCCTGTTCCTGCCCGTTTGTCAGATGCGGTCCTCATCGGTTTTACGGATGGCGGACCCTTGGTAGTTGCAGCCCGCCATTTCCGTGGGGGAGACGCTTACTCGTTATCGCCTCCGCGCTTTTCGCCGCGTCGTGCTTTGAACTGCGCTTTGGACTGTTCCAGCTGGGCTTTTTGCTCAGCAGTCAAAACGGAAAGGCTTTCCTGATGCAACTTGAATCGCTCACCCATGAGCTTGGCTTCAAGACTCGCCATCTCCGTCAGTTTCTGAGTAGCCAGCGCTTCGTTGAACGTACCGCCTTCACTCGCCTGACGCAACTCCTGCCGTTTGGCATGAAGCTGTTCGCGCAAGGGCTTGTTGCGCTCGGCAAAGCTTGCGCGGATCTGTTTCATCTTCGCTTGCTGGTCCTCAGTTAAGTTCAGCTGTCGGAAGGCGTCACCATGCATGCCTCCCCAGCCATGTTCTCTTCGTTCACCTCGACCGCCTCCACGTTGGCCGCGCCATTCCTTGTGCGCACCCTGTGCATTGTCCTGACTAGTTGAAACTGTCTGGGCAATGGCGATTGAAGTAGCCAAAGCAATAGCTGAGAGAGTAGCGATTGCCAGTATCTTAAACCGTGGTTTCTTCATCTTTATTCAGTTACTCCTAATTTCCTTGTTCTCTTGATTCGGGGAGCCTTCCGAATAGACAGACACCGGTTAGAAGTCCCTGGTTACAGAAGCGGTCAAATATTGCCGATTGCCGATTTCCGATTTCCGATTGCCAATTGCCGATTTCGATTGAGTTCAGCCGCAAAACCTCTGACGTTCTCATTGTTCACAGCAGCGAAATAGGAAACAAATCGGCAATTGGCAATCGGAAATCGGCAATATTTGTCCGCTCTGTAACCAAACGCAAAAGAAAGGTGTCTGGAAGTACAGGGAGTTAGCACAACATTTTTCACTGAGATTGATAAGGTAAAGGCATGTCGACCCAAACAATTCGAGAACAACCCGCAGTAACGAGCCTCAACGGTGGCAGAAGTATCAGTTGGATCAAAGAGGCATTTGCGAGACTTCTTGCCGAAAAGAAGAAGTTGATACTCGGCGGTGGCGCAATGGCCATCGTTGTGCTGGCAGGGCTTTACTTCTGGGGTGGCGATTCTTCGTCCACTCAATACATGACCGTGAGGATAGAACGCGGAAACCTTCGCAATACGGTAACCGCGACTGGCACGTTGCAGGCAGTAACCACCGTTCAGGTAGGCAGTCAGGCATCCGGGACAATCTCGGCTCTTTATGCGGACTTCAATTCACTCGTTAAAAAAGGCCAAGTGATTGCGCAACTTGATCCGGCAGTTTCCAAAGCTCAGGTTGACCAGGCTCGAGCCAATCTCCAACAGGCACGTGCAAGCTTGGTGCAATCCCAGGCTGCGGTCGTGAATTCGCGGGCAGGAGTGAAGGATGCACAGGCTAAAGGTCTTGCCGCAATGTCTACAGTGCAAAACAATCAGGCTGGTGTGTCGGGAGCTGAGGCTAACGTTGCTGTGCTCAAAGCACAACTGGAAGATGCGCTCAGCCTTCTTAAACAACAGGACTCGTTGCTAAAGGCCGGTGTCATCGCACAAAGAGATTACGACGTATCGCAAACGGCATATAAGACCGCTGAGGCACGTTACAACCAGGCAGTCTCGCAATTGAATCAAGCGAAGTTAACCGAGCAGTCGGCATCAAGTGCCGGCATCGCTCAGTCGCAGGCCGCCGTCGACCAGTCGCAGGCTCAAGTTCAGCAGTCGCAGGCTCAGGTGCAACAAGCAGCGGCCCAAGTTCAACAAGCTCAGGCAGCTTTGAGTCTCGCAGAAGTCAATCTTAGTCATACAACAATCGCCTCGCCTATAGACGGTATCGTGGTTTCACGCGACGTGAACGTTGGTCAGACGGTTGCCGCAAGTTTGTCGGCTCCAACTCTTTTCACCATCGCCAATGACCTGACGCAGATGCAGGTAATCGCAAATATTGATCAGGCAGACATTGGTCTAGTTGAGCAGGCGAAGTCGGTAAAGTTCTCGGTCGACGCATTTCCAGGAAAAGACTTCGACGGCAAGATCGAACAGCTGCGTATTAACCCTCAGAACGTGCAAAACGTTGTCACATATAACGTGGTCATCGACGTCAACAATCCAGATCAGAAACTCAAGCCAGGGATGACTGCAAACCTGACGATCACGATTGACGAACGCAACAACGTTCTTAAGGTTCCCAACTCAGCGCTGCGATTCACTCCGCAGGATGCAAGTGTGCAGAGGAGCGGTTCAGGATCTGGAAACTCGAATTTCCAAAACCGTCGGCGTGACCAAAGCGATGGAGCGAATGGATCACAACAAGGCAATGGCGGCGAAAGTAACTTTGCTCCTGCATCGGCCCCGGTGCTGGCGGGACAGACACGTTTGGTTTGGGTCCTGGGCCAGGATGGCAAACCGCAACGGCGAAGGATCAAAGTTGGTTTGACGGATGGAGCTTCAACCGAAGTTGTCGAGGGCAACCTGAACGAAGGCGAAATGGTCATCACAGGCCAGACAATTTCAGGATCAAAGACGCAAGCGACTCAGACAGGTACGCCAGGCTTTGGTAATGCTCCACGAACACCGGGCGCGGGCGGAGGCCGAAGATAATGTCTAGTGCGTTGATAGTTGAGCCGAGAGAATCACAGGTTCATGACGTTCTGGCAGCACAACTGCCCGAAGCTCGTCCTGTGATTCAGCTCGAGCATATTCACAAGACATACACGATGGGCGATGTCGAGGTTCACGCTTTGCGCGGAGTTTCTCTCACGATTAGAGAGGGCGAGTTCGTTGCCATCATGGGTGCGTCCGGTTCGGGCAAATCAACCACGATGAATATCCTCGGCTGTCTGGATCGCCCGACTCGAGGTAGCTACATCCTGGACGGAGAAGATGTTTCAGAGATGTCGAAGGATGAACGCGCCGACATTCGCTGCAAGAAGATTGGTTTTGTCTTCCAGGGGTTCAATTTGCTTTCCCGAACTTCGGCTTTGGAAAACGTTGAGCTACCAATGCTCTATTTGGGTGTTGACTCAGCTCAGCGCCATCAACGAGCAAAGGAAGCATTGGCCGCCGTAGGATTGGCGGGACGTGAACAGAACCATCCAAACCAACTCTCCGGAGGTCAGCAGCAACGAGTGGCGGTGGCCCGCTCTCTCGTCAACAGCCCGGCATTGATCCTTGCGGATGAGCCAACAGGCAATCTCGACTCGCGGACATCGGTCGAAGTAATGGAAATCTTCCAGCGACTCAATCGAGAAATGGCAATCACACTCGTGCTGGTTACACACGAAGCCGATATAGCGCAGTATGCTCAGCGCGTGATTGTTTTTAAGGATGGCAAGATTAAATCGGACTATCAGATTGAGAATCAACGAGACGCAGCTGAAGAATTAAAGAATATGCCGGCAATCGAAGATGACGAAGACGATGACTAATCGGCAATCCCGACGAGTCGGGATCGGCAATCGGAAATCCCTATGACTTTATTAATGATCATTCGCGTTGCCTTGCGAGCTCTTGTGAGAAACAAGATGCGCGCCGCATTAACCATGCTCGGCATAATTATCGGCGTCTCTGCGGTCATCGCCATGGTCAGTATCGGGCAAGGGGCGTCTGCTTCTGTGCAAGCTCAGATCGAGAGCATAGGCACTAACCTGCTGTTTGTGAGTGCCGGGGCCCAAAACGTCGGTGGTGTTCGAAGCGGTACAGGCGACAGCGGAACAAACACGCTGACCGTTGAAGACCTCGATGCGGTCAAGCGTGAAGTGCCCAGCGTTTCCATGGTGACCCCGGCTGTGAATGCAAGATCACAACTGGTTGCAGGCAACATGAATTGGAACACGTCGGTTCAGGGTGTAAGCGAACAGTATCCAGAGATACGAAAGTGGACTGTGCAGAACGGTACGTTTTTTACCGATGCCGATGTACGCACAGCTGCGCGAGTAATCGTGATTGGCCAAACCCTGGCGGATAACTTGTATCCGGGAACCGATCCTGTGGGTCAAACAATTCGCGTGATGAGTCTTCCCTTTCGAGTGGTTGGAGTAATGGCGAGGAAGGGACAGGATCAGCAGGGGCGTGATCAAGATGACATTGCCTTCGCTCCTTACACCACAGTTCAAAAGAAAGTCCTTGGCAGTCCCCGCGTGCAGATAGCCTATGTCTCGGCCGTGTCGCAGGATGCAACCTATACGGCGCAATCGCAAATTACTGACTTACTGCGTCAGCGTCATAAACTCACCGCGAGTGAGGGAAACGACTTTACGGTCCGAAACATGACTGATATCGCGGATGCGGCGAACGAGACGAGCAATACGATGACCATTCTCTTAGCGTGTATCGCCGGTGTTTCGCTACTCGTGGGTGGAATCGGCATTATGAACATCATGCTGGTGTCGGTCACAGAACGTACAAGAGAGATTGGTATTCGAATGGCAATCGGCGCCAGGTCGTCGGCGGTGCGGAGTCAATTCCTGATTGAGTCGATTGTTCTGAGTCTGATTGGTGGAACAATTGGCATTATCTTGGGAGTGGTCTTCTCGCTCGCAATCCCAAAGCTTCTTGGTTGGCCCACCCTGGTTTCGACAATGGCTATTGTGGGGTCAGTGTTGTTCTCGGCGGCGGTCGGGATCTTCTTTGGTTACTACCCCGCGCGGAAGGCCGCTTCGTTGGATCCTATTGAAGCGCTCAGGTACGAGTAACAGGAGCAGGAGCAAGAAAAATCATTGGTCATATATCATTTGCCATTTTTCATTTGCCATTTTTCTTAACGGTCAGCTGGCCAAATTACAAGTGGGTTGTGGACCCCAACAAATGACAAAATGAAAAATGGCAAATGATATATGACCAATGATTTTTTTCCTGCCCACTGCTCCTCTTACTTTATGCGCTTCGCTGGAAACATCCTCGTCGTCCGCTGAATGTTCACCTGAACAACCTGCCCCTTGTCGTCCCTAATGAATTTGAACGAAGCATCCGCATCTTTAACGAAAAACTCGGTCTCTGACTCGGGAAACATTTCTGACCACGGCAGCCCGGCCGCGCTTGGGGGCAACGGTACTGGCATCGCCCGGCTCATCAACTTGTCTCCTTCTCGTACCACTTTCAAAATGAATCCCGGCATGATTTCGTATTCACCTGCGTAATCATCGTAGATCTTCGGATCTATTTTGACGATTACTCGTTCTCGGGGACGATAATCGGGCCAACCATATTCCGCGGCAATGCTGCGAAGAATCTCAATGACGAGCTCGGCACCGTTTTCAGCGTTAGTCATAACGACTGCGCCCTGACCTGAATTCATGTAGCCAACAAATCTGGATTTGAAGCCGACATTTGATCCGCTAAAGGTGAATCGCTCTGATGGACCTTTACCATCGACCATTACGCCAAGGCCAACATTTTCGATTTGAGGAGTTAGCATCTCCTTCGTCATTGTCGTTGAAATCACTTTGTGCGATTTTCCAGCTCGTGCTTGCTGCAACTCGATGACAAAGCGCGCTAGATCGGTAGGTGTCGTCCACAATCCGGCCGGGGCGAGTTCCGGCAACACAAAACCTCTTCCCTCCATCTCCTTACCGTCTGGCAGATGACCAGCGGCTGAGTTTGACGACAGTTGTTGTGGCAATGGTTGTTGAAAAGTACTGCGAGTCATACCAAGCTTCTTGAGTACAGTTTGCTGCATTAATTGTTCGAACGGCTGCTTAGTAACGTCAGCAAGCAACTGTTGAAGGACGATATATCCGCCACCGGAATACTTGAAGCCTGCTCCAGGCACACTTGCCACACGCACAGGAGCAGAATTCGCGGGCTTCTGGCCATCGAGGATCTGCAACAACGTCGGCAAAGGCTCGTTGACCGAATAACCAAGAAAGCCAGAGACAGTTAGACCAGCATTGTGCGTGATCACCCGTCTCAGTGTGGGCTTTTGTGTCGCAGTGAATTCGTTCTCGGGCACTTTCCAGCTGCGCAGATATTTATTGACGTCCTCGTCGAGAGCCAACTTCTTCTTCTCAATGAGCGCAAGTGTCGCAAATGCTGTGATCGACTTGCTGATCGAGGCCGCCTGGAAAAGTGTTTCGGCATTGACTGGTTGGGTGCCCCCGATTTCCAACATGCCAAATCCGCGCGCCCATTCGAGTCGACCATTATTTATCACTGCGATACTCACACCGGGCGTTTTGTAAACCTTCATCCGATCAGCCAGTCGCATCCGAACCGGCGTTTCGCCCTTGAGCACCGCGGGCAGAAGGAGGCCGTTCTCCACTCGCTCAATTCGTTTAGCCAGATCTGCCTTTGAGATATCTCTTGGCTTGTCGTTGTCCTGTACTAAAAGCGCCTGGCCTTGCCCACGCGACATCAGTCCAACAACGATCGCAAACAACACTACGCCCTTCTGCAATGCACGATTACTTCTCATTGACAGCTCCAAAGAGTTTGATTGTTCAGGAAACTAATTCAGATTTTGGGAAAACCAGAGATTGATTTAGCTCATTGGCTGCTCACCTCAGGGTGAGACCAGTTTTGCGTTGACTTTGCCCATGCGAAGTGCACGCCTAGCCAAAACAAAAAGCTGCCTATATAAGCTGTCACAATATTGAGAGCGTTGAAGGGCGATGGATCGCGAACAGCTATGACAGCTATAACTATCAGGAGCGCTGCATGAACGACAAGAAGCGTTCTTAAGGCCACTCGGAACGAATTCAGTTTGGCGGTCTTGGCCAGCAAAAACACAATAATGTTGGCGACGACTCCAGCCGACACTAGGGCGTCGAGAAAGTACCCAAGGACAAAGAACCAGGCAGCGCCATGCTTTTTTCCGTAGCTCAAAAGAAATAAAGCAAGTGCAATAATTAGAACGAAACCAAATATTCCGACTAGATCCTTTTTCAAGGTGTTCATAAATGAGTTCTCCCTGGCACCGCGTTCTTTAGCAGCGCTCATTATCAGATCACTTAAAGTGTGAAGCCAAAGACGAAAGATGGTTCCAACCCGCGAGCCCTGCTGTTCAGCTCGGTAACAATCGCGAAACACCTGAAGCATCTGGGGCCCGAAGACGCGACGAAAGTCCGATGGGTATGCAAACAACAGCAACTCATAGAGTCGAAAGGAAATGTTGCTACTGGTTCTTTGCATGTCGTTTCTAAACGCTGCGGGCTGACAACAGTTTCTTAAGCCTTGCAGTCTTCACCAATCTCGCAAGACGTTCCGCCTCAGCAACCGCGAGGCGATAACCAAAATCACTCAAACGGTAATAACGGCGCCGCTCATCATCGAGCTCGGGGTCAGGACGTTCACCTAGTTCCTCAATAAGACCAGATTGCAGCATTCGTTTGATCGAACCATACAATGTTCCTGGACCCATCCGGACTTTTCCTTCAGTGCGTTCGTCAACCTCGCGCATGATGTCGTAGCCGTGCCTGTCCCGATCCGCGAGCGCCAACAGGATGTGGAACATGGCGGGCGTCAATGGCAACAAGTCTTCCGGGTTCTTTTCTTTAGTCATCAAGAGGTCCCTGTATCGCTTCACGCTATATCGACGCGCGATATAGTAGAGGGCGGAACGAATTCTGTCAAATGATTTTTTGGCGAGAGCTTTAATGTCCGATATGCTTTAGCTTGTCGTTGTCTCATCTCCAATCTACGTAGGTAGCTTCAATCGGAACGTATCGACAAGCTAAAGCATATCGGACATTTCACGTTACTTCTTTCTGACCTCTTTCGGTTAACATGCCGCCCATGACTCGAACACCCCTAAACCAACGAACAATCATATTTTCTTTTGCCCTTATTTTCGTTCTACTGACCAGTTCGCTGACTCATGCGCAAAGACGGCAAACCTCGGAAACAGGACAACGCGCGAAACGTCCTCGGTTGGTGCTCCTGATAGCAGTTGACCAATTCCGCTACGACTATCTTGAACGGTTCAATGATCTCTTCGTCGCAAATGGACTAAAGCGATTGATGCGTGATGGAGCGTCGTGGACCCAATCAAACTACGACCACATCCCCACGTATACTGCGCCCGGACATGCGACCATGATGACGGGCGCCTACCCGGCGGAGTCAGGCATCATCGGCAATGAATGGCCCGACCGTGCTACCGGGAAACGAGTGAGTAGTGTTTCCGATACAACCGTGACCTTATTGGGAGGCGGTCCTAATGAAGGCGCGTCCAGCCCTCGTCGGTTGATGAGTTCGACTGTTGGCGATGAGCTGCGAATGGCAACAAATGATCGCTCGAAGGTCATCGGCATTTCAGTAAAGGATCGCTCGGCAATTCTTCCGGCAGGCCGTCATGCAAATGCAGCCTACTGGTTCAGTACAAATTCCGGGTCGATGGTTTCGTCGACGTACTACTTCAACCAATTGCCTGCCTGGGTGTCGGCATTCAACAACACCCGTCCTGCCGACAAGTTCTTTCGTGCAAAATGGGAACGATTGTTGGCTGAAAGCGAGTATCTGAAACGCGCGGGACTCGATTCACCGCCATGGGAGAACATCGGTAACCAACCCGGCGACACGAATGCCTTCCCACACACGATCACGGGCGGAGCCTCAGCAGTCGGAAGAGATTTTTATAACGCACTCGATTACACACCTTTCTCGAATGATCTGCTGCTCGCATTCACCCAACAAGCGATCACTAGTGAGCAATTAGGCCAAGACGATGATACTGATGTACTCAGTGTGTCCTTCTCGGCCAACGATTACGTGGGACACCGCTACGGGCCCTATAGTCAGGAAGTGATGGACGTAACACTTCGCGTAGATCGGCAGATAGCGACTTTACTAGATTTCGTGAACGCTCGTGTTGGACTATCAAACACCCTTGTTGCCTTCACTGCCGATCATGGTGTAGCGCCGATCCCCGAACACTCTGGTGCTCTCGGACTGGGTGGCAGCAGGTTGAAAACCGCCGATATCTTGGCTGCGATTACCACTGCGATCAGTGCAAAGTACAACCCGCACAACAAAACGCCTGACCCAACGGCTGATTACCTTTACAAAAATGATCGCGGTCAAACGACCGACGCGTTTATGAACAGCAACATTTACTTTAACTACGCTGCACTTAAACGCGACGGCGTAAGTCTTGATGATCTCACTCAGCTTGCTGGTGAGGCAGCGTTAACTGTTCCGGGGATTGCCCGATACTTCACTCGGAGCCAACTGCAACGAGGGGCTACATCGATTACCGATCCAATCGAGCGGCGGGCCATCCACGGCTTCTACCCACCACGCAGCGGTGATCTTGTTTTGATTGCTGAACCCTACAAATACCTCGGCGATACAATCACAGCAACACACGGCACCGCATACTTCTACGATACGAACGTTCCAACGATCATCATGGGTGCAGGAGTGACGCCGGGACGGTATTACGAAGCCTCAACGCCGGCTGACATTGCGCCAACCTTGTGTGCGCTGCTTGGGGTTATACGCCCGAGCAGCGCGACGGGCCGGGTTCTGATTGAGGCGCTGAAGAAATAGATCTCAGATCTCAGATTTGCAAACGGTAAATCCCAATTTGAGATCTGA
>Ga0070698_100006766_pt1 | contig 12428 bp, 8 predicted proteins | sample KBSK1502metaG_FD_65477 | JGI IMG/M metagenome (GOLD analysis project Ga0070698, IMG submission 65477) | Corn, switchgrass and miscanthus rhizosphere microbial communities from Kellogg Biological Station, Michigan, USA - KBS K1-50-2 metaG | ecosystem: Host-associated > Plants > Roots >...
TTCCAAAGTTGCGCGCCAGACTGCCACTGGTGAAAACTCCCCCAGTAATCAGGCCCACACAACCAGATGTTCCTGCAACGCACAGCGTGCCGTCTGCGAGAACACTGGGACGGTCCGTCTGGTTCGACTGGTCGTTGTTCGTATCCTGGTTGCTCAGAATATTGAACGGCCGGCCTGACGATATCTCGAAAATCGGAGCCACCGTGAAGTTCGATAGGAATCGATGGAAACCTTCCGCTTGCCTCCAACTGCTGGGCGAAGCGATGACGCTGCTGAACACAAACCGGTGCCGCTGGTCAAACAACGAGTCGGCACGTTCAGCTCCGAAGTTGCGGTTGTCTTGAGGCAGCAAAAGCGTTTGCAAGTCGGAAGAATCGTCAATTGAGTGTGACCAGGTGTACGACGCCAGGAATTGGAAGTGATGCGAGAAGCGCTTCTTTACGTCTACATTCAAAGCGTTGTAGAGCGAGTTGCCGTCGGACGTTTGGGCGTTGATTGAACCAAACGGAGAGATCGTTCCCGGCGTTCGCAACGAACCAGCTAAGGCTCCGTTCAGAACTGCGGGTGAAACTAAACCGCCCGACAAAGCTTGCGCGAGGAAGTAGTTTGGCGCACTTGGACGGAAAAAGTTAGCAATACCTGCATTGACCACTCTGCTTCCCAGATTAGTGAGCGGCGCAGTAATCATTCCTGGAACGATAATCGCGAACGTTTGGCCCGCGTTTGGATAAGCCGGTGCTCCGGCCGGCGTCGCCAACGTGAAGCATTGAAGCGGTACACCGAAGGGACACGGGGCACCCGAGGTAGGAATCGAGAACGCCAGTGGTTCTGTCGTGTTAGCCGGATTGCGGCCGGCAAGACGGAAGAAATTCTGAATTTGAAGATTTGTTTGTGGAGCATTGATGTCGAGTGGATGAGGCAGGTGATGGGCGCCGACGTAGATATAGCTTCCCGACAGCGTCATGTCCTTTGTCAGCTCACGCTCGATCGTGAAGTTTCCTTGATTGGCGTAGGCGTATTCAAAATCCTTCTGTACGTGGAGCGTGAAGGGAAGCACCGGACCAAAGCCCGGGAACGTTTGATCGTTGAATCGTTGCCGACCAAACTGATACTGCGAACCAACAGCGACGCCCGGCGTAGACACTCCAGCCGGGCAAATCGGTGTTACGGGTCCACCTGGAGGACATACGGTCCCCTGAAACACTTGAACGGCATTAAGCAGCGCTGTTTGACTGGGACTCCCGGGCGTTAGGATTCCTTGTTGTTGCTGAACGGCGTCCGCGATATCGGAATTAAAAGCGATGGCCAGCAATGGGTGATCGTAGAAGATGCCGAAGGCAGCGCGAATCGATGTCTTTCCGTCACCCCACGGATCCCAGGCCACCGCAAGCCTCGGCGCCCAGTTGTTTTTGTCACGCGGAAAGCCTTGTTGCACACCCATGGCGTCCTGGGCCGCCAGGACTTGCTCGGCAGTTAAATTGATCCCCGACAAGGGGTCCCTGAGTGGTAGGGTTGGGATCTTTTCCGTGATTTCGTAGTCGTAGCGCACCCCGTAGTTCAACGTGATATTCGGACGAACCTTCCATGAGTCTTGGGCAAAGAATGCCAATGGCTTATTGCCGATACTGCTGACAGGGTTCCCAAAACCCTGAATGAAATTAGCAGGGAAGCCAAGCCCGTACTGCTGAACCGGCGTAAAGTCAGGAGCGCCGGCGAACGCAGAGTTGAGTGTGGTCGCCGCCAACCCACCAAAGTTGAACAAGCCGGCGAAATTCAATTCGAAAATTGCTTCTGGAATTCTCACGAATGCAACGTCGCCGCCAAACTTGAAGTTGTGATTACCGGCAACGAGATTGATATTGTCAGTAAACTCGTAGCGTGTTTCCGTTCGAACAACAGGTGAGAACAATTCGCGACCAATGAAGGCCGTGCCGGAAATATTAAAGGCCACGGCATCGCCATTCTGAGACTTGAAAGTTGCTCGGCGCTCACCGAAGTTGAAACGGGCTTCGTTGATTGCCCGATTCGATATTGTGGAAGTTAGTGTGGTGACAGCGGCGAAGTCGCGAAGCGTTTGAATGCCGGTGCGCGAAAAATCGTTTTGTCCAAGCGACTGGTTTTGTGACTCGACCTGAATGCCACTGATGGTGCTTGGATTGTAACCAAACCTGAAACTCAACTGATGCGCTTTGGTAATCAGGTGGTCAAGACGGAACGAATTGAACGTCGTCCGATCAGTGATCGGAAACACACGTTGCAAAGTGTTGAGTGGGCGGAACGCTATTAGTTGACCAGCAGCGTTTGTCGTGCCGGTGGGAACGGGTGCCCCCGACAAGATGAAGCGCGGTCCAATCGCTCCGGGAAGGATGGGACTAATTGCAGGACACATGCTGCCATCATTAGGTGACAACAATGGATTGCTTCCGGTCAAAGCAGTCGTCCCACCACTGGACGCAAAAAACGCGTACGCGCGTGCTCCACAAATTGCTGTCGGGTTTCCCGACGCCACAAGGGTGTTTACGAAGGCAGCTTGTGCTGCAGTCAGATTGTTGAACGTTCGTGCGATTGGATTAAGACCTGCGATAACCGGGATGGTTGCAGATGACGTAATGCCCCGCGTGACATCGCTCGTGAAGAATCCAGATTCATTTCGGCGACGTTGTTCAAAGGCAAAGAAGAAAAACGTACGATCCCGATCGAGTGGACCACCAATAGTGAGTCCATACTGAGTGCGTGTAAATGGTGGATCTTCGATTGGCGCAAAAGCATTTCGAGCCTGAAAACTGCGATGACGAAGGAACCCAAAAATGTTCCCGTGCAGATCATTCGTACCTGATTTTGTAACCACGTTGACAACGCCACCCGCCGAACGACCAAACTCCGGCGCAAAAGAATTCGTGACCACCTGAAATTCCTGCACAGCCTCCTGACTAACCGTTGAGCGCGACGCGTTGACAGAGTTGTCTGTATTGTCAGCGCCGTCTACTTGAACGAGGTTCGATCTACCGCGTTGTCCACCAAAGTTCAAACCAGTCGTCGGCGCTGGTCCGATGGGACGACCATTGTCACGACCAACGGTAGAAGTGGTAAGCGCGAACGAAAGGTAGTTGCGTTCGTTGATCGGGAGATTGTTGATGCGTTGCTGATCAATCGTGGTTGCGACAGCGGTCTTTGAGGTTTCGACAATATCCGACGTTGCGTCCGAGATCGTGACACTCTCGGTAATCTGTCCCGGTTCCAGGTTAACGTCGACCGTCGCCGTTTGGCCCACGGTCACATTTACTTTCGTTAATACCGCCTTCTTAAAATTCGCGGCCTCAACCGTAATTTCGTAGTCCCCAGGCGTTAGGTTAACGATTCGATAGAAACCTTCATCATTGCTGGTAGCGGTGCGGGTGAGATTAGTGGCCGGATTTCGCACCGTGACGGTCGCATTCGGCACCACTGCGCCGGTCGAATCTTTCACAGCACCCTGCAAGTCAGCGGCCGCTGACTGTGTCTGCCCGTAGGCGACGTTCGCAAACGTAAGAGAGATTGTGAGAAGAAAAGTTAAATGAACTGATCGGATGAGCCAGGTCTTTAGGGATACAAACATCGTCGTATTCTCCTTAACTAGTTTGCGAACGCTGTAACTCGTGTGGGTTAAGAATCTTGATCTTTCCGTTGAGCAGTTGGACGAGAAGTCTTCCTCATAATTGCTATGGGCGCCTGGGAGTGCGTCCTGAATGTTGTAGTTCCTCCGGAGAATGAAGCGATGACGGAGAGACCTCAACTGCTCAGCCTTTTTACTCTAAAAGAGTCTGTGTGGCAAGCAGTTATCTGCCGGGTTTATGACGCTATGATGTTTTGTAATAGGAAGCGGGATCTCTTTTTAGGTTGGGTGTACAGACGTCCTTTTGTCCTTAACACTGGACCGAGTCGCACGGGCCAGCCAACCTCTGAATTGATCACTTGCGCTGCAAACAGTTATCGCCAGTTGAGCGAGGGCGGGCCTAAAAGCCACGCGCCGCAGAAGGCCACAAACGCGGAGGCGCGAGTCGAACTTTTGGCGGTAAGCGTTCGCGTAGTCTGCGCAAAGTGAAGTGATGCTGGACTCTCCCTTTAATTTGTACAGGTGTCGAACTATTACCTCAGACACCAGCTCCCCGCTCTCAAGGGCCATTAACATTCCGCTGCCTGTGAACGGATCGATGAAGGCGGCAGAGTCGCCAATCGCCAGCAGTCCGATCATCGGACTTGCGTGTTGTCGGCCAAAACTCTCGAGCGAGACACTCAGCCAATCTGTACAAACGCTCGCTCGTTCAAGTGTTAAGGCTGCCCTGGGGTTGAGCATCACGTTCTGGCGCATGACTCTTTCAGGATCTGAATGGGCGCGCTTCACTAGGGACGCGTCGACAATGAAACAAAGATTACTGAGTCCGTTCTCAATGGTGTTCAACCCGCCGTACCCACCGGGATAAGAGTAAATTTCACAGGAGGTGGGTGAACCGACTGTGTTTTGAAGATGGGCCTTAAAAGCAACCAATTTTGGTTTTATTCCGTGATGAGAATCCACGCGACGCGCTAAGACTCTTGCTCTGCCCGTTGCGTCGACAACAACGGGCGCTCGATATTCCTGTTCGACAAGATCTATTTTTAGTTTTACGCCGCACGCTATGTTGCCGTCCTCTATCAGGTCATTGACAATCGCCCCTTCCAAAACATCGACGCCCAGTGATTTGGCGCGATCCAACAGATTGTTATCCATTTCGGAACGGCTTAATCCCAACGCCACTACGCCGCCAAACCAACGACTCGGGACGACGATTCGTCGGCCATTATGAGAATAGAAAACAGTTTCGGTTATGGGTGCCGGATGCGACGACTGCATTGCTGCCTGAACCCCGAGCCTTTCAAAATGCGGTAGGCACTCGGGTGAAATAAACTCGCCACATAGTTTTGCGCGCGGAAAGCTTTTTTGCTCTACGAGCAGAACTCGGACGTCACGGTTGGCAAGATGAATCGCCGCGCTGGACCCAGCTGGCCCAGCACCTGCGATAATAACGTCGTAGTTTTTTCCCGCAGGCAACATCTGTAATCAAGCCGCCTTATTTGTGCTAATTCTTGGCGCGGTATACGCCGTTGCTCCATCGGCAACCGCACTGAGCACGAGCCGAAACGGAAAGTGCCTCCTTACGGATATCTCCTGCAAACCCGCTTGGCGTCCTAAAGCACTTAACTCATCAGCAGTGAAACTCCGGAGTATTGAAAGGGCGCCGTCTTCACGCAGCAGACTGGTATGAAGAAAGAGTTTTCCGACGGTCGTATAAAGCAAATAAGCGATCGGATGTCGATGGAGATCGATTACGAAGATTCTTCGGCGGGCGACTCGAGACATCTCACGAAAAACATCGACAACTTCCTTGTCGACAAAGTGATGGGTAAAGAGTGAACAGATAACGTAATCAAACTGTGCGTCGGCAAAAGGTAGTTCCAGAGCGTTTCCACGGACCGCATTTATGGAACTGTTTGATTCCTCCATTATTGCTTGCGCTGATCGTTCGTTTAACTCCAGGCCAACTCCTCGCAACCTGCGCTTGTTTTGATGAGCCCAATTTGATGCCACTCGCAGTAGTTCACCCGAGCCGGCACCCACATCAAGCACGGAGAAGTCTGCTAAGTTTTGCGCAGTCACGTCACGCAGGAGCGTATCGCGTAACACCCGGGCATCGCCGAGCCAACGATTGACTAGCTGGAGTTCGACAATACAGCGTTCGTATTCCTCAAGCGTGTAGTCGCCGATATCGATGCGTTCGGGTTTGTAATTTCGTTGCTTGAATCGCTGAAGCATGATTTCTAATCGCTCACTTGACTAGCCCACTCTTTCGATTATGAGGGCGCTATTTTTTGACCCGAAGCCGATACAGTTACAGAGCGCAATGCGCACATCTGCTTCACGAGCTTCGTTGGGAACATAGTCAAGGTTGCAATCAGGATCTGGCTCATCCAGATTGATGGTTGGAGGAATCTTACTTGTGTGCATCGCACATAATGCTGCTCCGATACCTGCGGCGCCGCTCGCACCCTGGGGATGACCGACTTGCGACTTGGTCGCCGACATGGGTATCCGAGCGGCGTAGCCATTAAAAGCTAACTTCAAGGCGCCGGTTTCGATGCGATCATTTAATAACGTAGACGTGCCGTGAAGATTAACGTAGTCGACATCACGTGCTTCGCGACCGGCATCTGCCAATGCCAGTTTCATCGCGCGAGCCGGCTCGTCACCATCTTCGGCCAGCCGAACTCGATGGTAAGCATCACAGGTCGCGCCGTATCCTGTGATTTCAGCATAGATCTTTGCTCCCCGCTCTTTTGCGTGCTCGAGTTCTTCCAATACGTAGATCCACGCTCCCTCGCCAAGCACAATCCCCGATCTATTGCGTGAGAATGGTCGAGATGCGCGGTGAGGTTCGTCGTTCCATTCGTTCGTCAGAACCGTCATCAGATTGAACGCCGCCAGAATTCCGGGAGCGATCGGAGCATCAACTCCACCCGATAACATTGCGTCTTGTCGACCAACGGCGATGTGTTCAGCTGCGTATGCCATGGCATCAGTCGAACTGGTACAGCCCGTTGAGACAATGTGGGATAAACCGCGGAGACCGAAGGCCATCGACAACTCACTAGAGAGACCTCCGTGAGTTGAAGCGGGTATTGTGTAGACGCTTCCCTTGCTCCGTGGCCCAATGTACCAATATTCATATTGCTGTTCGGTAAATGCCAACCCGCCACCACCCGTACCCAATTCGACACCGATACCGCGTCGATCGTCCAGAGAAAGATCGTTGGGAAAGATTCTTGCATCTTCGAGTGCTTCTCGAGCAGCCGCGAGAGCGAGTGGAACAGTGCGCGGAACATGCCTCCGATCTTTAGGACTGATGTGAGATTCCCAATCAAAGTCCGGTATTTCGGCGGCTATCTGTACAGGTGAGTCTGAAACGTCAAATGATTGAATCTTACGAACTCCGCTTTTTCCGCTGATGAGCGCATCCCAAAAGTTTTGGCGCCCGATGCCCAGAGGTGTGACACAGCCCATGCCGGTGATGACGACACGGCGCGGACGCCTGAGCGCTCTTAACATGAGTCGGTTCCTCTCGAGCTAACTTTTCTACAAGGGGAGTAAAGAGGATAGCACGCGGTTAGGTACCGCATGCAAAGGTCAATCACTAGTGAGCATTGACTATAAAGGTCAGTACCACTACGCGGCACTGACCTTTAATCACGTGGCTCAAACAATCAAAGCTTCTGACCACATTCATTGCAAAACTTGGTGCCAGGCGACAGTTCGGCTTTGCAGTTCGGACAACTCAACTTTTCTTGTTTCGTGCCGCACTCGTTGCAAAACTTTGCACCCGCTTCAAGAGGCGAGCCACATTTCACACAGGGAACGGTTTGAGTTGTCAGTTCCATCTGAGCGCCGCACTCATTGCAAAACTTCGCGCCCTGCGTGTTACCCGCTCCACACTTAGGACAGGCGATTTGACTTCCACCACTTCCTTTCGACGGCTTCATCGCATCAGACATCGCGCCAGCCATCGCATTGCCCATAGCGAAGCCCGCGCCCAGTCCTACACCTGTTCCAGCTGCTCCACCAGGATTCTGCGCCGCATCACGCATGGCATCGGCCGCCTGAAATTGAGCGTATCTTCCGACGTCGCCGATCACACCCATCGACGTTCGCTTGTCCATTGCGGCTTCCACTTCCTGTGGCAGCGAGATGTTCTCGATGACAAACTTCGTGAGTTCAAGCCCGAGTGTCTTAAACTCTTCATTTAGTTTTTCTCTCGTGAACTTACCTAGTTCGTCGTAGTTGGAAGCCAGATCCAAAGCGGCAATCTTCGACTCGCCAAGTCCGTCGCTAAAACCGCCTACTAGAGTGCGCTTGAGTTGCCCCTGGATATCTTCGGTGATGAAGCGCGCGTTTGTTCCGGCGATCTCTTTAATGAAAGCCTTCGGATCGGCAACCCGTATTGTGTAAATGCCAAAGGCCCTCAGACGAACCATGCCGAAATCGGCGTCGCGCATCATGATTGGATTGGGAGTGCCCCACTTCAAATCAGTGAACTGCTTGGTATTGACGAAATAGACCTCTGCCTTGAATGGCGAATTGAAGCCATATTTCCACGCGCCCAGCTTGGAAAGAATCGGCGTATTTCCACCGTCGACTGTGTAACGACCCGGCGGAAACATGTCCGCTATCTGACCTTCCGAGACAAAAACGGCCGCCTGCGATTCGCGCACAATCAACTGCGCTCCGTTCTTGATCTCCTGGTCCTTCACTGGAAATCGATACACGAGGGTGTTGCTGGTTTCATCCAGCCATTCAATTACCTCAATGAACTGCGAGCTTGGGCTTAATCGGTCAAGTATTCCCATTTTTTAAGTCTCATTCGTTTCCACAAGATAAGTAGCTTGACAGGATTATACGCTGAGTTGAATCAATTTGATGAGCCGCCAGCGAGTTTGCGCCGGCGCAATATAAGGAGGGTAGTCAACCCCCCGAGGATATCGATGAAACTGTCCACTATTGACGGGGTGCGAGACGGAACAAAGCTTTGGTGATACTCGTCCAGGAAAGCGTAAACAACGATGAGCCCCAGTGCCAGGATAAACCATCGTTGTCGTGATCCAGCGGACGGCGACGTACGAAAGGCTCTGGCGGCAAGAAAGCCAAGAATTGCGTACTCCAGAAAATGCGACACCTTCCGCACAACTATGTGAATTAGTTCGAGTCGTTCGGGAGATGTATCAGGAAAGAGCCAGAGGACTAGCGGGCCAATGATACGGGAAGTATTCGATGCGGAGAAACTACCTGAAGAAGCAAATGATATGAAGGCCAGCCAAACGAGAAGCGGAACATAGCGACTAAGAAACCTTTTAAGAGACTGGTCTCGCATAGGTGCAAAGTGATTCGCTCAAGAATAATGGGAAGCGGTTGTCCGCTTCCCATCGTCGAAACCACTCAAACTTAACTTGCCCTTACAACGCTGCGGCACCGGATACGACTTCGATAATCTCATTCGTAATTGCGGCCTGCCTAATCCGGTTCATATTCAAAGTCAGACTGTCAATCAGTTCGCTGGCGTTCTTCGAGGCGGAATCCATCGCTGTCATTCGCGCACCTTGTTCGGAAGCGACTGACTCTAGCAATGCACGAAAGATCTGTGTCTCCACCAAACGCGGTAAAAGTTGCCCAAACATTTCGGCTGGTGGTTGCTCATAAATGTAATCGACTAACGAGACTGATTGCGGCGACTTTGCTTCCGGCTCTTCTTCCTTGGTCCGGGCGACCGGTAAGAGCTGCTCAAGCACAACGCGCTGTTGCAAGACCGACTTGAATTCGTTGTAAATCAAAAAGACTTTATCTATGTCTTCATCTTCGGAGTAGTGCTTGATTATGGATCTGGCCACGTCCAGAGCTTCCGAAAACTCAACGCGTCCTTTTCCAGTTAGACCGATGTGTTCACCGGCCATTACGACATTGCGATTACGGAAGAAGTCGCGACCCTTACGACCGATTGCCAGTATCTCAATGCTTTTTCCGGGATTATCTTTGATGAATGATTGAGCTGCTTTAACCAGGTTTGTATTGAAGGCGCCACACAAACCTTTATCGGCAGTGATCAGCACTAAGACATATCTTTCATCGCCGCGAAGATCAAGCAATGGATGGTGAAAGTCTTCATCGGTTCGCTTCGCCAATTCTCCGAGAACTTCGATCATCTTGTTAGCGAACGGACGAGCTGTGACAACTCTGTCCTGAGCCCGTTTAAGCTTCGCAGCAGAAACCATTTTCATGGCCTTCGTAATCTGCTGCGTGTTCTTAACCGACTTAATCCGCCGGCGAATGTCCAGGAGGTTAGGCATCGCGAATTAATCAGGCAGTGGCCGCAGGAGCCGCAGCAGTTGATTGAACTGTCGGAGCTCCTTTTGCGCGCTCTTGTTTCCACGTTTCCTTAAAATCTTCCAATAGCTGTTTTAGATCCTTCCGAATGTCGTCCGTCAGATTCTTCTTCTCTCTGATGTCGGCCAGAAGACCCGGGTGCGAGTTCTGAACAAAGTCCAAAAGATCGGTTTCGAATTTTCGGACATCCTCAACAGCGATATCATCGACGTACCCATTGGTCGCTGCCCAAATCACGAGCACTTGCTTTTCAATATCCATCGGGCGGTATTGCGGCTGTTTGAGTATCTCTGTCAGGCGTTGTCCACGAGCAAGTTGTGCCTGAGTGGCTTTGTCGAGGTCCGAGCCAAACTGTGCGAAGGCCTGCAACTCACGAAACTGGGCCAGGTCGAGACGCAATGTTCCGGCCACCTGTTTCATTGCTTTGATTTGCGCTGAACCACCAACGCGCGACACACTGTTGCCGACGTTGATGGCTGGACGAAAGCCGCTGTTAAAGAGGTCCGCTTCCAGAAAGATCTGGCCGTCAGTAATGGAAATGACGTTTGTGGGAATATATGCAGAAATATCGCCGGCCTGCGTTTCGATAATTGGTAAGCTCGTTAAGGAGCCGCCCCCCTTTAGGTCTGAGAGCTTTGCTGCCCGTTCCAGCAAACGTGAGTGCAGATAGAACACGTCTCCGGGATATGCTTCGCGCCCAGGCGGTCGACGAAGCAGCAATGATATTTCGCGATACGCTGCGGCCTGCTTTGAGAGATCGTCATAGATCGTCAACGCATGTTTGCCGTTGTCGCGGAAGTACTCACCCATCGCTGCTCCCGAATAGGGAGCGAGGAATTGCATCGCAGCTGGATCGGAAGCCGTCGCCTTGATAACGATCGTGTATTCCATCGCGCCAAAGTCATGCAGCGTCTTCACGACCTGGGCCACTGTTGAGGCCTTCTGACCGATCGCAACGTAAATGCAAATTACATCCTTTCCTTTTTGATTGATGATTGTGTCGACGGCAACGGCCGTCTTGCCAGTCTGGCGATCACCAATAATAAGTTCGCGTTGTCCACGACCGATCGGAACCATCGCATCGATTGCTTTGAGACCAGTTTGGAGGGGCTCTTTCACCGGTTGTCGATCCACAACGCCAGGAGCAATTCGCTCGACCGGATAATAGTGATCGGTAATGATCGGGCCAGCGTCGTCAATGGGATTGCCCAGTACATCAACAACACGGCCAACCAACGCTTCACCAACGGGGACCTGCATGATCCGCCCGGTGCGCTTTACTAGATCGCCCTCACGGATTGTCTGAAAATCACCAAATAAAACTGCACCTACTTTATCTTCTTCCAGGTTCAGAGCCAGACCGCGCACACTGTGCGGAAACTCAAGGAGCTCGCCCGCCATCACTTTTTCAAGACCGTGGAGTTCGGCGATGCCGTCACCAATCTTAATTACGGTTCCGACCTCGGAGACTGTCACGCCAGTATCGAAGTTTTCGATCTGTTTCCGAATGATCTCGTTAATTTCGCTAGCTCGTAAAGGTTCCATGATTTCCTCTAATCAATTGCGCGTTCGCTCAGCGGTTCACAAGTTCAGCAGCAAGACGTTCCAGCTGACCTTGGACCGATCCGTCAAAAACGGTCGAGCCGATTTGAGTAACAACGCCGCCGATGATTGCCTCATCCGTTGCAAATGAAAGTCGAACAGACCGCCCAACCGTGCCCGCCAGCGTTTCACGCAGTGTTGTCTTCAGCTCATCAGGCATGGGACGGGCGGTCGTAACGTTAGCGGCGACAACTCCCCTCCGCTCGTCTAGCACCAGTCCAAAGCGCTCCGCTACATGTTTTAGTTCGGCCAATCTCTGATTCTTCAGAAGCACTCGCAAGAAAGAACCTGTTGTTTCGCGAACGCGTGTTCGTGAAATCAATTCTTCCAATACCTTGCACTTCTGATCGTAAGGGATTGTGGGATTTGCGAAGACTTCGCGAAGTTGAGCATTCCCGTCAATGAGTGAAGCCCAGGCATCGATCTCCTGTTGGACTTGAGCTTCTTCACGGCGCTCAACCGCCACCTCTGCCAGAGCTGACGCGTAACGTCGCGCTATCGTTTGCAGGCTCAACCTCTGGCCCTCCCGAGTTCGGCGACGCGTTGCTTGATTAGTCGTATGTCATCTTCCGGGCGCAGCTCACTAACCACTGACTGCCTTGCAACTTCAATGCTCCGATTAGCCAGAAACTCTTGCAATCCTTTGCGAGCTGTCTTGCGAGCCATTTCCAACTCGCGTGCAGCTTGAGCCTTCAGTTTTTCGATCTCGAGGGCGGCGGCGGCGGCATGACGCTGGCGCTCGAGTTCTGCTTCGTGTTTTGCTTGCTCTCGCAGAGCGTCGACGTCCTTATCAAGATGGGCCAATAACTTCTCGGCTTCGGCGAGTTGTTCCGCCGCTTTGTCGCGCGCCTCTTGAGCTTTCTGCAGTTCAATGCGAATGCTC
>Ga0070698_100006767_pt1 | contig 12428 bp, 13 predicted proteins | sample KBSK1502metaG_FD_65477 | JGI IMG/M metagenome (GOLD analysis project Ga0070698, IMG submission 65477) | Corn, switchgrass and miscanthus rhizosphere microbial communities from Kellogg Biological Station, Michigan, USA - KBS K1-50-2 metaG | ecosystem: Host-associated > Plants > Roots >...
TCATCTTCACCATCCGCTCGGAAACGGAAGCGTCCTGGTATGCGGCCGCATACAAACCCATCGAGTCGCTGCTGTTCATCCCCATCACCTTTCTCTCGATCGTCTTCCCGGTGCTGTCGGTGTACCACCGCGACCGGCCGGCCGGCATGCTCGAAGCCGTCAGCCGTTTCTACAAAGGACTGCTGTTGATGGGCTGGCCGATCAGTGTCGGCATCTTTGTCCTTGCCGCCCCGCTGACGCCGCTGCTCCTCGGCCCGGGCTTCGGCCCGTCCGAGCCGGCGCTACGAATTCTTTCCCTCGCCCTCGGGATCGCGTTCGTCAACAACGCGTTCATCGGTGCGCTGAACGCTTCCGACCGCCAGATGTCGTTCACGTGGGCGGCGGGATGGAGCCTGGTCGCCAACGTCGCGCTCAACCTGGCGCTCATCCCTCGGTTTGGCTACATGGGCGCGAGCTGGGCCACCGTGGCCACCGAGCTCACGCTCGGCGCAGCCGGATGGATCCTCACCGCGCGCTACGTCGGCCGCGTCGCGGTGCTCGGCCAGAGTTGGCGGATCATCCTCGCCGGCCTGGTCATGGGCGTCGCGATCTATCCGCTGTCCACCGTGGGCGGCTTCCGGGTCCTGATCCCGATCCTCGCCGGCGCCGCGGTATACGCGGTGGCGGTGCTCCTGCTGCGGGCGCTCAGCGGCGAGGAGATCGCGTGGGCGCGCCGGGCGCTTGCGATGGCGCGCTCATGAGGTCTTATGAAGGTCCCCACGAAGTCTCGGCGTAGCCTCTGACCTCGTGGGGAAGAAACCGGTATTCCTCAAGCCGCGCGGCTCGGCCGAGCTCGTGCCGTGGGAGGAGATCGCCGTCGACGCGCCCGAGGTCGGCCGCAACACGACGCTGGCCGAGGCCCAGTTCGTCGCCCTGGACGTCGAGACGACCGGCAACGCACCCTTCCTTGTCCTCGAGATCGGCGCGGAGCGCTTTCGCCTCGACGGCACGCTCTCGTTCTTCGACACCCTGGTCGACTGCCGCGCGCCCATCAATCCCTACGCGCGCAAGCGCCACCACATCGACCGCTCGATGCTCATCGGCGCGCCCGAGTTCAAGGACGCGCGCCGGGCCTTTCTTCGCTTCGGGCGGGGCGCGGTGCTCGTCGAGCACAGCCACGACGCCTTCGACACCTGGCTCGTGGGCCGTGGCCTGGAGAGCCCGCTCGAGCACCCCATCATCGACACGACCGCCCTCGCGCGCCTGGTCCTCGACCTGCCGAAAGGCCAGACGCCGGGCCTCGCGCACCTGGTCGAGCTGCTGGGGGTCGACGTCACCCCCGCCCACGCCGCGCTGGACGACGCGCGCGCGACGGCGAAGGTCTTCCGAGCGCTGATCGTCCGCGCCCAGGGAAGCCTCGGCTGGAATACGGTCGGGGATGTGCTGGCGGCGCTACCCCGGCCGGTTGTCGACCGGACGCCTGCTAGTCGAAGAGGCCCAGCTGCTGCAGCCCCTCAGAGTCCGGGTGCTCGAGCCCGGACAGCCCCACCCCGATCAGGCGCACCGGCCGCGACTCCACGTGCGACTTCTCGAGCGCCGAGCGCGCGGCGCGGAAGATCGTCTCGACGTCGTCAGTCGGGCTCGTCCGGCTCACCTGGCGGCTCACGAGCCTGAAGTCCGGAAGCTTTAGCTTCACGTAGACGGTGCGGGCGCGTACGCCGTCGTTCCGGAGCCTCTCGGTGACCCGGTCGGTGAGGTCTCGCAGCGCGTGCTCGAGCTGGCCGCGGTCGCTGACGTCGCTCTCGAAGGTCGTCTCCGCGGAGATGGTCTTGGCCGGCCGGCTGCCGTCGACCGGTTCGCGGTCGCGGCCCTGGGCGAGCCGCTGCAGCACCGCCCCGTTCGTGCCCAGCGCCTGGACCAGGCGCTGCGTCTCATAAGCGGCGAGTGCGCCGACGGTGCGAAGTCCCATTGCGTGCAGCCGCTCCTCGGTCTTCGGGCCGAGGCCAGGGATGACCCCCACCGGGAGCGCGGCGAGGAAGTCCGCCTCGGTGCCAGGTGGCACTAGGACCAGGCCGTCGGGCTTGCGCGTGCCGCTGGCGACCTTGGCCACGAGCTTGGAGGTCGCCGCGCCGACCGATGCCGTCAGGCCGACCTCGGTGTGGACCTGGAACTTGATGCGCCGGGCAACCTCCTCGGCCGTCGAGGTGCCGTGCCGCGTCCGCGCGGTGACGTCGAGGTAAGCCTCGTCGAGGGCGATCCCCTCGACCAGCTCGGGCGAGGTGAAGCGGCGGAAGATCTGGTGGACGAGCCGGCTCGCCTCCCGGTAGCGAGCCCCGTCGGGCGCGACCACCGTCAGCTGCGGGCACACCTGCAGCGCCTCGTGCAGCGGCATCCCCGAGCGGACGCCGTAGGACCGCGCCTCGTACGACGCGCCCATGACCACCGCGCGCCTGGAGCGGCCGGCGACGGCGACCGGGACGCCTCGCAGCTTGGGGTCGTCGCGCTGGTGCACGGACGTGTAGAAGGCGTCGAAGTCGACATGCAGGATCGTCCGCGGCCAGTTCTCAGGTCTCGCCATGTGGTGTGCACGCGAGAGTATGCCGCAAGAACTTGTGGTCTAAGCGCAGGTCAGGGGCTAGGAGATGAGCCCAGGGCGGCGGCGACGTTGGAAAAGACGTTGGCGATCTGGCTGCCCATGGTGAACAGGACTGCGAAGGCGACCAGGGCCACCAGCACCAGGACGCCGCCGAAAGCAGCGATGGTGATGATCACCGCTGTCGTCGCGCCGCCGCCCCGTCGAGGTTGGGCGTAGGGCTGGCCGGGCTGGGCGGGCAAGGCGGGCAGCCAGCCGGTCCCGTTCCATCGCCACCGGCCGTCGGGCGAGATCGCGGGCTTCCACTCGGCGCCGTCCCACCACCAGAGCCCGTCGGGAGAGAACGTGGGCCGAGGCGCGCCTGGCGAGGAGGGAGTTCCCACTCAAAGAACGATAATCCCGACCGTGAAAGGCGTCGCTTGAAAGGAGTTATTTTGGCGGGCGGCACCGGCAGCCGGCTCCATCCGCTGACGCGGATCACAAACAAGCACCTGCTGCCGATCTACGACCGGCCGATGATCAGCTACGCGATCGAGGCCCTGGTCAGCGCGGGGATCGGCGAGATGATGCTCGTGACCGGGGGCACGCACGCCGGCGAGTTCCTCCGCCTCCTCGGCAACGGACACGAGTATGGGATCGACCGACTTTCGTACGCGTACCAGGAGAGGGCGGGCGGCATCGCCGAGGCGCTTGGCCTGGCCGAGAAGTTTGTCGCCGGCGAGCGCTGCGCGGTCCTGCTTGCTGACAACGTCTTCGAGAGGTCGATCAAGCACTGCGTGGAAGCGTTCCGCAAGCAGAAGCTCGGAGCGCGGGTGGTGCTGTCGAAGCAGACCAACATGGCGCACCTGCGCAATCTCGGGGTCGCGAAGTTCGACGGCAACCGGCGTATCGAGCGGATCGTCGAGAAGCCGCAGTCGCCGCCGAGCGAGTTCGCGGTCACCGGCATCTACTTCTACGACGACTCGGTGTGGAAGGCGCTGCCTGAGCTGAAGCCGTCGGGCCGCGGTGAGCTCGAGATCACGGACGTGAACAACTGGTACCTGGGCAAAGGACTTATGGAGTACGACGTGCTGGAGGGATTCTGGGGCGACGCGGGGGAGTCCATCGACGCCTACTACGCGGTCAACGATTTTGTCCGCGCCCACGGCAGCAACAAGAGCTGATGGCGATCGACGGGGTGGTTCTGAACGAGCTCGTCACCCATGCCGACGAGCGCGGGTTCTTTCGCGAGGTCCTACGCGAAACCGACAGCCACTTCGAGCATTTCGGCCAGTGGTCGCACTCGCTGATGTACCCGGGAGTGACCAAGGCCTGGCACATCCACCAGCGCCAGACCGACTGGTGGTACGTGATCGGAGCGCTGAAGGTCGCGCTCTTCGACACTCGCGACGGATCGGCGACGAAAGGCCAGCTGATGGAGTTTCTGATGGGGGACGGGCAGCCGACATGCCTGAAGATCCCGCCGGGCGTGGCCCACGGCTGCAAGGCACTCGAGCTGAGCCACCTCCTCTACGTGACGTCCAGCGTCTACGACCCGGAAGACGAGGGCCGCATCCCGCACGACGACCCGGCGATCGGCTACGACTGGACGGCGGGCCCGGCCATCAAGTGAGCCGCTCGCTCAAGCGCCTGCTCGTCGCGGGCGGCGCGGGGTTCATAGGCTCGAGCTTCGTTCGGCATTTGCGCCGATCGCATTCCGACGCCGAGATAACCGTGCTCGACAAGCTGACCTACGCGGGCAACCTGGCCAACCTCGGCGACGTCGAGGGGAGCGACGGCTATCGGTTCGTGCGCGGTGACATCTGCGACGCCGTCGTGGTCGACAGCCTGGCCGCGGAGGCGGACGCGATCGTCAATTTCGCGGCGGAGACCCACGTCGACCGTTCGCTGATGGACCCGTACGCGTTCATCGAGACGGACGTCCGCGGCACCGCGGTGCTGTGCGAAGCCGCGCGCAAGTATGAGCATGAGGTCTTCCTGCTGATCAGCACGGACGAGGTCTACGGCGAGGTGCTGGACGGCCGCTCGGCCGAGACCGACGCCTTTCGCCCGCGCAGCCCCTACTCCGCGAGCAAGGCGGCGGGCGAGCACATTGCTCGCGCCTACGCCGAGAGCTTCGGCCTGCCGCTGTTGGTGACCCGTGGATCGAACACCTACGGGCCGTACCAGTACCCCGAGAAGCTGATCCCGGTGCTGATCACCAATGCGATCGACGGCATGCCGCTGCCTCTCTATAAGGACGGGACGGCGGTCCGCGATTTCCTCTTCGTCGAGGATCACTGCCGTGCGATCGAGCATGTCCTCTTCGAAGCACCTGTCGGAACGGTCTACAACGTCGGCACCGGCGCGGAGACCACCGGTCGGCAGGTGGCGGAGGCGGTGCTCGACATCATGGGCAAGCCTCGCAGCCTCATCGAGTTCGTGGCCGACCGCCCTGGCCACGACTATCGCTACGCCCTCGACACCTCCCGCATCACCGCTCTCGGTTGGGAACCGCGGGTCACGTTCGCGGAAGGCCTCGAGAGCACGGTGCGGTGGTATCAGCAGAACGAGGACTGGTGGCGTGCCCTGAAGTCAGGCGAGTACTGGGACTACTACCGCAGGAACTACAAACCGCTAGTCAGCTAGCCGGCGGCGGCACCGGTCGCCAGGTGCGGCTGTCCCACCAGTAATAGCCGTCCGCCGAGCGCATCGCCTCCGGCGGCACCTCTTTCGTGGCGTCACGCCAGGCCTGACCGTCCCACCAGTACCGTCCGTCCTCGGACATGAGCGGTCCTTGGGCCGCCGGGGTCGCGACCGCCGCGACCGGCGTCGGGCGCCTGCGCGTGAGCACGACGACGACCATCGAAGCCACGAGGAGCACCACGACGAGCACGGCGCTGCCGCCGATCGCCAGCGGCATCGCGTAGGCGGGGAGGCTGAACGAGTTGCGAGAGGCGTTCTCCGGCCACTGGTTCGGGGAGATCGAATACGGCGGCGCGGCGTCGAACTGCCGCCTCGCCTGCGTCGTCTCCAGGTCGCCCAGGTCGTCGGCCTGCGACAGCGCGGTCACGGTGAAGAAGTCGTTGCCTTTCAGGAACACTCCCAGGTCGAAAAACAGCGGCTGCAAGGGCTCGGCGTAGTGGGCGCCGAAGTACGTGTCCACCCCGTCCGCGGTGATGGGGCGGACCATGTACTGCGACGCGGTCCTCCCCTTGAACGTGGTCAGCCAGCTGCCGGCGTCGCGGTGGCCGCCGAAGGCGATGACCTCCTCGACGACGACGTGCTTGCCATCCTGCGCGACCCACGTGCGTGCGTAGCCCTGGACGTAGCGGTCGCGCTTGAGCTCGTCCATGACCAGAGAGTCAGACCCGGCGTAGTCGGCCGCGGTCATGGGGCCGTCCTGCTGGGCGCTCTGCGACTCCACGTACGCGCCCGTGGGGGCGATCAGCATCGTCATGAGGGCAGGGGATGGCGAGGGTGTCGCGGCGGCGGCGGCGGCCGGCGCAAAGCCGACGGACGCGAGCGCGGAAACGACCACGCTGGCCGTCAGGCGCTTGACTTTCCCCATCCAGCGAGAGTTTGCCATTGGCCGAGCTCGATGCTTCCCTCCGAACATAAAAGAACAGCGCAACCGAACCCAGAAGTCCGAAAACCACGACCCCGAGCGCGACGAAGGCCGCGATCTTCAAGGCGCCGATCCCTCCCGCCAGCAGGCGGAGGTTCTCGGGCCAGCGCGAGGGCGGGATCGAGTCGGCGGGCGCGGAGTCGTACTGCTTCCTGGCCTGCACGGCTGCCGCCCTGCCCAGGTCGTCCGCGCTCGAGATGAACCCGACCGTGAAGAAGTCGTTGCCCTTGACGAACGAGACGACGTCGGCGTAAGTCGGCCCGCTCGGGTTGGCGTAGTGCACGCCGTAGTAGGGCCCCACCCCGGCTGGCCACCGGGCAGGCAGCCGCCCGGTCGAGCGACTACTACAAGGGTCCGATCTTGGTCGCGCCGTACCCGGCGACGAAGCCATCCCGAGTCAGAGTCGTGGTGAGGTTCGAGTCGCTGCCGCCGGACACATAACTCGCGTACTCGGCGGCGTCGAAGGCGCCGACCGGCGTGCCGTTCCCCTGCGTGTCCCGGGCGTAGTCGGGAGTGGGCGGTGGCGCGAGAACCGCGTCCAGGCTTACCGCTGGGCTGGGCGCCGCGGCGGTGAGAGCGGCGGACGAGATCAGCCCGAGGGCGTCAGCCAGCCGGCGGCTGCTGTCCCTGCGGAACGGACCGCCACGTCCTCCCATCCCACCAGAGTGAGCCATCGCTCGACCGCTGCGCGAAAGGAGGAGCTTCGTGGGCGGCGTCCTTCCACGCCTGCCCGTCCCACCAGAAGTTTCCGTCGGGCGACATCTGGACCTCGCCCGGGGCGGACATCGAAGGCGAAGACATCGAGGGCGGGGCGTAGGTCCCCATGGCCATCGCGGGCTGCCGGCGCCGCCGCCGGATCACGCCGACGACGACGGCGATGATCGCCAGGACCAGGACGATCGGGATCAAAGCACCGACCACCGCCCCGACCCCGAAAGAGGCGTTGTTGCTCGCCTGGTTCTCGGGCCACTGCGACGACGGGATCGTCTCCGCCGGCGCCGAGTCGAACTGCGCCTTCGCCTGGTCGGTGGCCGGGGTCAGGACAGTGTTCTGGGCGCCGGCGAAGATGACGATGAAGAGGTCATTGCCCTTGACGAACACGAACTCGTCCTCGAACGCGCCGGTGGGTGTGAAGTGGGCGCCGTAGTAGGGGTCGATGCCCGTGATCGTGTCGGGGTTGGCATAGTGCGAGTCCGCTTTGTCGGTCGCCTCGAGCGCGGTCAGCGCCTTCTTTGCGCCGCTTCCACCGCTGAACGCCATCACCGCCTCGACCAGGCCGCGGCGGAGCGACGCCGAGCTCCACTCCTTGCCGTAGCCGTCGACGAAGCCAAAGCGGTTGAGCGTCGCCTCGGTCTCCTGCGGAGACGCGCCCGAAGCGTTCACCGCCCAGTCGTGGGCTGTGAACTCCCCGTGCAGCGAGGCCGTCGTCAGCTCCGCGTAGCCGCTCGGCGCCGGCGCCAGCACCGTGTCGAGGCCCGGCGAAGGCGAGGGTGACGCGGCCAGCGCGGTGAGCGGCGCCAGAGCGATGACACAGGCGGCGGCGGCAAAGAGGAGTCGATTCACGCGCGCCATCTTATCGGTTGGCGGTGAATCTTCCGCCCATTCCGCGCCAGTACCAGTGGAGGTAGCGGGGAAGCCAGTGCCAGAGCCGGAAGCGGCTCTGGCCCACCGTCCGGTCGCGCCAGGTGGTCGGGACCTCGGCCACGCGCAGGCCGAGCCTGTAGGCCTTGACGGTCAGCTCCAGGCCGAGCTCAAAGCCGCCTTGCGACTCGATGGTGACCTGGTTGAGCAGCCGCTTCGAGTAGAGGCGGAAGTTGCTGGTCGCGTCATGGACCGGCAGCCCGCCGAGCCAGTGCAGCGACAGGCCCGCCGTCCGCGACATCGTCCGCTTCAGGAGCGGCCCGCCGACCTGGCGGCCGCCGCGCACGTAACGCGACCCGGCGACGACGTCCGCGCCTTCGCGCGCCAGGCGGTACATCGGGTCGATGTCCGCCGGGTCGTCGGAACCGTCGCCCATGGTGATCAGGACGTAGGGCGCGCGCGCCGCGCGCAGACCGGATTTCATGGCGTTCAACGCGCCGCGGCCGAGCGTGTTCTGGTGGAGGCGCACCTGCGGAAGCTCCGCCTGCAGTCGCTTCACGACCGGCACGGTCGTGTCCTCCTCGAAGTCGTGCACCACCAGCACCTCGAGCGGCCGGGTTTTTGTGTGTTCGACGACCCCGCGCAGAGTTGGCACCACGTTCTCGCCCTCGTTGTAGACGGGGATGACCACGCTGAGCGCGGGCGTTTCGTCGCTCAGATGCGTTCGGCCGTGATCTCGTCGCGGATCCACGGGATCACCTCGTCCAGCACGTCCTCCAGCGACGTTGTGGCCTCGAAGCCGAGCAGGTCGCGCGCCTTGCGCACGTCGGGCACGCGCATCTGCACGTCGTGCTCGTAGGGCGCGTCGCTGACCAGGCGCAGAGGCTTGTTCGCCCCGTGGACCTTGCGCCACACGAGGCCGGCGAGCTCGCGCACCGTTGTCGACCGCGCGGTCGAGAGGTTGAAGTCCTCGTTGAGTGCGCGCTCCGACTCCATCGCCAGCCGGATGCCGACCGCAAGGTCGCCCCCGTACGTGTAGTGCCGCACCTGGCTGCCGTCGCCCAGGATGTGGAGCGGGTCCTGGCCTTTCAGGACTTTCTGGACCAGGTCGGGGACGACGTGGCTCATCGCCAGCTTCACGTTGCCGCTCATCACGTCGTGGTCACGAAGCGCGCGCCGCTCGCCGATGCCGACGCAGTTGAAGGGCCGGACGATTGTGAACGGCAGTTCGTACTGCTCGCGCGCGCCGCGGGCGAAGAATTCGGTCGCGAGCTTCTGGAAGCCGTAGGTGGAGCGCGGCGGAGGGCTGGTGAGCTGCGCGCCCTCCGGCGTCGGAAAGACGGACGCGCTCTCGAACACCATGCTGCTCGAGATGACCGTGATCTTCTCGAGCCGGCCGAAGCGGAAGGCGTTGATCGCGGCATCGAACGTCGCCGCGCAGATCCGCTCGTTCTCGGCGAGCAGGTCGTACGCGAACTCGTGGAAGTACGAGATGCCACCGATCATCGCCGCGCCCGCGACGACCTGGTCGCAGTCCATCGCCAGGTCGGTCAGCAGCGCCGCGTCCTTGGCGTCGCCCTCGACGAGCCGATAGCGGGGGTCGGTGTCGAAGGTCCGCCGGACCGGGCCATATTTGCTGAAGTTGTCCACTCCGACGACCTCGTGGCCGGCATGCAGGAGCTCGGCGACCAGGTATCCGCAGATAAACCCGGCAGCGCCAGTCACGAGAACTTTCACGCGATGTGCGCAGGCCTGGCTTTGCCAGGCTGTCCAAGCCGCGCTTTCCTTGGGCCTCCGGACGTCGCGCCGGGACACATTAAGGCAGACCTTTCCTCACACGAAAGGGTGAGCAGCAGCGCGAAGCGCTGCGATGAGACGGAACGCCGCGTTCCCTCTCATAATTTGATCGGGCCCGTGATGCCCCAGATGTCGACGACCTCGCGGCCGTCGAGCTCGAGCCCGCGATACGCGCGGTGCGGAGCGCCGACCACCAGGACCTCCGACTCGCGCAGCACCTTGTCGAGGGGCTCAAACGTCTCGTCGACGATGTACGGGTCGGTGCAGAGCACCTTCGCCCCCTTGAACTGGGCGAGCTTGCGCAGCTTGTAGCTGAGCGATGCGCGCGGGTCGTCGGATTCGCCCTTGAACGCCATGCCGAGTATGCCCAGCGTTCGGCCGAGCAGAGGGCGGCGGGAGTTCAACGTGTCCACGATGTAGCCGGGCAGGCCCTCGTTGACCTGCATCGCCGCCTGGCCCATCGGGAAGTGGTCGGGCGTGAAGGCCGAGAGCTGCATCGTGTCCTTCAGCAGGCAAGGTCCCGCCGCAAAACCGGGACCAGGCAGGTCGGCGGCCCGCGGGTAGTCCTGGCGGATCGCGTTCAGGACGCGGTTGTAGTCCAGGCCGGACCGGTTGGCGATCTGGAAGAACTGGTTGGCGATGGCGAACTTCATGTACCGCCAGGTGTTCGTGAAGAGCTTGGCGAGCTCGGCCTCGAGCGGCGTCGTCCGCACGACTGAGCTGACCCCGAGGCGCTCGAAGAGCGTGCGAGCGGAGTCGAACGCCTCGTCCGAGGTGACGCCGACGAGCTGGGGCAGCGTGCGCAGCTCCTCGAGGGCGTGGCCTTCGGCGATGCGCTCGGGGCAGAACGCGACGTCGGCTTCGATGCCGGCGGCGCGCAGCCGGCGCTCGACCGTCTCGGTCGTGCCAGGGAAGACGGTCGACCGGAGGACGACCAGCGTGCCGTCCTGGATGTGCGGCGTGAGCTCGTCGACCACGCGGTCGAAGATCCGCACCGAGGGGTTCATGAACTCGTCGATAGGGGTGCCGATGACGAGGACCGCGATCCGCGTCCGCTCGAGCATCGCGGGGTCGCGCGAAAGCTCGAGCCGGCCGGTTGGGAGCAGCCTCACGAGCAGCTCTTCGGCGCCCGTCTCGCGGAACGGCACATGGCCGGAGCGGACCATCTCGATCTTGGTCTGGTCGATGTCGTTGATGCCGACCCTGTAGCCGGAGTCGGCCAGCGCGAGGGCCAGCGGCAGGCCGACGTGTCCGCAGCCGCCGACGATCACCAGGTCGAGATCCTGCATGGCGGCCAAATTATGCTTCCTCGTGCTCATGAACTCACCCCGGAAGGGTGGCGGTCGCCCGTCCGTGTTGCTGGACATGAGGCCGCTCCAGGGTCCGAGCGCCGTCCGGGGCGTCGGCTCCTACGCCCGCGGCCTCCTGAAGGGCCTGATCGGAGCCGGATTCGACGCCCACCTCACCCTGCTCCTGGACAGCGCCTTCGACGCGCCCGCACTGCCGGTCGGCGCCTACAGCGTGGTCGGCTGCCAGAGGCGCAACCATGGCCAGCTGGCCGCGTACGAAGACGCGGTGGCGCTGCAGAGCGACATCGCCCGCGTGGCTCCCGATGTCTACCACGCCATCGACTTCCACCTGCCCGGTCGCAACCCGTGCCCGCTGGTCGTCACGCTGCACGACCTGATCCCGTGGGCCTGGGGCGGACCGAGCATGAGGGGTGAGCGGATCCGCTACGGCCTGTTCCGGCGTCTGCTGCCCCGCGCCGACCTGGTGATCGCCGTCTCCAACGCCACCAGCTCGGACGCGATCCGGCTGCACGTCGCGTCGCGCCAGCGTCTCCGGGTAATCCCAGAGGGAGTGGATCCGGTCTTCACGCCCCGCCACGATGCGGCCGCCCGGGTCAAAGCTAAGTGGAACATCGACGGCCGCTACCTGCTCTTCGTCGGCGCGCTGGATGCGCGGAAAGACCCGCACGCCCTGCTCCGCGCATTCACCGCGGCGCGCCTGAAGCATCCCGACCTCCGGCTCCTCATCGCCGGAATCCCCGGCCGGCAGGCGCCTCCCAGCATGGCCGGCGCGGTGCAGCTTGGCCGCGTCGTCGACGAGGAGCTGGCGGACCTCTACTCGGCGGCCAGCTGCCTGGTGTTCCCGAGCCGCTACGAGGGTTTCGGCCTGCCGTGCCTGGAGGCGATGGCGAGTGGCTGCCCCGTCGCAGCGTTCCGCAACTCGAGCGTGACGGAGCTGGTCGACGGCGCCGGGATCCTGGTCTCGGACGGGGACGGCGACGCCCTGGGCAACGCCGCCGCCGAGCTGGTCGACCAGCCGGAGAGGTGGAGGCGAGCCGGACTGCAGCGCGCCAGGCAGTTCAGCTGGGACAAGGCCGCGCGCGAAACGATCCAGGCATACGAGTCCGTATTGCGATAATCGGCCCGGTTTGAGCAAGGTCGCGGTCATCGGCGCGGGGTACGTCGGGCTGACGACCGGCGCCTGCCTGGCCGACCTTGGCAACGACGTCACCGTCGTTGACATCGACGAGGAGAAGGTCGCGCTACTACGCCGCCGGCAGGTTCCGTTCTACGAGCCAGGCCTGCGCGAGCTGGTGGAGCGCAACGCCCGCGCGGGCCGGCTGTCGTTCACGACCTCTTATTCGGACGCGGTCTCGGGCGCGGAGTTCGCGATCATCGCCGTCAGCACACCCGAGGGCGAGGGGGGAGAGGCGGACCTCTCCCATGTCGAGGCGGCCGCGGCTTCGATAGCGGGCGCGATGGACGGGGCGCTGATCGTCGTCAACAAGTCGACCGTGCCGCCGCTGACCGGCGACATGGTGTCGGATGTGCTCAAGAAGCACAACGCGCGCCACCGCGCGGC
>Ga0070698_100006768_pt1 | contig 12425 bp, 11 predicted proteins | sample KBSK1502metaG_FD_65477 | JGI IMG/M metagenome (GOLD analysis project Ga0070698, IMG submission 65477) | Corn, switchgrass and miscanthus rhizosphere microbial communities from Kellogg Biological Station, Michigan, USA - KBS K1-50-2 metaG | ecosystem: Host-associated > Plants > Roots >...
AAAAGAGATCGAGAAACATCCAATGTATAAAAGGATAAAAATGATCGAAGGTTCATCAATAAGTGATGAGGTAGCTGACAAAGTGAAAAATGAAGCAATTGGAAAAAGATCTGTTTTGGTTTCACTTGATTCCAACCATACGCATGAACATGTTTTGCGGGAATTAAAATTATATTCACCATTAGTTACGTTGGGATCCTATGTTGTGGTATTTGATACGATTGTTGAAAATTTGCCAGAAGGATATTTTTCACAAAAGCGACCTTGGGGCATTTCTAACAACCCCAAAACAGCCGTTGATGAATTTCTAAAAACAAACGATCAGTTTGAGGTAGATCATACTATTGATAATAAATTATTGATTAGTGTTGCTCCTGTAGGGTATTTGAAAAGAATTAAATAAAACCATGGAAAGACAACCTTGGGTCAGCTTCTGCATCAGTACTTATAAAAGACCAAATATTCTTCATAAGCAGTTGCAATTGCTTGCTCAACAAACTTTTCCTGATTTTGAAGTTATTATTTCTGATAATGATCCTTCCGCTTCAGCTAAAATTGTTGTAGAGAGTTTAAATGATTCTCGGTTCAAATATTTTCCCAACAATGAGAATATTGGAATGATTAGGAGTTTTAATAAAAGTATTGAAAGAGCGAATACTGAATTTATTGTAATGGTAACTGATGATGATCCTATTGCACCTGATTTTCTTCAGACCTTTTATTACTTATATAAACAATTTCCAAAATACTCTATTTATTGTGGGTTCAAAAGGAGCGGAAAGGAAGAAGGTTTTATAGAGCATATATCTAACGATGAATTTTTGATAGAAGTTCTTGATCCGCGAAAAACAACAAATTTGCTTTGGTCCAGCTCTGTTATGAGAAGACTTGATGTTATAAAAACTGCAATGATACCGGATTATGGTAGCCCACATTTAGCAGATCATGCTATTATTACACAAGTTGGGAGCATAAACGGGGGATTAATCATAAATAAAATGTATAGCTCTTTAACTTCACATGATGAAAACTTTTCTAAGTTAAATTTTGAGTCTTATATAAAAGGATGTACAGGTTTTTATAACTACTTGCAGCATTCTTTTAAAAAACATCCAAAGTTCCGACAATATGAAAGAATTATTATTAAACATCTGGGCACATGGTTTATTGCAAATATTTTTAATTTAAAAAAATATTATACTATAAAAAAGAAAAACAAGGCTATTATAAAAAATCTGAATGAGCTTGCTCAAAGAATTATTAGTTTACCTTTTATGGAAAGATATAAATTCAGATATTTTTTTAAAACCGGTATTTTTTATTTCAAAAGAATTTTGGGATTATTAAGTTAATAAATGAAATATTCAATTATACTGCCTGTCCATAATGGTGGCGAATATGTGAAGTACTGTGTCAATAGTATTCTCTCTCAAAGCGTGTCTGATTTTAATTTTCACATTTTAGATAATTGCAGTGATGATGGTACTTTAGAATGGATTAATTCTCTCAAGGATTCAAGAATTATTGTTTATGCTTCACAAAAACCATTAACAATTGAAGAGAATTGGGGGAGAATTGTTGCTATCCCTAAAAATCAATTCATGACGCTTATTGGTCACGATGATTTATTAGAACCGGATTATCTGCAAATAATCACTGAATTGATTAAGAAGTTTCCTGATGCAAGCCTTTATCAAACACACTTTAAATATATAGATAATAAAGGTCAAATTATCAGGAATTGTAAACCGATGGATGAAGTGCAATCTGCTTCAGAATTTTTATATTCTTTTCTTACTAATTCTATCGATAGCATGGGAACAGGGTATATGATGCGATCATTGGATTATGACGCATTAGGTGGAATTCCAAAATATCCCAATCTATTGTTTGCTGACTTTGAATTGTGGATTAAGTTGACTCAAAAAAACTTTAAGGCAACGTCTTCCGAAATTGGTTATTCTTTTCGATTGCATCAAAGTATGACAAAAAACTCTTCTGACATTAAATTTCACAAGGCGTTTGGACAATTTATAGATTATCTTGAAAGCTTAAAGAAAAGTGACAAAAAAATGGCTGATGTTGTTGAAAAGCATTCGGTAGAATTTATAAAATTTTATTGTAGAGGCCTTTCACATCGATTACTGAGGACTGATATTAAAAGAAGAGAAGGTCTTACGGTTGGATCTTTTCTTAAAGAATGTAAGTCTTATGCTGATCGATTAGCGCCGGGTAATGATTTTGAACCGACTCAAGAACGCAGCGTAAAACTTGCAAAGCAAATCGATAGTAATTTTTTAACAAGATCAGCTTTTTTATTTTTTAAGAAAATTTATCCAAAGCCTATTTATTCATAAGCGATATTCATGCAACTCTCCATTATTATCATTAATCACAACCGTTTTGCATTGACGTGTGATTGTATCCGATCAGTCAGGCAACATACGCATGATGTTTTGTATGAGATCATTTTAGTTGATAATGCTTCCACAGAATGTGATCCGGAAAAATTTAAACAGGAATTTCCTGAAATTATTCTGATAAAGAGCGAAAAAAACGGAGGATTCGCTTATGGTAATAACCTGGGTATTGAAAAAGCTGAAGGAGAATTTATTTTGTTACTGAACAATGATACAATTTTTCAGGAAGATACAATTAACAAATCACTGTCTTATTTTCAGCAACAATCAAATGTCGGAGTAGTGGGTTGTCGCATGATCTATCCTGATGGGAAGGTCCAATATACAGCCCGTCGTTTCAGATCGATCAGTTGGGAGTTGCTTGATTTTTTTCGTTTTATTCCTTTATTGATGCCGTATAAAAAAAGAGTCAAACGAATGCTGGGAAAATATTTTCGTCATGATAGTGACGTAGATTGTGATTGGATCAATGGAGCTTTTTTCCTTTTCTCTAAAAAAATATTAGATCAACTTCCGGGTAAAAAATTAGATGATCGCTTTTTTATGTATGGAGAGGATCAGCTTTGGTGCGAGCAAATTAAAAACCTTGGATATAGAATTCTTTTTTTTGCTGAAAGCACTATCATTCACATTGGAGGTGGGAGTACACAACTTTCTTCTCAATTAAAACTTCGAAAAATAATGATGAAGCATGAACTGGAAATTATGAAGCTGAGACAGGGGAGAGGGTTCTATTATTACACTTTCAAAATGATCTACGGCTTTAAAGAAGGTGCAAGGGATTTAATAAAGAGGATCTATTATAAGCTGACAGGAAAACTGATCAGGTAAGCAAGGTGACACGACATTTTAAATTTTACCAGAGTTCAGCAGGTTCTTAATGATGTTCGCCCAGTAAAAATTTTCATAAAATGAGGCAGGAGTAGAAGAGACGATACCGGCGTTTTCGATCACAGCTTCACCAAATCTTTTCCAATCTTCATCGTTGATGATAACCAGTTTATCGCCAGCAATAGCTTTATCGATTCCGGCAGAGCCTGTTTCGGTTGAAATAACCGTCGTTCCATAAGCGATCGCTTCCACCATCTTTGTTTTTATGCCTCCGCCACTTGTAACTGGATTCAAAAAAATATCTGCTCCTTTGAAATAAGGAATGATATCGTCTACAAAACCAGTGTAGATGATATTCTTCCCTATCCAGTCTTTTAGTGCATCCAGCAATTGTTGGGGAAGTCCTTTCCCGCTGATAATAATTTTATATTTAAGATCGGATGCACGCAATACAATATTAGTAAAGATCATAATATGCCTGATCGCATCGATATTTGGTTTATAACTCAGCAGCCCGTTGAATAAAAAGATCTTTTCGTCAGGAGATATACCATGTTGCTGGCAAATGAAATTCCTGTTCTCTGCTTTATCCGGAGGGTGATGATCTATATCGACACCAAAAGGAACTATCCATGTTTTTTCTTTGGGCATATTCCATTTTGAAACAGCAAAATCCCTGTCCTCAGGTGTAATAAAAAGAACGGCATCGGCTCTGCGCAAACATTTTCTTTCATATATTCTTAATATCGGCCACCACCATTTGCCAACACTGCGGAAACGCTGGTACTCGATATTATGTGTGTGAATGATGGTTTTTATTCCCGTTCTCTTCTTTATTTTTTTAGCGAGCCATCCATAATAAGGATGTTCCCAAATGATCGCATCATATTTTTCTTTTTGAATAAGTTTCGTGAGCTTATCAACAAGACTTCGATCATAATACCGGGAAAATGATGCTTTGAGTAACGGAATGATCTTATAGGAAGCGAGTGTTGTATCGTTGTTCACAACAGAAACAACAGAAAGATCAACTTCGTTACCCAGGTATTCAAAAAATTTTGCAATGAATTTCTGTCCTCCTGAAAAATAAGGCAGATAGGAGTAAGGAACTATTGCAAGGACTTTCTTCATGCCACATTATCTCCATAAAGAGGCTTAGGTCTCGGTTGCTTCTGGCGACTTTGCATTTCTCTGTAATGCATATATATACCGCCAATGAATATAATAGCAATTAATATGGATGCTATGAACATGATCGAACGGCCTTTTTTCACTGTAGCGGGTTCAAAGATAAATTTCACAGTGTGTTTCCCGGCCGGAAGTGAAAGACCACGCAATAAATAATTCACTTTGCAATAGTCGGTGCGTTTACCATCCACGTATGCATTCCATCCTTTTGGATAATATATTTCGCTGAACACGGCAAACTGCGGGCTATTCGCATTCGATTCATATTCTATTGCATCATTATCAAAATTTGTCATTTTGATGGAAGCGGTAGAATCAGGAGTTATTGCATTCGCCTTGCAGCTTGAATCGACAACAACCGTGTCTTTGAGATTATTATTTTTCAGTGCAAGGAATTCCTCCACCGGCCCATTCACAACCTTTACTGATTTTGCCAGCCAGCAAGGGCCATAAGCTTCCGGGTTTGGTATCACTGATTCAGAACGGTTCTGCGGATTATAAACAATAAAATATTTTGTATTGAGCATGTTCAATACACCGCGATTTACATTCCCTTGTGATAGATACCTGTCCAGCACATCCTGGTAGATTCTTAAACGGGCCGGATGATAACCACTGATACTTTTAAAGAAAGAAGAAGTTCTTGCATCAAATACAGGGTTCACACCACTGTTGAATACCCTGAAGTTCGGATCCTTATCCTGGAGTATTGTCTGCTCTGATTGTGTTGGAACAAAATGCTCTGATTGCAGTTCATCGGGGCTGACATACTTTTCATCGGGAAGATAATTCTTACTGGTCAGCAGCAACTCTGCACTGCCAAGCATCAATACACTAACAGCTACTACGATAGCTTTGATCTTATTCTTCATATAGAAATGAAGAAGACCAACAAGGATGATCGCAAATAACAGCGCTCTTAATAATTGTCCGCCGAACATTGCCTGGCGATCTGCTTTTAATCCAAGTACAACAGCACGTCCAACCATTCCGCTTTTATCTTGCTGTCCGAAACTCTGTATTATCTGGCCATCATAGCCGGCCGAATAATCCATCATCAGGTACATCAATCCCAGCACAATAAATAAGCTACCGGTTGCATACAATATCTTTTTAAAATTAGCCTGGAGTAATTCTTTGCTTTTTTCATTGTACAATAAATATTGCAATGTCAATATTGCAATTATGGTGATGGTTAATTGTGGTATCACCTGTGCCATCGAAGGCGCACGGAATTTATTATACAATGGCAGGTGTTGGAAAAGAAAAGTATTGAAGCCGGCAAAATGTTTACCCCAGGAAAGAATGATGCCCAATAAAGTGACAGCCAGTAATCCCCATCGTAATGGAGTTTTGACAATGACAAACCCGATCAATCCTAATAAACAAATGAACACACCGAGATATGCGGGACCAGCCGTAAAGGGCAATTCACCCCAATAACTGGGAAGCTGTTCGGTAGCGAGTTGTTGTGCCGTACCTCCATCTACTCCTGCATTAACGAGTTTACTTACCACTTTTGATTCCTCGGATAAATGTTTGTAGCTGCCACCCCCAAATGCATTTGGCATAAGCAAGGTGAATGATTCTGCTTTTCCAAGACTGTATTCAAAAGCATAGGCTGTATCAAGCCCGGAAGTTTTTGCTGCCGTAACAGTATCTTTTTGAGTGTCTATACTTTTACCGCCACGCATGGTATATTTTGTATACTCAGCCGTTGTCATCAATGTCATGGCACTGCCGGCCAACCCTACTAATCCTCCGATAGCGACAATACTGCCCGCGATGATAATATGCTTCCATTCTTTCTTACGTATCCATATGATAAGATAGCAGAGTGTTACTGCCGCTGCCACCAGGAAAAAATAATAGGTGATCTGCAGGTGATTCGATCCTACCTGTAAATAGGCTGCGAGTGTAGTGACGGCAAGACCCAGCCAATATTTTTTTTTGAACGTGAGTATGAGGCCCGCTAATAATAAAGGCATAAAAGCTGTAGCGAACATTTGCGTATCATGACCTGCGCTGATCACTACTGCATTGTAAGTAGAAAAAGCATAAGCGAATGCTCCCAACATGGCAATGACAGGTCTTGCCTGTAAAGCAAGACAAAGAATATAAAAAGCGACACAAGCAAGAAAAAAGAAATTAAGTGGTTTGGGTAAACCCAGCGATAAGATCTTTACCATGTCAGGCAATATACTTTTACCCTCCATGGCGATCTGGTAATTGGGCATTCCACTGAAAAGATTGGGATTCCATAAAGGAAAATGGCCTGTCCTTTCTTTGTAGCCAAAAGAATTTTGTGCGATCCCCTTCCATTTGGTAATGTCATCCTGATTCAACACATTTCCTTCTAATGCTGGTTTGCAGAACAGCGCTGTAACGATAATAAATACGACAATAGCGATGATATGTGGAAGTGATTTTTTCAGCAGGGGATTGTTCATACAAAATCAATATTTGGCTGACAAAATAATGCTATTTTAGACCAAAATCCCGATGCGCTGGCTTTTATTTTTATCAAAACTGGCTTTCATTTGCAACCTTGCTTTCCTTGTATCTTTTATATTCAGAGTCACAAACTGGTTGACCAATCACGACATCAAAGAATATATTATTATCATTGGTTGGGTACTGAGCGCTGTTTTTAACCCAATAGTTGTTTTTATCTACCTGATAATATTTTGGATAAAAAGAAAAAAGCTTTCAATAGTGCCGGTATGGTTGATCGTTATGAATATTTTATTTTTATTTCTTCAACTCATTTTTCTTTTGTTAATGAATGTAGAATAATATTTTTAGCATGATACATAATATTCTTAAGGATAAACCAACAAAACTTTTCCTCGTACTTACTGCTTTTTTTTGTTGTAATGCCTTGATCGCTGAATCTATTGGTACGAAAATCTTTTCATTGGAAAAACTATTTGGTTTCACTCCTTCAAACTTCACCTTGTTTGGTCAATCCGGTATTTCAGTCAGCCTTACATGCGGTGTATTACTCTGGCCACTTGAATTTGTAATGACAGATATAGTAAATGAATTTTATGGACCAAAAGCTGTAAGAAGGATTTCATATACAGCAGTGGCTCTTATTGCTTATGCTTTCCTGATGTTTTATGCAGCAATTCATGTACCTGCAGCAGATTTTTGGATCAGTACGGGGACTCAAAGTAATATTCCAAATATGCAGGATGCATTTTCAGGAATATTTGGACAAGGAATGCGGATCATTATTGGAAGCATTACGGCCTTTCTCGTTAGCCAGTTAGTTGATGTATATGTATTCCATAAAATAAAAAAAGCTACCGGTGAAAAAAAGATATGGCTAAGGGCAACAGGTTCTACCCTGGTTTCACAGTTTGTAGATAGTTATATTGTTTTATTCATTGCTTTTGCTGGTGTATTTTCATGGCAGCAAATACTTGCGATCGGAGTAGTAAATTATATTTATAAAGCCAGCATGGCGATCATTCTTACACCGGTGATCATCATTGCAGAAAAAAGAATTGAAAAATATGTTGGACATGAAACTGCAAAGAAAATGAAAAGGGTTGCGATGGGACAGGACCCGGATGCATTTACCAATATTCCAACGGCCGGTTAATCAGATGATAATTGTAAAGATGATAACTGATAGTTTATTATTATCGATTAGTTATCATTTATCAGTTATCATCTGTTCTTTATCATTGTCGCTACTATTTTATCAATCGGCAGAGTTACTGTTTCATCAGAAAAATCATTCCAATCAATTAAGCGAAAGGTTTCTGTTTCACCTGTATTGTTATAGATCTCCATTTGCTTTTCATCAAAATCAAATTGTTTTTCACGTACAGGAACTTTTAAGTCTTCAAGTTGTTTTGCAAAATAGTAGATAGAAATGATCTGGTCATCGGGGCGGAATGCAGACATTTGATAAAAATCTGTTGTATAAATATGATCCCCGATCTCTGCCTCAATTCCTAATTCTTCTCTTAATTCTCTTTTTAAACAATCCCTTGTTCCTTCACCAAACTCTAATCCTCCACCGGGAAATTTTGTATATAGACCACCACGGATATATTCATCGGCTACCAATACCTGTTTCTTTTCATTTATAAGAATGCCATAAACACGAATATTAAAACGCATCAGGAAAATTTATTGTGGAGATCGCAAGAAGGTTATAATTCAATTATCCCATTAAATACTCTTTCCGCAGGACCGCAAAGCCAGATATTTCTGAATTTACCATCATCAATACGATCGAATTCGACATTCAATCTCCCGCCAAGGGTTTTTACTTCTACTTCATTAAATCCATTTTCATTATGATAGCAAACCAGTGCAGCAGCAGTAACACCAGTTCCGCAACTGAGAGTTTCATTTTCAACACCACGTTCATACGTTCTTACAAAAATCTTATCAGGCTCATCTAATTGCTCAACAAAATTTACATTGATACCCTCTTTTTCAAACTCACGGCTATAACGGATCTCACGGCCTTTCTTAAAAACATCATAGTTCTCAAGATGCGGAACCATTTTTACATAGTGAGGTGATCCTGTATCAACCATAAAATCGCTGTGATGATTTATAATTGCATCAACATCATTCATTTTTAAATAAACAATTCCATCGGCATCTATCCGGGCCTCATGTTCGCCATCTATCGCAATGAACTTGTACAATTCTTTTTGAATACCGATGCTTTCCGCAAATTTTATGAGGCAACGGCCACCATTCCCACACATCGATCCTTCTTTACCATCGGAATTATAATAGATCATTTCAAAATCATAGCCGGTTTTATCGCTCAGCAACATTAATCCGTCAGCACCAATACCAAACTTTCGATCACAAAGTTTTTTGACTTGTTCAATGCTCAAACTCAAATCATGACCATTACGGCTATCGATGATCACAAAATCGTTTCCAGTACCCTGGTATTTAAAAAATTCGGTTCGCATTTTTATTTCTTATACATTTTGAGAAACAATTTCTAAAACCTTTATAATCAGATTTTCGACAGCAGCTTTTCCATCCTTTGAAAACTCCCTGCTTACTCTATTAGCAATGACGGCATTTAATGAAAGACAGTTGTGTCCGAGAAGCCTGCTAAGTCCATAAATAGCCGATGTTTCCATTTCAAAGTTAGTGATCCTATGCTGACCAAAACTGAATTGTGTCAACCGGTTTATTAGTTCGGGATTGCTGATGCCAAGACGAAGTATTCTTCCCTGCGGTCCATAAAAACCCGGGCAGGTAACAGTAATACCCTGGTGAAAACCTTTTACAAAATGCTTTATTAATGATGCACTGGCTCCGGCAATATATGGATACCCAATTTGAGAATGCATTTGAGTACTGGTAACAAATGAATGAAGCAATTGCTTTTCTTCCTCGTTTTGTTCAAGCCTGTAAAAATTCAGCAGATTATCAATGCCAAGTCCATGTGTTGATGCAATAAAACTATCAACGGCTATCTCAGGTTGTAATGCACCCGATGTACCTATGCGGATAAAATTCAGCGATGTTGTTTTTGATTTTATCTCTCTTGAAGCAAAATCGATATTTACAAGTGCATCAAGCTCATTTATAGCAATATCAACGTTATCTGTACCAATGCCGGTAGAAAGAACTGTTAATCTTTTTTTACCGAGAAGACCAGTGTGTGTTATGAATTCACGGTATTCGCCCTGGTATTCTATTTTGTCAAAATGCTTACTTACTTCCCTAACCCTGTCCGGATCGCCAACGAGAAAGACGGTACTGCCGATCTCATCAGGTTTCAGGTTCAAATGATAAATAGCGTCTCTTGAATTCAGTATCATTTCCGATTCAGCGATTCTTGACATATGCTTTTGGATTATAATCTTTTAAGGAAACGACTTATATTTGTTGCCGTTTCAGATTCCAAATCTAATCCCGATTTAAATATCGGGACTAAAATCTGAAATTTAAAATTTGAACGGTCCTGTGGCCGAGTGGCTAGGCTGAGCTCTGCAAAAGCTCCTACAGCGGTTCGAATCCGCTCGGGACCTCTGAACATCGATGCAAGAAAAAGCAAAGACCTGCAAAAGACTAATTCACGGGTCTTTGTTTTTTTAGCGATGCGCAGTACAAAGCAAAAACGAGCAGTCAGGTGTTGTACTTTTGGTGTACTTTATATCGATAGCACCCGTTCGACTTTAGTTCATGCTTTTTTGCATATTCCTGCACACTCCGCATTTTGAAATGCTACAAAAAACAAAAAGCCAAACATAAAAAAATGTATGAGGATAATGATAAACTAAGTTTCGTGGCGGAGGAGTGAACAGTATAGTCAAACAAAAGCTGGTTGTCAAACAGCAGAAATTATAACCTAATAAGTTTTTCTCCGATGCCATAGGTGGTGTTTCTATTGCCGGTAGATACTTCAGATATTTTTATGTCACGATCGCAAAATATCAAAATATAGTTCGTCTGTTTCAGTAATCCTCTGAATTCAAAATACCCGTCAGCGTTTGTATAAGCTACCTTTGCTCCATAGCGTTGAAATAAGGTGCGGTCATTTGAACAAAAACTTCTCTTACTTGCAGTGATACTCGAAACAACTGTTGAACTGGTTTTCTTAATAAGTATTACTTTAAAATTAGATATATATTTTTTCCCAAGAGTAGTTACACCGGGATTTCTATAGGTTAAATATACTTTACCACCTAACCTAGCCTCTTGCTGGCTAGATTGTGCAAGTATATTTGAAAGCAAAAGCTGACTTAATGATATCAGAAAAAAGAGTCTATTCATGGTGTTTTTTTATTGTTGAATTTGTTTTTCAGGTACCTTTTCTGTTGAATCAGGAGTGGGATATTTTTTCCCTTCAACAAGAGTAGTTAGTAAACGGGGAGTCACTATAATGCTATTGTTTTTTCGATTCAGAGTACAAAACAATTTTTGATTAATAGAATCATCTAATGGTATGGCATGGGTTTCATAACCGTCAAAAGTTATCCTAAGAGTATAGTTTACGTTTAACTCTGAATTTTCTTCAGGCAGATCTTTCAGCGTAACCATAATGGTGTTTTTATCAAGTGGTTCACATTGAATTGGCACCGGGATCGCTTCAATATCTGTAAACCTGGCTGACGGAATAAAATTTCCTTTATCATCTATAAATTTGATTTTTAACTTCCAATCTGATTTATTGTTTTTTTCATAAAAACCTGTTTTAATTGGATTCATCATTACAAATACAAGGAAAAAAAGAGCTGCTGCGCCAGTTAAATTAACTCCCATAGCCCCGAGTGGATTATCAAGTAATCTTGAAATTATAGAACCCGATTCCTGGGATTTTTTATTCTCATCGGGCTTTTGAGTATTCACGGATGCTTTTGACTTGGTTAGCCAAAATAAGATTATTGATAAAATAGCTGGTATTGCCCCCCAGGCAATGTACCAGGTAAGCGCAGAATTTGGCATAGATTATTTTTTATAGATTAATGGTTTTATGCTCAATCAAAAACAACCCAACTATAAATATCTTATGTTATAACAACATGATTTGAAATTGCATCACAAATTAAACCAGTTTACGGAGTATTTTATGTTCCTTAAGTATATTATACAAGGAGCAATTGCTTAAACAGGGGGCGAGTTAGAAAAATGTTTTTGTAAGTTAGAAATTTGATTCCATAGTATAAAAAAAATATAGCGAATCTCCCTTCAAAAACTCAAAACCGATTCTTGAACTTTGTTTTGTAACCTTTCTTATTATGCATAAGATATTGCATTCTTTATCTTATTTGGTACCGGTTTTTCTGTTCTGTTTATTTGTAATCCTATTTTTGAGGTAGCATCATGCATTCCTCAAATAATCATAGGCAAGAAGGAATCAGTGCAGGAAAAAGTAAAGACCTGACAATTACTTTTATAACGCGATGGAGTACGAATTAATCTTTTTAGAGATTTTGGTGTTTTGATGACTCAAATTGTATGATTTTTTTACTGTTCATTCCTCAT
>Ga0070698_100006769_pt1 | contig 12424 bp, 11 predicted proteins | sample KBSK1502metaG_FD_65477 | JGI IMG/M metagenome (GOLD analysis project Ga0070698, IMG submission 65477) | Corn, switchgrass and miscanthus rhizosphere microbial communities from Kellogg Biological Station, Michigan, USA - KBS K1-50-2 metaG | ecosystem: Host-associated > Plants > Roots >...
TTCCCATATGTAACACAAGCAATGGAGCGTTTAGTTGCGTGGCTAGATCAATCGCCTGAAACGCTTGCGTGACGGCGCGCTCGCGTTCCTCGGCTGACGCGACGGAAAATCGGTAACCGTCGGGCGAAGCGACTGGGACTTCGGTGGGTAAGAGGCACAAATTATGCAGGCTGCTGAACCGGATTTCTCCAGCATCGAATACCTGTTGGATGCCTGGCATCTGCGAACCGCGAACACCGTGATCCAGCTCAATCAATTCAAACCCGAGTTTGGTTTTGATTTCGCGCAGCATCGCATCGCCGGTAGTGTGCCGTGCCGAGTTCCAACAAGTGGAGAACGAAATCATCAGCCTAACGAATTTCAGGGCGTTTTGTGAAACGCCACCTCTGTAATTTAGCAGACCGGCTCGATCTCAGGCTCCGGCGCTGGCGAAACCGCGCGGTCGCAGACGTGTCGTCCGGCAAGGCTTAAAACTGACGCCGCCGCGATTCCATAGATCACCGAAGCGATACCGAGCGTGGTCCGCATTCCGATCAAATCAGAAAAGCCAGGCGTGATCAGACCGGCGATCGGCATTAATCCGAAAAAGCTCATGCCCACGACCGCAGACACCCGGCCGCGCAAATGCGCCGGCGCTTGCTCCTGCACAATCGTGTTAGCCAGACCGAAGTTCATCGAGAGTGCGATGGCAATGGCTCCCATGGCACACGCTGTAAGCAAAAAGCTTTGGGACCACGACATCAGAAGAACTCCCAAAGCGATGGCGAAAACGTTTCCGCTCATGAACTTCAAGCGATGTTCGCGCGCAACGCTCAGCAAGCCAATCGATCCAAGGAATGCGCCGCTACCAGATACCGCCATCAATCCTCCCATGCTCTCCGCACCCAGATGAAGAATATTGCGCACGTAAAGTGGCAGCATCACTGAGATAGCTGGAAAAACAAAGATCGTGTTCAGCGCAATCAGTGCGATTAGAGCCATAATAATGCGATTCGAGCGGACATAACGAAAACCTTCCAGGATGCCGCTGCGGCGTTGTTCTTCTTCCTCAGGTGTGCCGACGGGCCGCTTCGGAAGTGAGATGAGCGCAACAATAAGCGCCACAAACGAAAATGCGTTCGTGAAAAATGCCGCTGCTGCGCCCCACCACGCGACGAAGAATCCAGCCAGTGATGGACCAATCAGACGCGATCCATGAAACACAGAACGATCAAGAGCAATGGCGGCTGCGATCTCGTCACGCTTCACCAGCTCAGGCACAAGCGCAGATATCGCTGGCATTTCGTAGGAGAACGCGACGCCCAGCAGAAACGAAAAAAAGATAATATGCCAAATCTGAATGTGCCCGCTCATAACCAAAAATCCCAAAGCGACCGCGAAAATGATCTGCACAATTTGCGTAGCGACCAGGATCTTGCGTTTGTCCCATTTATCAGCGAGCGACCCGGCGGTTGGAGCGAGTGCAAGTGCGGGCAAGCCGGCGGCAAAATTAACCAGACCAAGCATGATTGCCTTGTTTGTGAGTCCGCTCATGACCCAGCTTTGGGCCATCATTTGCATCCAAGTGCCGCTGTCGGAAATCAGAGAGCCAATGACGTAGCGGCGAAACGGGCCCTGCCCCAAAAGCGCCAGCGCTTTGCGTCCAATCCATTTTTCCTTCTCGTCCATCGCACACACTCATCGTTGTAGAGGCGTTTGTGTCAAACGTCTGGGCGCTCTTATTCTTGCTCGTACTCTTGCTCGCGGCATCGAACAATGACGAAGCACGAATAACGAAAGAATGACGAAGCCCGAATGTCCAATCCGCGTTGAGGGAGCGCACGCGTCTTTGCGGTTGCGCACTTTCCCATGCTCCCGCACGTAAGAGGAAATCTCCAGTGATAATGGCTTAAATAAACGGCGGTTTGGAAACCGCCGCTCCTTTGTTATTCTTCAGCGATGCGCATCGATAAATACACGCAGAAGATGCAGGAGGCGCTGCAGGGAGCGCAGGATTTGGCTTCGCAGGCTAATCACCCGGACGTTACCAACGAACATTTTCTTTCCGCGCTTCTGGATCAAGGCGAGGGGATAACCCGGCCGCTTCTCGAAAAGATCGGGGCGAATGTAGATCAATTGCGCGAAAGGTTACGCGCAGAGTTGGAACGCCGCCCAAAAATCCACGGCGCCGCTGCCGACCTGCGTCTCTCGAACGAACTCCGCAACGTTTTGGATTCGGCGGAGAAGGAAATGTCGAAGCTGAAGGATGAGTTTACCAGCGCCGAGCATTACTTGCTGGCACTGGCTGGCTCGAATGTTCCGGCCGCAAAATTACTCAAGGAAGGCGGCGTCACGCGCGACAAAATCATGCAGGGCCTTCAGCAGGTGCGCGGCTCCCAGCGGGTGACTGATCAAAATCCTGAAGGCAAATATCAGACGCTGGAAAAATATGGACGCGACCTGACCGAACTCGCTCGACGCGGCAAGATCGATCCAGTGATCGGACGCGATAACGAAATTCGGCGGATTATGCAGGTGTTGTCGCGCCGTACGAAAAATAATCCGGTGCTTATCGGCGATCCAGGAGTGGGCAAGACCGCAATCGTGGAAGGATTGGCCCGACGAATCATCAGCGGCGACGTGCCGGATTCGCTAAAGAACAAACGAGTCATCGGGATGGATATCGGCGCGATGGTCGCCGGCGCGAAGTTTCGCGGTGAGTTCGAAGATCGCCTGAAAGCGTTCTTGAAAGAGGTGACCGATTCGCAAGGTCAGGTCATTTTGTTCATCGACGAACTGCACACCATCGTTGGAGCAGGCGCAGCGGAAGGTTCTGTCGATGCTTCAAACATGCTCAAACCGATGCTGGCCCGCGGCGAGCTGCGGACTGTCGGCGCAACCACGATTGATGAGTATCGCAAATATATAGAGAAAGACGCGGCACTGGAGCGGCGTTTCCAGCCGGTGTTGGTGAACGAACCGACGGTGGAAGACACAATCGCCATTCTCCGCGGACTGAAGGAACGCTACGAAGTGCACCACGGTGTGCGCATCACAGACAGCGCGCTCGTTGCAGCAGCTGTGTTGTCGCAGCGTTACATCACCGATCGGTTTCTGCCGGACAAAGCGATCGATCTGGTCGACGAAGCGGCGTCGCGTTTGAAGATCGAGCTCGATTCAATGCCGACGGAGATCGACGTGATCGAACGCGAGATCATGCAGCACGAAATGGAACGCCAGGCACTCAAGAAAGAGAAAGATCCGGCGAGTAAGGAGCGTTTGAAAAAACTCGAGAAGGAACTGGCTGGATTAAAAGAAAAATCTTCGGCACTCAAAGCCGAATGGCAGAAAGAGAAAGCAGTCCTCGACGAGCAGCGAAAGTGGAAGGCGGAACTCGATCAACTCCGCACCGAGCTCGAGCGCTCGCAGCGTCGTGGTGAGCTGGCCAGGGCGAGTGAAATTCAATATGGGAGGATACCCGAGCTCGAAAAGAAATTGGCCGACGGAACGGCAAAGAGTGCAAAGACGAAAAAATCGCTCCTTCGCGAAGAAGTAACGGAAGAGGACATTGCGGAAGTCGTCTCCAGCTGGACACACATTCCCGTCTCGCGACTGCAGGAAGGTGAACGCGAAAAACTGGTCAGACTGGAAGAGCATTTGCATTTGCGCGTTGTCGGCCAGGACGAGGCGATCAAGGCCGTCTCCAACGCGGTGCGCCGCGCCCGGGCAGGGTTGCAGGATCCAAATCGTCCACTTGGTTCGTTCATTTTTCTCGGACCCACTGGTGTCGGCAAAACGGAATTGTCGCGCGCTCTCGCGGAATTTTTGTTCGACGACGAGAACGCCATGATCCGGATCGACATGAGCGAATACATGGAGAAACACACTGTCGCGCGATTGATCGGCGCGCCGCCGGGGTACGTTGGTTACGAAGAGGGCGGCCAACTTTCCGAAGCGGTCCGGCGCAGGCCGTACTCTGTGGTGCTCTTCGACGAAATCGAAAAAGCGCATCCGGACGTGTTCAACGTTCTGCTGCAAGTGCTGGACGACGGCCGCATCACCGACGGGCAGGGGAGGACCGTGGATTTCAAGAACACGGTCATCATCATGACCTCGAACATCGGTTCGCAATACATCACTGAGGAAGAATCAAAAGAAGCACGCCGGCGACTTGTCACGGACGCGCTACGCGCGCATTTTCGACCAGAATTTCTCAATCGCGTGGACGAGATCATCATTTTCGACCGGCTCAGTGAGGACGATTTGAAAAAGATCGTTGAGATCCAGCTTGCCCGCCTGTCCAAACGTCTCGAACAACAAAAGATCACGCTAAAGCTGTCCGATTCAGCGAAAGAACTGTTGGCGCGGGAAGGTTACGATCCCGTTTATGGAGCCCGTCCACTGCGTCGAACTATTCAAAAAGAAATTCTCGATCCGCTCAGTATCGACATCCTAGAAGGCAAAGTCCGCGAAGGCCAGACCGTCCAGGTCGATGCAAAAGACGGCGCGCTGGAATTTCGCGAAAAGTGATTTTGTGAAGGCGCTTGGATTAGATCGAAAAATTCGGTCTAATTCTCGTTAGGCAAAAACAATGAGTAGATTCGAGAGTATCACGATTAGGGAAGTCGAGTCTTCCGATCTCGAAACTTTCTATGAGCATCAACTCGACCCGGAAGCGATTAGGATGGCAGCATTCGTCTGTGAAGACCCAAAGGACAAGGTAGCTTTCGACGCACATTGGAATAAGATTTTGAATTCGTCACAAATCACACAGAGGACGATCGTTGCAGAGGGACAAGTCGCTGGTCACATAGCGTGCTATCCGCATGGAGAAAACATAGAAGTCACCTATTGGCTTGGAAGGGAGTTCTGGGGAAGAGGATTAGCGACTCAAGCGCTTAATAGGATGCTCCACCTTGTTGTAGATCGGCCGATTTTTGCCAGGTGCAGCAGCGGACAACATCGGGTCGATAAGAGTGCTGCAGAAATGCGGTTTTGAAATCATCGGAAAAAACAAAGATTTCGCCAATGGCAGAGGCGAAGACACGGAAGAATACATTCTTCGCCTGGATCTCGATCAAGCAAATGAATGAATTAGCCTAACCAGCCGACAGAGACAACGCGCGGGAATTGACTTAGTTCGCATGGCCCGGCTCCGCTCCGCATTTTTCCTAAATTCAGGTCGTCAGCACGCTCGCCCGCGCGTGTCTCATCTTTACCGTTAGATCTCATGCGCGTATTCATGGTTTTATTCGCGGTTCTGCTTGGCGCGTGGGCAGCTACTGAGACCCAGGTCGTTGGTCCATCTTGTGTGTCGTTGGGTTGCGCCAGCGATTCTCCACAATCCAACACTGGTTTTTTACGATGCACCCGCGAGCGGCTGAGTTGATAACAGCGCTGGGGCTGCAGCCCCATCCCGAGGGCGGTTTCTATCGGGAGATATACCGGTCCACTGCGCAGGTCAGCCCGGCGGACCGACGCGGTGAGCGTGCCGCTCTGACGACAATCTACTATCTCCTCCCGGAGGGTACTTTCGGCCGCTGGCATCAGGTGGCATCGGACGAGGTCTGGCATCTCTACGAAGGTGGGCCGCTGGAGTTGCTGGAGCTGAACGCATCGGGGCAGACCGTCCTGCGTCACGTGTTGGGTCCAGTTGGCGGTGGCACGGAGGCGCCAGTTTACACGGTCGGTGCCGGGATTTGGCAAGCAGCGCGGCCGCTAGGCCAGTACGCGTTCGTCGGCTGCACAGTTGGCCCGGGATTCGACTTCTCGGACTTTCGCTTGCTTGCCGATGATCATGCACGCGCTACTGCGCTCCGGGCGGCGTTGCCCGATCTCGCGATGCTCATTTGAGATCGAACCGTTATGCCGCAGCATGGGCCGCGACATTTCTGCTTAGTCGACTTATTAGTTAGGCCATCACTTCTCGGAACGCCGTCAGGAAAGTTTCCATTTCAGATTTCTTACCAATTGTTAGCCGCATGTGATTCGGCAGCGCGGGGAATAAGCGACCGACGTGAACATTCTTTTCCTTCATCGCTTTGATCAGCGGGACGACCGGTTTCTTGCAATCGAACATGATGAAGTTTGCCTGAGAAGGAATTGTTTTGTAACCCATCTTTGCGAGCTCGGATGTCGTGAATTGTTTCGCTTCTTTGTTTAGACGCTGACCATTTGGGACGTGATTTGGATCGTCGAGACTCGCAGTCGCGGCAGCCAACGCCATGCAGTTGACACTGTCCCACATTTGATTTCGGCGCATGCGTTCGATCGTGTCCTTTTGTGCCACGCAGTAGCCGCAGCGCAGTCCTGCCATTCCATAAATTTTTGAAAACGTGCGCGAGACAATCAGGTTCGGATGCTCTTTCACAAGCGGGATCACGCTTTCGTATTCAGGGCTGTCCGCGAAATGGAAATATGCCTCGTCCACCAGAATCATTGTCTCCGGCGGAGTTTTTGCGATGAAGTCGCGTACTTCGCCTTTGGGCGTGATGCTCGCAGTAGGGTTGTTCGGATTGCAGATGTAAATCAAACCGGCCTTCGCAGCGGCGAGCATTTTCGGGCGGTCATGCGCAAAATCGCTGGTCAGCGGCACCTTTACTACTTCAGCACCATTGGCGCTGGCGTTATTGAGTATCGCTTCAAAAGTGGGGTCTGCTGCGACAAGCTTTCCATTCTGAGGCCCGGTAAATGTTTCCGCGCACAGTTTGAGAACCTCGCCCGAGCCGTCGCCCAGCAGGATTTCGCTGCGATCGACATTGTTCAATTTCGCCAGCTTATCGATCAAGATGTTGTTGTGTTCGTCTGGATAACGGCAGGCGAGGCCGAAGGACTCTGTGATCGCCTGCAATGCTTTCGGACAAGGTCCGTAAGGATTTTCATTCGCGCTCAAGCGAACGATGCTGCCCGCTTCCGTTAAAGGTGTGGTAACAGACTGAGTCGGCTTTGCGAAAGAAACTGGCGGCCTGACGACCACCGTTGCTGCGCCTATGCCTAATAACTGTGCAAATCTACGTCGAGAAATGGACGTTGTATTCATTTTTGAACCCCTCCTAGTCGATTGTTAGGCTAATCCGAACGGAATGCCAGATCGAATTGCACCAATCGTGTTTTTGTTCGCTGCCTTGGCCGCGTTCGCGGCGCACGGATGCAGCAAATCTCGGCAGGACCAGCACACGCAGAAACTCGCTGCACGTGCGCGAACTGAATTTCTGCATGCCTGGAATAATTATGAGCGTTATGCGTGGGGTCACGACGCGTTGCGGCCTTTAAGTAAAACTGCGCACGATTGGTACGGACAATCGCTCTTAATGACCCCAGTCGATGCGCTGGATACCCTCATCCTAATGCATCTCGACGCCGAGGCTGAAAGAGCGCGATCACTGATCGTCAGTGATCTTTCATTTGATCGCGACGTCTACGTCAAAAATTTCGAGATCACGATACGCCTGCTCGGCGGGCTGCTTTCCAGCTACCAACTGACGGGCGACAAACGCCTCTTGAGTTTGGCTGAAGATTTGGGAAACCGATTGCTTCCGGTTTTCAATTCACCTACCGGGCTTCCTTATGTTTATATCAATCTGCGCACTGGCCAGACACGCGATCCGGTAACGAATCCGGCAGAAACCGGGACGCTGCTGCTCGAATTTGGAACTCTGAGTAAGTTAACTGGCAGGTCCGTTTTCTACGAAAAAGCGAAACGCGCCGTGGTCGAAACCTTCAAGCGCCGCTCGCCGCTTGGCCTCGTCGGAGAAAGTATCAACGTTGAGACAGGCGCCTGGACGAACACCGATAGTCATATCAGCGGCGGCATCGATTCGTACTACGAATACCTCTGGAAGTGCTGGCTTCTGTTCGGCGATAAAGATTGTCGCGATATGTGGAACGTCAGCATACCGGCCGTGAACAAATATCTTGCCGACGAAATCCGCGGCGAACTGTGGTACGGCCACGTCGATATGCAGACAGGCAAGAGGACCAACACGACGTACGGCGCGCTCGATGCATTCTTCCCCGGGGTGCTGGCCCTCTCCGGCGACGTGACGCGGGCACGGCGTCTGCAAACGTCATCGTTCAAGATGTGGAACCTTTACGGCATCGAGCCGGAAACTCTCGATTACAAAACGATGCGCGTAATCGCGGGAAGATATCATCTGCGTCCCGAAATCATTGAGTCCACTTATTATCTTTATCATTACACAAGTGACCAGGAATATCAGCGGATGGGCGAGAAAATATTCGACGACTTTGTTAAGTATTGCCGCGCCGAGGCTGGCTACGCTGCGCTTGCCGACGTGATCACCAAGCAAAAGCTCGATGAAATGGAGAGCTTCGCCCTGGCCGAGACTTTCAAATATTTCTATTTACTCTTCGCGCCGCCTGAAACCTTGCAATTCGATAAAGTTATCTTTAATACCGAAGCGCATCCGCTAAAACGAACATGGTGAACGTCCGATTTTCATATGATCCTTGAGTGGCTCAAACAGCAAAAGCGACGTCGCCTGCGGGCGCGGCCGTTTCCTAAAGAATGGCTGACGTTGGTTCAGCGTCATGTTGTCTTTTTTCATAAACTATCCGGGAGCGATCGCTTCGAACTGCTTGGTCACATTCAAGTATTCCTTGCGGAAAAACGGTTCGAAGGATGTGGCGGTTTCGAGATCACGGATGAGGTCCGCGTCACGATTGCGGCGCAAGCGTGTCTTCTGTTGTTGCATCGCAACACGGACTATTTTCCCGGTCTCCTGACGATTCTGGTTTATCCATTGTCATATATGGTTCAGGAAGATCACCAGGTTGGTGAACATGTTTGGGAAGAAGGGACTGTGAATCGACTTGGCGAGACCGCCCGTAGAATGGGTTCGTTGGTCCTCTCATGGGGCGCCGTCAAACACGGCGCGGCTGATCCGGCCGATGGGAAGAACGTTGTGCTTCATGAATTTGCTCACCAGCTCGATTACGAAAATCACGCAGCCGACGGAGTGCCGGGATTGGCAACAAGGGAACAGCAATCGGCCTGGAGCGAAGTGATGAACTCCGAGTTTGCGTCGCTCCGCGCTGCCGATGAAACCGGGATTCCGACCTTGCTGGATACTTATGGAGCCATTAATCCCGCTGAGTTTTTCGCCGTATCGGTCGAGGCCTTCTTCGAGCAGCCGCGGGCGTTGCGCGATCGCCACCCAAGGCTATACGCAGAATTGCAACAGTATTTTCAGCAGGACCCTGTGGAATATTCTGCTGAGGATAGCAGCAACGAAGCGGCCCAGTAACGAATTAGACAATAGCGCGCGTTGGTTTCTATTTCGCAGGTTTTCTACCGCTAACAATTAATGCCTCTGCGGGGAAGCTCATTGTACCGCTCGCAAAGTATCTTCGCGCCGCATTGGCAACAGCCTTCTTGACGGTTGGTAATCGAGCTGGCGCGAGCCTAGCCATTTTTTCGCGCAAAATTCCGGACATTTCCGTACGCACCTGCCAGAACTGCTCAAATGAGATTGCCGCTTCAATTTGAAAATTCAGCTGGCGTTCGATCACATTTTTAGCGTCAGCGTCTTCTAGGATTCCAGCCAGCTGACCGGGAACGGCAAAACGGAATGCATCTGGTGCATCGGAATCCTGTACAGGGACCTCCAAAAATTGGTCTATCACGTCAGTGATACTCGAAAAGAAAGGATTAGTCTCCTTCGGACCCCAGACGGCAAACGCGACACATCCATCCTTGAGAATGACTCTCAGCACCTCCCGCACTGCGGCAGCAGGATTGACGAAAAACATCGCCGATAATCTGGCTACAACTACATCAAATGTACAATCTGCGAACGGTAGGTCATCGGCAGAACATTGCTTGAAGTGGATGTTCATCAGACCGCGCCTGCCTGCTTCCGCCTCGGCGCTTTCCAGCATGCCAGCTACAGGATCGGTGTACATCACTGACCCGGAAGGCCCCACAATTCTTGAGATCGTGAGCGATGGCTCGCCGCTGCCGCCGCCGATATCGAGCACCTTCTGACCGATTCGGATCTGCGCTTCTTTGACTAAACTGGATGTTAACGGCGCAAACATTTCTGTGATCAGGGCGCGATACTTGTCCCAATGCCGCGCAGAGGTTTGCCACGAGTGAAGGGCTTTGTCCTGGTTATCGGGGATCATTCTGATTCGGTGGAAGCCTGGGTTCCTTTGTTTTGCTCAAAGAGGACGACAGCTGGCGATCCTTCCGTCCCAACAAAGCTGAGCGTTGCTGATGGAGCAGCCAGCATGATACCACCGCTCCGGCTGCGTCTTATTGCGGCTGCGGTACGATTCGAAGATACGGCTTTGGTGCTTTCCACCCTTGAGGATACCGCTTCTTCGCCTCGTCGTCCGAAACCGAACCCGCGATGATCACATCGTCCCCCTGCTTCCAGTTCACTGGCGTTGCTACCTGATGTTTCGCGGTCAATTGCAGCGAATCGATCACACGCAATACTTCGTCGAAATTGCGGCCTGTGGTCATCGGATAAACGAGGATCAACTTGATCTTCTTATCCGAGCCGACGACGTAAACATTGCGCACGGTCGCGTTGTCCGCCGGCGTACGCTTCTTTGGGTCGCCCGCAACGTCCGCCGGAAGCATCCCGTATAATTTTGCGATCTTAAAGTCGCCATCGCCGACGATTGGATAGTTCGGAGCGTGTCCTTGCGTTTCTTCAATGTCCTTTGCCCAGCCCTTATGATCGCCAGTGGAATCGACCGACAATCCCATGACTTTCACATTTCTGCGGTCGAACTCCGGTTTAATTTTAGCCATGTAACCGAGCTCGGTCGTGCAGACCGGAGTGAAATCCTTGGGATGTGAGAATAAAATAGCCCAGGAGTTGCCGATCCAATCATGGAAACGGATTCGGCCTTCGGTGGTTTCCGCCTCAAAATCCGGTGCTGTATCGCCAATTTTCATAAGTTTTCCTCCGCTGATGTACTACGGCTAAGGTTTTCTCAAGTTCTGATGGAAAGTCAATACTGGCGTGGCGCTGGTGACAATCCCTAGTTAGCGGTCAATTCACAGAATTTGTTAAGATCAATGTTACCGCCCGAGACGATCGCTACGATCGGGCCTTTACCGGCCTTTCCACTCAAAGCAGCAGCGAGCGGCAACGCCCCCGCGCCCTCGGAGATGACCCGTGCCTTTTCTGCCATGAGCCGCATCGCTTTCCTGGTCTCCTCAAGCCTGACAACGAAGTAATCGTCCACCACAGGTTTCATTCGTTCCCACATTCGAGGGAACATGCTTTGGCCGCCCGCGCCATCGACGAAGGACGCTTTCCAATCTTTGAATACTTGCGGCGATCCCATTTTGAACGAGAGCGCGGCGGGTGCCGCTGTCTCCGGTTCAACACCGAAAATTTTTACATCGGATTTCACCGCTTTGATCGCGCTGGCAATACCAGTGATTAAACCACCGCCGCCGATGCTGGCAATGACTGCTGTCACGTCCGGCGCATCTTCAAGAATTTCTAATCCCATCGTTCCGTGGCCCGCGATGAAATTGTCGTCGTCAAACGGGTGGATGAATGTTCCGTCAGCGCCGGGAAACGAGCGTTCCTCCAGCGTTTGCCAGGCGACATCGTAAGATACCGGAATGAGTTTCGCGCCGAGAGCGCGCATCCGTTCCAGTTTCGATTTCGGCGCGGTCTCGATTACTACGACGGCGCATGGCACGCCCGCTTGTCGCGCCGCGTAAGCGACCCCTTGTCCCGCGTTTCCCGCGCTGATCGTCCAGACTCCACGCTCGCGCTCCGAATTCGAGAGCAGCGCGACGGCATTCGCTGCGCCGCGCAACTTATAGGCATTAATCGGCTGCAGGTTCTCCAGCTTGAGTCGAATGTCAGGAAAATCCGGTCCGAGCTCCAGACGGATCAGCGGCGTGCGAACGATGGTGTGGGCAATTCGTTTGCGCGCTTCCTGTATTTCTGACAGCTGGATCGGGCGAACCGGTTCGAGAATCATCGGCTCACTGTAGAGGCAGCCGTGCCGGCTGCAATTCCAGTTCTGGGCCGTGTCTTTTCTTGTCATGTTGAGCGACGCGAAACATCTCTGTTTATTGTCGTGGCGCGGCTGGAGAGAAATGATCCGAGATTCTTCGCCTCGCTCAGAATGACAAGCTGGATAACCGACAAACAATTGAACAGTTCCTTAACCGGACATGTCTGAGGCTTCACGATGATTAAAATTACCACTACGGCTCTAGTTGCAGTTGCAATGCTTATGGCATCCAGCGCGTTTGCAGGAGACAAGGCATGTTGTGCCAACGGCGCCTCGAAGACGAATTCATTGGCGTGCGTCAATCTGGCGACGCTCAAGCTCACGTCAGATCAAAAGACAAAGATAGAAGCGTGGCAGGCTGAATGCATGAAGGCAGGCTGTACAAAGGAAAGCCGGCAGACATTCCTTAAACAGGCGAAAGGAATTCTTT
>Ga0070698_100006771_pt1 | contig 12423 bp, 9 predicted proteins | sample KBSK1502metaG_FD_65477 | JGI IMG/M metagenome (GOLD analysis project Ga0070698, IMG submission 65477) | Corn, switchgrass and miscanthus rhizosphere microbial communities from Kellogg Biological Station, Michigan, USA - KBS K1-50-2 metaG | ecosystem: Host-associated > Plants > Roots >...
CGAGCCCACACGGCTGCTCAGCGCCCAGGAGGTGGCTGACCGGGTCTGTGCTCACTTTGGCTGCTCCCATGACACTCACCTGGTTATTCCCGACAAGGCGGCCTGATCATGCACTAGGCCGCAAAGAGCGGATTCTCAGGACGGCGAGGTGGAGGAGCTCCCAGACGAGCTCATGCCGGTGGGACGCTACAACGCGAAGCGCTTGGATGATCGATTGGCGGCGACCAGATGACACGAGCCACGTCCTCATCCACTCACGCCGGCGCGTCAGGGCACGCGGTGTGGTCTCGCCCTGATGCCCAATTGCTCTTGCTGGAATGGGAGCGACGGTTCCTCACGCGTCGTCAGCCCTATGCTCGCCAGCAGGAGGACGGTACCTATCGCTGGGTCTTCCAGCGCCTGGATCGCCTGACGCTCCTGGCGCACCTGCAGGGCAAAGAGACGATTGCGCTCTCCTCCACTGACGAGTTGGGCCAATGTCGCTGGATCTGTGTGGATGCTGATGCGCCAGATGGGCTTGACCAGTTGCGCCTCATCCAGCAGGCGCTAGAGAAGTACGCCCTCCCCAGCCAGCTGGAACGGAGTCGCCGCGGCGGCCACCTGTGGCTCTTCTTCACCCTGCCACAACCGGCGGCGCTTGCGGCTGGCGTTGTCCGTCGCGTGCTGGATCCGCTCTACACCTCCCGCCACCTGCCGCGGGTGCTCGAGGTCTATCCAGACAGCGCGGAAGCGGGTCAACTGGGGCATGCGGTGCGGATGCCGCTGGGGATCCACCGCCGCACTGGCCAGCGCTATCCCTTCCTCAATCGGGAGGGTGCGCCTATCGACCTGGAGGATCTGCCGGCGGCGATGGCCTTCGCGCTCGCTCAGCCTGCGATTCGTCCCGAGCAGTTGCGCGCCGTCGCAGCCCAACTCGGTGTCTCTGGTCAGGCAGAGAGGACACCGCCAGTGGCTTCGTCGGTGGTCTCCGTCTCAGCGCCATCCTCCACGACCTCCGCGGTGATCCGGTGGGTGGATGCGCGGGTCAACCCTTTGGATCTGTTGGAGGAACTCGCGCCAGCCACCGACATGCGCCTCGCGGGACAGGGCTATCTGGGCTGGTGTCCCTTTCATGATGACCAGGCGCCGGATGCCAATGGCGATCCCGGGACACCTTCGTTCTATGTCATCCACAACACGCGCTATGGCTGGAGCTGGCGGTGCCTGTCCACCAATTGCGCGCACAGCGACGGGCCGATGTGCCACAGCTTTCGCCTGTTTCAGGAGCTGCTTCAGCTCGATGTCGTCAGCGCCATCGGGGCTGCGCTCACGCGGTGGCCAGAGGCTAGAGCTACTAGCCCTCAAGCGAGAAAGGATGAAGCCGATGCCAACGATTCTGCCTCAGATTGATGAAGCCGATGGGGTGCTGGATGAGCTGCAGGCGTGGTTCCTGCTGCGCGCCGAGGCTGAGGGCTGGGTATATACCAGCGCGCTACGTCAACTGGTCAACCGCATGTACCGCGATCGCGACTATCTCGACCGCCGCAAGCGCGAAGGACGACACACCGCCTATGACTATGCGGTGGATCGGGATCTCAAAGCCCTCGCCTGGGCGATCCACACCATCGTGCGCTATACCCCAGCGGAGGAGAAGGCACGACCAGAGCCGCCGAAACCGGCACGCAAGCCATCCCGGCGATTGAGCGCTGCCGAGCGCGCCAAGACGGCGGGGCGACCAAGCTGGAATGGACACCCCAAGCGGGATTGGACGGGACCGGATCTGCCGCCACGGACGCCACGACGATGAGGCGGAGGCATCCGGTCTCTCACAGCGATCCAGAAGACAGGTGGCGATACAGCTGCTGTTCCAGCCGATACAGGATCCAGCCGAACACTCCACTGATCAGTCCCACAAAGGCGTCGATCAACAGCACGATAAACGATCCCAATACCAAGATGAAGAGGTAGAGATTCACCTCGTAGCTCAGTGGTGGCTCCAAGGGAGGCGGTGGTGTTGTTCTCCAGATCAGCAGCGGCGGCAGAAACGCCGTTGCCCAGTACACCAGCCAGGCGCCAAGCGAGGCGCACGGCACTGCGATGACCGCGCCTATGATCGCGCCGGCGCCGCGAGTGTGCGCGCCCCGCCAGGCGATGGCAACGCCAGTCAACGCGGCGACGGCCAGGAGGAGTTGCCACTCAAGATTGGGCACGGTGGCATAGGCGGTCAGTCCCCACTCCGCATGCGCCTCTGGCGCCCAATGCGCCAGGGCAGTGGGCAAGGAGCTGACAGCAGAGAGGAGCAGCCAGCCAAAGAGGCCATACCAGAGCGCTGGGGAACGCACGAGGCTACGGAGGAAGCGACGCATCGACCTTCCCTACAGAAACCGAGCACACCGGACAAGAGGATAGGAGCAGTATAGCAGGCCGGTGCTGATGGAGAGCGCCCGCGCTCCTGGTGCGGGGCGTAGCCCCGCGAGGGGCCGGCGGCGCCAGGCCGCCGTGCCCCCTCTGGCCGGGAGATCCCGAACGCGCGGGCGCTCTGCCATAACGAGTTTGTTCAACCAAGCCGCCCCTGTGGGGGCGGTGGGCGCAATAGTAGTATCACGCGCCCCTCAAAATACGGACATTTTTCTCGCCATTTCGTGGAAGTGTGCTTGAATTCGGAGGTCAACGTGGCTGAGCAGGTCGAAAAAGTAACGCTGCCCTTCGATGTAACAGGGGAAGGGGACATGCTCGCTGCCCCGACAACAGATGGGGCGCTGGCACTCTCGTCTGCAGAGACTGCGGCTGTGAAGGCTGCAGAAATCGCGATGCACCTATCTGACTACGCACACGCATGGGGTATCACCATCCCAGCCGACTTCATGCCAGCCACCAAGGCGCAGGTCGCCTACTGGCGCGAATTGTGTGGCGCGATCTCGTTGACTGGTACGGACGGTATGCGCGATGGCGACTGGCCTGTGGACCTTGCTCCCTCGAAGCCAACATTGCAAGCAATGGCAGATCGCGGCTTGATTGTCCGTCGTCGGCGGGCGTGGCTCCTCAAGCGGAAGTGGCACGCCTGGCTGCAGTATCTGCGACTCACTGCCGTGCCGACCCCAGCGCTCACTCTCGCTGAGCGTCCAGCGCCAGGATTGCCGACCTACGCCGAACTCCAGGTGTGGGAAGCGATCTGTCGCTGGCTGGATGGGCAACCCCAGTGTCGCGCTCGACTACCCATGGTCGATGTCCCAAGTGTGGGTGAGGTCTCCATCGGCACCCTCCTGGCTATGCGCAAGGCGCGCTTGGTACGGCATCGGAGCGACTGCGCCTGGACGTTATCGCCTCGGTGGAAGGCGATCCTCCTAGAGTTGTGGCATGGCATCACCAAAGCGGAAGGTGAACGATCTCCTGACTCAGCTGGTGAGCCTCGCCCATTCTCCGTGGCGGCGGGCATTGACACGTGGTATCTCAACCGACTCGATGCGGAGGGACTGACCCCAGAACTCAAGATGCAGTTGGAGGATCTGCAGGAGCTAGCGCGACACAAGGAGGAGGAAGTCGAGACGCCCTGGCGCTATGATGGCACACCCCTCATGATGTATCGCGCTGGTGTCAACACCAACCAGGGTGGTGGAGTCAGTTGGTCGTACATTCTCCGCAACGCCTCGCTCACACTGCTCATCCGCAAGGCACCGCTGGGATCCATCATTGCCCAGGCGCGGCTGGGGTCGGAATGCTTGTGGCGGCTGACGTCACGTCGGGCGTTGGATGAACTTGATGCCCTCGTGCGCCGCATGTGGCGGGGGAGTCTCTGCCACCCACGGAAACAGCAGGGCAAGTGGCAGGTCAGCCAGGTCCATCTGGCGCATGACCTTGCCAATACCACCGTTGCTCTAGAGCAGCTGGATCGCTACGTCTCACGCTCCCGTCGTCAGAGTGTGTTCGAAGCGGCTCAAGCCGATCTCCATACGCTCTATGCCGTGGTCGACGGACGACGCAATGCGGATGGGATCGACCTGGTGGATCCGCTGCTGGACCTGACATGGGAGGACGCCTTTGCCCCCGCTGAGGATGAGCTCCTCGATCCGTTTCTGGACGATGATGAAGATCCTGCACTTGGCAGACGAAATACATCAGTGTCGACGCCAGCGGAGGAGCGCTCAGCGCAGGTGTATCGCTGGGGAAGCGGCTCTCAGGAGTGACGTGGTCACCGGGAGGCGCGATCTCCTTCGTGCAGTATGACAAGACGCTGGAGTCACGTCTGCGCACCAAGCGTTTCATGGAGCCGATCTGGCGTGCGGCTGGGTGGGATGGCACAGGCTCCGTCATTCGCCATGAGGCGCGGCTGCGGCGTGACGCGCTGCGCACTCTCGCACTGCCAGCGGAGATCCGCGGGAGTCTGGACGATCCCTGGAAGTTCCTCGAGCACGTCGGCGAGGTTTGGGCGTATGTCGTCGGACACGCTCCTCACGAGGATGACGCCGCAACGAGGTGTTCTGCCACCGCCTCGCTCGTGCACATCGCTTGGATCCGGCGGGTGATTCCTGACGCAGACACGAACCGTTCCCGCTGGCCAACTGATCCAGTGTGGCGTCAGGTGCAGACGGCGCAATTCAACGATGCGCCAGCCAAAGCTCGCTGGCTCATGCGCCGAGCGCAGCATATGCACGATGTCGATCAACTAGACGCTGGGGCATATGGCTACTTGGTGAGCCGCACGGCGCTACTGCATCCCCAAGGCGAGACCTTTGATGTTTCCAGGGGGCTGCGCGATCTTGTCCAAGCGCTGACCAAGGTTGCTGCCCAGCCAGACAAGGATTTTGGAGAACTGGTGCGTCAGCGTCGCCGCAAACGAGGACTTCCTGTGGCGCCGGCAGGCAAACTGTTGCCTTTCGTGCCCGCTCGCGCCAAAGAAGACGCTGGCAAGCGCGCAGCGGTGGATCGGGCGGCAGAGATAGCGCTGCAGGAGAATGCGCCCGCTGACGACGTGCAGACGGCGCGTCTACGGCTGGCGGAGCGTCGTGTCCTTGACTCGTTCACCGCATTGGAAATGGCTGAACGCCGTCTTGAGGCGAGAACGCGACTCGGCCGGTTGGAAGCCGCCTATCACCAGGCCCTTGCTGCTTACGAGGCACTCTACAAGGAACATGCTTTGGCGACTCAGCCGTTATAGGCGTTTGAGAGCGCCGTAGCGCTCCTTTCCTGCGATGGAGCCTGCCCCAGTCTCACGTCTACTCCGTGCTCGCACCGTTGTTTAACACACTCTCACCACTTCGCGCCAGTTGCCCGCGATGAGTGAAAGCAAGCCGCGGGGTTCTTCGCTGCGGCTTGCTTTCAACTTGTGCCAGCAGTTGTCCTGAATACCAACCCTTTCTTAGCTCGTTCTTAGCTCGCCGCGCTAGCGAACTGGTTGGTGTAGGTCTGACTCAGATCGATATTCTGGCCGGCCTTCACTTTGCCAATCTGTTGCTCAATGCCGAGCACGGTTGGTGGCCCATCCGACGGCATCGTTCCATCGGCGCTGAAGATTGCCTTCTGGTTTTGCATGGCCGTGACATAAAGGGTCTTATCGCCCGCATAGTAATCGGCCGGCATCTTAGCAGCGATCTCATCCGCACTATGGGCGTTGATCCACTTGAGCGTCTTGACGTAGGCGTTGACGAGCCGCTGCACGACATCCTTGTGGGAGTTGACGTAGCTGTTCGCCATGAAGATGCAGATGAACGGATAATTCCCGCCCAGGGCTTGCTGCGTCGACTGCGGCGAGCGCAGGTCCACAAGCACCTTGCCGAGGCCAGTGGAGACGACGCGGGAGATCGTCGGCTCCGTGGTCATGCCAGCGTCGATGGCCCCCTGCTTCATCGCGGCGATGAAGGTGTCGCCTGCGCCCACTGGGATATAGTGCGCGTTATTGGGGTCGGCGCCGGCCTTCTTCAGGATCGCCTGCGTCAGTGTCTGCGTGCCCGATCCGAGCTCAGTAACACCAAGGTTCTTGCCTGCAAGGTCGGACGGACTTGTAATCGTGCTCGCCGCCTTGGTCGAGACGACCTCCGCCTCACCGGGGGCGACGTCGAGCTGAACGACGCATTCCATCTGCTTGCCAGCCGCCTGCAACTCGATAGTGTGATTGTACGAACCAGAGCCCGCATCCACCTGGCCCGCGAGCACTGAATCTTCAGACGACTGACCCGACGACTCGTCGATGAGCGTCACGTCGAGGTTTTGCTCATCGAAATAGCCCAGCTGTTTCGTGAGCATGTTGGGCAAGTAGATCTGCTTGCTGAGGCCACCGACCATGATCTTGAGGGACGCCCGCTGAGTACTTGAGCCGCCACCCGTGGTCGATGTGCCGCACGCCGCGAGGATGAGCGTCAGCAGGACTATGCTGATCACAGGGAATCGCTTGTTCACCCGGTTCATGGGTGTCATACTCCTTATCCTGTCTTGTGTGTCCGCGCCTACATGACCAAGCAGTCAGGTCAAGTGCGCGGTTACGCCTGAGCAAGCTCTATTGCCTGCGCCGCTCCCTCCTCTCTCTTCCCAACCTCACGACCGGATTAGGGCAATCCTAGACATGTGAGAAACGGCCGCATACAGGTCACGCCACGGCTGACGCCTCACAGCGTCGCTTCGGCTGTCGCGTTGGGCCGCCAGCGGATCAGGCGATTCTCCAGCCAGGTGATTAGGGTTTCAGCCGTCAGGGCCACAGCCGCCAAGATCGCCATCGCGGCGAAGACGCCATTGGCGTTGAAATTCGCCTGCGCGACCCTGATGAGCTCACCCAGTCCTTCGACCGAGCCGAGGAACTCGCCCACCACCGCACCCACCAGCGCGAAGCTGAAACTGGTGTGCAGGCTGGCGATGATCCAGGTAAGCGCCGAGGGAATAATCACCGCAGTGGTGAGTCGCCACTGGTTCGCTCCCAGGATGCGCGCGTTCGCCAGCAGGCTCCGGTCCACTTCACGCACACCCTGGAAGGCGTTGAAGAAGACAATGAAGAACACCAGCACAACTGCGAGCGCGACCTTGGACTGGATGCCGATGATCCCGAAGCCGACGGCGAAGATAGAGCCAAGCACGACGCGTGGGATCGAGTTCGCCGCCTTGATGTAAGGGCTGAATACATCGGCGAGGAAGCGGTTGCGTCCAAGGATAACGCCAAAGGTAACGCCAAGCGCCACGCCGATGAGGAACCCCAGCACCGCCTCCTCTAGGGTCACGAGGATCTGCTCCCAGAGCGGTCCTTGTGAGGTCCCTTCCGTCACCCATGTCCGGAGCTGGTCCCAGATGCCTGATGGCTGTCCCCAGAAGAAAGGGTCAATGATGCCAAGGCGAGCGCCAAGCTCCCAGCCGCCGATGATGATCACTAGAAGCAAGACACGCAGCGCGTTCACGAGGAGGCGACGGCGACCAGCCGCGCGTCGGATGCGTCGCACTTCGTCAGTGACGGATGAGTCGGGCGGCTCAGTCAGCACGTTGCTTGGAGCGTTCATAGCTAATCATCACCTCGCTGCGGAGATCTTCCCAGATCGTGTGGTACAACTCGACGAAGCGCGGATTAAAACGGATCTCGCTCACATTCCGCGGGCGTGGCAGGTCGATGGCGTAGCTGCCCTTGACCGTCGCTGGCCCGGCCGTGAGCACCACCACGCGATCGGCGAGCGCGATAGCCTCCTCCAGATCGTGGGTGACGAAGACGACCGAGGCGGAGGTGGACGACCAGAGCGTCAGCAACTCATTGCCCATTAGCACGCGCGTCTGCACGTCGAGGGCGCTGAAGGGCTCGTCCATCAACAGGATCTGCGGCTCATTGATGAGTGTCTGCGCCAGGGCCACACGCTTGCGCATGCCACCAGAGAGTTGGTGGGGATAGCGGTCTTCAAAGCCGGCAAGTCCCACACGGGCGATCCAGGCCCGCGCGCGCGTGTGCGCCTCCCGGCTTCTCACGCCGCGGAACATCGGTCCCACGGCGACGTTGTCCAGCACGCTCCTCCAGGGAAGGACGGCGTCGGTCTGGAAGACAAAGCCGACATGAGCATTGACGCCTTGCACGGGCTGTCCCATGACGATGACCTCACCACGCGTCGGGCGATCCAGACCGGAGATGAGGCTGAGCGTGGTCGATTTACCGCTCCCCGTCGGCCCCACCAAAGCGCAGAACTCGCCAGGTTGGATCGTCAGGCTGAGGTCACGCAGAGCGGTGTAGATGCCTCTTGCAGGGGTGCGGAATTGCTTGGTGACAGTGCGCAGTTCGATAGCTGGGCGTAGTGGGTCCTGCGCGCTGTGGGAGGAAGCTGTCGAATCGGTCATGGCTAACATCACCTATCTCCTTGTGAACAAGCTCTTCTGCCTGCGACCTCGCCCAGCTATTCGCGCCACGTTCACACGCCCGAAAGATTGTGGCCGTTGCGCGAGGCGCCATAGCGTCCAAACTTGTCGAGAACATGGTATGCGCTAAGGCGTAAAGAGCGCATAAACGCGCCATGCGCCAACATAAACATTGCGTAAATGCGCGCATGTGGATGCGCAAGAGCGTAAGAGCAGCGGTGGGCATCTGGCGTCAGACCATACGACATGCGTCAGAGAATGGTTCGAAAACGCATGACTCCAGCGGCGTATTGAGGAGTGGTCACACCACGGCGCGGCTGCTTTGGCCATGCAGGGATGATCTTTAGGCAGAAGGGTCTGCAGAGGAAATGGTCTCGCGTCGCGATGCGTCAGGGGCCACGAAGCGATACCCTACGCCTTGTTCGGTCATCAGCAATCGTGGCCTAGCTGGATCAGTCTCCAATTTCTGTCGCAGGCGATTGATGTAGACGCGCAGGTACTCGGCCTCGCCGCCATACTCCGGGCCCCACACCCGCTGCAGTAGCATGCGATGGGGCAGCACCTTGCCGGCATTTACGACCAACTGCTCCAGCAAGGCAAACTCCGTCGGCGTCAGGCGCGCCTCTTCTCCGCGAAGACGTACGATGTGCCCTTGCAAGTCAATCTCCAGATCGCCGTACCGCTTGATCCCCGATGCGGGAGGGATTGATTCCCATTGGGCGCGCCGCAAGACCGCTCGCACACGGGCCAACAGTTCCTCTACTCCAAAGGGTTTGGTCAGATAATCGTCGGCGCCGAGATCAAGCGCGGCTACCTTATCACTTTCGGCGTCGAGCGCTGTCAGGACGATGATGGGTGTCGCCGCTTGCTCGCGCACACGCCTGCAGACCTCTAGGCCGTCCATCTGCGGCATCATGATATCCAGGACGAGCAGATGCGGCTGCTCCCGCTCCCACTGGGCCATCGCCTCGAAGCCGTTTCCAGCCTCGATCACCTCGAAGCCGCGCGCGCGCAGGTTGCGCGTAATAAAATCGCGCACCGCCACGTCGTCCTCCGCGACGAGAATTCGCTTGGCTGGCATCGTCGCCCTCCGTCAATGGGTTTTGTGTGCGCTCATAGCGCAGACATACTTGGTCGCCGTGTCACGCTGTCGCACGCACTGATCATCACAGCTTACCCCATCGCGCTTTCCGCGTGCGCCTCTGTGTCAGCCACACGTGGTGGCTGTGCTGTACGCAGGCTGAAACGAATGGTCGTTCCGGTGGGGCCGCTCTCCGCTCGGATGCTCCCGCCGTGCGCCTCGACAAACGCCTTGCAGATCGCCAGGCCTAACCCGGTGCCATACGACCTGCGCTGCGCTACCTGTCGGGCGCGGTGGAAGCGCTCGAAGAGGTGCGGCAGTTCCTCCGGCTCGATTCCAGGGCCATCGTCGCTGACCGCCACGTCTACCACGCTCTCGTGCGATCGTGCGCTCACACGGATGCCCCTTCCGCCGTACGCCACCGCGTTGGCCAGCAGGTTGCGCAGCACTACCTCGATGCGTGCGCGATCCACCTCGACCGCTGGTAGGTCCTGCGGCAGATCGATTTCCAAACCGATGGGCGACTGACCGAGGCGCTGCAACGCGCCAGCGAGCAGATCGTCCAGGCGCCAAGGTTCTCGATGGAGCGGCAGCATCCCCGCCTGCTGTCGCGAGAGGTCGAGTAGATCACGCACCAGCCCTGTAAGCCGATCTACCTCTGCGCTGATCGTCTGCAGGCTGTGGCGCCGCTCCTCGGGAGACCAGGCGATATCCTCCTGCAAGAGTGTGGACGCATGCCCCTTGATAGCGGCGAGAGGCGTGCGCAATTCGTGGCCGACGGCCGCGAGGAGCGTGGTCTTGAACTCGTCGGCTTCCCGCTCAAGCGTCACGTCGCGCAGAAGCAAGCCACGGCCAATGGTCCGACCTTCCTCACTGCGGACGTCGAAGAGGCGCAGTGCGATAGCGCGGCGGTTTGCTCCGTTTCCCGTCTCAATGACCCAGCTAGGCTGCGCGCCCATCTCAGCGCGCACAAGCGCGCGGTCATAGTCGTCAGCGTTCGCCGACGCCACGCGTAACGCCGCATGCACGTCGGCCATCGCGCCAGCGGTCAGGGCCTCAGTGGGCACGTCGGTGATAGCAGCCGCGCCAGGATTCGCATAGAGAACGCGCCCGTCGGCGCTGGCCAGCACCAGGCCATCGCTCATGCTGTCCATGATTGCCGCGAGCCGTTGTTTCTCCTCATGGGTCACTCGATAGAGGCGCTCGTTCTCCGCCGCCACGTCCCGTAGCCGTTCGTCGCTGCGCTCGTAGAGTACCGCGTGCTCCCACGCGAGTGTGGCGTAGTTGGCGAAAGTGAGCAGCAGATCAACATCGTTCTTGCTGAATGGGTACGGCTCGGTGCGGTGCACGACGAGCACGACGCCGCCTACATGCCGGCTGATGATAGGAATCGCCAGCACAGCACGGAAGCCTTCCTCCGCCGAGAGCGCGGGGGGAGGTTGCTTTGGGTCGAGGAGCTTCTGCACCGGCCGCCCGTCACGGAGCGCGAGCACTGCGGCGGAGCTCACATTCTCTGGAGACAGCGAGAGCGCGTGGTCGTAGCGCTCAGTGTGGCCCTCGCTGACCAACACCCGCAGCACGCCTTGCTCATCCGGTACCAATACTGCCGCCGCCTGCACGTCCACCAGCCGGCGCACCTCGCGGATGATGGCGCCAACCACAGCGCGCGGGTCAAGCGATCCGACAACGGCGGTGGAAGTCTCAAGCAGCGTCTGGAGCTCGCCAAACTGAGTTTGTACGTCGCGCTCAAGGCGTTCAAGTGAGCGGGCGAGGCCGCCGATCTCATCCTCCCGCTCGCTGAGCCCGGCCCCAGCGATCAACATCAGCTGGTCGACGCTTGGTAACGTGTGATGGCGAAGCGCGAGCGCATGCAGCGGCTGAATGACGCGATTCATGAGCAGCAACCAGAAGACCAGCACACCCACAGCGAAGAGTAGGGCTGCGGCGAGCAACCACAAGTGGAATTGGGTCACGACGGCGAGCGCTTCGCTTGTCGGTCGCTGCACGACAACAGCCCACCCTGCCTTCGGCACGGGCACGGAACTGAAGAGCCACTCTTGCCCGTCTGGTCCCAGGCCGAGCTGTGAGCCAGGGCGCCCGTGGAGCGCCTGGTCTGCGCCAGGCAATGTCGGAAGCACCGTTTGCATGAGAGGGTTATGCTGGGCCGTGATGTTTTCACCGGTCGCGACGAGCACGCCCTGCGCGTCGATGACGCTGATCTGGAGGCGCCCTTGCTGATCGCCAACGACTGGTGTGAGCGCCTGGCTGAGCTCATAGAGGGAGAGGCTCATGGCCACAATGCCGACTAATCCGCCATGATCGCAGGCATTGCTCTCGCAGACGGGGTACGCGATGATCACACCAGGCGTGACGACTGCAGGCGATGTTTGTGCGATACCGACCTCGAAGACCGGCGATGCGCGTGTCTCCGTGACCACCTGCTCGACGATGCGTGGGGGGGTGAACTGGATTCCGATTGCGGTATCGTCGGACGCGCTTGTGGGCGGCTCTCCTAGTGTAGTGGTGTCCTTGACTGAGGCCTGGATGATGCCTAATTCGTCGAGCCAGTAGAGATGCTCCACATCGCTGCGCGCAGCCATGAATACCTGGAACGTATTGATCACGGCATCGGGCGTACGCGCTGCGCGGACACGCAGGCCTAAGGACTGCAGTGATGCCTCGGCGCTGAGCAGCTTAGCGCTCGTATCCACAGCGATTTCCTGGGCCAGCGCTTGATCTGACGCCTCCACATCGTGACGCAGACGTTGCTCCACGACCGCGTTGACCCCGACGCCGGCAAGGAGGACAACCGCGACGAAGACGAGATAGACGCTGACCAGTTGGATCAACAGCGACCGACGCAGGACCTGCGGCACGGCAAGCGCTCCTTGGCGAGGCGCGACGTAAGGTACACCTTCACGTACGTCATACTAACATAACGTCAGTTATGGATAAGAGGGATACCTCCAAGCGGGATATGATGCGGTTTACCACAACCCGTCAGCCCGATTGGAGGTATCGCGGTGAGTATACTCGATCTCTTTTGCTCCGTC
>Ga0070698_100006772_pt1 | contig 12422 bp, 8 predicted proteins | sample KBSK1502metaG_FD_65477 | JGI IMG/M metagenome (GOLD analysis project Ga0070698, IMG submission 65477) | Corn, switchgrass and miscanthus rhizosphere microbial communities from Kellogg Biological Station, Michigan, USA - KBS K1-50-2 metaG | ecosystem: Host-associated > Plants > Roots >...
TTCGAGGCCATGGCACCTCTATTGCTGACGCCGAAAATCGAAGGACCCAATCACCTGGTAGAAGTGACTGGGTCCTTGGATTTAGGCGCCGTTTTACACGGCTTTGGTCGTAGCGGGGGCGCGATATCGCGTGCGAACACCTGGCGGCGCTTCAGGATTCCACTCCGATGAGCCTTCAAAACCGGTTCTTGGTGAAGTCGACTTTGAGTTGCTGAATTGGCTCGTGGAGAAAGCCCTTTGTTATTTCTTTCCGCCGTTGCCGCTCGCGATGTCCTTCATCAGTCAGTTCATCGTTGACCCGTCGAGGTCCTGACCGTCGATTAGGTCGTCTGTTTCGCACGCCTTGGATCGATCCGTTCTGCAAAACGCTCCGCCCAAGTTACCCACCGGGGTAAAGACTCGCCTGTGCGAATCGATGCGAGCTTCATCTCGTCAACGAACTCGCGCAACTCCTTTGCTTGCTTCCACCGCTCTAGCATCCCGAGCACATGAGCTTCCTTGCGCTGGCGGCGCTCGGCCTTGGCTTGTGCATGTCGTGATCGCTCCGCCTCCGCCTCGAAGCTTTTGCGCCAGTTAGCGTCGGACTCGCGCGCGGCCTTTTTCGCCTCGGCGACCACGAACAAGTGAGCGGCGAAGTCGTTGAGGTTCTCTTCGATTCTGCTGTGCCCATCGACCCACGAGACTCGAACACCAACATCGGCCTCTTTGATCTCGAGAGACAGCTTGCCGGTTGGCACAAGCTGCATGCGCGGCCGGTTCCAATGCTGCCACCACTCGCGATCAGTACCGTGGAGGTTTCGCGGCGGCTTCTTTGCTTCCGGCACGTGTTGCTTCAGACACTCGACGATGCGGAACCGAACCCAAACATCTCCAACAAGAGCACGCGTGGCGCCATCGGCGACCTCAACCGAGAGGCCGCGTGTCTCTAGCGCGAGCAACAACGCGTTCATGATGCGCACCGCACGATCGAGTAGCGCGGGAGACGCGGCGACATCTACGCCATCATCGCTGCTGGCGCGAAGCAGCCCGTTGCGCCGTTCGGGATGTTCGAAGAGTGGAAGCGTACGCGTAATCAGAGGATGCGGTTGCTCGAGTACGTGGGGGACGACGATCGGGGTACCCATCGTCGCGCGTCCTTTCTCCTTACTCGCCTGCTTCCGGTCGGCGTCGAGGGTTCGGCGACGACGCGTGATCACGAGCTGCTCTGTTGCACCGCAAGGCAACGGTGGGAGCGGCGGCATCGGTTCTTGCTTGCCGACCGCTTGCTTCGCCCAGTATCCGCGGCTCGGCAAAGGCACGTGAAGTCGGCGGCAGAACTTCGCGAGCGCGACACTCGAGATCGCGTATCGCTGAGCGACGGTCGTCGCCGGCTCGCTCCAAACCTCCGCATACAAGACGTCGCGTCGGTAGATGACGGTTTCTTGCGGCATGTCTTCACCGTTGCTCCGTGCGGGACGTATGGCGGCTACCGGGGATTTTCTTCGTCACCTTCGCGAGCACATCGCGCCGCACATCTAGGTCGGGCTCGTTGTATCGGGTCGTCATCTCCATCGTGACGTGCCCAAGGATGGTGCGAATCGTTTCGGCTGGCGCGACCTGCAGTGCAAGTGTGTTCAGCGTCCGCCGCAGACCATGGGGGGTGATGCGCGTCTCGATACGAGCGATCGCAGCCGCACGCGACAGCGGCTCACTTAACGCGCCGCTGTGATGCGGCTTGCCTACCGACGAGGGGAACACCCATTCGCACGTTGGCTGCCACGACAGCACGGCATCGCGTTGAGCTCGTAAGATAGATGCCAACTCCGGGACGAGCGGGATCGAACGTCGCGAGCTAGCAGTCTTCGGCGTGCTGATCATGCCGCGATAAACGTTTCGCCGAACTTTGATCTTGCCGACCTTGAAATCAACGTCGCTCCACTGCAACCCCGAAACCTCCGCGAACCTCATGCCGGTCATAGCCATCGTTGCGAACAGCGGGAACCATGTCGGCTCGTGTTCACGCATCGACACGAACAGACGACCAAGCTGGTCCGCAGTGAGAGCGTTCGGGTTCTCCTCGTCGTAATGCGCCATGGGGCGCGGCGGACCAACGCGATCGCACGCCCAGTGCACGAGCCTCAGGTCCGCCTTCGCGTCCCGCGTCATCGTGCGCAAGACGCGGAGCAAGCCCATGCAAGTTGCACCGCTGTAGTGCGCAGGAAGCGCGGTAAGCCAGTCGGCGACCTGTCCAGGCGCAAGCTCCGCCATCTTGATCTGCCCGAGCCCCGCGCAGATCAGTCGAACCTGCTCACTATACCGATGTCGCGTGCTGGGTTTGAGATTCGGCATTCGCCGTGCGAGCCACCGCCACGCGTATTCGGCCACGGTCATCTGCTTCGAGTAAGCGTCCCTCTTCATTTGTTGCTGCATGCACGCGACGTATCGCAATCACGTGGCGACCGCAGCACCAAGGCGGCGCGGCTGAGGAATTCCGTTCCTCGCTCAATCCTGCTCGTCAGCAGAGTCCCACAACCAGGCCACCTCGCACGCAAGGTACTCGCTAATGACGATGCGAATTACCGAGCCGCCAGCATCATCGACCGCGAGGTACCTGTACCGACCTTCCTGGACGTCGACCCAATCAGACACGATAAGCGACTGCACGATCGCGTCTCCTGAAGGCGAGACCGCTTGAACTTGCACGACCATCATGCGTTGAGATGCACGCGACCCAATCTCCCCGAAGATGTGGTGGACGTGCGCGTCATCAAACTCTCGGATCTGGTCATCGCTAAGCGTCGGGAGAATCCACCATGCAATGTGGTCCGGTTCTCTGCGGAGCGGCGTACTGAGCTCGAACGCCGCATGTCCGCGCGCGAGTTTGAGTACGACATTTCTGATCCGGTCGATCTCTGGATAGAACCGGACCTCGCCATTCTCCTCGCGTCGGCTGTTTTCGATCCGCGCTCGCAGCCTCGGTTGCTCCCGTAGGAGGCGCCGAACGACGTCCCGCTTGACCTTGTCAGGATCAGTGCTTCCAGCGCGAACGCACTCGATCAAGCATGCGAGATAGACCTCATCCAACGAGAAGCTGTTGTTGCAGTCCTCGCAGCACGGCACAACCGGCAGATTCGTCGGATATGGCTGATCGAGTAGCACCTTCGATGGAACATGGTCCCTAGTGGTCTGTTCGGGCGCCGTGCAGTAGACGCAGCCGAGGATGAGTCGCTCGTCGGCGTAGTCGTTGACGTGCTGAACCATCGGTCCACGCTAGCACTCGGGCATGACATACCGATCTCGACCTACTTCGTACTCTCGAATCAACGCGCTTCGTCGGTTTCATTCCGTGATACTTTCGCGGCGATGCGTGGTCTTGCCGATTACGGGCTGCTCGTAGGCACATAGGGGATGGCGGCGCCAAGAGCGATCGATCTCTTTTCGGGATGCGGTGGGATGACGGTCGGCCTCAAGCAAGCCGGATTCCAAGTGATCGGTGCGGTTGAGATCAACGAGCTCGCCGCGCGTACCTACGGCATTAACCACCCAGGCGTTCACGTCTGGAATAGCGACATCCGAAACATTAGTGGCCTTACGATTAAGCGAAGGCTCGGTCTGCGCGCTGGTGAGCTAGAGCTCGTGGCGGGGTGTCCGCCATGCCAGGGCTTCTCAAGAATGAGGACGCTAAACGGTGGCAAAGCGCGAGTGATTGACGATCGAAATGATCTCGTCTTCGACTTCTTGCGCATTGTCGACCAACTACGTCCGAAGGCCGTGTTGATGGAGAACGTCCCCGGGTTGGAACGCAACCATCGCTTTGCGCGTTTCTTCGAAGAGCTACTGCTGCTCGGCTACATCCCAAATCACGCTGTACTTGATGCTGCGCGGTTCGGGGTGCCCCAACGAAGGGAGCGTCTCATCGTCCTCTGCGGGATGGGTATGCCGATTGCGTTCGCACGCGACGCGAAAGCAAGACGCACCGTCCGCGACGCGATCGCGGGCCTTCCCTCCGCGGGGAGCAGTGGTGATCCCGCACATGACATTTTGGAGAATCGTGCGCCGCGGATCGCAAGGATGATTGCTCTTGTGCCACGCAATGGAGGCAGCCGGCGCGATCTGCCATCGAAGTTCACGCTCCCATGCCACCGCCGCTTCGACGGATTTGCCGACGTGTACGGGCGCATGAGCTGGAATGAAGTTTCGCCGACCATCACGAGTGGCTTCGTCAATCCGTCAAAGGGGCGCTTCCTGCATCCGACTAAGAATCGAACGATCACAGTTCGAGAAGGGGCCCTGTTGCAGACCTTTCCGCACAACTATTGGTTCCCGATGGACGCCGGCAAGTATCCCGTTGCGGAGATGATCGGTAACGCAATTCCTCCTGAGTTCATCCGACGACAAGCACTTGAAGTGCGGCGTCAGCTGACTGGTTAATGCGGCGCGCATCTCAACGTCAGCACCCCGATCGCAAACGTCGAGCGTTGGCTGCGCGTATCGGTATCGTTCGTCGTCGACTGCTTGAGTGGGGTACGACGATCGAAACGCAGCCTTTTTTTTGGCGTGATAAGTCCGCCGCTCCTTTTCACGTGCTCGTCTCCGAGATTCTTCTCGCGCGCACGCGTGCGGAGGCGGTTGATCCGGTTGCGCGAGAGCTTCTCGCGCGCCTTCCAACAGCAGAACATGTTGCGACGGCACCTGTTGCGAAGCTCGAGGCTATCCTGTATCCGCTCGGGCTTCACCGCACGCGCGCCCGTCTTCTGCGGCGTTGCGCGGCTGTAATCGTTGCCGAGCATGGAGGTGAGATTCCACGCTCCGTCGATATCCTGATGTCGCTGCCGCACGTAGGTCGTTATGCTGCGAGCTCCGTCGCGTGCGTTTCTTTCGGCGTGCCTGCGGCTGTTCTCGACGCGAATGTAGCCAGAATCTACCAACGTATCTTTGGGCTGCCGAAACCGCGCGAACGAATCTCCGATGCAACTTGGCTGTGGGACTTCGCAGCGCGTGTTCTTCCCAGACTGAAAGCTCGTGAGTACAACTGGGCCCTGCTTGATCTCGGACGACTTGTTTGCAAGCCGCGAGTACCGCACTGCTCTGCTTGTCCACTACGTTCGTCGTGCAGCAACTCTGGTGCTCTCATGAGACGCTTCGTATCTTCCAGTTAGGCATCTGCCAGGAAGCGAAGGGCCTCTTTGAGCGTGCCAGCGACAGCCTTGGCGTCGCTATTGGAGTCGATGCTCTTCGCAAGCTCGACAGCAGCCCATCCCTCCATCGCGCTCTGCGTCAGCCCTTCATCCCACTGCGTAAAGTGCGCCCGAAAGTCTTGCTTCGCCTGCAACGCTGATGACGCAACGTAATTGGGATCGACCAGTCGAAGCAGAATCTCCTCCGGACATTTGCGGGGAAGGAATCGCAGATGAGCCCGAACGTAATCGAGGTATCTCCGTAACAGCGCGGTCTTTTGCGCCGCGTTACCTTGGCCACTAGAACCGTCGATCAGAAGCACGGGCTCACAACCGGTGATTTGCTTGATGTACTCGGGCAGTTTGGGTTCCTCACTCTGAGCGAAGTCGTTGGATGCGCGTGCTTCGGCTGGCGAGAGTTTCAGCTTATCTCCGTCGAGCAGAATAAGACTCTTATCATTGGGGTCCATCATGAACTGAGGCATTCGATGCGCGAGATACGATTCAGAACCGCCCGGCAGCACAACGACAGAAAAGAGTGCGCGCTCCGCTACAGGCAAGAGCAGAAGCGATCGTTTGACGATCGCCTCGCCGAGTCGGTCCTCGACAAACACTTGTATACGGTCCGGGGAACGTGCGCCGAGCACATTGAAGGCGGCAGCTACGTGGCATTCGTTTTCGATGTCGAACTTTCCGCCGGCACCTTCAACGAATGCCTTGATGGCGTTCTCCGGTAGGCCCTCGACGATATAGGGCGAATGCGTTGACAGTACGATCTGGTGATTCTTCTCGAGAATCCGCTGCAAGAGAAAACGCGTGAGTTTTCGTTGAGCCCCCGGATGGAGTGAGACCTCGGGTTCGTCCAGCAGGATTAACGTCGGTTGCGTACACGCGTAGATCTTGGTGACCATCGATGCGACTGCCAGCTCGCCACTGCCGGCGAACGCCTCCGTATAGACGAGTGAGTTCTGCGTGAACCGAACACTCATTCCCTCGCGGTTCTCAAAGAGCTGGTGCACAACGGCCTGCGCGGCTGCGTATTTCCGCCCGAGGATCTCAGACACTGCGTCAAGTTCTTCAGGCGACAAGGTGCGGTTATCAACGATTCGCTCGGTGCCAAAGAACAAGTGTGATCTCGTTCCGCTGTCCATCACGCGCTTCAAATGCGCCGAGCGCCACCTTAGTTGGTCTTGCTTTCGCCCAGCGCCCGACAACTGCTTGCCGCCGAAGAACATGAATTTGTCGAACGCGCTCAGTTCGCTACGAAAGTTCAAGTACAGAACATTTTTCTCGACGGGGTTCCATCGGTCGCTGGAACGAACCCCCTTGATCTCGGACTGAGACGTGTCGAACTCCATACGGTCAGCGACAGTTGCTTTTGTAGGTTCCCAGTAATCCGGCCGATCCTTCTTGCTGACTCGTGCTTTCCTCGTCTCGACGACGTGGCCTTGCTGCATGTGGCCGTAGATGTAACGGTTCACCTCCCCAGCACCCTCCTCGATCGGGTCGCACGCTGTCGAGAACCAGTAGTCCGACGTCGACTTGCCCTTCGGCGCCCCGTACAGCGCATGCAGAACCGTGGTCTTCCCCGAACCGTTGGGGCCGATGAGGGCCGTAAGCGGGAAGTCGAGCTCAAGTCGTGCGTTCGCAGATAGGTTCTTAAAGCGCGGAAAACGAATGTGCCGGATGTAGGCTTGCGGATAGTTCTGAAACTTGGACGCTACTGCGCTTGCCAGCTCAGGAACGCTCAAGGGCTTCTTCGTCTTCGCCATGATCAACGCTGGCTCCAGCGTCCTAGTCCTTCGGGATGAATTCGGCGCTTGTATCGGCGACAGCCACGGGCTCAGTTGCAATCGCTACAGGAGTGTCAGGAACCGCCTCTACATCCGAGGCTCTTTCGAAGCGACGAAGCCACTCGGACTCATCGAGGCCGACGCGCGACAGCAAGGAACTGAATTGTTGGGTCAGACGTTGTGCCTGTGGAAACTTCAACTGCCCTTTCCAGAAAAAAAGCGTGTTGTCCGTCGAAGCAAACTGGAATGCGTCCGCAACCCGCGTTGCGTAGACGACGTCTTTTCCCTCCTCCGGTGCGAACGTAAACTGGACAAGTGCCGCCACCCTGCTAGCAACGCGAAGCTTGGTGTGGTTCTCCTCATCCTTCAGGACAATATTTGGCGCGTTATTCTTCTCCGCCTCCAAGAAAGCAAACCGTCGCGGTCCACTGAGCCGCACGCAATCACAGACGGGCTGAATGCAGACGAAGTATGCGCCGGTCGCAGTGCCCAGAACTGTGCCAAGGCTAAGGCGCGGTGCGTTCTCACTCGCGTATCGCGAGACCATCGAGCAAACGTGGGCGAACTCTTGATCAAGTTCGTCGGGCCTGTGCGCCTCATCGAGGAACAGTTTTGACCCGCTCCTGTGAATGATTCGCTCGAGGTCTTGATGCTGTTCCTTCGCAGCCTTCAAGTCCAAGAAGCCTTGAAGCCCGAGTCGCACGAGTTCGAGACGAACATCATCCTGCGTACCGATCGCCGCAGCTAGCTCCTTCGAATGCTTAGGCGGCTTCGAGCGGATCGCGTCGAACCACTCTTCAATCGCCGCGATATCTGAAACGTTGCCAATCTCATGGCTCTGCAGCAGTGCGGCGATTTCTTGGCCGATGAGGTCGGTTAAAAACTCCTGCGCATCTTCGGGGTTCGGCAGCAGCGCGCGGTGGGTTAGGAATGGCGCGTCCAGTCTCCGATGCAGGCGCCCTAACAGCTCATGAGTCTTGTTCCGCAACAGCGCGAGACCTTCCATTGCTGCATTCGTTACAAGACCGGCGGTTAACGCCGCGAACTCGAGAAGGACACGATCGGGGAGCTCCTCGAGAGACACGGCGGCGTGCTTACGCTTAGGAGACGTGACCTTGGAAAAGACCGCAATCCGCGTTCGTTGGTCCACTAGAACGTGCTTCTCGCGCGTAGGCTGCAAACCGTTCGCTGCCTCGTTCTTGAGTTGCTCGACGATCTTCTCCACAGCGGGGTCGCCGGTGTAGACGACGATCAGACGTAGTCGATCCGGCTTATCGTTTGCCAAGACTGACTTCACAATCTGTTTGGCGGTCTTCCCCCGATCGTCATTGAATACCCAATCAACGATGAGGATGTCGGCGCGTTGCGCAGCCGCGAGCAGGTCGCGAAGGTCCTCCTTGCCCGGGTCGGGTTCGATGACGCCACACACGAGACCTCTGCGAGCGAAGTTGGCGACGAGGAGACGCGAATTTAGACCTTGTTCGATTTGCGAGTCGGTTGCGTTCTCCACGGCAGCGACGACAGGCTTCTCATCCGTCGCCAAGACGGCTTCTACCTCTTCCTGTGCGGGCGTTAGGTTTGCGCTGCCGTCCTTACGGGCATGCATCGTCTCGAGCGTTTTGTTCAGAAGCGCGTCCTCTTTGTCTCTTACGGTCCCGTCCTCGGGCGGCAGCCCAGGCTCTACCAATTCTAGTTTCTGGACCCCGCCGGATTCGGTGCGCTGAAAGTAGTCGTACGCTTGGTCGTCGATTACGACGATGTTCTGAACAAAGCGTGCGGCGATTGCGGCAGCCCGTTCGCGAAACTTGGATGTGGGAGCCATTTCTTCTCCGAGGTCCTCTTCGTAGCCCACTTGTTACTCGCAGTAGCTAACGGTTGGTGGGCGCGATCTCGAAAGCAGCGCCTCGTTCACGTTCCTCTTCCGAAAGTCGCAGCTCATATCCGTTTCGTCGCAGGACTGAGCGCGCAATATAGAGGCCGATGCCTTGCCCGGCTGGCTTTCGCGTAAATCCGCGCTCGAAAATATTCTCCCTGTCCTTCTTTGGAATGCCAGGACCAGTGTCAGCGACCACGATCACGCCGCGCTTGTAGTCGAGCTCGACGACTCGAGGTTCCCTTCGAGCGGTGCTGAGCCAATACAGCGCATTGTCAACGAGGTTCACGAATACCGGGTAAAACGTCGACGGATAGGCGACGAGCTTCATCGCCTCGAACGCTCTCGTTGCATGAAGCTCGGCGCCATGCCGCTTCATCCGTTCCTCAAACAGGTCGCCTAGATACTCCGCGATGTCCGAGCCCTTGATCTCGGTTGGACGTCGCGTGACTCGACGGCTGAGTGGTGTGAACAGACTCAGGTAGCCGTCAAGGTGTTCGAAGCTGTTCTGAAGATCCCTGTAAACGGGCTGAAGCTTTTCGTTCGCATCAGCCCAATTGCGTAGCCGACGGAGACTCTGTCGAACACCTCTGATGCTTGCGCTGAATTCATGGTTGATGACTTCGACTGCCATACCGAGTTGGGCGATGTTGAACGCCTCCTCAGCATGTTCGCGCGTAGCGATCAATTCCTCCTCAAGCGCTTCGGTGAGAGCAAAACGGTTCTTGGTTGAACCGGGCTTCGAATCGAGATCAATTGCGCAAAGTTGGTCCCGTATCTCATTGAGCACTTCGATCTGCTTGCTCGCGCAGGTGTCGATGCGCTCGATCGCGCTGTCTCGCAGCTCGCCAAAAGCGCTTGGCTGAAGCTTTCCTGCTTTTGCAAAGGCGGCGAGTTCCTCCGCTACGAGTGTCTCAAGCCCATCGACGGCACGGCGAGCGAGCGTTGTACTTCGGGCAAGCAGTTGTTGGCTGACTGTGTCGATCTCGTCGCTGACCGCAACGACTTTCTTCCGGGCACCACGTATCTTGTCTTGAAGCGCTCGCTCTGCGCGTTGTCTTTGGTCTATCGAGACTTTGGCGGACGCCGCCGCAGCTTCAGCAACTTCGTCGAGCTGCAACCGTGCAGGCTTGAATGTTTTTTTCTCAAGATCGGTTAGGTACTCGCGGTAATCGGTCCATGTCTCTTGCAGGCGCTCATCCAGAGCAAATCCTTTGGGGCGCTCAAACACGTACTCAGCGCGTAGGCTCTCAAGCTTTGCTCTGAGTCTGGACTCGGTTTCCATCACTGTCTGACTCGAGCCTTCTCGCGAAGCCCGCTCGGCTGCAGACTTGAACTCGCGCTTCGCCTCGTCAAGCAGAGCCCTAACTCTGGCCTGCGGCTCTCGATCGGCGAACTTTTCAAGAAGCTCTCCGAGCCTCTTTTGAATGTCAGTACGTACCCTTTTCGATTCCTGTTCCCTCTCGCGGCGAGTGTTCTCACGATCTTGATATTCAGCTCTCTTCGTCTCCCATGCCTTCGCCCGCTCCCCACCTTCACGGAAGAAGTCCGCGGCAAGCTCAACGAGAAACGCCTCGAGAATGTCCTTGAACTCCCGATACGCCTTGTTCAGACGGAAGCCTTCGCGACCGGCCTTCTCCTGCAGCTCTGGATTCTTCTTTCGCGAGATCTCTATCGCTCCGAACATTCGACGGTACGAAAAGAAGTAACGGCCCGCGTTCTTCGAGCGGCGAAGCTCGATATCTAAGAAGTCGAAATCGCTGTTACCGTATGGCAACACGCGAATGCCGTCGCGGTAGATGTATAGGCCGCCGACTTTGTCGAGCTTTCGTTCGAGGTATGCATATCGCTCGGGATCGAGACGCGACTCGGCGGCACGACCTTGGAGATACGCGAAGCGCATGCCGAACGGCCCACACGCTGTCTCCTTTCCTCTGCCTCCCGACCATTCGAGTTCATAGCGCTTCGGAGCCTCATCGTAGACAGTGACGGTTCCCTTGAACTTTCCCTTCGAGTCGAACTCGCCGACGATTCGGTGATCGGCCTCGTCGAAATCGTTCGGCGTGAAAAACTCAGAGTCACCAATCAGAGACTCGACTTGGTCGCCAGCAGCATGGTCGCGAAATTCGATTTGCATCGGTTGCTCGTCGGCGCTCGTTGGCGTGAGCGTGTTTGAAAAACCGATAAGCATCTTCGTCAAAGGCGAGATGCCAGCCTTCGTGTCCTCGAGTTCCGCCCGAAGATTCTCGTCGACGGGTTGGATGATGAAGGCTGTCCCAGAGCCGTTTCCAGTGAGAGTAAAATCTTTCGAAAAGTATCGCTTCGGATCAACCTCGAAGGCGTTGAGTTGTTTAAGGAGCTCCAACGAACGCTCTGGATCGATCTTGCCTTTGAGCGCCTTAATGTTGTCGATGGCTTCCTCTACCAGTTCTTCGACCTGGGGCTTTGTTGGCAGCGTCCCGCCTTTGAACGACTTCAGCGGTATGTGCACCTCCGAGAGTTCAAGTCCCGGACACTCAAAAACCTGCCAATTGACGAAGGCCGCAACGAGATCGGTCGATTGTTTCCCGCGCTTCGCACGCGACAACACCAAGACCTGCGGTCCAAGCGTTGCGATCGCAAGTCGACCGACACCCTTCTCACCCATGATCGGTCTTAGTTCCTGATCGGGATCGATCGGGGGCGCTGCGAGACCGTGCTTTGCACCTAGCTTGCTTTCGGTGCCGAGGGTCAGCCAACGTTCAACAAAATCTTCCTCGGTCATGCCGAGGCCGTTGTCGCGAAGTGTGAACGTTCGTTCCGACCGATAGAAGTCGGCTTCCACTCGCGTCGCGTACGCATCATGCGCGTTCTTGAAGAGCTCGCTGATTGCGGTCGGAATGCCCGCGATCTGCTGGCGCCCCAACATGTCCAACGCACGAGCTCTAGCCTTAAACAGCGCCATCCAAACGCAACGTTACGCTAGAGCGTCGAGAACCAGCAACAAGGCGCCGATGGTTCAATTGGTTCTCGGAGCCACACCTACGTCATGCCGCAATCCCTTGAGAACCGAGCGCGCGCTCACGCAGCCGACAAGGTCGGGCGTTCTCGTCGAGGAGATCGAGACCCGGCGGCGTCGATCATTCAGAGCTCGCCTCGCGGTATCTCTGCTTGCATCCTCGTCGGGATCGAGAGCTGACGACGTCTGCGAGATGACGCTGCGAGGAATTTATTTTCCTGCCTTGACGCCAGTCTCAAGGAATTGCCCGAGCTCGTGTAATGATTCTAAAGGCGCGCCGCTCACAAACATCCGAAGACGCTTGGTCTGATTACCACCGCCCTTTGCTCCTTTGGTACGGCCAACTCGTGCCTGTCCGCTGCTGATCTTTTTCCGTACTGCGTCCGCGTCGTCGATCACTACTGGATATGGGAGGTCTTTGAGCAGAACGCGCCGATCGACAGCTGCGAGTGATTCGGTATCGCGTGACTCAACGAGCACATCTGCGAGGTGCAGACCCGCGACCTTGAGCCGCTCCAGAAGCAGCTTGAGACCGTCGGCATACTCCGAATTGCGCTCGGTCGACGATCCCTTGGTGCCACCCCGCGATTCAAAGACGATCG
>Ga0070698_100006773_pt1 | contig 12422 bp, 8 predicted proteins | sample KBSK1502metaG_FD_65477 | JGI IMG/M metagenome (GOLD analysis project Ga0070698, IMG submission 65477) | Corn, switchgrass and miscanthus rhizosphere microbial communities from Kellogg Biological Station, Michigan, USA - KBS K1-50-2 metaG | ecosystem: Host-associated > Plants > Roots >...
GTAACCAGACCAGCAGGATTGGTGAAGTTAACCAGCATCGTTCCCGGTTTTGCAACTTCTTTAATGTCCTGAGCGATCTTCAAGATAACGGGGATGGTGCGCAAGGCTTTTGCCATACCTCCAATCCCGGTCGTTTCCTGGCCTATCAAACCATGACGCAGACCGAGATACTCGTCTCTACGGCGCGCTTCCATGTGTCCGACGCGCAGTTGAGTAGTCACATATGAAGCGTCTGTTATCGCTTCACGTTGATTGGAAGTAAGGATAACTTTGAACGGCGAGCCTTTGGCTTCCACCATACGTTGTGCAAATCCGCCGACGACTTTGAGCCGCTCCTCGTCAATATCCACCAACCAGAGTTCTTCCAGCGGAAATTGATCCATGCGTTCCAAAAAGCCGTTGACAAGTTCAGGGGTATACGTGGACCCACCACCAATGACAGCTACCTTGAGCATATTATTTGTCAACGCCGGTGACGACAATGCCCTGCACAAAGAAGCGCTGAGCAACTACAAAAAGGATCAAAGGCGCGATCAAAGCCATAAGTGAGGCGGCCTGGATCAATTGAGGTTGCTGGCCGTAAATACCATTGAATGTTGAGAGCGCCACAGAGATCGGCCATTTGTCGCGCGCTGTGGAAAGGTAGATCAATGGACCAAAGTAATCGTTCCAGGCGAAGACGATATGAAATACTGTCACTGCCATCAGTGCCGGATACGATTGCGGGATGATCACCGACCATAAGACTCTGAGCGGGCTTGCGCCGTCGATCATGGCGGCCTCATCCAGTTCGCGCGGCAGGGTCATGAAATATTGACGCAACAGGAATACATCGTAGGCATTGGCGAAGAATGCCGGAACGATCAACGGAAGCCATGTACCCAGCCAGCCAATTTTCTGGAAGAATGTGTAGGTTGGAATAATGGTTACAGCCACAGGCAGGAAAATGGTTGCGATCAACAGGACGAACAGGAAATCACGCCCGGGGAAGCGGAAGCGTGAGAAACCAAAAGCCACCAAAGTGCATGAGATCAATACACCGATCTCAGTCATGATGGCGTAATAGGTGGTGTTCCAAAGAAGGCGCGGAAATGTACCTGGAATGGTCTTCCAGGCTTGTGCGTAGTTTTCAAATGTGGGTGACCACTTCCAGGGCCGCTCGAGCGCGCGCCATGAAACCTTGCAGCTAAATTCACCTGCAGCGGCATTGCTGGGGTCAAGGAATACGCTTTCCTGACGACCCTTTTTGATCATCGCCAAGTCCTTGATGGACGCATCGCCTGGATTTCCCCCCGCGCAGCTCGACATTGGGACGCTGAACATCTCGAGCTCTTTTCCATTGTAATTAAATGTGGTCGGTTTGGCAGGCCAGATCGGCGCACCAAGCTGTGAGATCTGTCCCTGAGTCTTGAGCGAGGTAAATATCATGAACAGGAACGGAGCCAGGAAGATCACCAGCAAGGCGATGGCAAGCGCGGTGACAAAGGTTGTATTGATGCCCTTAAGCAGCCCGGGGGAGAGCGCCTTCTTTTTAATGTCGACGCGGGCGCCTTCGTTCAAAGTCTGTGTCAAAGTTTTATTAGCCATTGTCCATGCTCCTTTAGCGGCTTTCCGAAGCGTAAAAGACCCAGTACTTTGCGGTGCCGAACAAGGTAATTGTGATCACCAAGATCACCGCAAAAAGGAACCAGGCCAGCGTTGAGCCATAAGACATATTTTGATAGGTGAAGAAGGTTTTATACAGGTAAAGGTTGTAGAAAAAGGTCGCGCCCCCAGGCCGGCCCGTGCCAGAGTTGACAACCAGTGGTACCAGAAAATACTGGAATAAACCGACCACGCTCAACACAACGTTATAAAAGATAACAGGCGAGATCATGGGGAAGGTCACCTTCCAGAAGGTTTGCCAGCCATTTGCGCCATCCACCTTGGCGGCATCATACAGTTCAGTAGGTACACCCTGCAGACCAGCCAGCATGATCAGCATGGCATTACCAACACCCCAGATGCCCATGATTACATAGGTGGGATATACCCAGTTGACATCGTTTGCCCAAAGAGGCACATTTTCCTTGGCGACTCCGACCCATAACAGGAAGCGATTGATCCAGCCCGATTCAGGGTTGAGCATTCCGCCCCAAAGAAATACTGCCGCTACAAAAGGAACAATATAGGGCATATAAAAGAGACTGCGAAAGAAATTCTGCCCTTTGAGATGTTTGTTGTTCATCAAAACCGCTAATCCCAGTGGAACGAAAATGCCCACCGGCAGGGCTATTAATCCGAACTTGATCGTGACCCACAGAGAACCTGGAGTAGTGCCTGTGCTCCAGACCTGTTGATCCTTAAATAATTGTTTGTAGTTGTCAAGACCGGCAAAATCCGGCTTGCTTAAGATGCCATCTGTAATATTGAGATTCAGAAAACTAAAGAAGAAAGTGGCCAGCATTGGCAGGAGCGTGAAAGCCAGAAAACCGAAGATCCAGGGAGAGAGGAACAAGATCCCTGATCTAAACTCGCGGCGCGCCAGTGGCGGAAGGTTGCGAAAAGATCTTAATGATGGTATTGCCTTACGAATATTTGAAAGTTCTTCAAGCATCGGATGCTTCCTTTCTTCTATAGACGGTTTGGGCAGGTCAGCAACGCTGACCTGCCCAAATTATACACTTGCTTACTTACTCGTTGTAGATGCTGTTTAGATCGTCAACCAGTTTCTGGAACTCGGCTTCGAAGTCGAGATCGGCTGTGTTGTTCATCAAATCAAGGAATGTCGCATAGCGAGTATTGGCTTTGATGGAATTCGGTTGGTACTGTTCTGAACTTGGGGTATCGGGATAAGCGAGACCCTGAACGAAAACATCCCAACTTTCCTGCGTGACGAACGGATAATCCTTGCTCTTCGTGTCGAAGAAGGCCTGAGTTTTGGATGGGACCGCGGGCATGGCTCCATAGACGGGCAGAAGTTTGTCTGCGCCGGTGGTGATCAGGTAGGCCAGGACAGTAAAGGCTGCGTCGGGGTTCTTGGTGCCTTTCCAAATGCGGAAAGTGTCTGCATCAACGCGGCCAGCAACTTCGCCATCAGCGCCGATCGGCTGAATGCCAAGTTGGAATTCGTTGCCAGCAGCAGCAAAATCACCCAAACAACAGGTATACCAGGTCTGGGTCAGACCCATGGCAGCCTTGCCAGCATTGAACACGTTTCCAGCGCCAAATTCAGGGGCGCCAGAGAGTGGACCTGTGGCAATGAAGGGTTGTGCGCCCCACATGCCATCGTAGTACCACTTGAAGCCTTCCTTCCAACTGTCAGGAATGGTGGCTTCATAGCTGCCCTTGGCATCGCCAGAGTAGATCTTTTCAGCGCCACCGTAGAACGTTCCAATGGACTGGATCGATTGCCACTGTGGGCTATAACCTACCTGAACGATCTTGGTGGGGTCAAAGCCATCTTGTGATGCGTCCACGCCGTTGATATCTACGGTCAGGCGTTTGGCAACTTCGGTTATGGTTTCCCAATTCCAATCTACTTCATTGCCGTCCAAAACGTACTTCTCACCATACACCTGGGGAGGATAAGCCAGTCCAGCTTCATCAAACAGAGCAGGGATGAAATACATGGCACCTGGGAAGACAGCGAAGGGCAAACCAACCTGGCCTTCTTCGGTCTGGTAGAACTTCAACAGGGCAGGGTCAAAAATGGAGGTGTCAAAGCCAGAGCTTTGGATTTGGGGAGCGATGTCCAGCCATTGGCCGTAGAAATCGTTCGAACCGCCCCAACCAACCGGGCCAACGATATCAGGACCAGCGCCGGAAGCGATCTGGGTGGATAAAGTATCGCGAGCGCTGTTGTAGGGCACGATTTCCAGAATAAGCTGGATCTCGTCCTGCGAAGCGTTGAAGTCTGCTACTACTTCTTCCTGGGTGGTGATCTGTGGGGCATCAGTACCGGTGCCCAAACCAACAAACCAACGGATACAGGTCTTGCCGCCTTCACAACTGGCAACAGGATATGGGGTCAGCGTTGGGGTGGCGGGAACAGCGGTCGGAGCTTCAGTGGCTCCAGCTTCCTCAGTTGCCACAGGGGCTTCGGTTGCTTCTGATGTTGCAGGTTCGTCGGTCGCGGCAGGGGGAGCTTGAGTCGCTGCTGGACCGCAGGCTGTCAGGACCATCGAAGCGATGATCAATAGTGACAGTACGTACAAAAGTTTCTTCATGGTGAGTTTTCTCCTCATACTAGTATTTGGATTCGACAAATAATTGGATACGGCGATGGTTATTGGTGAAGTGTCTCACCTCCTTTGCAATAAGATACTTTCTCATAACTGGCAACCACATGAGCGGCGAAAAATGATTTCAGTCGGTAAGATCATTACTTCATCCGATGGCTGGTTCTCCAAAAGGCCAAACAATCGTTCCGTGGCAATTCGCCCCACTGCTTCGGTGGGAGCCCGAACCGTGGTTAGGGGTGGGTTTAGAAAAGATGCAAAACCGAGATCATCAAATCCGATTACTGCAATATCCTCAGGGACCTTACAGTCATGTTCGTGCAAAGCTTTGAGAACACCAATGGCAGCATCATCGTCCCCTGCAAATATAGCATCGAACGCGACCCGCCTGCCATTACCTAGAAAATCATGCAGTACTTGATAAGCGATGTCGCGTTCAAATTCTCCATTAAGGATCAGATCTTCATCAAAAGGGATTCCGTTTGCTTCCAATGCAGATTTGTAACCCGTCTCACGCCGTAGAGAATCTTCCTGATTCACGGGACCCCGTAGATACATAATGCGACGTTTGCCGTGTACCTGTATCAGGTGTTCCACCAATTTGTGAGTAATTTCTATATTTTCGACGGTTACACTGGGAATTTTCAAAGAAGGGGGAGGTGTACGATGCACTAATACCATCGGGAAGCCACTAGCGTTCAAGTTCGCCAGGTCGTCATCCACAAGGCCGTCTGAAAAAACCAGCAATCCATCCGTATTATGCGGCCCAATTGGCGGAGGTGTTTTATTGCGGCTGCTGGCATGATAAGTTGCCACGATCAAGTTGTAGTCTTTGCTACGTATCACTGCCTCAACCCCGTTCAATAACGGCACAAAAAAATCATTATGCAGATTGTTGAGCAAAAGCCCAATCACCCGCGTTTTGCGGCTCGCCAGATGCCGGGCGGCAGCATGTGGCACATACCGCAATTCGATCATCACCTTATCCAAACGTTCAGACGCTTCAGGCGATACCGGCGCGTTCCGATTGATATAACGGCTGACCGTAGCCACCGAAACATTTGCTTTTCGGGCTACATCGCGGATCGTGACTGAAGAGGATCGTCGGCTCATAGATAGTTCATGTAAACGGTTACTGTAAACGGTTACATTATTTCACAACCGCAAGCCAAAGTCAAGCAACGCTTTTCTTAAAAAATGCTCCGAAAGCCAGATTTAGCTCCTCAGAGGATTTTTTACTCTACTTTTATTGTCCCTGCGAAATAACAAACAGCGTCATTGATTGTGGCGGAATGTTGACACCATTGGATATGTCCAACTCCCCGATATTTTCCGCCTCATGACTTGCATCAAACAGCCACGCCTCTGCCTGGACTTGTGGCCGATCCTCGATTCGAATGGCCTTTATCTTCTCTTTATCCAACAAGTTAATGACGATGACCGTCAACACACCATCCGGGCGGCGCGCAGCATAAATTGAAAGGTCAGGGTCATCAGACGAGGAATAGACAAGCTCATTGCCAAACATTTTATATAGCTGGTAAACATGATAAGTAGGATAGACCTCATAAGCTCCCACCAGACCCCATCCGCCAAAGCCGCCTTTGGATGTCAACGTCCATTGATTTGCCATGAATACCCCGTTCTTGATCATGCGTCCCAAAACATCTGCCACCCAGATTGCATTGTAATGCGAATCAGGTGTGGCCTCACCGCCAACTGACTTATCATATGCTGAATTAAACTCGGTCACTGCAATGGGCAGATCGCGATCTGTGTATTGATGGATCAGTTCACGCGCGTGGACAATGATTTTGTCCCATTCCTGCGCATTCAGGCGTAACTCGTCAATGGATGGAGGCCCGGATGTGTTGGAACGCGGAAATGGATAACGATGGAACGAGACAATATCGACCAGGTCGCCATTTGCTTTTAGGAAATCGACGAACCACTGTTCATCCCGTTCGCCGAAGTTAGTTGTTACATCGGCAGACGAGTCGTAACTGAATTGATTGATCTCCGCACCCACAAATTTGATGGTTGGATCAACTTTTTTCATGGCTTCGGCAAAAGCGCGCCATTCCTTGTTGAAGCGCGCTGTATCATAGGTCTCGCCTTTATTCTTCAATTCAGCATCATATAAAGTTGGCTCATTGCCAATTCCCCAATATTGAATATTGTATTGTCGCTCAATGTTGGTGTAGCGTACCATTTCCGCGGCCTGCTCGGGAGTTCCGCCTAATAAGCGCACATTGATAAGGCCTGCTGCCCCAACTTTGTGGATGAAATCGACGAATTGATCGATCTGGATGTTTGTTACATTGTTATGGTCTCCCCACGCGCCGGCTGGGAAGCGCAGGATGGTGACACCTGAATCATAAACTTGAGGCAGCATCTCAAACGAGGCAACCAGCCAAGGTCCATAATTGGATCCATACACCAGAGGGCTGATCGTTCCCAAAGATTTTGCTGCATCCACATAGAGCGTATCCGGCACCGGTGTTGGGATGAGGGTAGGGGTGGGGAAAGAGGTTGGGGTTGGAAGAGAAGTGGCGGTCGCGGTAGCCAGCTCAGGCGTGGATGGAGGCGTGGCTCTACATCCCACCAGGAATAGAGAGATCAATATCAGAAGGGTCAGTGTGCGCGGCATGCCGGTCTCCAATATGCGTTGTAGTCGCTTTTTATACTACCAACTCTTGGAAATAAAAAGGGCAGCCCAAAAAAAAGAGATGCCCACATAACTCGGTGAGATGACTGCCATCTTACTTGTGATCGATATATTTTAAACCTGAACCAGTGTTGAATAGAACAATACGTTCTTCAGGATGCACCCAGCCTTGTTTGATGAGTTCTTTAAGTGCAGCGAGTGTTGCTGCGCCTTCGGGTGCGGCAAAGATGCCTTCCATGGTTGCCAATTGACGCTGGGAATCGAGAATCGCCTGATCACTGACAGCGACGGCTGTTCCTTGGCTTTCATAAATATCTTGAAGAATAAGATGATCTGCAAAGCTTTTTGGGACGCGCAAGCCTGAAGCGATGGTTTGAGCGTTTATCCAGAAGTCGCAAAATGACGCTCCTTCATGGAATGCTTTTACAACAGGCGCGCACCCATCCGCTTGCACAGAGACCATGCGCGGTCGTTTTGTATTTTCCAGCCAGCCAAGCGCTTCAAGTTCATCAAAAGCCTTCCACATGCCAATCAGCCCTGTGCCGCCACCGGTGGGATATATGATGACATCGGGAAGGCTCCAGTCAAAGGATTCTGCCAACTCATATCCCATGACTTTTTTTCCTTCGACGCGATAAGGTTCCTTGAAGGTGGAAACGTCGAACCAGCCTTCGGCGCGAGCCATTTCGCCTGCCATGCCCGCGGCGTCACTGATCAAGCCGTCTACAAGAATAACCTGCGCGCCCGCCATGCGACTCTCTTCAATGTTGGCGAACGGTGTATCCCTGGGCATAAAGATGTGTGCCCGCAATCCTGCACGCGCAGCGTAAGCTGCCATTGCCCCGCCTGCATTGCCTGCGGTGGGAATAATTACTTTTTCTACTCCGAGTTCTTTAGCTTTGGAGATAGCCGCGGCCAGCCCGCGCGCTTTGAAAGAACCTGTCGGGTTACTGCTTTCATCTTTTACATAAAGATTGGAAAGCCCTAGTTCACTTTCCAAATGTGGTAGGGAAAGCAAAGGTGTGTCCCCTTCGCCAAGGAAGATTTGATTTTCTTTCTCTAAAACGGGTAGTAATTCATGCCAGCGCCACATCCCTTTTTTACGATGAGAGATTTCATCTCGGTCAACTTTTTGGCGCACTCCCTTCAAATCATAAAGTGACAAAAGAGGTGACTGGCATGATGGACAGAAGGTATGGAGTTCGTGATGTGAATACTCTTTACCGCAACCAGAGCATTTTAACTGAGACAGGTAAGATAAAGCCATTGATTTAGCAGACGATATGGCAGTTGGAACAGATTCTGTTCCATGCACCTCTCTGCTTTTTGAGTTTATCATGGTTACCTTATGGCGTTGGAACGAATGCTTCAACACGTGCCCATAGCTCGCGGATATTGATGGGCTTGGACATGTAAACATCGCAGCCAGCTTCAAGCGCCTTTTGAGCATCGCCTTTAAGCGCATTAGCTGTTACCGCAATGATCGGCACTGATGAAAGCTCACGTTTATGGCTGGAACGAAGACGGCGCGCCACCTCATACCCATCAATATCTGGCAGGTTGATATCCAATAGGATAAGGTCAACCTGTTCGCTTTCAGCAATCGCAACACCATCCAGGCCTTTCATGGCTTTTAGCATGCGATAGCCGCGGGCTTCCAGGGCGCGCTGTACCAGCGTCATGTTATCTGGATTGTCCTCGATATAAAGAATATTATTAGCCATGTTACTCTCCTTGTTATACACTTTTCTCTTCGATTACTTGTACGACCTGATCAACAAACCTGCGTGGAGGCAGTGATCCTTTTTGGTATACGGCTTCAATGTGACCGTTCAGCCGTTTTCGCTCTTCGGGTGTAATATCTTTGGCGCTAACGATAACAACAGGAATATCCTTGGTGCGCGGGTCGAGCTTGAGTTCTTCGACCAAGCCAAACCCATCAATGCCGGGCATGGTGAGGTCAGAGACAATGAGATCAGGTAATTTCTGCCTCGCCATTGCCAGGCCCTCCCATCCGTCTTTCGCATGGTAAACACGATATGCCTTGTGTCCTTCAAGCAAACGGCGGATAAGCAGGGCATCGTCCGAGTTGTCGTCGACCAATAAAACAGTCGTGGTTTTTTCATCTAGGTTTTCAAGCGCGGCCTGCAAGCCTTCGCGCGGCGCGGATGATTGGTCCTTGCTCAAGTGTACATCCACAGCCCATTGATCGCCAAGCACATGCTTTTCGACTGGGAAAGTATGGCCCGTACAATTGACGACAATTTTTTCATTCAGTTTGATCATACCATTGCGGATTAACTTTTCAAGTCCTGCGAAGGCGACAGAAGTTGCCGGTTCGACAGCCATTCCCTCGCTTTTGGCGAGCGTGCGCATCGCCGCGAAGGCCTCCGCGTCCGTCACGGATTCCATAACGCCGCCAAATTGCTGTGTGAGATTCCATAGGTAGGTATATGCCTTGCCGGGATCACCGGTCGAAAGGATGATGATGCTTGTCTCTGAGACGACCGCCTCGGCAACATCTTTGCCAGCTTTGAAAGCATTGACCATTGGTGCGCACCCTTCGGTTTGAATGATTCCCAGTTTGGGGATGCGGTCAATCAATCCCATATTGAATAGTTCTTTGAAGCCCTGGTATACACCTAGCGGTCCCAGGCCTCCACTTACAGCCTGGATATACCAATCAGGGGCGTGCCAGCCGAGTTGTTCCACGATTTCATAGGCGATGGTTTTCATTGATTCTCGCGCCGGTATGGAGCTGGCGCCGCGATCAAACAGAAGTTGGCGGCGCTGCGCGAACTGGGAGGCGATCTGTTTCGTTTGATCGTAGTTGCCGCTGACGCGAATGACTTCTGCACCGAAGAGAGCAGCTTCCCGCAACTTTTCCTGCGGAACGAGGCTGGTCATAAAAACCCAAAGTTTGATCCCAGCCCGAGCACAAGCCGCGGCGTATGCCACGGCCGCATTACCTGTGGATGCGATAACAGCTTCCCGAATATTATTTTCGTTCATTGCGGCAACTGCAACCGCGGCTTGGCGATCTTTGAAAGAGCTGGTTGGGCCGTAGCGTTCGTCTTTGAAGTAAACATGAGCATGTCCGAGATTAGGCGCGAAGCGTTGTGACAGCCACAGAGGAGTCCCGCCAGCGGGGTAGAGTTCCAAAGAGGCGGGGTCTTTCAGCGGTAAGACATCCTGATAGCGCCACATGTTGGATGGGCGATTCGGAAGGCCGCGCAGGATCTCGCGTTTGAACGCATTGTAGTCATAGCGAGCCTCCAGCCATTGCGAATCGCATTTCTTGCAGACCCCAGCTACTAAGGGTTCGTATGGCTGTTGATTGCCGCAGAGATTACATTCCAAATACTTGGGCGTTGCCACTTTATTTTTCCTGCTTTTCAACAACTTCGGTCATTCTGGCTTCCATAGGCAGTTCTACATAGAATGTAGAACCTTCACCGTCGATGCCAGTACTTTCGGCCCATACGCGGCCGCCATGCATCTCAACAAGGCGACGGCTGATCGGCAGACCCAAACCTGTGCCACCGACTTTGCGTGTGGTGGAGGAATCCACCTGCGTGAATTCCAGGAAGACGGCTTCGAGTTTGTCGGGCGGAATGCCTATGCCTGTATCTTTTACCGAGATCAATACGCGTGCGCCCGCCATGGGTGTTACACAAAGTGAGATCTTGCCTGTATGTGTGAATTTTATGGAGTTGTTCACAAGGTTGATCATCACCTGGCGCAGGCGTGTGTTGTCGGCATAAATTTCGATATCTTGATCTGAGTTCTCATCAATGAAGAGCGCGAGGTTCTTTTCGCTTGCCAATGTGGATGTGATACTGGTGACATCATCAAAAACACTGTGTACTTTGAATTTTTCAGGATTCAAGTTCATGTGCCCAGATTCGATCTTTGCCATGTCCAGCACATCGTTGATCAGGTGCATAAGGTGCTGTCCATTTTTCTGGATGAGGCGCAGGTCGTTGTCCATATAGTCGGTGAGTTGACCATCCAAACCTTCCAGCATAACATCAGTGAAGCCAAGGATGGAGTTCAATGGTGTGCGCAACTCATGCGACATGTTGGCAAGGAAGGAGGATTTGAGACGGTCGAGTTCGCGTAATTGGGTAACGGTGGCAGCCTGCTCAACATAAAGACGGGCATTTTGCAGAGCAACGGCTACTTGTGATGCCAGTGTGGTATAGATGGCCCCATCCTCTTTTGAGAAACCGTTCACGTTATCAGATTGCACATCGAACACACCAAGAACCTTATCACCCAGGATCAGGGGTACAGCCATTTCTGCACGGGTCTCAGGCAGGAATGGGTTGGGGAGGAAATCCGGTTGACTTCTTACGTCGTTAGCGATAATTAATTGTCGTTCGCGGGAGGCGCGGGCAACCAGTGACTTTTCTGCATCCATTGAAATGGAGTGTTCTTCAGCAACCATTTTGCGTCCAACTTCACCAGCGCCAGATGCCAGAAGCAGAGTTTGCCATGATTCATCCGCCAGATAGATCTGGGCATGGTACAGTCCGAACCGCTCTTTTGCAAGATCTACGACTGCCTGCAATAGTTTGTCAGGGTCGAGTACGGTAGAAGCTGTGCGAGATAAGGTTGCTACTGTTTCCAGTTGGTTGGCGCGTTGTGCAAGAACGTTTTCATCCAACTTGCGCTGAGTAATGTCCGTATGTGAGCCTGCCATCCGATATGGAGAACCATCTGTATGGCGCAATGCTTTTCCTCGAGCGAGGATCCAACGATAAGAAGCATCTTTATGGCGGAAGCGAAATTCGATGTCGTATACATCCAGTTTGCCACTCAAATAATCGCTGACAGTTGCGAGTACCCAGTCATGATCTTCTGGATGCAAGAGTATTTCAAAATCGGCAAAGCCATTTGTCAGCTCATCTTCGTTATAGCCGATCATGGATTTCCAGCGAGGTGAAAAATATACTTGATTAGTTGTAACGTCCCAGTCCCACACACCGTCATTTGCGCCATCTACAGCCAGCTTGTATTGTTCCCGGCTGTTTTGTGTTTCTATACGGCTGATTTCGGCGTGCTCGAGCAGGCGCAGGTTTTCGATATGGCCGCTTAATTGTTCCACTACTGCCGCGACAACTTCGGAAGCATACGTTTCGCGGTCACCTTCAGTTGCGACCATTACCTCTCCAATGGCTTCATCACTTACTATTAGAGGATAGGACAAGACAGGCACAGACTCATTATGTCCATTCCCATTCAAGGGCCGAACCTTATCCAGATCATACATATAACCGTCAGCAAGTTCCTTGCGGGTCTGGAGATATTCATTCCAGCCTTCACTCGTCAGACGGCGCGACACTTGTTCCGCTTCAGCGCGATATTCTTCTGCCTGACCGAACAGGCGTAGATTCTCAATATGCTGACCAACACGGGAGACTGCGGCCCGCACGATTTCTGTTTCTGCAGTCGACCATTTTCGATTTGTTCCATCAGCCAGTTGAACTTCACCGACAGTAGCTCCAGTAATTTTAATAGGAACTGTAAGT
>Ga0070698_100006774_pt1 | contig 12422 bp, 23 predicted proteins | sample KBSK1502metaG_FD_65477 | JGI IMG/M metagenome (GOLD analysis project Ga0070698, IMG submission 65477) | Corn, switchgrass and miscanthus rhizosphere microbial communities from Kellogg Biological Station, Michigan, USA - KBS K1-50-2 metaG | ecosystem: Host-associated > Plants > Roots >...
CCATGCACGATCTCCTCATTAACAGAGGTACATATGACCGCGGGATAGCCGAAGTACCCAAGAAACGAAGGCTCCGCCCCGGCCGAACGAATCTCCCGCTCAGCAATGGCGTCAAGCTCGGCGGTAGAGACACCAGGACGCACGGCGTCGGCGAGCACCCGCAGGGTGCGAGCAACGACGACCCCCGCCGCGCGCATGCGTTCAAGCTCCTCAGGCGTCTTAATCTCAATCGCCCGATCCCGCCGCAACCGCATGCTGCACACCTCCACCTACAACGCTACCCCGCCGGGAGAGCAGGGCGCCGGGGAGAGTTTCTCGCCGGTGTTCCGAAGGACTGCCGGCGAAAACTCTCCCCAAGCTCGGCGACCCCACCTACCGCATGTACGGGCCGAGCGCGGCCAAGCCGCGCGAGGTAACTTCCTCAACAGGCCCGGTGGCATCAATGCCGACCAGGATGCCCTCGTCCGCGTAGAAGGCGATCAGCGGCGACGTCTGGCTGTTGTACACCTCGACGCGGTGCCGAATCACTTCTTCCTTGTCATCATCGCGCTGGAACAGCTCACCGCCGCAGTCGTCGCAGATCCCCGGCTTCGCGGGCGGGTCGTACAGCAAGTGCCAGACCCGCTCGCAGCGGCGGCAGGTGCGGCGGCCGGACAGCCGGCGGACCACCTCGTCCTCATCCACGATGAGCTCGAGCACGACGGTCAGCTTGGTGTCCAGCTCGGCGAGCATCTTCTTCAGCGTCTCGGCCTGCGGGACGTTCCGCGGGAAGCCGTCGAGCAGGAAGCCGGCCTGCGAGTCGTCCTCTCCCAGCCGGTCGCGCACCATCGCGACGGTGACCTCGTCCGGGACGAGGTCACCGCGGTCCATGTACTCCTTGGCCTGGATGCCGAGGTCGGTATTGTGCGTGACGTTGTACCGGAAGATGTCCCCTGTCGAGATGCGCGGGATCGCCAGATGGGATGCGATGAAGTGGGCCTGGGTCCCTTTGCCCGCTCCGGGTGGCCCGACAAGGACGATGCGCACTATCGCAAGAAACCCTCGTAGTTACGCTGCTGCAGCTGGCTCTCGATCTGCTTGACCGTGTCCAGGCCAACGCCGACCATGATGAGCAGGCTCACGCCGCTGAACGGGAACTGATTGCCCACGCCGATCGCGGCGAGCGCTACCAGCGGGAAGAGGGCGACGGCGCCCAGGTAAATCGACCCGGGGGTGGTGAGCCGGGTGAGCACGTACCCGAGGTACTCGGCGGTCGGCCGCCCCGGTCTGATGCCGGGGATGAAGCCGCCGTACTTCTTCATGTTGTCGGCGACCTCGGTCGGGTTGAACGTGATCGACACGTAGAAGAAGGTGAACGCGAGGATCAGCAGGAAGAAGGCCAACATGTAGACCCACATGTTCGACAGGGCGTTCGTGGTCCCGATCTCCAGGTAGCGCTGCGTGAACGAGACCCAGCCCTGCGGGCGGTTGCTGCTGCCGAACAGCGACACCGCGAGCTGCGGGATGTACAGCAGGCTGGAGGCGAAGATGACGGGGATGACGCCCGCCTGGTTCACCTTCATCGGGATATAGGTGGACGTGCCGCCGTACATCCGGCGCCCGACCATGCGTTTGGCGTACTGCACGGGGATGCGCCGCTGCGCCTGCTCCATGAACACGATGCCCGTGACGACCACGAACACGACGACGACGGACAGCAGCGCGATGAACGCCTGCCTGGTTTGGTAGATGGTCAGCAGCTCGCCGGGGATGACGGCGATGACCTGCGTGAAGATCATGACCGACATGCCGTTGCCGACGCCGCGGTCGGTGATCAGCTCGCCCATCCACATGATCACCGCGGTGCCCGCCACCATCGTGGTCACCATCGTGGCGATACGGAACGGCGACGCGTCCGGGATGATCGGGTTGAGTGTCGACGTGCACGCGGACGACTGGAACAGGGTGCCGCTGCGGGCGAGCTCGATGTACCCGGTGGACTGCAGGACCGCCAGGCCGATGGTCAGGTACCTGGTGTACTGGGTGATCTTGGCCTGGCCGGCCTGACCCTCGTTCTTGAGGGTCTCAAGCCGCGGGATCACCACCGTGAGCAGCTGCAAGATAATGCTCGCGGTGATGTAGGGCATGATGCCGAGCGCGAACACCGACATGTACTTCAACGCGTTACCGCTGAGCAGGTCGACGATCGCGTACACGTTCGCGGCGCCGCTCTTCGACGCGAGGTTCGAGCAGTAGGACACGTTCTTCTCGCTGATGCCCGGGGCGGGCAGCGACGAGCCGAACCTGAACAGGGCGATGATGCCCAGTGTGAACAGCAGCTTCTTACGCAGGTCGGGCGTACGGAACGCCCGGATGAACGCGGTCAGCATGCGTGATCCCTCTTCATCGGCGGAACCTGCGTTTCAGCGGCTTCCGTATACTACCCGCAGGCCCGGCCGACGAGCTAGCTCGCGAGGACGCCAGAGGCGCCCCCGGAACGAGCCAGCGTTGGGTGCGGGACATAATCAACCTATGGGCTCTGCCTAGCCGAGCAGCGTGACCGTTCCGCCCGCCGCCTCGATCTTCTGGCGGGCCGACTTGGAGACCGCGTGCGCGCTCACGCGCAGCGCCACGGTCAGCTCTCCGGTGCCGAGCACCTTGACCAGTTCGCCACGGCGCACCGCGCCGTTGGCGGACAGGTTCTCCGGCGTCACGTCACCGCCCGACGGGTACAGCTCCGAGAGCCGCCCGACGTTCACGACCTGGTAGGTGGTCTTGAACGGCGCGTTGGAGAAGCCCTTGAGCTTCGGGATGCGGCGGGACATCGGCATCTGGCCGCCCTCGAAGCCGGGCGGCACCTGGGTCCTTGCCTTGGTGCCCTTGGTACCGCGACCGGCGGTCTTGCCCTTGGATCCCTCGCCGCGGCCTACCCGCGTCTTGTCCCTGTGGGCGCCGGGCGCCGGCCGCAGATCGTGCAGCTTCAACATTTGGCTAGTCCACTTCCTCTACCTTGACCAGGTGGCGGACAACCTGGATCATGCCGCGGAATTCCGGGCGATCCGGCTTGACCACCGTCTGGCCGATCCGGCGCAGGCCGAGCGAGCGCAGCGAGTCGCGCTGCACGCTGGTCCCGCCGATCTTCGACTTGACCTGGGTCACCTTGAGCTGGGCCATCTCACACCCCAGCCCCGGCGGCCGCGGCACGCGCCTGCAGCATCGCCTTCGGCGCCACCTGCTCGATCGGCAGGCCGCGCTTGGCGGCGATCTCCTCGGGACGGCTCAGCCCCTTGAGCGCCGCCACGGTGGCGTGCACCACGTTGATCGGGTTGGACGAGCCTTGCGACTTCGACAGCACGTCGCCGATGCCGGCGCACTCGAGCACGGCGCGCACCGGGCCGCCGGCGATGACGCCGGTACCCGGGCTGGCCGGCTTGAGCAGCACCACGCCGGCCGCCGCCTCACCCCGCACGGTGTGCGGGATTGTGGTGGCGATCCTGGGCACCCGGAAAAAGTGCTTCTTGGCCTCTTCGACGCCCTTGGCGATCGCCGCGGGCACCTCCTTGGCCTTGCCGTAGCCGACACCGACCATGCCGTTGCCGTCGCCGACCACGACCAGGGCGGTGAAGCTGAACCTGCGGCCACCCTTGACGACCTTGGCCACGCGGTTGATCGCGACCACGCGCTCCAGGTAGACGTTCTGCTTCTCGGCCTGACCGCCGCGGCGGTCGTCACGGCGCTCGCGCCGCTCACCGCCGCCGCGCCGCGGAGCTCCTGGCATTAGCTTTCCTTCCTATTACTAATCACAGCGTCAGCCCGGCTTCCCGCGCACTGTCCGCGAGGGCGGCGACGCGGCCGTGGTACTTGTAGCCGCCACGGTCGAAGACGACCGCGGTGATGCCCGCGGTCTTCGCCCGCTCGGCGATAAGCGCGCCGACCAGCTTGGCCTTGGCCGTCTTGTCTCCCGTCGCCGACCTGACAGCCGGGTCCATGGTGGAGGCGGATGCCAGGGTACGGCCGACGGTGTCGTCCACGATCTGCACGACGATGTGCCGCGCGGACCGGTTCACCACCAGCCGCGGCCGGATGGCGCTGCCGATGACCTTCTTGCGCACCCGCAGGTGACGCCGGACGCGCGCGCGGGTCTTCGTCGCCGTGCGCGGCCCCACCCGCCCGGTGGCGTACTCGCGCGACGACCTCTTGGCCTTCGTACCAGCCATGACTACTTACCAGCCTTCCCGACCTTGCGCCGGATCACTTCGCCCTGGTACCGCACGCCCTTGGCCTTATACGGGTCGGGCTTGCGGAGCTTGCGAATCCGCGCCGCGGTCTCGCCCACCAGCTGCTTGTCGATGCCCTCGACGACGAACCTGGTCGGCGCCTCGACCCGGAAGGTGATCCCTTCCGGCGGCGTGATGACCACCGGGTGGCTGAAACCGAGCGAGAACTCCAGGTCCCTGCCCTTGGCCTGCACGCGGTAACCGACGCCGACGATCTCCAGGGTCTTGCTGTAGCCCTGGGTCACTCCGGCGACCATGTTGTAGATCAGCGTGCGGGACAGGCCGTGCAGCGCGCGGACCTTGCCCTCGTCGTTAGGCCTGGTGACCCGGATGACGCCGTCCTCCTGGACCACGCTGATCGGCTCGGCGACGGTGAGGTTCAGGGCGCCCTTGGGTCCCTTGACGCTGACCGCCTGGCCGTCGATGGCCACATCCACTCCGCTGGGGACGGGAATGGGGAGTCGTCCGATACGTGACATGGTTTCTTCCCCTCCCTTACCAGACGTAGGCGAGGACTTCTCCGCCCACGCCGCTCTTCTTGGCCTGCTTGTCGGTCATCAGGCCGCCCGACGTCGAGATGATCGCGACGCCGAGCCCGCCGAGGACCCGCGGCAGGTTGTCCTTCTTCGCGTACACCCGCAGACCGGGCTTGGAGACCCGCTTGATCCCTGCGATCGAGCGCTCCCTCGCGTTGCCGTACTTCAGCGAGATGACGAGGTTCTTGCCGACCTCGGCGTCCTCGACGCGCCACCCGGCGATGTAGCCCTCCTGCTCGAGGATCTCCGCGATGTGCGACTTGATCTTGGAAAACGGCATGCCCACGGTGTCGTGGTACGCCGAGTTGGCGTTGCGCAGACGGGTCAGCATGTCCGCGATCGGGTCTGTCATTGACATGGCCGTTTTGGCCTTCCTCGCCGTGGTTTCCTTGGCCGGACCTGCGGCGTGTTGCTAGTTACCAGCTGGACTTGGTGATGCCCGGGAGCTCGCCCCGGTGCGCCATCGTGCGGAAGCAGATACGGCACAGGCCGAACTTCCGGTACACGGCGCGCGGCCGGCCGCAGCGCGTGCACCGCGTGTAAGCGCGGACAGCGAACTTCGGCTTCCGGTTCGCCTTGGCGATCAGCGCCTTCTTCGCCATTAGCGGTTCCTCCTTCCGCCCGCTGTCCTCGCTGCCTCGGCGGCCGCGGCCGACGCGTCCCTGAAGGGGAAGCCGAGCCGGCGCAGCAGCGCGCGGCCCTCGTCGTCGTTGGTCGCCGTGGTGACGATGGTGATGTCCATTCCCCGCTGCCGGTCTACCCGGTCCGGGTCGATCTCGGGGAACACGACCTGCTCAACGAGCCCGAACGTGTAGTTCCCCTGACCGTCGAACTGCCGGTCGGACAGGCCGCGGAAGTCACGGATGCGGGGCAGCGCGATCGACAGCAGCCGGTCAAGGAACTCCCACATCCGGTCGCCGCGAAGCGTCACGTGCGCGCCGATCGGCATGCCCTCGCGCAGCTTGAACTGGGCGATGGACTTCTTCGCCCGCGCCACGGCAGCCTTCTGGCCGGTGATCGCGGCCAGGTCCCTGAGGGCACCGTCGATCAGCTTCGCGTCCCGCGCGGCCTCGCCGACGCCCATGTTCACGACGATCTTGGTCAGCCGCGGGATCTGCATCACGTTGGGGTACCCGAACTCGTCCTTCATGGCCGGGGCGATCTCGCTCCGGTACTTTTCCTTGAGCCGGGGCCTGGCCTGCGCCTCGGTCGCCATCAGATTTCCTTCCCGCTCGGCCGGAGGACGCGGACCTTCTTGCCGTCTTCCCTGGTCAGGTAACCGACCCGTGCCGGACGCTTCGTCTCTGGGTCGACCAGCTGCACGTTGCTCACATGGATCGGCGCCTCCTGGGTGACGATGCCGCCTTCCTTGGCGCCGCGCACTCCCTGGTTGGTCACCTTCTTGTTCTTCTTGACCATGTTCACGCCCTGCACGACGACCCGGTTCTCCTTCGGGTACGCCGCGATGACGGTCCCGGAAGCGCCCCTGTCCTTGCCGGCCGTGACCACCACGTGGTCACCCTTCTTGATCTTCATCACAGCACCTCCGGCGCCAGCGAGATGATCCGCATGAACCGCTTCTCCCGCAGCTCCCGTCCCACCGGGCCGAAGATGCGGGTGCCGCGCGGGTCCCCGCCGTCCCTGATCAGCACGGCGGCGTTTTCGTCGAACCGGATGTACGAACCGTCCGCGCGGCGGCGCTCCTTGCGGGTACGCACCACGACCGCCTTGACGACGTCGCCCTTCTTGACGCCAGCCCCGGGCAGCGCGTCCTTAACGGTCGCCACGATGACGTCACCGATGCCCGCGTATCGCCGGCCGCTGCCGCCGAGCACGCGGATACACAAGATCTCCTTAGCACCCGTGTTGTCGGCGACTTTCAGCCGCGACTCCTGCTGGATCACGTCAACTCCTGATCGTCACGCCGGGGTTCTCGCCGGCGGTCGTCTTACTTACTTGGCTCGCTCGAGGATCTCGGCCACTCGCCACCGCTTGGTCGCGGACAGCGGCCGGGTCTCCATCAGCAGCACGCGGTCACCGACGTTGCACTCGTTCTGCTCGTCGTGGGCCTTGTACTTCTTGGTACGGCGCAGCACCTTGCCGTACTTGGGGTGCTTCACGCGGTCTTCCACAGCGACGACGACGGTCTTGTCCATCTTGTCGCTGACCACGTAGCCCTCGCGGGTCTTGCGGTAGCCGCGCGCCTCGGTCGCCTCCGCGGCCGTGGTCTCCTCGGCTGGTGTCGTGCTCACTGGTCAGCGCTCCCCTCGGTGCTCGCCGCGACGTCCGCTGGTGCCTCGTCTTCGACGTCGATGATGATGCCGAGCTCGCGCTCCCGCATCACGGTGTAGATGCGGGCGATCTCCTTGCGGACGGCACGCAGCCGGCCGTGGCTCTCCAGCTGGCCGGTGGCGCCCTGGAAGCGGAGGTTGAACAGCTCCTCCTTGGCCTCGGCCAGCTTGCTGCTCAGCTCCTCAGGGCTGGAGGACCGCAGCTGCCCGGCGGTCAAGCCCGTAGCCATCAGCCTTCACCCATCTCTCGCTGAACGATCTTGCACTTCATCGGCAGTTTGTGGATCGCACGGCGCAGCGCCTCGCGCGCGACGGGCTCCGTCACTCCCGACAGCTCGAACATGACCCGGCCCGGCTTCACGTTGGCGATCCACCACTCCGGCGAACCCTTGCCGGAGCCCATTCGCGTCTCGGCCGGCTTCTTCGTCAGCGGACGGTCCGGGTAGATGTTGATCCACACCTTGCCGCCACGCCTGATGTGCCGGGTCATCGCGATACGGGCCGCCTCGATCTGCCGGTTGGTCACGTACGCGTGCTCGAGGGCCTGAATCCCGTACTCCCCGAACGCGACCCTGGTGCCACCGGTGGCGGCACCGGTCCGGTGCGGACGGTGCTGCTTGCGGTGCGCGACCTTACGCGGAATCAGCATTGATCAGCCCTCCCCGGTGCTTTCCGGCTGCGGCTCCGCCGCGGGGGCGGTGGTCCGCTCCGGCCGGTCGCCGCGGCCATCGGGGCGGCCTTCCGGACGGTCGCGCCGAGGACGGCGCTGGCCCGAGGCCGGCCGGTCCCGGTCCCTGCGCTGGCCGGCGGCGCGCAGCGCGGCCTGAGCCGCCTCGCGGCCAGCCCGCGTCGGAGCGGCCTCGCCACGGTAGATCCATACCTTGACGCCGATCCGGCCGAAGGTCGTCCGCGCCTCGTAGAACCCGTAGTCGATGTCGGCGCGCAGCGTGTGCAGCGGCACCCGGCCCTCGCGGTAGAACTCCGAGCGCGACATCTCGGCGCCGCCGAGGCGGCCGGAGCACTGCACCCGGATGCCCTTGGCGCCGCCCTTGATCGCGCTCTGCATCGCCTTGCGCATCGCACGACGGAAGGAGACACGGCTGGACAGCTGCTCGGCCACGCCCTGCGCCACCAGCTGAGCGTCGACCTCGGGGTTCTTCACCTCGAGGATGTTCAGCTGGATCTGCTTGCCGGTGAGCTTCTCCAGGTCGCCGCGGATCCGGTCAGCCTCCGCACCGCGGCGGCCGATGACGATGCCAGGCCGTGCGGTGTGGATGTCTACCCGGACCCGGTCGGTGGTCCGCTCGATCTCCACCTTGGAGATGCCGGCCCGCTCCATGCCGCGCTGCAGCATGCGCCGGATGGCCACGTCCTCCTGGACGTAGTCCTTGTACTTCTTCTCCGCGTACCAGCGGCTCTTGAAATCGGTGGTGATACCCAGGCGGAACCCGTGCGGGTTAACCTTCTGTCCCACTAGTGGTTCCCTCCCTCGCTGTCGTCGGAGACGATGACCGTGATGTGGCTCGTCCGCTTGTTGATCCGGTAACCGCGACCCTGCGCGCGCGGCCGGAAACGCTTCAGCGTCGGCCCCTCGTCGACCCAAGCCCGGCGCACCCAGAGCATGCCCCGGTCGCGGCCGGCGACGTGGTCCGCGTTGGCGATCGCGCTGGCGAGCACCTTGCCCACCGGGTCGCTGGCACCCTGCGGGGAGAACTGCAGAATCGCCTGCGCCTCCTCGGCGGGCAGCCCGCGGATCAGGTCCACCACGCGGCGGGCCTTCCGTGGCGTGACGCGTACGTACCGCGCCTTAGCCCTGGCTTCCATCGTGCGTTCCCTTTCCAGGCTTATCGCCGGCTACGCCGGTCGTCCTTGACATGGCTGCGGAATGTCCGCGTGGGCGCGAACTCGCCGAGCTTGTGCCCAACCATCGATTCCGTGATGAACACGGGGATGTGCTTGCGGCCGTCGTGCACCGCGATCGTGTGCCCGAGCATCGCCGGGACGATCATGGACCGACGGGACCACGTCTTGATTACGGTCTTGGTGCCCTTGTCGTTCTGCGTGTCCACCTTCTTCATCAGGTGGTCGTCGACGAAGGGCCCCTTCTTAAGGCTACGAGGCATGAACGCTTGCTCCTACCGCTTGTTCTTGCCGCGGCCACGGCGGCGGGTGATCAGCCGGTCACTGGGCTTGTGCGCCCGGCGAGTGCGGCCCTCAGGCTTGCCCCACGGGCTCACCGGGTGGCGACCGCCAGAGCTCTTGCCCTCGCCACCGCCGAGCGGGTGGTCGACCGGGTTCATGGCCACACCGCGCACCGACGGCCGCTTGCCCTTCCAGCGGTTGCGGCCGGCCTTGCCGAGCTTGATGTTCGCCTGCTCGGCGTTGCCGACCTCACCGACGGTCGCGCGGCACTCCACGCTGACGCGCCGGATCTCGCCGGACGGCATGCGCAGCTGCGCGTAGCCGGCCTCCTTGGCGAGGAGCTGGACGCCGGCCCCGGCCGACCGCGCGATCTTCGCGCCGCCGCCGGGACGGAGTTCGATGGCATGCACGACCGTGCCGGTCGGGATCGACCGCAGCGGCAGCGCGTTGCCCGGCTTGATGTCGGCGCCAGGCCCGTTCTCGACCCGGTCGCCCTGGTGCAGGCCCTGCGGCGCCAGGATGTAGCGCTTCTCGCCGTCCACGTAGTGCAGCAGCGCGATGCGCGCGGTCCGGTTCGGGTCGTACTCGATGTGCGCGACCTTGGCCGGGACGCCGTCCTTGTCGTGCCGGCGGAAGTCGATCAGCCGGTAGGCACGCTTGTGGCCGCCGCCCTGGTGCCGCGCGGTGACCCGCCCGTGCACGTTCCGGCCGCCCTTGCCGTGCAGCGGGCGAACCAGCGACTTCTCCGGCTCGCTCCGGGTGATCTCGGAGAAGTCGGAGCCGCTGGCGCCGCGCCGACCCGGGGTGGTCGGCTTGTACTTACGGATTGCCACCTGCTTCTCCTTAACTAACCGGTCCGCCGAAGATATCGATCCGGTCGCCCTCGACCAGGGTCACGATCGCCCGCTTGGTGTCCGCGCGCTTGCCCCAGCCCTGCCGGGTCCGCCTGCGCTTGCCCTGCCGGTTCAGCGTGTTCACCCCGGTCACCCGAACCCGGAACACTTCCTCGACCGCCTGCCGGATCTGCGTCTTGTTGGCGTGCGGCGCGACGATGAACGTGTACTTGCCCTCGTCGAGAAGGCCGTAGCTCTTCTCCGACACCACCGGGCGCAGCAGAATGTCGCGGGGGTTGTAGATCCTGCTCACTTCTCGCCCCTTTCCACGAACGTGCGCAGCGCGGCCTCGGTAAAGACCACGTAGTCGCTGGCGAGCACGTCGTAGGTGTTGAGCTGGTCCTCGGCGAGCAGGTGCACGGCGGGTACGTTGCGCAGCGACTTCCAGGTGAGCTCGTCGTCGCTCTGGGTGACAACGAGGATGTTCCTTGAGGCGCCGTCGGTGACCTGGGCCAGCACGGCGAGCGCGTCCTTCGTCCGTGGCAGGTCGCCCTCGACGAAGTTCGTCACCACGAAGATCCGTTCGTTGGCCGCCCGGTCGGACAGCGCGCCGCGCAGCGCGGCCGCCTTCATCTTCTTCGGCGTCCGCTGGGAGTAGTCCCGCGGCTGCGGGCCATGCGCGACGCCACCGCCGGTGAACTGCGGCGCCCGTGTCGAGCCCTGCCGGGCCCGGCCGGTGCCCTTCTGCCGGTACGGCTTCCTGCCGCCGCCGCTGACCATGCCGCGAGTCTTCGTCGCGTGCGTGCCCTGCCGGGCGGCCGCGCGCTGCGCGACCACGACCTGGTGCATCAGCGGCACGTTGATCTTCGCCGCGAAGATGGCGTCGGGCAGCTCGATGGTGGTGGTCTCGTCGCTCGCCGGCGAGACGACGTTGACGCTGGTCATCGGGTCTCCTCTCGCACCGCGGAGCGCACCATGACAAGCCCGCCGCGCGGACCGGGCACCGCGCCCTTGATCAGCAGCAGGTTCTTGTCACTGTCCACGGCGTGCACGGTCAGGCTCTGCACGGTGGTCCGCTCGGCGCCCATCCGGCCCGCCATCCGCACGCCCTTGAAGACCCGGCCAGGCGTGGCGCACGCGCCGATCGAGCCAGGCGAGCGGTGCTTGCGCTGGGTGCCGTGCGAAGCGGAAAGGCCGCGGAAGCCGTGCCGCTTCATGACGCCGGCGGTGCCCTTGCCCTTGGATTTGCCGGTCACGTCGACGCGCTGGCCAGCCTCGAACAGCCCGGCGGTGAGCTCCTGGCCCAGCGTGTACTCGGACGCGTTCTCGGTGCGGATCTCCGCGATGTACCGGCGTGGCGTCACCCCGGCCTTCTCGAACAGGCCGGCCACCGGCTTGGTGACCTTGCGGGGGTTGATCTCCCCGAACCCGATCTGGACGGCGGAGTACTTGTCCTTGTCCGGCGTGCGGACGGCCGTGACCACGCACGGGCCGGCCTGCACCACCGTGACAGGTACCACCTGTCCGGTTTCGTCGAAGACCTGGGTCATGCCAAGCTTGGTGCCCAGGATCCCTGTCATAGCCATGATCAGTGAGTCCTCAGAGCTTGATCTCGATGTAGACGCCAGCAGGAAGGTCGAGCCGCATCAGCGAGTCGACAGTCTTCGGCGTCGGGTCGATGATGTCGATCAGCCGCTTGTGCGTCCGCATCTCGAAGTGCTCGCGCGAGTCCTTGTACTTGTGCGGCGAGCGGATGACGCAGTACACGTTCTTCTCGGTAGGCAGCGGCACGGGACCGGCGACGCGCGCGCCGGTACGGGTCACCGTGTCGACGATCTTCCGCGCCGAGCTGTCGATGACCTCGTGGTCATATGCCTTGAGCCGGATGCGGATCTTCTGTCCCGCCATTGTGGCCTCGGTTCCTTACTTCCTCTAAGCCGCTGTTTACGTCCTACTGGGGTTGACACATGTTGCGGCGGCCGGACCAGAGCGGCCCGGCCGCCGCAACACGGCCTACTTCAGAATCCTGGTGACCCGGCCGGCGCCGACGGTGCGGCCGCCTTCCCGGATCGCGAACTTCAGTCCCTCTTCCATGGCGATCGGCTGGATGAGCTGCACCACCATGTCGGTGCGGTCACCCGGCATCACCATCTCCGTGCCCTCGGGCAGGTTCACCACGCCGGTTACGTCCGTGGTGCGGAAGTAGAACTGAGGCCGGTAGTTGTTGAAGAACGGCGTGTGCCGGCCGCCCTCGTCCTTGGACAGGATGTAGACCTGGCCCTCGAACTCGGTGTGCGGGGTGTTGGTGCCCGGCTTGATCACGACCTGGCCGCGCTCCACCTCCTCGCGCTTGATGCCGCGCAG
>Ga0070698_100006775_pt1 | contig 12421 bp, 22 predicted proteins | sample KBSK1502metaG_FD_65477 | JGI IMG/M metagenome (GOLD analysis project Ga0070698, IMG submission 65477) | Corn, switchgrass and miscanthus rhizosphere microbial communities from Kellogg Biological Station, Michigan, USA - KBS K1-50-2 metaG | ecosystem: Host-associated > Plants > Roots >...
GGCGTATCAGAGACTACATCGAGGGCCACTGCCACAACGACTTCGCCGCCTGGCAGCGCTTCGACGCGCACAACGGTGCGTTGGCTGCCGTGCCAGCGTCGGAGCTGGACGCCGAAGAACAGATGGAGAATCACGAGCTCCGTCTCTGGCTACGCGGCGCGCTCGCGACGTTGGGTATTCGTGAGCGCGCGATCGTGGCGGGCGTCATGCGGGGAGATTCGCAGGCCGAGCTCGGAAGAGCGCTCGGCCTGACACGTTTTGCGGTCCATCGCGCCTACCACGGCGCGATCGTCAAGTTGCGACAGTACGCCATGGAGCATGGCCTCGATGTCGATATCGCAGCGCCTCTCGAGGACGACGAACATGAATGAGAACACGAAGGGCATCCTCGTCTCGTTGGTCGTGGGTGCTGGGGCCGGCGCGCTCGTCGGGTTTGGCGTCTGGTGGTACGCATCACGCCGGCTCGAGCAGGGCTTCCAGTCAGGCTTGACCCAGATGGCAGGCGAGCTCGGTGTCGGCAGCGCGGAGCTTCGTGCGCAGCTCGCGGCCGGGACTACGGAGATTCGTCAGGAGCTCGCGCGTCAGGTCGAAGCGCAGGTGCGGCCTGCGGTGGCGACCGAGGTGCGCAACACGCTCTCGCGCTACAACATCACGCCGGAGACGGGGCAGCGCATCAGCCAGACATTGGCAGCAGCCGATCGTCTGGGACTGATCTGATCTACTGGGCCAAGGAGGAACATCATGCATTGGGGATGGGCGATCCTTGGGGGGCTTGGTGGCGCAACACTCGTGGTCGGGCTCTTCGCCTGGCAACGATCGAAGAGTTGGGAGGAGCGCGCAGCGCTCGCTCGGCAGGCTCTTCAGGCACGCGGTTCGAACCTCGAGCTCGCGCTAACTTCCAGCGGTGAGAAGCTCCGCGAAGAGCTGACCGCCGAAGGCCGGCGTCTCGCCGAGAGCGCTGCGCGAGCAGAGGCCGAGCGCATCATCGGACTCGAGTACGGACTGACGCGCGAGCGCATCGAGAGCCTCCAGCGGGTCTACCAGAGGATCGCATGAGCGGCCCACGACGCGACCTCACGCCGATCCGCATGCCGCCCAAGCCGGCGCCGCAGTCGGCGGAAGATGCTCGGGTCGACCTCACGGTCGAGGAGTTCTCCAGCATGGTGCGCGATGCGGCTGCCTGTCTGCGTAAGACGCAGGAGCTCTCGACCAAGGTCGACGAGCTCGGAGCGAAGGTCGACACGCTGCTCACCACGCGGACGCAGGGGCACGTGCTCCTCGCGATTGGCCGGTGGCTCATCGGTCTCGTCGCGGTCGGGATCGTGGGCTGGGTCTCGTGGGTCTACTCCGAGCAACGCTCACACGACGTGCGCCTCACGCGCGCCGAGACGCAGTTCGTCGGTTATGCGGAGACTCTCGAGCGGCATGAGCGCCGGCAGGAGGATCTGGGCCACGTGCGCGGCGACGTACAGGCGATGCGAGGCTCGCTCGAAGCGCTTCGACACGACGTGGACGAAATACGTACGGATGTACGCGAACTGAGGGCACGGCCTAGACGATGACCGAGCCGCGTCGGCCGCGCAGGGTGACGACAGGGACGTGGCAGGGTCTCACCCCTGGCGCACGCGCGGACCTCTACGCGAGCGACTTCCTCAGGTCCGGCAGTCTCGATGAGCCTTCGGGCATCGAAGGCATCGAGCAGTTCTTCGACGTGAAGTTCTCGCCGGAGCTCTACGCTGCCTTGCGCGCTATCTGCGTGAAGATGTACCTGGCCGGCACCGAGCGCGAGCAGGCGCTCAGTACCGCGCTCGAGGTTTCGCACACAATCCGCCTCAGGCTCGAGCTCATCTTGCGCGAGAACGGGTTTGATGTTCCGACTGATCCTCTGCCCAGTGAGCCACCGGAGAAGTGATGGTTCCGCACAAGTACCGCATCATCGCCCTGATCGTTTTCGCGCTCGTCGACATCGTGCTCATCTTGCTGCCGGTGTTCGACATCATCAGCGCGGACACGACGCTCAAGGTCGGCGCCGTCGTCAACGGCCTCTTCACCGCGCTCGGCCTCACCGACGCAGGCATGGTCGAGCGTCGACGGCGCAATCCAGACGTGCCAGCCTTGGCAGATGACATTCGCCATGGAGAAGAAGATGACGCGTAGCATCCTGGTTTTTGCGCTGCTCTTCGCCGGCTGCGGCCCGAGCACCGTTCAACAGCAGCACGACGTTCTCAATCGCATCACGGACGTCGCAGATCCGACGTACGAGATCGCCGTCGAGTCCTGCGACGCAGCGCGCGACGTCATCGTCGAGCGCCCTGGTACTACGTACCAGGAGGACCGCGCAGCATTCGATGCGATCCACGGTGTGTGCGACGGCATCGTCGAAGGCTTCGAGACGCTCCGCGGTACGCAGCTCACTGCGCGTGCTGCGATCGACAGAGGTGCAGAAGGTGCAATCCTGGAGGCGCTCACGCACGCACTTCAGCTCTGGACTGAGCTCCAGGCACTGATTCCGCAGCTCCAGAATCTCGGGAGGCAGCCATGACCGTCGCGAACACCGTCTTCCAAGTCTTCGAAGTCGTCTCGGATCTCATCGGGCCGCTCGGCGAGCTCGTCCTCGGCCTCATCGAGGCTGGCAAGAGCCCGAAGGAAGCCGGAGAGATCGTCCGGCGTGACATCAAGAGCCTCAGGGCGCGTTACGAGCAAGAGAAGGCCGAGGACGAGCGCCGCCTCGCGGAGAAGCACGGCCTTTCGACGGTCCCAGCGAATCCGTTCGAGAACGACCGCGACCGCGATACAGAGCCGCCCAAGCCGAAGACCAACGGCTAGAGATCTCGTGGCTGCTTGACACGTCGCCTCCTGCCCTGTAGAAGGGGCAGATCGAGGTGCTCATGCGTGTCTTCGTCGCTGGCCACAGGGGACTGGTCGGTTCCGCAGTCTGCCGTCTTCTCTCGACCGAGGCGGACATCGAGGTGTTCACCGGTGGGCGCACCGACTTCACCGATTACCACGACACGTGGTTCCGCTTTCGGGACTTCATCGAGGTGGACAGCGGTGAGTACAATGAAGACCGATCGATCGACGCACTCGTGATGTGCGCGGCGCAGGTCGGTGGAGTCCTCGACAACAGCAAGCACGGCACGGTGTACCTCTCGCAGAACCTCGAGATCCAGCGGAACCTCTTTCGCATGGCGAACATCTGGGAAATCCCCCGCGTCATCTTCCTCGGCTCCGTCTGTGTCTACCCGCGTGATGCGCACTGGCCCACCAAGGAGGACGCGCTCCTCGGAGGGCCGCTCGAGCCGACGAACCAGCCGTATGCCCTCGCGAAGATCTGTGGCATCGAAGAGGTGCGCCTCATGCGCCAAGCTGGCCACGAGCTCTGGACCGCGCTCATGCCGTCGAACCTCTACGGCCCGAACGACCGCTTCGATCTCAAACGCGCGCACGCGCTGCCGGCGCTCATGCACAAGATCGAGCTTCTCCAGCAGATATTGCAGTGCTCTGCTTCGGAGCAAGACGTCGTCGCGTTGTTCGACACCAACTTCTCCGGTGTTCCGCGTGGGCACCTACCTGTCTGGGGCCATCGGAACACCTTCCGCGAGTGGACGCACTCTTACGATATCGCGAGTGCGGTCCTCAAGGTGCTGCGCGCGAAGAAGATCGAGCATGACCTCTACAACGTCGGCTGCGGCGACGGCTGCTCGACGAGTACGCTCGTCCAGCTCATCCAGAAGGTCGCTGGTACCGACTTCCCGCTTCACTGGCAGGAGGACAAGCCGTCGGGGGCACCGCGCCGCATGCTCAACTCGAGCCGCTTCATGGAGGAGTTCGGCTGGAAGCCGGAGTTCTCTCTCCTCAACGGCATCGTCCACACGTGGCAATGGCTCCAGGCGAACAAGGAGCACCTCCGGTGACGCTGCGAGACGTCAACGACGATACGCCGCTCGCGCGCATGCCGATCTTCGCGCGCACGCGCTACACGTACGACAGCTACTCCGACTTCTGGAGGCTCGTCGAGCTGAGCGGCTTTCCGACGTGCTTCGTCGATGAGATCGACCTTCAGTCGGAGAACACGTACATCGTCTGTCCGGTGAACGGCGAGCTCCGCCCGCACGTGACGCACCGTCGCACGCTGGGGCCGCAGAAGGCGAAGATCATCTGGTGGAACCTCGAGCGGCCGGACTGCACGCCTCCGGTCAACTGGGAGCCGTACGGCGGTGTCGCGTACTACGGAGTCATCAGCGAGATCCTCAACTACGTCGATGAAGTTTGGGTCTCCGACCGCCACTACGCGAGCCTCGACAAGCGGATGAAGTTCGTGCCGCTCGGCAGCCACCCTGGGCTCGGCGGTGAGCCGTCTGATCCGCTTACGATGCGTACTGCGCAGTGGGACGTGGCGCTCATGGCTGCGCCGGTACCGCGTCGCGACGGCGTCATCTACGAGCTCAAGAAGGCCGGCCTCAGTGTCGCGCCGAACGCATGGGGCACCGAGCGTGAGCGCATTCTGCGCTCTACGAAGATCATGCTGAATGTTCATCAGCATGAGAATCCACTGCCGATCGGCGAGCCGTTGCGCTTCGCGCTCGCGGCAGCCTATAAGATGGCACTGGTGTCGGAGTACGTGAAAGATCCGTCTCCGTTGACCCCTTTCGAGATCTTGAGCACGCGCAATCTCTTGGGGGCGTGCCAAGATGTGCTTCGGTACGAAGGCGTGCACGAGCACATGGGCGAAAACCTCCACCGTGCGCTCTGCGTCGAGCACAACTTCCGCCGTTGCGTCGAGGAGGCGTTGCAGTGATTCATCTTCGCCACGTCATCAAGGACACCGCGCGGGTGCTCAGGGTTCAAACGTCGCGGATTGATTTACGCGTGTACCTCAAGCGCGGCCGTCTCTGGTGGACGATTCGTGTCGCTGCACCAGAACGACGCGATCGCGGTAAGTATCGCGACGCGTTCTACATGGAAGAAGGTGATTACGACTTTGAGGCTGCCGCAGAGCACCTCATCAAACGCGCCAATCGTGATGTCCCGTGGCGCACAACTAGCTATAAGAGCGAGTAGAGATCACGCATGCGTAAAGCCAGTCAGACGAACGTGAACGACGGCGCGTACTGGGACGAGATCTACGCGAAGGAAGACGCCGACAAGGTGCGCGTGGACTACATGCGCATCACGGCGCTCAAGCGCTGGGTCCGCATCCGAGAGAACGAGCTTCAGCGCAGCGTGAGCATCCTCGACGCGGGCTGTGGCCCAGGTGAAGCTCTTCAGGCGCTCCAACATTCCGGCCGCTACCTCTGCGGTCTCGATATTTCGAGCTACGTCATCGAGCGGAACCAGGCTCTCTTCGGCGGTCATTCCAACTACGAATGGCGCTGCGCGCCGGTGCACGAGATCGGCAACCTCTGGCGCGAGCCGTCGTTCGACATCGTCTGGTGCGGAGAGACGCTCGAACACCTCGATGATCCCTTCGGCGCGATCGCAGCGTTCGGTCGCGTCTGTCAACCGCAAGGCTTCGTCGTGCTCTCCACGCCGTTCAAGCAGCGCAACGTGAGCGACGAGCACGTCTGGGAGTTCGGGCCCAATGACATCACCGAGATGGCCGAGCTCATCGGCGAGCTCGTGCATCTCGACTGCTGCCTCCTGCCTGGGTGGCTCACGATGTTCGCTGTCATCCGTGTGGGAGGTGCGACATGAGTGCGAGTAAAGAAGACCTTCTTCTGTGGTCGCGAATACACTGGCCATCCATCGACTTGCGTCCTCCCGAGCTCGTGCAGATGACGAATGCCGCGAAGACCACAGAGAACTACAACCATTTTCTTTACCTGCTGACGCGCCACTTCAAGCCGACCCTTATGGTCGAGACGGGCACGGATCGCGGTCGATCGGCAGCGCATATGGCGCGCGGCAATCCGACCGGCAACGTCGTCACGATCGACATCGACCCGGCGTGCTCGGCGCAAGCCATGGCGCTCGGGCTGGCGAACGTCACTGCATGGACGGGCGAGTCGCTCGATCTCGTGAACCGCTTCATGGATCGGTCGATCGACCTCCTCTTTCTCGACTCGTTGCACACCTACGAGCACACGAAGGCCGAGTGGCTCGCGTTCCAGCCGAAACTGCGGAGGAACGCGCTCGTCCTGATCGATGATGTCGCGCTCGACGCCGGCATGGCGCAGTTCTGGGACGAGCTGCCTGAGCCGAAGCTCGCGCTGAACCACCTGCACTTCTCCGGGTTCGGGGCTTGGTGGCCAGCATGACCAAAGCCGAAGAGCTTCTCCTCAGGTGCGCGCTGCGCTGGAAGCAGATCCGTCACGCCTACCTCCACGTGGGCACGATCGATAAGCCTACGGCACACGTGCCGCCACCGCGCAGTACGATGCTCGATGCGGAGCACGCGCTCGTCTCGGCCGTCGAAGCGGTCGAGCGCGAGCGCATGGCCCGCCAGAACGGAGGCCGGTGATGAAGACAATCGCATACTACGCTCTGCACTACGGCTCGGAGTACCTCGCCTGGTCGGTGCGCTCGATCCAGCACTGCGTGGACGAGATCCACTTCCTCTATACCGACAAGCCGAGCTTCGGCGTGGCGACCACGCTCGTCTGCCCTGACACCGAGGAGCGACTGATTCAGGAAGCTCACCGCTTCGTCGCTCCCGGACAGCACGACAAGCTCTTCTGGCACAGGGTGAAGGCCCATGGTGAAGGGCATCACCGCGATCAGCTCCGCACTCTTGCGAAGGACGCGCAGATCGTCGTGCACGTGGACGCCGACGAGGTGTGGGACGAGCACGCGCTGATGAGCGCGATCGCTGCCACGCGCGGCACGAGCCACTGGAGCCTGCGCGCACGGTTCCTCCACTTCTGGCGCAGCTTCAAGTGGGTCTGCACCGACGCTGCGATGCCGGAGCGCTTCTTCAACTGGCAGAACTCGAAGCACCTCGGCGCCGGCTACCTGAGTCCGTTCCTTCAGCCTGTCCCTGTCCTGCACTTCGGCTACGCGCAGTCGGAGGCGCTCATGCGCTACAAGTGGCAGATCCACGGCCACCAAGCCGAGCTCAGGCCCGGCTGGTTCGAAACTCAGTTCCTCGGCTGGCATCCCGGCGACGGCGACGTCCATCCGACCTGTCGCGACGGCTTCTGGACGCCGCGCGAAACCTCCGACGACGAGCGCGCCATCCTCCACAACGTGCTCGGCGACCACCCCTACTTCGACTTGCCGATCATCCGATGAAGCGCAAGCGCAAGATCGTCGCGTGCCTCTATCTGGATAACCAGGACCAGGTCGGCTATCCGATCGAGGCGGTTTTCAGGAGTGTCGGCTTCGCTGACGAGTGGGTCCTGGTGGCGAGTGATGCTGCGAACGCAGAACACCTCGACGCGCTTGGGAAGATCCGCACGCAACCGATCATTCAGAGCTTGCTCGTCTCTGGAGAGAAGATCCAGAGCTCCAGCGACATCTCACGCGCGATGAACACGGCGATGCGTCTGGTTTTCGATTGGAATGACGCAGACGCCGTCGTGCTCGTCCAGGCGGACACGCTGAGCACGCCGGAAGTGAACGCCTTCGTGCCCAGCTTCGTCGAGACGATGGACCTGCGGCACGCACGTTGGCTCGTCGCAGCGGACTCGCAGCTCTACCACCGCTTCCAAGCGGGCTGGGGCTACTCCATCGTGGGACGCGAGTGGGAGGGCCTCTTCCACGCCGACGGGCTCAGCAACATGGCAGAGTTCGCGAAGAACGCGCCGACGTGCCTCCACATCGGCCTCTTGTCGACCGCGCTCGCGCGCCGGCACCGGCGCTGGAATGCGCACATCTGGAACGTGCCGGAGCACATCGGCCACATCGACTCGCTCGACGACGAAGGATTCGTGCTCTGGCACCTCGATCACGTCTACACGCATGGAAGGCCGCTCCAGCGCATCGAGTCGTGCGACGCGCGCTTCAGCCGCGTCATCGACGAGCTCGGGCTGCGCGAGGACCAGAAGTTCGTGCACGAGATGGCCAAGCGCTGGCTCGCCGAGCGTCCGTGGGCAGAGGTCGCGCCGTGAGCATCGTGACGATCTGCGCTCCGTGTTGGAACCAAGTCGAGTACACGAAGTGGTTCGTGGAGTCGATCAGGCGAAACTCCGAGGGCCACGACGTCGGCCTCATCCTGCTCGACAACGGTTCGACTGATGGGACGCGGGAGTACATCCGTAGCGTGAACGCCATCCGTATCGAGCTCGAGGAGAATATCGGCGTGAATCCGGCGTGGAACATGCTCCTCGCTGAGGCGCTCAAGCACGAATCCGACGTGATCGTCCTCGCGAACAACGACATCTGGGTCGGCCCAGAATGGCTCAACAGCGTCTCGCACGAGCTCATGTGGCCGTACAACGGCTCGTACTTCCTGCCGTACGACGGCATCCAAACGAGCATCGAGGGCTACGAGGACGCCGTGCGCGCGGCTCTGCCGACCCTTCGGGGCCACCGTGTCGCGAGCCGCGGCGGCTGGTGCATGTTCTTCACGCCCGCGATGGTGCGGCGCTTTCACCCGATCCCGGACGGCATCAAGCTCTGGTTCGGCGACGACTGGATCCACTATAAGCTCGGCGAGGCTGGCTTCAGGTGCGAGACGCTCCTCGACTGCTGCGTGAGGCACTTTCTCTCGAAGAGCGTCACTGAGCTGCCGAACAAGATCGAGATCATCGCGCGCGACCGCGAGGCGTTCGCGCGCATCATGGATGAAGAGAGGAAAAGGAGGGGCTGATGCTCACTTTCGAAGAACTCGAGAAGCTCGTGGCTGCTATCGCCAGCGGACGTATTCCGGACGATCGTCCCGGCTGGCTCCTCGACATGCCGAGCGCGCGTGACAACACCGCGTATTACTACCCCTTCTTCTATCAGCTCGCGAAGCGTGGTCCCTTCAAGATGCTCGAGATCGGCACCTACCTAGGGACCAGTTCAGCCCACATGGCCTACGGCGCGAAGGTCGGCAAGGGCGGTCAGGTTTACACGATCGACGTCAACCCAGGCGCCACGCAGTGCGCAGAGGAGGTCGCGCGAGCGGCCGACCTCGAGCTCACGCCTGTCACTGGCGATGCGCTCGCGATCGCCAAGTCGTTCAAGCCCTTCGGCCCGTTCGACATCCTGTTCATCGACAGCAACCACAACTTCAACCAGGCGTACAGCGAGTACGTCCAGTACCGCCCGCTCGTCCGCGACGGCGGCGCCATCTTCTTCGACGACATCTCGCTCGACATGGCGAACTGCGAGATGGACGTCCTCTGGGAGTTCATCGTCGATCCGAAGCGACGGCTCGATCCTCTTCACTACACCGGCTTCGGCGTCGCCACGAAGGACCCCGCCGTCCGCCCGCCGAGCCTCAACGTCGTCATGGCCGACTCGATGAAGCGCATGGCAGAGCTCGGTGCGCAGAAGGCGGCGAAGCGATGAGCCCCGGAGACGAGATCCGCTACATCAATCGCCTGAAGAAGCAGGGCAAGAAACTCACCCCGTATCAGCAGTGGGTGCTCGGCGGGTGTCGAGGTCCGCACCCCTCCAGGCGTGTGAAACTCGACAAGCATGGACGCGCGCAGCGCGTGATGTTCTGCCCCGGTACGAGGTTGTCGCAGAAGCACTACGTAGAAGTTCTCAACCTGATCGATGAGAACGCGCGTCTCAAGCAGGATCTTCGGACTGCGCGCAAGCTCATGGCCAACATCCTGCGGCTCTGTAACAAGCTCTCGATCGAGACAGATCTTCTTGCAGAGAGTCTTGACGCATGATCGACCTCTCTCCATGCGACTCGCCGCCAGGCGAGATGCCGAAGCGCGCCGAGGACACTCCCTTCGGTCCTACGGAGCGCATTCTCCACGTGCACCTCGGCAATCCCACCGAGCCGCAGACGGGCCTGATCGGTGCACTCCGCGACTTGACCGACGTCGACCTCGGCGGACTCTACCGACAAGTCGACTGGACGCAGTTCAGCCTCAAGCACGGGCCGAAGGGCGAATGGTCGGAGTTCGAGCGCGCCACGGTCGTGGCCGCAGAGGACATCAAGCCGACGCTCGTCTTCATGCAGCTCCAGACGCTCGACGTCGTCGATGCGCCATTCCTCGTCGAGCTCCGCGACTTCTGCGATCCGAACGCCGTCTTCGTCTCCTGGTGCGGCGATGTCGGTCGCGATCCGATGTGGTCGCACTGCGTCGCGCCGTACTTCGACGCGATGCTCTTCAGCTCGATGACGCAGGTCGAGGAGCATCGTGCGGCCGGCTTCCCGAACGCGGCGTACCTCCAGATCGGCTACGACACAGACATCCACTTCGTGGACCCGGAAGAAGACCGTCGCCGCAACGGTCAGGTGCTCTTCTTCGGCCAGAACTACAACGACAACGGCTGGACGATCGAGCACGAAGCGCAGCTCAGGCGCGACGTGGTGCTCGAGCTCGCGGGCGGTCTTCCGCCGGTAGTGTTCGAGATCTACGGCAGCGGATGGAACCGCATCCTCAGCCGCAACGTACGGCCCATGCCTCGAGAAGGTGCTGCGCACGCGTACCAGAACTCGGCAGTCGCTGTCTCGATGTCGCTCACCTCGAAGCTCAAGCGTTACTCGAGCGACCGCCTTCTGCGCGCGCTCGCCTGCGGCCCTGTCGTCCTCGTGAAGCGCTTCGAAGAGATGCCGAGCTGGGGGCTCAAGGACAAGGAGAACTGCCTCGTCTGGGACACGCCAGAGCATTGCTTGGCTCTTGCACAGCTCGTGCGTGGCGCGCAGGGCTACTCGAAGGAGTACTACTCGAAGATCGGCGCAGCGGGCGCCAAGCTCGCCCGCGAGCATCACACCTGGCCCATGCGCATGCACGAGATGCAGATCTACGTCGACTACATCAGGAGTCACCGATGAGCGAGTTGTGGGCGCTAAAGATCCCATGTCCTGGGGAGCGGTGCGGTGCGAGCCTGCACATTTCTGCCCAGAACGACACCGACACGATCATCACTTGCCAGGAATGCGGCATGCAGGCTTCTGTCGGATATCTCAAAATGCCAAGGCTAGGTCCAAGTGCCAGTGTCTCTGCGCCACTCACCGAAGCCGTCGATCATCCCAGTCATTACGGCGGTAAGGACGATCCGTTCGAGACGATCAAGGTGCTTCGCGCGTGGCTGCCGCGGTTGCCGCTCAATCCGTATCAGGGCGGCGCTATGTTCAACGTGATCAAATACCTCTCGCGCGCTGGCGTGAAGGGCGATCTGCTGGAGGATCTCCGAAAGGCTCAGTTCTACTTGAACGATCTGATCAAGGACATCGAGAATGCCGTATCGAACAGCAGCGGAGGGTAGGACGGTGCGTATACGAGTCGAAATGACGACGGCAGAAGTGCGACGCGCCATCATCGAATGGTTCGAGCAGAACTCGTCTTCGCAGCCGAACGCTACGCTGGTTCACGAGTTCGCTGACAGCATCTCCGTAGGAAGTTCGCACCCGAATGCACAGCCGGACGCTGCGTTCTACGTCTTCGAGTGGGAAGAGGAAGTCCCGAAGTGAGTTGGGCAGACCTCGGCACTGAGATCTCTTCGATGTTCGGCGAGTTCGCTGGCGTCTCGTTCGACGAGCAAGTCGTGCTGGCGGTAGTGCGCCGCGACGACCGCGAGTGCGCCAGAAAGAAGTGCTGCCGGCATCCCGGTTGTGGTCAGCAGAAAGTATGGGGGCGCGGCGCGCACTACTGCGTAGAGCACCGCGCGCTCCACCGCAGCATGACTCAGCGTATGAAGGGAGACCGAGCGGCGCAGCAGCGGCGCAAGCGTGCGCGCCGCAAGGTGTTGGGTCTCTGTCAGATGTGCGGCCGGCATCCTGCCGAGCGACCGACCACGTTGTGCAGACGCTGCCGTGTCGCAGCCAACGAGGCAGGTAAGCGTGCCTATGCACGCAGAAAGATCGCAGCATGAAGGGCTTATCGATCATCTTCGGAACGTACAACCGCCTCGCGCTGCTCAAGCAGTGCGTGGAGTCGGTCCGCCGATCGCTCGGCGAGGAGACGGCGTACAACATCGTCATCACAGACGGCGGCTCTACCGACGGCACGCTCGGCTGGCTCTCCGAGCAGCTCGACTGCGATGTCGTCGTAGAAGAAGAACGACGTGGTGCGGTGGCGGCCTTCAATGACGCCTATCGCCGCAGCTCAGGCGACTACGTCATGGTGCTCAACGACGACGTCGAAGTGCTCGGTGACGCGCTAGATCGTGGTGTTCGGATGCTCGACGAGCACCCCGAGTACGGTCAGCTCGCCTTCGCGTTCTCGAACGAGACGCTGACCGGCGGTGAGTTCAAATGCTTCCCGATGCACAGGCACACCTACGCGAACCTCGGCATGATCCGTCGCACCGTCGCCGACAAGGTCGTCGAGATGTGCGGCGGGCTCTGGAACCCGATCTACCACACGTACGG
>Ga0070698_100006777_pt1 | contig 12419 bp, 8 predicted proteins | sample KBSK1502metaG_FD_65477 | JGI IMG/M metagenome (GOLD analysis project Ga0070698, IMG submission 65477) | Corn, switchgrass and miscanthus rhizosphere microbial communities from Kellogg Biological Station, Michigan, USA - KBS K1-50-2 metaG | ecosystem: Host-associated > Plants > Roots >...
ACGGCACGAACTGCTCCGTTCCATGCTCCTGCAACGGCGATTCGAGGAACGCACTGCCGAGGCCTACGCGTTAGGCAGGATCGGCGGGTTCTGCCATTTGTACATCGGGCAGGAGGCGACGGGCACTGGCGCGATCGCGTCGTTGCGCGAGGACGATTACATCATCACCACCTATCGTGACCACGGTCAGGCGCTCGCCCGTGGGATGTCGCCGCGGACGATCATGGCCGAATTGTTCGGCCGGTCCGATGGCTGTGCGCGGGGCAAGGGTGGTTCAATGCACCTCTTCGACCGCAGCCTCAACTTCCTCGGTGGACACGGGATTGTCGGGGCGCACGTGCCGCTGGCGGCCGGCGTCGGGTTTGCGATCAAGTATCGGGGTGGCGACCAGGTCTGCCTCTGTTTCATGGGCGAGTCGGTGGTGAACACCGGGGCGTTTCACGAGGCGCTGAACATGGCGGCGTTGTGGAAGCTGCCCGTGGTGTTCCTCATCGAGAACAATCGGTACGGCATGGGGACGGCGCTGGAACGCGCGTCGTCGATCAACGACATCTACATGCGCGCGGCGTCGTATGACATGCCGCGGGCGTTTGTCGATGGACAGGATGTGCTGGCAGTGCGTTCCAGCACGCTCGAGGCAGTGCGTCGCGCGCGCACCGAGTCGGTGCCCACGCTGCTCGAGGTGCGCACCTATCGCTTCATGGGCCACTCCATGTCCGACGCCGTGTCGGGCACGTACCGCACGAAGGCCGAGCTGGAGGAATACATGAAGCGCGACCCGATCATGGTCCTCCGGATGCAGATGCAGGAAGCCGGTGAGATCGATGACGCCGGGATGACAAAGCTCGATGAAGAGCTCAAGGCGGTCGTGCAGGATGCGTGGGATTTTGCCGAAGCGAGCCCCGAGCCGCCGCTCGAGAGCCTGTATGAAAACGTGATGGTTGAGACGACGACCTAGGGCCCCAGTATTGAATGGCTACCGTCACTTACAGAGACGCCCTGAACCAGGCCCTTCGCGAAGAAATGCAGAGGGACGATCGCGTATTCCTCATGGGGGAGGAGGTCGGCGTGTATCAGGGCGCGTACAAGGTTTCCAAGGGACTCGTGCAGGAATTCGGCGAGATGCGCGTCGTCGACACGCCGATCACCGAGCTGGGGTTCGCCGGCATCGGCGTCGGCGCCGCGATGGTTGGATTGAGGCCCGTCATCGAGTTCATGACGTGGAACTTTGCCTTGCTCGCTATCGACCAGGTGGTCAACTCCGCCGCCAAGCTCCTGTACATGTCGGGTGGCCAATTCAACATCCCGATTGTCTTTCGCGGGCCTAACGGCGCCGCGCTTCAGCTCTCGGCGCAACATTCCCAGGCGTTCGAGTCGTGGCTGGCGCACGTGCCGGGGCTCAAGGTCGTTTCGCCCGGCACGCCGCGGGACGCCAAGGGCCTCCTGAAGAGCGCAATCCGGGACGACAACCCGGTCATCTTCTTCGAAGGCGAGATGCTCTACAACACCAAGGGAGACGTGCCTGACGAGGAGCTCCTGATTCCCATCGGCAAGGCCGAGCAGAAGCGCGAAGGTGACCACTGCACCATCGTCACCTACGGCAAGTCAGTGCTGTTGGCCATGCAGGTTGCCGACCAGTTGGCGAAGGAGGACATCAGGGTCGACGTGATCGACCTGCGCACCGTCAGACCGATGGACATCGACGCCATTACTACATCCGTGCGCAAGACGAATCGGGCCGTCGTGCTGGAAGAGGGATGGGAAGTCGCGGGAATCGGCGCGCAGGTGGTGGACTACATCCAGCGCGACTGTTTCGACGATCTCGATGCTCCGGTTGTTCGCGTTCACCAGGCCGACGTCCCGATGCCGTACGCGAAGAATCTCGAGCGTGCAGCAAAACCCGACGTCGCGAAGACAATCGCCGCGGTCAAGAAGGTTATGTACATCGAAGCCTAGAACTTGGACTTGGACTTGGACTTAGACCTCGCATAAATGGCGACGAAAGTTTTCATGGAAGCGCTTTCCCCAACCATGGAAGAAGGGCGGTTGGTGAAATGGCTGAAGGGTGAGGGCGACGCCGTGAAAAGCGGTGACGTCCTCGCTGAGGTGGAAACCGACAAGGCCATCATGGAACTCGTCGCCCGTGGCGATGGCGTGCTCCGGAAGCGCCTCATCGACGAAGGCGCGACATCGCCCGTCGGAACCGTCATAGCCGTGATCGCGGGCGCGGACGAGGATATCGGTGCTCTGGTTGCCGGAGCCCCCGCGGGGGCCCCACCCGGGCCGCCAGCAGCCACCCCGCAACCTCCAGCGCCCGCAGGCACAAGCCCGGCCCCCACACCCCAGGCCCCAGCCGCCTCGCCCCAAGCCCCAACCCCCAGGCCCCAAGCCCCGGGCCCCACACCCGAAGCCCCAAGCCCCAAGCCCCAAGCCCCAAGCCCTCAGCCTGCGGTAGGCGCGCGAACCCGCTCCTCCCCCCTGGCCCGCCGCCTCGCGGCCGAACGGGGTCTCGATCTCGCGGCAATCGGCGGCTCCGGGCCCGGCGGCCGCATCGTCAAGCGCGACGTCGAAGGAGCGCCCGGCGTCACCGCCACCCCAGGCCCCAAGCCCCAAGCCCCAGGCCCCGGTGCTGAAGACTACCGGGACGCCCCGCTCACCCAGATTCGGAAGACCATCGCCCGTCGGCTCGCCGAGTCGATCGGCCCGATTCCGACGTTTTATCTCACCGCGGATTTCGACCTCGAACGCGCTGCCGAAATGCGTTCGGCGATGGCCGAACTCGGCGACGAATACAAAGTGTCGTTCAACGACATCGTCATGAAGGCCGTGGCAACCGCGCTGGCGCAACACCCGGAGTGCAATGCCCACTGGCTTGGCGACCATATCCGCTACTTCAATCGCGTCCACCTCGGCATGGCCGTCGCGGTGGAAGACGGATTGATCACGCCGGTCATCTTCGACGCGGACCGCAAGGGACTGCGAGAGATCGCACTCGAAGCGCGCGAACTGGCAGGACGCGCGCGCGAACGACGGCTGAAGCCTGACGAGTACACCGGATCGACGTTCTCGGTCTCGAATCTCGGCATGTTCGGCATCGACCACTTCACGGCCATCATCAATCCGCCCGAGGCGGGAATCCTCGCCATTGGCGGAATCCAGCCAACTCCAGTGGTGATCGACGGCAACGTCGTGGTCAGGCGCAGGCTCCGTGTCACAATGAGTTGTGATCACCGCGTGATTGACGGAGCAACGGGTGCGCGATTCCTTCAGACACTTCGCAGATTGCTGGAACTTCCGCTGCTTCTGGCGTACTGACCGCAGCACGTAAAGGACCACGCGGCGTCTGGCTTCTTCCGGGCTGTAAGCCGAATCCTGAGTTGTGAGAAAGCCCTTGTCTCGACAGGGGTTGCCGGCGTCAGCGCCATGCGTCTTTTGAGATTGGGGACGGACGTCGTCCCGTCGATCAGGCAATTCACTAAATGCCAGGTAGGTCGTTGATTCGCAGACTTCTTCGCGTCTCGCGCGTTTGGCGGTTGCCCGCGCTGGCGCTCTTGTTGTCGGCATGTGGCGACGGTCCTTCGGATCCAACTCCGCCGCCTGCGACGCTGATCGTCCCGATCGGAGGTCTCCCGAACGGGGTGCCCGCAAGCGTCACGGTGTCAGGGCCCGCCGGCTTTTCACGCGCCATCTCTGAGACCACGACGCTCACGTCACTGGTCGCCGGCAGCTACACGATCGCCGTGACCGACGTGTCCGACGCGGGCTCCATGTACACCGGGAGTCCCTCGAACCAAAGCGTCAACCTGGTCGCCGGTGCCTTGGTGAACGCGCCGACTATCAACTATGCGCTGACGACCGGCACACTCGCGGTCTCGATGGGCGGCCTTCCGACATCCACTCCGGCGTCCGTCGCCATCTCCGGGCCCGACGGGTACGCGAGATCGGTCTCGGAACCAACCAACATCGTCGGTCTCAAGCCCGGCACGTATTCCATCGTCGCCGAGAAAGTGCGCCTGACGAGTGCGACGTACGACGCGTCGCCCGGAAACCAGCAGGTCCAGGTGGTCGCGTCGACGACGCCGACCAGCGCGCACGTCATTTATTCCCTGGCCAGCGGATCGATGGCGCTCACGGTCAGCGGTCTCCCGCAGGGCGGCACGGCGGCGATCACCGTCACGGGGCCGGCAAACTACAGCGCGACCGTGACGCAATCGGCGACGCTCGAGAACCTGACGCCCGGCTTGTATGCCGTCGCATCGGCAAACGTGAGCGCGGGTGGTGGCATCTACATCGGATCGCCGGCGAACCAACTGGTGTCGATTGTGGCGGCGGCCCAGGCGGCACAGATCAACGTCTTCTACACCTCAGCCGGTACGTCGCTGAACGTGCAGGTCCAGGGCCTGCCGTCGAACGTGCCGGCCAAAGTTGCGGTGTCCGGGCCTAACGGGTATTCGACGTCGGTGACGGCCACGCAGCTCCTGAGTGGTATTCCGGCCGGGACGTACACGATCACTTCCGCCGATGTGAGCACGTCGTGTTCGGTGTACTCGGCGACGCCCGCGGTTCAAACCGTAAGCGTCGGCGCCGGACAGTCGTCGACTACCACCGTCACGTATGGCGGGGGGAGCACGGGGATGAACCTGTGTATCGACGGCGCGTACATCACGCAGGCAGTCCAGACGATCGACAATTCGGTCCCACTGGTCGCTGGCAGGAACGCGTTGCTCCGGGTGTTCGTGCGCGCCAGCGGTTCAAACGCAGCGCAACCGTCGGTGAGGGTGCGCTTCTTCAACGGCACGGTGCTGGCCAACACGATCACCATCAACGCGCCAACGCTCTCGGTTCCGTTGCTCATCGACGAAGCATCGTTTGGCTCGTCCTGGAACGTGCAGTTACCGGGCACGCTCTTGCAGCCGGGTGTCCGCATGCTGGTTGACGTCGATCCGGGGAACGCGGTCGCCGAGGGTAACGAGAACGACAACGTGCTGCCGGCCAACGGTTCGCCCGCGACGCTGGACGTTCGTGCCGTGACGCCACTCAACGTTCGCCTCATTCCAGTCATACAGTCGGCGCGCGGCGACACGGCGAGAATCACCGAATCCAACAAGTCGAGCTTCATCCTGCCGATGGAGCGAATGTTTCCGGTGGCTACGATCGATGCCGACATCCGGGAGCCGTACCTGTTCAACGGGGCCGAGCTGGGCTCGGGTGGCGCCAACTGGACCACGCTCCTGAGCGAAATGAACGCCCTCAGGATCGCCGAGGGGTCCGGGCGCATCTATTACGGTATCGTCAGGGTGGGCTACTCGAGTGGCGTGGCGGGCCTCGGCTACATTGGCGTTCCGGCAGCACTTGGATGGGATCACGCGCCGAGTGGTTATGAGGTGATGGCCCATGAATTGGGCCACAACTTCGGCCGGCTACACTCGCCCTGCGGGAATCCGGCGCAGGTTGATCAAGCGTATCCCTACACCAGTGCGAATATCGGGGTCTTCGGCTACGACATCACCACTGGCTTACCGAAGTTGCCGACACTGCGCGACCTGATGTCGTATTGCGACCCACCGTGGATCAGCGATTACACCTACAAGGCAATCCTGAACTTCAGGGCGCAGTCAGGACAGGCAGTCGCCATGACGACGTCAGCCACCCAGCGCGGACTCCTCGTGTGGGGCCGCATCGAGCAGCGACGGCTCGTGCTCGAACCGGCCTTCGAGGTAGATGCTCCCGCCACGCTCCCCGCTCGTGGTGGCCCGCATCGACTGGACGGGTTTGGTCCGTCCGGTGAGACGCTGTTTTCGCTGCCGTTCGCCGGCGACCGCGTTGCCGATTCGCCCGATGCCAACGATGAAACGTTTGCGTTTGTGATCCCGCTGTCGCAGCTGCGCGGGGTGGATCTGAACCGGCTTCGACTGTCGGCGTTAGGCAGACAGGTGGAGCAACGTGGCACGGGCCGTGGCGCGGTTCCATCGGCGCAACGCACGGCGCCTGGACGCGTGCGGGTATCCTGGGATGCCGCCGCTTCGCGCGTGGCGATGATTCGCGACGGGCGAACGGGCCAGATCCTTTCCTTCGGTCGCAGCGGTGCCCTGGACGTTCCTACGGCCAGCGATGACCTCGAGGTCACGGTCTCCGATGGTGTCCGGAGCGTGAGGTCGAGAATTCGGCCGAGATAGGCTGCACGACGCTTTCGAGGCCATCCTCGCGGCTGTCCGGGAGAAACTCTCGCCGAAGACGGCCGTCTCCTCCGCCGTCTTCGTCGCTTTGAAGAGCTCCCGCCCGCCTCATGATTCAGCGTGCGATCTTACTGTCGCTAGGTTGGGAAGAAACTTGCCCGTCAGGTCCTGGCGATTCTATCGGCTTGCGAGACGTTCGACACGATCGCGCATTTCTTGAGAAAACAGGGCCCGTAGTTTCGGTTCCCCGAACTCCTGGCGGTGCAAGATAACACGCCCAAGAACTTCGAGGTACGTCCGCAGCTCCGAGTCCGTCAGGTCCGGTGGTAGGGTTTCGTGAACAAGCGCAAGAGCTCGCCCCTGGTTCGGAAGGAGGTCCTGAAGCGACTCTTCAAGGGCATCCCAGTTGTTTCCGAAGTAGGAAGGAAAGGAAAGCTGTGCGGCCAACGACCTAAGGAGTTCGAGCATGCCGCCAACGCCGCTGTTGAGCCGCGCCGTTGTTTCCCCCGCGAGCGCGTCTTCACGCGGGGGGTCAGCGAAAAACTCGAACGCCCTAACGTCGATAGTCATGGTCGAGGTGGATTGATCCGTGTGAACGAGAGATAGTGATCAGTCGTGAGGTACTGATCGCCTTGTTTGCCGAGGATCAACCGCATTGGACCGGCGCCCTTCACTCCTGGTGTTGGCACTACGAATTTCGAGTAATAGCCACTGGGCTGCGCGGGTAGTAGTCCCTGCGCGTTATGGAAAAGAGAACCGCGCTCGCCGCCAGCGATGCGCTCAAGTGTGGGGGCCAGATCCACCGTTCCTTTGCCGACCGTCTGGCCGAATGAGACCGCCCTGGCACCACCGATGAATCGTGCAGACGGGCTCGAACTGCCAATCGACCCGATGATTGCGTATCCGAGGTCCGCCCACGCATCGGGAGATCTGAGCATAGCTATGCGGGAGTCGACGTACTCCTCAACCTTTGTTCCGATCGCCGCGAGGACGGTTCCAATGGAGCTCGTGGGACCGCGTCCACCACCGATAGCGAATCGACACACGGGATCCTTCGGATCCGGGCACAGGCCGAAGGGATCACCGAAGTTGACCGGATCTCCCTCCGCGAACCCGTACAGATTCAGCCCACCCGCCAATCCGATCGGATCCTCCTGCGTGAACCGACCCGTCGTCGGGCTGTAGTAGCGATTTCGGCGATACGCCAACCCGTTCAAGTCCACCTGACCCTCGATCAGGCTGCCTAACCAGCGCGTCGGGTCCGGAATGAACGAGCGTATCTCGGGTGCCAGGTTGATGTCCTTGTACCGGGTCGGCCAGATCCAGGGTGTACTACCACCTTCCAACAACGCGCCAGTCTGGATGTCCGATCCGGCCTCGTAGTTCCCACGCCAGCTCAGGTGCGGCACTACGCCGTACGGCGCCGAGCTTCCACCCCAGACCGCCAGCGGCTCGTCGATCCCTCCCGCATGGGTGTACCGCACCATTCCGGTGAAATTTCCGAACGTGCCGGAGGCATTGAGGTTTTCCTCCGGCTGGTCGTTGCTCCCCGGATCGCGGAACTCGGCCACCAGCTGGTCACCGTCCCAGACGTACCGGTCGATCGTCGAAAGACACTTCCACTCGGACAACGTGCACGGGGTGTGGCGGCGCGTACGACCCAGCACCCGCCTGCCTAACGCGTCGTACCGGTATTCGCTGAAGACGGTCTGCGGGCCGTCGGACGTATACCATGTCTTCTGCGCATAGCGCAGCTTGTTGTCCACGCCATATGTCATCCATTGGAACGAGTGTCCGCTCTGCGGCAGCACGTCAAAGTTGGGTAGGACCCCTGCCGGTATCGTCGGCTGAGTCTTCCAGACGACGTGCTCCTCAGCGTCCTGATTCCCGTTGTTGTCTGCACCGTAAGTCCTGTCGAATCGAGTCGAATCCTCCGGAGCTGCGCCGCTGCTCACCATGTGCGCCGGACGGTTGGCGAACTGAAGAAAATCTCCCGCGAATTGGAACTCGACGTGCTTGGGGTCGGGCAAGTTTGTGGAGTCCGAAATGCGCATCTGGACGTTCCCCAGCGCGTCGAGGAAGTTGACGTCGGCCGTACCGTTGTTGTTTCGCTTGCGCCCGGTCCCAACCAGTGCGCCGAACCCATCGTAAACGCTCTCCCAGTAGTCCGACGCTATGTCGGTCAGGTCCGAAAGACTCAACGTTTTCGACTTTTTTCCGCGGCGGTCGTATTCGTGGTGGTCCAGATACACATACTTTGGCGGCAGTCACTTCGCCGTCACACCTCGGCGATACTCCGCGCTTCCTCGGCGCGCCTCAGCGTTCAAAGTGTTTTCCTGTCACGCGAACAGACGCCGGAACTTACGGACAGCGCTCCCAGGCTACCGTTTCCCCAAACCCGGCACTGACTTCCCGAGGAAGAGCTCGAGCGGCTGCCGTCCGCTGCTGTCCATGCGATGCTCGTCCATCAGGTTGATGGCACGGGCATGCGTGAGAGCGACTGCCGCCGGGACACCAGCCTGAATCAGGTACGCCCCCCACAAGTGGCTGGCGCGCCAGGCAACGGTGCAATGCAACAGGACCTTCCCCTGCGCCGAACGCATCACGTCCGTGAACTTCGCCAGCGTCTCTGTTGAATACGGGAATTCGGCGTCACCCCGGACGGGCAGGTAGACATACTTCATTCCCAGTTCGGCGATCAGCTTGGGCTCGTCAAACCCGATGCGCGCCATCTCTGGCGGCGTGCGCAGGTTCACGATCGTCGTGACTCCCTGCGCCTTCATCTCGCGAAGCGCCTTCTCGGTTGGCTGGCCGGCGATGAACATGTCATCACCCACCTTGGCGTAGCGGTCCTGGAACATGCCGGCCGTTTCCAGCAACACCGGCGCCGGCAGCGCGCGAATTGAATCCTGCTTTACGAACTTCTGCGCGCCGGCAATGCTGCCATGGAAGAGTGTGGCGGCGAGTACGACGGCGGTGGAAAACGGGCGGGCTCTTGTCATGGCTCGTTGAGTTAAGGCGGTCTACGGCGCCCCTTGGCGCCTGGATGCACTACGGAATGATAGGCGCCTCGGAGACGCTGGAGTTGTCATGGTTCTGTGCAGGTGACCTCCGGTGGCGTCGGAGCCTAAATTTCGAGGCTGGTGGCACTTCCTTCGCCTCAAGCCCCTTTGCCCTGAACCATGGCTTCCTACGACGTCATTTTCATCGGTGGCGGTCCAGCCGGCTATGTCGGCGCCATCCGGTGTGGTCAGCTTGGCCTGTCCACCGCCGTCATCGAACGCGATGGACTGGGCGGCACCTGCGTACTCTGGGGATGCATCCCCGCCAAGGCACTCCTGGCCAGCGCCGCCCTCGCCAACCAGGTCCGTCACGCGGCTGACTTCGGCGTCAACGTCGGTGAAGTCTCGACCGATTACGGCGTTGCCATGAAACGGTCTCGCGCCGTCAGCCTGCAGAACTCCAAGGGCGTCGAGTTCCTCTTCAAGAAGTACAAGGTCACCTGGATCAAGGGCAACGCGACGCTTGCCGGTGGCATGTCGGTGAGCGTGAAGACGGCTGACGGAAAGGAAGAAAAACACGACGCGAAAAAGGCCGTCGTCATCGCGACCGGGTCACGCGTGAAGGGACTTCCCCAGGCCGGACTCGAGCTCAACAAGACCACGGTCATCTCGTCCGACGAAGCACTTGTCCTCGAACGCGCGCCCAAGGCGATCGCGATCGTGGGAGCTGGTGCCGTCGGCTGCGAATTCGCCGACGTCTTCAACGCCTTCGGCTCCAAGGTGACGCTGCTGGACGTGATGCCGGCGATCCTGCCGCTCGAAGACGCCGACGTCAGCGCCGACCTGGGACGTTCGTTCAAGAAGCGGAAGATCGACGTCATCCCGGGGGCGAAGATCTCCAACATGAAGGTCGGCAAGGACTCGGTCTCGTTTTCGGTGGATGCCGGCGGCGCGAAACAGGACATCACGGTCGACGTCGTGCTCGTCGCCGCGGGCCGGGCGCCTAACGTGGACCAGTTGGGCCTGGAGAAGCTGGGCGTCAAGTTGACCGACCGCGGGTTCGTCCAGGTCGACACGAAGACCTTCCAGACCACGGCCAAGGGCATCTACGCGATTGGCGATGTGATCGGCCCGCCGATGCTGGCCCACAAGGGCTCGCGTGAGGGCCACGTCCTCGCCGAGCAGCTCGCGGGCCACCAGACGCACCCGATCAACTACGGGAACATCCCTAACGCGACGTATTGCCACCCGGAGGTCGCGTCCATCGGTTTGACGGAGCAGCAGTGCAAGGACAAGAAGCTCGACTACAAGGTTGGCAAGTTCCCGTTTTCGGCCAGCGGTCGGGCGCGCACGGCCGGTGAAACCGAGGGCTTTGTGAAGATCATCCGGGACACGAAATACGGGGAAATCCTCGGCGCACACATCATCGGCGCTCACGCCACGGAATTGATCCACGAGCTCGCGGTAGCGAGAGAGAACGAGTTTACGGTGGAGGAGATCGACCTGGCGATCCACGCTCACCCGACGATGGCCGAGGCGGTGGCCGAGGCGGCCCTGGACTCGTTAGGGAAGATGATCCATGCATAGGGGCTGGGGCCTGGGGCTTGGGGCTTGGGGCGTGGGGTCGTTGATTCTCGATTCACGATTCACGATTCACGGACATTGAAACTCATCGTCGTTGATCTGGGCACGATGGCCTACGGGGACGCGTTGGATCTCCAACGCGCGACCGCGGCCGCCCGCATCGCCGGCCACATTGCTGACGACGTGCTCCTGCTCGTCGAGCATCCGCCGGTCGTGACCCTGGGACGGGGGACCAAACCCGGGCACCTGGTTGCGTCGGAGGCCCAGCTTCAGGCGAGAGGTGTTGAGCTGTTCGAGGTGGAGCGCGGCGGCGACATCACGTTCCACGGCCCCGGCCAACTCGTCGGGTATCCGATCATCGACCTCAAGCAGCACCGCCAGGACCTGCACTGGTACCTCCGGCAGGTCGAGGAATCGCTCATTCAAGCGTTGGCTGCCTGCGGACTCGAATGCTTCCGGAATCCGGGGTTGACGGGCGTCTGGACCAGAGGGGTGACGGCACCCCAGGCCCCAGTCCTCACGGCCCAAGCCCAGCGCAAGCTCGTGTCAATCGGCGTTCACGCCCGCGACTGGGTCACGTGGCATGGCTTCGCGTTGAACGTGACCACGGACCTCTCGTTCTTCGACCTCATCGTTCCCTGCGGAATCGGCGATGTCACCATGACGACCGTGAGTCGAGAGTTAGGCGACAAGTTCCCGGGCGACGTGGCAATTTCAGAAGCCGTGACCAGCTCGTTCGGCCGAGTCTTTGACCTGACGATCGAGCCGAAAGGCCTTCAGTGGCTCGAGCAGGTGCTGTCGACGACGGTCACTGCCTCGGAGCCGCTGCACCCGGCGTGATCCGCGGCCGCTCCTTGCCGATCATGCTGACGACCAGTCGTTATGCACGCCTGACTGCGGCGACGCTCGCTATGCTCGTTGCCGCGTGTGATGGGCCTGGCGAGCCGGATCCGGTCTTTGGTTCGCTCCAGCTCTCGATCGCCGGACTCCCGGATACCGTACACCCCAGCATTACGCTCACCGGACCAGGCGGCTTCTCAGCGCAGGTCGCCGGGCCTCGGACGTTCGCCGACCTAGTTCCCGGATCCTACACGATTGTCGCAAGCCAGGTCGTCACCACCACCGCGACCTTCGCTCCGGTGTCTCAGTCGCAGGTGATCGACGTCGGGGCGAACGCGGTCAGCCAGTCAACAGTGGTTTATGCGATCACGACCGGAAGCATTTCGCTCGTCGTATCCGGTGGCCCGCCCGACCTGCCCCGGAAGGTCATCGTCTCCGGACCCTCGGGATACCGCGACTCGGCGTCCACCAGTGTCACGTTAGGCAACCTGGTGCCCGGCACCTACTCCATCTCGGCGGCGGAAGCGCGCAAGGGACTGAGCGTGTATGCGCCCAAGCCCGCCGCCTTCGTCGTCGTCGTGAATGCGTCGACGACGCCCTCTCCCGCCGTGATCGGCTACGTGCTGATCACCGGGACGCTGGCGCTGCACGTCAACGGGCTGCCGACGGGCGTCAATGGAAATGTCTCCATCAGTGGCCCGGACGGATTCACGGCGAACCAGACTTCCTCGGTCACGCTCGAAGGGCTTCGCCAGGGGCGCTATGACATCACGGCATCGAGCGTCGGTTCCGGGGCCGAGCTGCGGTTGCCGTCGCC